>ENA-ORBV01008082-ORBV01008082.1-microbial-mat-metagenome-genome-assembly--contig:-NODE-8082-length-17824-cov-7.441821_pt1 | contig 17824 bp, 15 predicted proteins | sample MGYA00237777_ERZ505514 | MGnify/ENA primary metagenome ERZ505514 (study PRJEB26160, sample SAMN06269048) | microbial mat metagenome | isolation source: Oligotrophic lake microbial mat | place...
GGGCACACTGATGCTGCTCTGCGCGATCGAGCGACCCTCTTCATCCATCAGCACGACCGCGAAATCGTTCGATTCACGCGTCACCGTCGAGAACGCGGTGCGCTGCAGCGCCGATCCGGCCTCGTCGACAATGGACAGGATGCGCGCCCACAAAATGCTGAGGGTGATGGCGTCAACATCGTCGGCATGCGCGCGGGCACGAGTCGTCATGCGGACACTCCAACCGCTTCGCGTTCGCGCCCCTGCAGTGCGACGTCGCCAGCGGGCGCCATCGTGACGCGAAGTGTGAGCGCCGCATCGACAACAACCGTGGCACGCGGCCCGATCACGATCGTCGACTCCGCCTCCTCGATCAGCACGGGACCAGTCAGCACGTCGCCGCTCACCAGCGCCGTCCGGCTGTGTACCGGGCAATCGACCCGACTGGGCAACTCCGGGAATCGCACCGCGCGCGTGCCCTTGAACGAACCGCGACCAGTCGCGGCCGCTGAGCGCGGGCTCGACATCACCGGCGTCGGTCCGCTGACCACGGTGCGCCACGTGACGATCTGCACCGCCATCTGCTCGACGAGACGACCGTAGGTGCGCTTGTACTCCTGCTCGAACGCCGCACGAATGCGCGCCCCAGCCGCCTCGTCGAGGGTGCCACTGGGCACGGGCACCGAGATGTCGTGCCCCTGGCCGACGTAGCGCATATCCGCCGTGCGAGCGACCGTGATCGAGGACTCAGCAACACCGGCCTGACGCAGGAACGTCATGCCGTCCGCTTCCATTGCGACGAGTCGATCGGTGGTCACGCGCCAGTCCACCCGGTCGAGGCGCACCAGTGCACTCCAGACCAGCTCGCGCGCGACCGGGGCGGCGAGAAAACCGAAGGCCGATGCGACGCCGGCCCCCACCGGCACAAGGCAATCCGTGAGGTTCAGCAAACGCGCGACCTGGAACGCATGCACCGGGCCGGCACCGCCAAATGCGAGCATGGCGAATCGTCGTGGATCGTGTCCCTTCTCGATGATGTGCACGCGCGCGGCGTTGGCCATGCTTTCGTTGACCACCCGGTGAATGCCAAGTGCCGCGTCTTCGACCGAAATGCCGAGTGGGTCGGCGATGTGCGTCGCGATCGCGCGTTCGGCGGCTGGGCGATCGAGCGTCAGGCGACCACCAAGAAAATACGCGGGATCGAGATATCCGAGCACCAGATCGGCGTCAGTCACGGTCGGCTGTGAGCCACCGCGGCCATAGCACGCTGGACCAGGCTCGGCCCCGGCGCTCGACGGTCCAACGCGCAGCAAACCCAGTGAATCGAGCGACGCGATGCTACCGCCGCCGGCACCGATCTCGATCATGTCGATCACCGGCACCCGCACGGGCAAGCCGCTTCCTTTTTTGAAGCGACGAACCCGTGCCGCTTCGAAGTGCGTCGTGATCTGCGGCGCATACTGCCGAATGAGCGACGCCTTGGCGGTCGTGCCCCCCATGTCGAACGTGAGGAGGTCGGGCAGCTGCGACGTACGGCACACGTGCACGCCCGCCATGGCCCCGCCGGCCGGGCCCGATTCGAGCAGGTGCACCGGTGCCGCACGCGCGCCGTCGATCGTGGTGAGGCGCCCGCTCGACAGCATGATGTAGATCGTTCCGTCAAATCCGATCGCCCTCAATCGCTCGGCCAGCCGCTCGAGATACGCCTCGGTGATCGGCAGCACGTAGGCATTCATCACCGTCGCCGTGGCACGCTCGTACTCCCGGATCTCCGGCAGCACATCGCTGGAGCAGCACACGGCGAGCGATGGCCAGTGAGCCCGGATATGTGCAGCGGCACGTTGCTCGTGCACCGGATTGACGAACGCGTGCAGAAAACAGATGGCCATCGACTCGACGCCCTCGTTGACCAGGCGCGTGACGATAGTATCGAGGGCCACCAGATCCAGTGGTGCCACGATGTTGCCGGCCGCGTCGATGCGCTCCGGCACATCGGCGCACCAGCGACGAGGCACGAGCGGCTGCGGCGTGTCCAGTTGGAGATCGTAGATATCGTAGCGCAGTTCGCGCCCGATCTCGAGCACGTCGCGAAAGCCACTCGTGGCGAGCAATGCGGTGCGTGCACCGCGTCGTTCGATGACGGCGTTCGTCACGAGCGTCGTTCCATGCACCACCGTTCCCACGTCGGCCGCGTTCACGCCGGCATCGGCCAGCAGCGACTGCATACCCGTGACGATCGCCTCACCGGGATCGTGCGGTGTGGTGAGCGTCTTGCCGAACCAGGTGCGCCCGCTCGCGCCATCCTCCAGCACGAAGTCCGTGAACGTGCCCCCGATGTCCACACCGAGCCGCATTGTCGCACGCCTTGTCGCACGCGCCGGCGCTTCAGAAATCGTCGCGGCCATGTTCATGGTCAGTGCATCTCCTCGCCACCGCTCACGTTCAAGGCTTCGCCGGTCACGTAGTTCGCATCGGTCGAGGCCAACCACGCGCACGCTGCCGCAGTGTCATCCGGCGTGCCAGGACGACCCAACGGAATCCGTTGGCGCATGGCCGCGAGGTACTCCTCCATGGTGAGCCCGAGCTTTTCGGCGAAGAACGTGTTCTGCCACGCGCCCAGGCCGGTCGTGACGTGGTTGGGGCAGACGGCGTTGACGGTGATGCCGTGTCCCCCCAACTCGACGGCGGTCGCGCGTGTCAGTCCTACCAGGCCGTGCTTGGATGAGGTGTAGGCCGCGGCGTACGGAAACCCGGACTTGGCCGCCTGCGACGCAATGTTGATGATGCGTCCACCGCTGCCCTGCGCAATCATCTGTGCGGCCGCGTGCTTCGTGCCCAGGAACGGACCTGTGAGGTTGACTGCCAACACCGCGTCCCAATCGGCGAGGGTCAGCTCGGTCACCAGCTGCATCAGGTAACCGACTCCCGCATTGTTCACGAGAATGTCGAGCCGGCCGAACTCCGCTACGGTGCCCGCGATCGTACGCTGCCATCCTGCTTCATCGCGCACATCCAGCTCCATGGCGGCGACCCGCAGGTCGCGGGCGCGCAGGTCAGCGACGGCCAGGTCCAGCACCGCGCGACTGCCAATATGGGCTTCGGCGAACTGCGTGCCGCTTGGTGTCCCGATGTCGGTCAGCATCACGGCGGCACCCGATTCGGCGAGTCGCGTCGCGATCGCGCGGCCCAAGCCGCCGTCGCGCGCCGCACCAGTGACGAGCGCAACTTTCCCGGTCAGCGACGGCACACCCGCTCCGACCATCGACGCGGGTACGGAGACATCATGACAACTGCTCCGTGACGAGGAACATCGGATTGTCGGCCAGCGCCTGAAACTCCGCCGCGACCTTCTGCATGACCGGCGTGCCGATGTCGGCGAATAGCGCGTCGAGTGCGTGCACGTCGATCAGCTCCACATACGCGTACGGCGACGGTGCCTCCGAACCAAGAATACCCGAGACGCGGTACACGTCGAAACCGACAACCGAAGGAAGCCCGCGTACGGTGGGAAGGTCCGTGGTGCGCGCCCACTGCTCGTAGTCGCCGGGTGTGACGCCCGCCTTGAGGTTGAACAACGCGACGAGGGTGGTCATGAACGGGGCTCCGCAACGGGGGTTCGCGCATCGGCCAGAAACGCCGACGACGCATTGCTCAACAGATTGGCAGCAGAGGTCAGCACGATCTGATGACCCTGTGCGATGAGGCTGCGCGCCTGCGCGCCCGTGCCGGCGACGGTCCCGACCACGAGTCCTGCGCGCCGCACCGCAGCCACCACGCGTGCAATTGCCGCGTCTACCTCCGGGTGCTTGGGTCCATCGATGAACCCCATCGACATGGCCAGATCACGCGGGCCGAGAATAAAACCGTCGACCCCAGACACCGTCACCAACGATTCAACGGCGTCGACGGCCGCTATGTCCTCGATCTGCGGCAGCACGAGCGTGTGCGCATTGGCCGAGTGCACGTACTCCGTCTGTACGGTGCCCGCCAGCATGTAGTTCGCTGCCCGGACCGGGCCGAGGCCGCGCTGACCCAACGGCGGATACTTCACGGCCTGCACCAGCGCTTCGACTTCGTCGCGTCGCGATAGCCCGGGCATCATCACACCCAACACCCCGGCGTCGAGGAACTGCAGAATGAGTCTCGCGTCGAGGCTGCGGATGCGCGCCAGTGGTGGCATGCCGACGCACTCGCACGCGCGCACCAACGACTCCGCGTCTGACGCCGCCAGCGCACCATGCTCGCCATCCATCATGTAGAAATCGAAGCCCAGCAGCCCCAGCGTCTCCGCCAACACCGCGTCGCGATTGGGCGCGAGCACGCCGACCGCGGCACCGCCGGCCGCGAACCGCGACTTCAGCGTGTGCGTTCTCATCGCAGCGAATCGACGGTGCCGTTGGCGATGTGGCCGCGAATGAACGCGATCATGCCCCCCGCATCGGCCACTTCCGTGACGAACGCCGGCACCGGCGCTGCGGTCGCTGCGGTGCCTTGGGTCAGATTGCGCACAACGCCCGTGTCCAGATGCACCTCGAGCTCATCGCCTGTCTGCACCTGTTCACGAATGCCGCGGCAGGTGATGAACGGCAATCCGTAGTTGATCGCGTTCCGGAACTGCAAGCGCGCAAACGAATCGGCGAGGACGGCCTGAATACCGGCCCCCATGATGCCAGTGATCACGTGCTCGATGCTTTTCCCGCCGCCGGCGAAGTTGTGGCCCCCGACGATGAACCGGTATCCGTGTGAGGCAAACGCGCCGTCGGCGTCGAACGCCGGTTCCACACCCGCCATCACCCATCGCGCATTCTCAGCCGGGTCGAGGCGTGACGTCCAGAACTCCTGCTTGATGATGTCGTACGCCATCACGTAGCCCGACGCCACCCACGCTTTCCCACGCAAGACGGTCTCAGACACGAGCCGGCGCTCCTTGGTCGATCCACTTGCTCGCGGGCAGCTCTCGCGGATCGGCGATGACGCCCTTGAGCGCCGAGTAAGCCACAACGGCGGGCGACGACAACCAGATCTGCGCGTTCTTGCTGCCCATTCGCCCCTTCATGTTGCGATTGCCGGCGCTGAGGACGACATCGCCGTCGCCCGCGACGCCGGTGTGTATGCCGGCACAGGACGCGCAGCTCGGTGTGTCCACGGCGCCGCCCGCTTCCACGATGGTCGCGATATAGCCCGCACGCACGGCGTCGAGGTACACGCGACTGCTGGCCGGCACGACCAGTAGATTCACATCACGATGCACTTGCTGCCCCTCCAGAATGCTGGCGACGACGGCAAGGTCTTCGAGGCGCCCGTTGGTACAGGTGCCGATGAACGCCTTGTTGAACGGGGTGCCCGCGACCACATCGACCGATGTGATGTCGTCCAGTCGATCGGGCCGCGCCAGCGTCGGCGCAATCGTGCTGACATCCACCTCGTACTCCTGGTCGTACACGGCGTCGGCATCGCTGCGCAACGGCGACCACTCGTCGCTCGCCCGCGTCGCGAGATACTCGGCCGTGACGGCATCGGGCGCGATGATGCCGTTCTTCGCGCCGAGATCGACCGTCATATTGCACAACGTCATGCGGCCGGCCATACCCAGCTGGTCGATCGCGGGGCCGGTGTACTCGATGGTCTTGTAGATGAGATGCCCATTCCAGTGCATCATGCCCATCACGTGCAGACTCAAGTCTTTCGCCATCACCCAGGACGGCCACGCGCCGCGCACATGAAAGCGCACACTCTCCGGTACGCGAAACCAGAGCTTGCCGATGGCCATCGCGACCGCAGCATCGGTGACCCCGACGGCGTTCCCCATGGCGCCGACGGCCCCGTACGTGTTCGCGTGCGAGTCCGTGCCGATGCTGATGGTGCCCGGCAGAACGTGACCGTTCTCCACCATGATCTGATGCGAAATACCTTGGCGACCGAGATCGTAGAAATGCTCGATGCGATGCTGCTTCACGAGGGCGCGCCACTCGTTCAGCATCGTGGCAAACTGCGCCGTGGGCGGCGGCACGAGATGGTCGGACGCACAGATCACGCGGTCTCGGCGAAACACCTCCGGCACACCGAGCGCCGCGAAGGCCTCGAAGGTGGACTTGCCGAGATAGTCCATCGTCATGACGGTATGGATATCCGCCCACAATAACTCCCCGGGCGTGACACGATCACGGCTGCTGGCGCGCGCCGGGTACTTCGTCGACTCGTTCGACATCGCGATCTTCGGCGTCGTGCGGTTGGCGTCATTGAAAGCACTGGGCATCACGTCGCCAGCGGAGCTGCTCGACGCCGGGTTGACGATTTACAACGCCCAGATGGCCGGCATGATGGTCGGTGGCATCTGCTGGGGACTGCTGGCGGATCGACGCGGACGCCTGTCCGTGCTCTTCGGGTCGATCCTGCTTTATTCAATCGCCTCCATCACCAACGCGTTCGTGACGGACGTGACGAGCTATGCCGCCTGCCGATTCGTGGCCGGCGTCGGTCTGGCCGGCGAGCTTGGTGCGGCCATCACCCTGGTCGCCGAATCGATGCCGACGGCACAACGCGGCCTCGGCACAACCGTGGTGGCCACGATGGGCCTCCTGGGTGTGACCGCGGCGGCCGTGTTTGGACAACATATGCACTGGCAGACCGCGTACATCGTCGGCGGCGTTCTCGGATTGGCGTTGCTGGTTGCGCGCCTGCGACTCAAGGAATCCGTTCTGTTTTCTCGAACGACGGCCCGTGCGCGTGCACGCACGACCGCGCTGTTCCGTCCTGCCCTCGCGCGCCGCTACCTCGCCTGCGTGATGGTTGGCGTACCGATCTACTTTGCCAACGGCGTCATGCTCACCTTCGCGCCGGAGATCGTGGCGGGACTGGATGTGAAGGGTACGGTGTCGGCGGCGAACGCTATCCTCTTCGGCTCGCTCGGACTGGCAACGGGTGACCTCGTGAGCGGCCTCGTGAGTCACCGGATTCGTAGCCGAAAACGCGTGCTGGCCGCCTGTTTGATGATGGGCTTCGCGCTGATCGTGGTGTACACGAGAATGCGCGGCTTGACCCCGGGTATGTTGTACACGCTCAACTTCCTGATCAGCGGGACGGTGGGTTAATGGGCCGTGCTGATGACGCTCTCCGCCGAACAGTTCGGCACGAACGTGCGAGGCACAGTGGCCACGACGGTACCGAATTTCGTGCGGGGCTCGGCGCTGTTTGCGGCCAGTGGGTTCGGCATGCTCAAAGCCACATGGTCGGTCCCGTCCGCCGCCTTGCTCGTCGCCAGCGTGTGCTTTGCGTTGGCGTTCGCGGGGCTGACCCAGTTGGATGAGACGTTCGACCGGGACCTCGATTATCTGGAAGCGTAATCGACCTGTGAACATCCTCAGCGTATTCCGTAATCTGCACCTGATCCTGGCCGCACTCTTCGGCCTCTTCGCGGCTGCCGTGGGGCTGTCGGGGAGCGCGCTCGTGTTTCGGGAAGAGATCGAGCATGCGGTGTACGAACCGATCATCACGGTTGGTACAACGATGGTGCCATTCGCGACGCTGTCAACGACCGCGGCGGCGCTGGATTCGGCGCGACGCGTATCGATGATGGTCTTGCCGATCGCGGCCGATCGCAGCGTGGAATTCGTGCTGCAGAAGCGAAACGCACGAACGCTCAAGGGCGCCGATCAGATGAGCGTGTATGTCGACCCGTACACCGGCCAGGTCATCGGCAGCCGACGTCGTGAAGCAAGTGTGATTGCCATGCTGCGTGATCTGCATTTCGCGTTCTTTTCCGGAACATCCGGACTCGTGTTCAACGGCTACGTCGCGGGCGCACTGCTCTTCATGTCGATCACCGGCCTGTATCTCTGGCTCGTCGTCTCGCCCCGCTCCGAACGTTTCTCGTTACGGTTTGGCGGCAACTGGAAACGTGTCGTCTGGAACCTGCATCGTCAGTCCGGCGCGCTGTCACTCGCCGCGCTCGCGTTGGTGGCCACGACCGGCGCGCATTACGCGTTTCGAGAGCCCTCGCAACGGCTCATGCTCGCCGCGACCGGCAGCGCGCCACCACGTGGCATCCCGATCGTCGCACCGCCGCTGGCCGGCAGCGCGCCACGTGACCTCGACGCCATCGTCGGTGCCGCGCGTGCCGCGTTCAGCGACGGCACGCTCGCGGTGGTCCGCGTGCCGTCCAAGTCCACGCAAGCGTGGGCCGCCACGTTTCACCGAGACGGCGACGGCGGTGAAAGCACCGACAGTGGCCCGACCGTATACGTCAACCCATTCACGCTCGACGTCATGCGCGTCGATGATGCCCGAATCATGCCCTTCGGTGCCCGCCTCGAGAAATCGATGGAGACGTTGCACTACGGAAAGTTCGGTGGGGTCGCGTCGCGTCTGTTCTGGGTTGTCCTTGGCGTGCTGCCGCTGTTGTTCATGGTGTCCGGCGCGCTCATGTGGTGGCAACGTGCCGGCAGACGATTAGCGCGAGGAACAGGCCGGCGGAAGTTCGGGGACTGACGGCGACGCTCGTGCCGGCCGCGCGTGAAGCCGCTGCGCGGTCATGGTGCGTCCTCCGGAATCTTCATCTTCGCCAGCAGTGCCTTGAATCGCGGATCGCGACGTACGGCGGGACTGTTGAAATTCAACGTCAGCCCCACCATCCAGATCGAATGCGCGTTGTATGCGCGATCCAGATCGCGAAATACGCCATCCAGATCGCCCGCCTTCATACGCCACTGCGCCGCTTCAAACGGTAGGTCGAGGGTGTCAAACGCGGCGATCTGCACTCGTAACGCGGCGTTGCGTCCACCCGTCTGCCACGCGCGCCGCAACGCCGCTGTCGATGCGCCGGCAATGCCGGAACTCGCCACGAAACGCTCTTGCATGGCAAAGAACCGAGCGGAGTCGCCGCGATCGAAGAGCCGACTGGTGATTTGTCGCAGCGCTTGCGGCTGCGTGGGATCCAAAATGAGCGTCCGATCGAGCAGACGGAGTTCCTCGGCTTCGTCGCCACGCCGTAGTGCTTGTTCGGCAAAGTTCGCGAACACCGTTCCGGACACCGGATCCAACTGCCGGGCGCGCTCCGACTCCCTCTGCGCGTCATCGCCCCGTCCAAGCTTGGCCAGCACACTGCTGTACCATTTACGCGTCAGGCTGTAATTGGGACCGAGCGCGATGGCACGCTGAAACGCACTGTCGGCCGCCGGCCAGTCCCAGTCCAGCACGTAGTACAGGAACGCCCGCGTGGCGTGTGCCTCGACCAGCTCGGGCGCGATGGCGAGGGCACGATCGACCGCCTGCCGTGACGCAGTCAGTGTCGGTACCGCCGGCACATTGGAGTAGAACGCCTGCACGAGATACGCATCCGCCAGACCCGCCCACGCCTGCGCGAATGTGGAATCGCGCGCAATCGCCTGCTTGAACAGACCAATGGCGCGTATCACGTCGTTCGTGGTGCGCTTGGTCTGGAAGAAGCGGCCCTGCAGGTACAGGTCGTACGCTTGCGGGTCACTGGTCGCCGGCGCGCTGCCGCTCACGGTCGCCGCTAACACCGTGCCCTTGAGCGCCGCGATCACCGCCCGCGTGACTTCGTCCTGCACGGCGAAGATGTCAGTGACGCTACGGTCGAACGTATCCGACCACTGACTCACGCCATTGCTGGTGTTCACGAGTTGCGCCGTGATGCGGAGTTTGTCGCCGGCGCGCTGCACACTGCCGGTGAGTACGGTCGCAACGCCGAGCTTGGTGCCGATATCGCGTACATCCACGTTCTGCGCGCGAAACGAAAACGCCGACGTGCGCGCCGCGACCTGCAGTCCTGTCACGCGACCGAGCGCACTGGTGATGGTCTCGGCGATGCCATCTCCGAGATAGTCGCTGGCGCGGCCGGGGCTGAGGTCGGTGAACGGCAGCACGGCGACGGAAGCGGTTGACGCGGCCGGCGATACGCCGGCCGATGCTTGCGTCGATGGGCCGCTGTTCGAACGTTGCCAAGCGAAAAGCAGGGCCGCGACGATCACGACGACAGCGACCACCAGTGCGTTCCTCAGCGACCGGCGTTGTGGAACCAGCGGAGGCGCGGCGACGGGGGGCGCCAACGTCGTGCTGTCGGCGAGCGCCTTGGAGAACGCGCCGCAGCTGCTGAAGCGATCGGCCGGCGCCTTCGACAGCGCGCGTTGCACGGCGGCATCGGTGGCGTCGTTCACCGCGGGACGCGCGCTGCGGATACTACGCGGTGTCTCGGTCATCAGCCGCGCGATGATCACCTGCGCCGTCGCCCCGCTGTGTGGCGGCTCGCCGGTGAGCATTTCATACGTCATGGCGCCGAGCGCGTACTGATCGCTGCGCGCATCGACGGCGCGTTCGCCCGCCGCCTGCTCGGGGCTCATGTAGTTGGGCGTGCCGAGCGAGAGGCCAGTTTGCGTCACGCGCTCACTGCCGACTTGTGCGATGGCCAGTGCGATGCCGAAATCCGCGATGATGGGCTGGCCGGCCTGCAGCAGAATATTTTCCGGCTTGAGATCGCGATGCACCACGCCGTTGGTGTGCGCGTAGTCCAGCGCCGCGGCCAGCAGGCCCACGATGCGCAACACCTCATCCACCGACATCTGCGGCTCGCGCGTCATCCGCGTGCGCAGCGTTTCGCCATCGATGTACGGCATCACGTAAAACAGCTGTCCGTCGGCGGTCCCCGAGTCGAACAGCGGCAACACGTTGGGATGGCGCAGATTGGCCGTGACTTTGATCTCGGCCAGGAAGCGCTCAGCACCGAGCGCGGCGCCGAGTTCGGGCTTGAGCACCTTGATGGCGACATCGCGATCGTGCTTGAGGTCGCGCGCGAGATACACCGTGGCCATACCGCCACGCCCAAGCTCGCGGTCGATGGTGTAGCGGTGGGCAAGCGCCTGCGACAGCGCGGCTCGCATCGCTTCGTCATTCGTGCTCATGTCACGCGCCTCTCGTGTCGGTGAGGGCACAGTCAGGGCGCAGCCCCACCAGAAAGTCGTGCACCGGCATGCACCGTACACCATTCACTACCACCGACTCGGCGCCACGATACAGCAGCAGTGGCTCGCACTCCGGGTAGTCGGCGATGAATGTGTTGAGCGCACGCACATCGTCACGGCGCACCGTCATGCTGTTCTTCACTTCCACCGCCCAGAACCCCGCGCTGCCGTACACGATGAAATCGACTTCGACGCCGGAGCGTGTGCGCCAGTAGGCGAGTTCGAACGATTCGCGGGAGTACGCCGCCCAGGCGCGCAGATGCTGCGCGACGAGTCCCTCCAGTGCCGCGCCATCAATCTCCTCGGGTCGATCCAGTGGGCCGCGCGGACGCAGGGAGCGAAACACACCCGCGTCGAAGAGATAGAACTTGGCATGCGACACCGTCGCCCGCTGCGCCCGGCGTGTGAAAACCGGCAATTGCCACGCCAGCAGCAAGTCCTCGAGTATCTCGAGGTACCCCTCGACAGTCTTTCGGCTGACCTGCGATTCCCGCGCAACGTTACTGACGTTGAGAATGGACGCGTGAGAAAAGGCGACGACCTCGAGAAAGCGCGCAAAGTTGCCGACGTTGCGCGTCAGCCCTTCGGCCTTCACTTCCTGCTCGAGATAGAGTCCCGCGTAGGCCGCGAGGGTATCGGCGGGATCGGCGGCCATGGTGACCAGCGGTACGAGCCCTTGGCGCAGCGCCGTCGCGAGATCGAAGGTCGGCAGTTCGGCCGCCATGAAGGGGTGCATCGTGCGCATGGCCGCACGACCGGCCAAGAGGTCCGTGCCGCCGCGACGGAGCTTCCGTGCGCTCGACCCGGTGAGGGCAAACTGGTGCGGTCTGCCCGACTCGATCAGGTCATGCACCACCGTCAGTAACTCCGGGACACGCTGCACTTCGTCGAGCACGACCGGTGTGCCGGGTGCGGCGCCAAGCACCAGTTCCCGCAGACGCTCGGGGCGTGCCTGCATCTCTCGGTGCACATCGGGGCGCAGCAGATTCACGACCAGGGCGTCGGGGAGCGTAGTCCGAAGCCATGTCGTTTTGCCCGTGCCGCGCGGGCCCAGGAGGAAGAAACTGGCCATAGGCGCGTGCAGAAATCTTCCTAGAGATGCCATAATGAGTCTCAATATGGCGAAGCCGTCGCCATAATCAAGGCTATTTGGTCGCCGCCGGCAGATCCCTACGACGCACGAACGCTCACCGCGCTTCGATCTTCGCCAGGATCGCCGCGCCGCGCGGATCCTTCCGGAACGGGTCAAACCACCCCATGCGCGTGTCCTGCACCAAGGACTGGTCGTTCATCGCGGCTGCTCGCTCGAGCATCTCCAGCGCGGCGCGGTGGTCACCCAGCGCCTCGAGCACCGCGGCCCGCATGCCAAGGTGGCGCGGCTTGCCGTCGGCGCGACGTGGGGCAACAGCCAGCATTCCACGGGCCTTCGACACGTTACCGGCGCGAGCGTACAGGTAGGCGAGCAGTTCGTCATCAACGCGGTGTCGCTCGAGGACCGCAATTGCCTCGTCGAAGCGCCCCCGTAGGCCCAAAATGCGCGCCCGGTACACCCACCCGTTGGCAAAGGTCGAGTCGAGCGCGATTATCTGCTGGATCTGCGAATCCGCCTCTGCGAAACGGCGCTCGGCTTGGAGCACATCGGACTCCCAGATGCGCGCGATCAGCGAGGCCGACTCGAGGACCCGCGCTCTCATGACGCGAGCCCGATAGGCGGCATAGTCGCCGAGGCGCGCGGCAAGCTGGCCATACCATCCCCACGTCGTCGCGACGGTGGAGTCGAGCGCCAGTGACCGCCGATAGAGCGAGTCCGCCTCCCGAGAGCGGGAGACCGTGTAGGCCCCGTGCGCGAGCGCCGTATACGCTTCGGCGGAGTTGGGGTCGAGCGCGAGCGCACGTCTGGCCGAGCGTTCGACAAGCTGCTGCGCGGAATCGGCGGGCAGGTCGGAATAGAATGGTAGGGACGTCTGCACCATCGCGAGCATCGCATAGGCGCGAGCGAACGTGGTATCACGCGCGGCGGCCCGCTCGCACATTGATCCGCAGCTGCCCCGCCGTACGCTGCACACTGCCGGTCAGCAGCGAACCCACACCCAACTCCTTCGCGATCGCCCGCTCGTCGAGCCCCTTGGCTTGCAGTGCGCCGGCGCTCGTGCGGCCAATGACCTTGACCCCCGTCAGCGTGAGCGCGCGCGTGATCTCATCTGCCATACCGATGCCGAAATAATCGTCCGCCTTGTCGCCGCTGAGGTTGGCCAGTGGAAGCACGGCGATGGCGCGATTTGTGGCAACCGCAGCGCTAGCAGCCGACGCGTTGCTCCCGTTGGCTTTCCCTCGCAGCAGCATCGCTGCGGCACCACCGATCACGAGCACGCCGAGCACGAGTGCAATCAGCGGCGCGCGCGTGGCGTGCGTGCTGCTCGATTGCTCCGCTCGTGCCGCGGCCGCGCTGGCTGCGCCGGCAGTGACCGCGCTCGGCGTACTCTCGCTCGCAAGCGTCGCGAGCACCTCGTCCATCGTTGCCGGACGGCGCTCGGGATCCTTCTCCAGCGCGCGCATCACCAGTGTGCGCACCCCCGCGCTCACGTTCGGCGCGTCGAGCACACGTGGCGCCTCCGCGATGTGCGCCGCCGTCATCGCACTCGGTGTCTTGCGCTCCGCAAACGGATGCGCACCACCGAGCAGTTCGTAGGCGAGCACTCCCCACGCATACACATCGGCGCGATGGTCGGTGTTCGGATCGCCCGTGGCCTGTTCCGGCGCCATGTACGCCGGCGTCCCCACGGCCATCCCTGCTTGCGTGATACCGCTCTCGCCGGACAGCGTGCGCGACGCGCTCACCGCCTTCGCGATCCCGAAGTCCGCTACCACCGCCGTACCGCTGGACAGCAACACGTTCTCCGGCTTGATGTCGCGGTGCACCACGCCGCGCGCGTGCGCATACGCCAGCGCTTGCGCCACGTTGCGCAAAATCCCCATCGCATCGACCGCACTCACCGGCCCTCGCGTGAGGCGCGCACGCAGCGACTCGCCACTCACGTACGGCATCGTGAACCACGGTAGCCCGTCGGCCGTCTGCCCCGCCCCCAGCACCGGCACGATGTGCGGCTCCTGCAAACTCGCCACCATCTTGATCTCGCGCGTGAACCGCTCGGCACTGAGTGTGCTCGCGAGCTCCGGCATCAGCAGTTTGAGCACGACATCGCGACCCAGCGACTCGTCGCGCGCGAGAAAGACCCGCGACATTCCGCCGCCGCCGAGTTTGCGCTGGATGGTGTAGGCGGCGCCGAGCATGCGCTGGAGATTGTCGCGAACGTCGCTCATGGCATGTCCTCGCCCGGCACTAATGCCGACAGGAACGGCGCGATCGGGCGGACCGCGATCGGACCTTCACGGCCGGGCAGCGGCGCATCGGTAAGCGCAATCAAGCGCGCCTCGGGAAACTCGTCATGGAAGGCGAGCAGCCCGCGTCGATCTTTGGGCCGAAGTGTACTGCCCGACTTGACCTCGATGGCGAAGAGTCCATGGGGGGATTCTACAATGAAATCCACTTCGACGCCGCCGGACGTTCGCCACGTGGAGAGCCGTGCGTCGCGCATGGCGCCGCACCACGCTACGAGGTGCTGGTACACGAGCCCCTCGCGGGCGGCCCCCACCGCGTCGGGCGCCTCGCGCGCCGCGTCGGTCGGGCGAAGGGCCATCGCGATCCCCGTATCAGCGAAGTAGAACTTGGGCTGCGCCGCCAGCGCCCGTCGTGACGGCCTTGCGGTGAAGACCGGCAGCCGCGCCACGAGGAACATGGACTCGAGCAGTTCGAGCCAATCCACGACCGTGCTCTTCTTCACGTCGGCCATCTGCGCGATCGCGGTAGGACTGAGCACGCTCCCGTGCGACAGCGCGAGCTGCTCGAGCGCGCGTGCGAACGCGTCGAGCTGTCGAACGCGCGCTTCGGCGCGCACTTCATCGAGTACCGCGACGGTCGCGTAGTCGGCGAGCGCCTGCGCCGGATCGTTGGCGGTCCACACCACGGGCAGCAATCCGAATCGCTGCGCGCGTGCCATGGTGAACGCCTCGCCCAGTTCGCAGGCGAGGAACGGGGGCATCAGCCGACGACCGGCACGACCGCCGAGCAGGTTGACGCCCGCTCGGTGCAGCGCGCGCGCGCTCGAACCCGTGAGCAGGAAGCGCCGCGCGGGTTCGCGATCGAGCCGCTGATGGACCACGTCGAGCAGGGCGGGTACGCGCGAGATCTCGTCAATCACCACCCATTGATCCGGGCGGGATTCGTCCAACGCATCGTGTAGTCGCTCGGGCGCGGCCGTCAGCGTGCGCGCGAGCGGCCCCGCGCGCAGATCGAGCACCAACGCGTCGGGAAAGATTTGGCGCGCGTAGGTGGACTTGCCCGTGCCACGTGGCCCGAACAGGAAGACGCTCCGTTCGGGCGGCGGGAGGCGCCGTGGTAGGGGCGGGTGAGCGGCAACGAGGGGCGCCATAAAAGCAATAATAGACGCTACTACCGTCTAAAACAAGCAGGAATAGACGGAACTGCCGTCCATACAAAGGCGGTTTGCCGTCAACCGCGTGGCTTGATCAGCTCCTGGAACGGCGCGTACTGCTGCAGCATCTCGCCGATCACGTTCCGATGCGCGGTGCCCGTCTTTCCGAAATTCAGCGGCAGCCCGGACACCGCACGTGCATCGTCGCCCAACGCTGCCGCAATGCCGGCGCGATGCCAGTTCCCGCAGAAAGCTATCCGGCCACATCCCGGGAGTCACCCGGGGAACGCCGACATCCCGGACCCGGCGAACGACTTCGTGAAGGACTCGGTCTCGGATAGTCGGCGTCACCCCGCTACTTCCGCTTCTTCAGATTGGTCTGGCTGCCGCCCACCTCGAGCACGGCTTTCTCGGTGGCTCCCGAGGGGCCCGCCACGAAGGTCAACGTCGCGTCGTTCCCCCCGACGAAGAACGTGGTCGGCGATTTGGCCAGCAGCTCGACTAAGGTTGGGGCGTCGCCCTGCCGCATCATCAGTTTCGAGCCGTCGCGGGTCACGGTAAAGACCAAGTCGGCGTTCAGTTCGTACACCCCGACGTAGGCGTCCAGCACCTTGGGTTCGACCGCAATAGCCTTCGGCTCGGCGGGCGGTGTGTACTCCTCCCCGCGAAGCAACTTGAGCGCCGCCTCGCCGATCGCGGCCGGGGCCCCGGAATTGGACATAAAGTAGACGCCGACCTTGGCGTCGACGTCGCCGAGCATCAGGGAACTCTGTCCCGGAATCCCGCCACTGTGGCTGATGATGGTGTGGCCCTTCTCGTCCTGCTTGACCGAGAGCCCGAAGGCGTAGGTGCCCCCGAATTGGGGTTCGCGCATTGCTTGGACGGAGGCTTCGGACAAGATCCGCTTGCCTCGGAACATCCCCCCGTTCAAATGCACCGCGAGGAACCGGGCCATGTCCTCGGCGGTCAGATAAATGTCGCCGGCCGGATAGACGTCGAAGTGGACTTGCGCCACCGGCTGGGGGTTGCCGTTCTTGCCCCCCGCGGTGTACGGCAGCGCCATCAACTCCACCATCTCAGGCGAGGGGTACACCGGATGCGCCGTGGTGACACCTAACGGCACCAGGACGTGCTCCAACATGTATTTCTCGTACTCGGTTCCCGAGATCTTCTCGATCAGCAGGCCGGCCATGCCATAGGCGAAGTTGTTGTACTCCCACTTGGACTCGGGCGCCCGGACCGAATACAACCCCGCCACCATTTTCTCGAGGGGCTTCGGCAACTCCCGGCCCCAGAGCGGCTTGGTGACGGCGCCGGCGGTCAGGCCTGACCAGTGCGACAGCATGTGCCGGAAGGTGACGGGCTTTTCGACCTGGAGCCGGTCCTGCACCTGGATGTCGCCCAGGTACTGGTTGACGGGTTGGTCGAGCTTGAACTTGCCCTGCTCCTGCAACTGCATCAGGGCGGTGGCGGTTGCCGACTTGAAGGTCGAGCCGGTGCTGTAGATCGTCTCCGGCGTGGCCAGGGTCCTGGTGCGCACGTTGGCGTAGCCGAAGGCCGCCTTCCAGACGATCGAGTCGCCCCGGACCAGGGCGATCGACACCGAGGGAACCCCCCGCTCCTTGATGACCCGTTCGATCAGTCCGGTCATGACGGTCTTGGTTTTTTCGAGATTGAACGTCCCAGTTTGGGCGGTGGCGGGTCCGGCCGCAACCGCCACCACGAGCACCGTTCCAAACCAGCGAAGCAATGGTCGGTTCATCGTTCATCCGCCGAGGGTTGCGGTCATCGTGATGGTGGCGTTCAGGAGTCGGGAGATCGGGCAGTCGGCCTTGGCCTTGGCGGCCAGGGCGTCGAAGGCGGCCGCGTCGGTTCCGGGTACCGTAGCCGCGACGTCAAGGTGTATGGCCGTGACGGTGAAACCGGCGTCGGTCTTTTCGAGCGTCGCGGTGGCCGTGGTCGCGATCGTGGTGGCGGTCAGGCCGGCCTCGCCCAAGATCACCGAGAGCGCCATCGAGAAGCATCCCGCGTGCGCGGCCGCGACCAGTTCTTCCGGATTGGTACCGCGGGCGTCGCCAAACCGGGTTCCAAACGAGTACGGCGAATTCGCCAAGACGCCGCTTTCCGTCGAGACGGTACCGGCTCCCTCTCGAAGGGTGCCTTGCCATACCGCCGATCCTTTGCGTTTCATCATGTCCTCGTGGGTGGGTGTCAGGGAGTCAGAGAGTATCCTATCCGGGGGTTCCCAAGACAAGGGAGGCCGATGATTCCGCGCCTGGCTTGCCCTCGGGCGGTATATATGGACAGGGCGGTCTGCACGCGACAGAACAGCATGGAGAGCGTGAGCACTTAGGCCAGCGCACTCGTATCTTGCGT
>ENA-ORBV01008083-ORBV01008083.1-microbial-mat-metagenome-genome-assembly--contig:-NODE-8083-length-17824-cov-4.593171_pt1 | contig 17824 bp, 17 predicted proteins | sample MGYA00237777_ERZ505514 | MGnify/ENA primary metagenome ERZ505514 (study PRJEB26160, sample SAMN06269048) | microbial mat metagenome | isolation source: Oligotrophic lake microbial mat | place...
GGCCCCGTGGTGCGACGCGACGGGCACGCCCCTGGCCTCGCACAAGGCGATGGTCTTGAGGCAGCCGGTGATGCCGCCTTTCCAGTACACGTCGCACAACACGGCCGCATAGGCCTGCGCGTCAAGGGCATTGGCGATGCCAGGGTACAGACCCGGCAGCGTTTCGCCGCCGATCACCGGGATGTGGGGCAAGGCGTCGCGCAATCGGCGGTAGGCGGCCCAATCGTGTTGCGGCAGCGGCTCCTCGTACCAGTGGTAGTCGAGCGCCTGCAGGGCCTCGCCCACGCGCAGCGCATCGTTGGGGCCATAACGCTTCGCCGCGTCGAGCATCAGCCGCACGTGGGGCCCGGCGGCGTCGCGCAGGGCACCGGCCAGCACGATGTCACGCGTCGCTTCATAGAACGGATGCACCTTGTAGGCCGTGAAACCGAGCGCCAGCGCGGCCTGCAGGTCGGCCACGTAGGCGTCGACCGTCGCATGGTGGGTCGAGCTGGCATAGGCCCGCATCGATTGGCGCCGGTCGCCACACAGGCTGGCCACCGGAACGCCCTGCAACCGGCCGGCCAGATCCCACAACGCCACGTCGAGTGCGCTGATCGCAAACACGCTGACGTATCCCGGCGGCTCCAGGGCCGCCATCGCGTCCCACATCGCTGCCCGATCGGCAACATCGCGGCCCAGCACCAACGCCCGCAAGGAGGCGTCGATCTGATTGGCGATCACGGAACCGGACTGGCCCCCGTGGGAGCGCGCCAGCGAATATCCCTCGCTGCCGTCGTCGGCCTCGACCACTGTCAATACCAGTTCGAGCGCACCGGCGAAGCTGCGCGCGTGGATCGGAATCATCGGCTGCGCAAAACACAGCGTACGCACGGCCCGGATCTTCACGGCAACTGACTCCGCAGGTTCAAAAGGGAAATGGGCATTTGGGCGCAACTGGCACAACTGGTACAACTCGCACAACTCGCACCGGCAGCGCGGGTAGCGCGGGTAGCGCGGGTAGAAATATCAGTCGACCTTGACCTTGAGCTGTACCGCCAGATCGGTCCACAACTTGAGGTCGTGGGCGATGACCGCGGCAAATTCCGCCGGCGTGCTGCCGACCACGTCCTGGCTGGCATTGGACAGCGAATCGCGCACCGCCGGATCGGCCAGCACCTTGACCAGCTCCGCGTTCAGCCGCGTGACGACCGCCACCGGTGTGCCGGCCGGCGCCAGCAGGCCATACCAGGCGTCCAGCGTGAAGCCCGGCTTCATCGCTTCGGCCATCGTCGGCACGTCCGGGAACTGGGCGCTGCGGCGCGGGCCGGTCACGCCCAGCGCGCGCAGCTTGCCGGCCTTGACCTGCGGCAGCGCGATCTGCAACGCCGGGAACGCCAGCTGGGTCTGGCTGGTCATGACCGAGGTGACCTGCTCGGCCGCGCTCTTGTACGGTATGTGCACGATGTCCAGGTTGCCGCCATTGGACTTGAGCAATTCGCCAGAATAGTGGCCGATGCCGCCGTTGCCACCCGAGGCATAACTCAGGCTGCCGGGTTTGTCCTTGGCCATGTTGATCAGGTCCTGCACCGTCTTTGCCGGTGAGTCGGGCGGCACGACCAGCATCGCCGATACCCGCGACACCAGCGAGATCGGCGCGAAGTCCTTGATCGCGTCGTATTTCACATTGCTGATGCCCGGGTTGCCGACCAGCTGGGTCGCATTGAACAACAGCGTGTAACCATCCTTGGGCGCACGCGCGACGAACTCGGTGCCGATGTTGCCGCCCGCGCCGGCGCGGTTCTCGATCACGATCGACTGGCCCAGGCCAGTGGCCATACGCGCGATCACCGTGCGGGCCACCCCGTCGACACCTGAGCCGGCCGGAAACGGCACCACGACCCGGACCGGGCCGGTCGGGTAGGCCTGCGCCTGCACGGCGGGGACCGCGCAAGCGAGCACCAGGGTGGCCAGCAGGTGGCGCTGCGGGGAAAACAATCGGATCGGCATGGTGACCTCGCTTTCAAAGTCTGGGGCGTTTATCGGGACAGGTCCATCGTATCGAGCGGCGCCCGATTGCGGTGCATCCCTGTCATCGCTTTTTTCATAGAATGAAAAAATGTCTGCCAACCCGCGTCCAGCCCCCAGCGTCACCCGGTCCCTGCACCGCGCGGTCGGCCTGTTGCGCCTGTTGGCCAGCCACACCCGCATCGGCTGGCGGCTCAGCGACCTGGCCGAACAATCGGGACTCGACCCTGGCACCGTGCATCGGCTGCTGGGAAGCCTGTGCGACGACGGCCTGGTGACACGTGTGCCGGGATCGCGGCACTACACCTTGGGCACACTCGCATTTGAGCTCGGTCTGGCCGCGGCGCCGTATTTCGACCTCGGCCGGCTGGCACAGGCGCAACTGGCGGCAGCCGCCGAGCAATTGCGCGGAACCCTGTTTCTGAAGATGCGCAGCGGCATGGAGTCGGTGTGCCTGGCGCGCCACGACGGTGTGGGCCCTGTCCCGTCTTTGATGCTCGATGTCGGTGGCCGACGCCCGTTGTGTCTGACGGCGGGGGGCGTCGCGATGCTGATCCAGCTGGCGCCCGCCGAGCAGCAACAGATCGAAACGCACAACCGGCGCACCGTCACCCGCCAGGACGCTGCTCGATGGCTGGGCGTGCGCCAGATGCTGGCTCGTTCACGGCCGCGCGGCATTGCATTGAACCTGGGCGATATCGCCTCTGGCATCACCGCCATCGGCGTGCCGCTGCGCTCCGAAGACGGCACCGCAGTCGCGTCCCTGACCCTGGCACTGGCCGGCGCGCCGTGGCTTGAGGCCAAGGCCGAGGACATGGCGCAGCGCCTGCACGCGGTAGCCAGAGATATCGCACCCCACCTGGCGCAGCTACGCTGGTGAGCGGAGCGGGCTGGCCGGGAGGCAATTTCCCTGTCATAGAATCTATAAATAGAACTTTAAGATCACCGCCCGATGGTAGCTGACACTTTGCCTCCTTCCCCGCCCCCGGCCGACGAACGTGGGCCTTTGAGCGGCGTGCGCGTGATCGACATCACGACCATCTTCATGGGGCCGTCGGCAACTCAGATGCTGGGCGACCTGGGCGCCGATGTCATCAAGGTCGAGTCGCCCGAGGGCGACGTGATCCGCTCAATCGGCCCGCAAGGCCAGCGCAAGATGGGACCCCTGTTCCTGGCGATGAACCGCAACAAACGCAGCATCGTGCTCGACCTCAAGACGCCGGACGGGCTGGCTGCGCTGATCGACCTGGTGCGCGGCGCCGACGTGTTGACCTACAACGTGCGCCCACAGGCCATGGCCCGGCTGGGGCTGGGCTACGACACGCTGGCCGCCGTGAACCCGCGCCTGATCTATGCCGGCATGTTCGGCTTTTCGCAACGCGGCCGCTACGCCGCCAGCGCAGCGTTCGACGACCTGATCCAGGCCGCCTGCGCCCTGCCGCAGGCAATGGCGATGGCCAGCGGCGATATTCCGCGCTATCTGCCGATCACGATCGCCGACCGCTCGGTCGGTCTGTACGCCTTCGGCGTCATCGCCGCCGCGCTGTACGGGCGCGAGCGCAGCGGCCGCGGCCAGCGCGTGGACATCCCGATGTTCGAGACCATGGTGCCGCAGGTGCTGGGCGACCATCTGTACGGCCAGACCTTTGTGCCGGCGCAGGGCGATTTTGGCTACCCGCGGCTGTTGTCGCCGCAGCGCCGACCCTATGCGACGCGCGACGGCCATGTGTGTTGCCTTATTTATACCGACGTACAGTGGCGCGCTTTTCTGAAGGCCATCGGCCAGGCATCCTTGTTCGACACCGATTCGCGTTTTGGAGACATCCGCGCGCGCACCCAGCACATCGACGCCTTGTACGCCATGGTGTCGGACCAGATCGGCCGGCGTAGCACCACCGAGCTGCAGGCGCTGCTGGCCGGCACCGACATCCCGGTGTTTCCGATGCACACCTTCGACAGCTTGCTGCAGGATGCGCACCTGGACGACATCGGCTTCTTCAGCACCCAGGAACACCCCGACGTCGGGACCATCCGCCAGATGGCGGTGCCCAGCGAATGGTCCGGCACACCGCCGGGCGCCGCGACGCCCGCGCCACGCCTGGGCCAGCACAGCCGTGCGGTGTTGCGCGAGATTGGCTACGACGACGCCCGCATCGACACGCTGATCGACAGCGGCGCAGTGCGCGAATGAATGCCATGCCGGCTGATGCAGCATTGCCCATGACAACCCCCATGACACTGAACCGACCACCAGACGAGGAGAACCGATGAACACCACCACCCCGCCCGAACTGCTCGAAGAACAACGCGGCCCGGTCTTGTGGCTGACGATCAACCGTGAAGAGCGGCGCAACGCGATCAGCCCCGGCGTGCTGCACGGACTGAGCGCTGCGATGACGCGCGCCAACCAGGACCGCGCGATCCGCGCCATCGTCATCACCGGCGCCGGTGAGCGTGCTTTTTGCGCCGGTGCCGACCTGCAGAGCGGCACTTCGTTCAAGTTCGACTATTCCGAACCCCATGCCGGTTTCGCCAACCTGTTCCGCCAAGCGCGCCAATCGGCGGTGCCGCTGATCGCGCGGGTCAACGGCGCCTGCATGGCCGGCGGCATGGGCGTGATGGGCATGTGCCACATGGCGGTGACCACGCCCAAGGCGATCTTCGGCCTGCCGGAAGTCAAGATCGGCCTGTTCCCGGCCCAGGTGCTCAGCGTGCTCGACAAACTGCTGCCGCGCCGCATCCTGGCCGAGATGTGTATCACCGGCGAACCGATCACCGCAGCCCAGGCACTCGAATACGGCCTCGTCAACCACGTGCGCGAAGACCTGGACGCCGGCGTCGACTGGTTGCTCGGCCGCATCCTGGACAAATCGCCGTCGGCGATCCGGCGCGGCCTGTACACGATGACGGCGATCGAAAAGATGGCGTTCGAAGAGTCGATGTCGTTCACAGAAAGTCAGATCGCGCTGTTCGCGCTGACCGAGGACGCGACCGAAGGCCAGCTCGCGTTCCGCGAAAAACGCAAACCCACCTGGACAGGCAAATGAGCCAGTCCGAAAAAATCGTCCGCATTGGCGGCGCCTCCGGTTTCTGGGGCGACAGCAGCATCGGCGCGCCGCAACTGGTGGCTAGCGGCCAGATCGACTATCTGGTGTTCGATTACCTGGCCGAGTTGACGATGTCGATCCTGGCCGGCGCGCGGCTCAAGAAGCCGGAGCTGGGTTACGCCACCGACTTCGTCTCGGTGGCCATGAAGGCGGTGCTCAAAGACATCGTGACCAAAGGCATCCGCGTCGTCAGCAACGCCGGTGGCGTGAACCCGCACGGCTGCGCGGCCGCGCTGGCCGCACTGGCAGCGGAACAAGGCGTCACGGTGAAGATCGCGGTGGTCAGCGGCGACGACGTGATGCCGCTGGTGCCGCGGCTGCGCGAAGCGTCCGAGCCCATCTGCGAACTGCAAAGCGGCGCGCCGCTGCCGAAACAGCTGCTGACCGCCAATGCCTATCTCGGCGCCTTGCCGATCAAGGCGGCGCTCGACGACGGCGCGCAGATCGTTATCACCGGGCGCTGCGTCGACTCGGCGGTCACGCTGGGCGTGTTGATGCATGCCTTCGGCTGGACCGGCGACGACTATGACCGGCTCGCGGCCGGCAGCCTGGCCGGGCATATTCTGGAATGCGGCTGCCAGGCCACCGGCGGCCTGTTCACCGATTGGGACACGGTGCCCGATTGGCCGCACATCGGTTACCCGATTGCCGAATGCCACGCCGACGGCAGCTTCGTCGTCACCAAGCCCGAGGGCACCGGCGGCCTGGTGACGCCGGCCGTGGTGTCGGAGCAGATGCTCTACGAGATTGGCGACCCTGCGCGTTACATCCTGCCAGACGTGGTGTGCGACTTCACCGGCGTCACGATGCGCCAGCTGGCGCCGGACAGGGTCGAGGTACGCGGCGCGCGCGGCCTGGCGCCGACCGACAGCTACAAGGTCAGCGCGACCTATATGGACGGCTTCAAGATCGCCGCCCAGCTGACCATCGTCGGCATCGACGCGCCGGCCAAGGCGCGGCGCACCGGCGCGGCGATTTTGCTGCGCACCTCAAGAATGCTCGCCGAGGCCGGCCTGGCGCCGTACTACGCCACCCGTGTCGAGGTGCTCGGTGCCGAGTCGTGTTACGGGCCCCATGCGCGGGCGCAGGACACGCGCGAAGTCGTGTTGCGCGTGGCGGCAACCCATACGCGCAAGGAGGCGCTCGACCTGCTCGCGCGCGAGATCGCGCCGGCCGGCACCTCCTGGTCGCCCGGAACCACCGGCGCCGGCGGCGGGCGTGCGTCGGCATCGCCATCGATCCGGCAATACGCGTTCCTGCTGCCCAAGACCATGGTCTCGGCGCAGGTCCACATCGACGGGCAGACGCGGCATGTCGCGCAGCCGCCCGGACAGGCGAGCGCCGCGCGCGAGTTGCCGGGCACCGTGATGGACGTGGCACCGGACGCGGGCCAGGACACCATCACAGTGCCGCTGGTGCGTCTGGCCTGGGCCCGCAGTGGCGACAAGGGCGACATCTCCAACATCGGCGTCATCGCGCGCACGCCGGCCCTGCTGGCGCTGCTGCGTACGCAACTGACCGAAACCGCGGTCGCCACCTATCTGGCCCATCTGGTCAAGGGCACGGTCACGCGCTTCGACGTACCCGGCATCGATGCCTTCAACTTCGTCTGTACCCAGGCGCTGGACGGCGGCGGCATGAGCTCGATGCGCAACGACCCGCTGGGCAAGGGCATGGCGCAGATCCTGCTGTCGATGCCGATACAGGTGCCGCCCGACTTGCTTGGCCAGCTGTCGGGCACAGCCCGCTGACTTGCACGTTTGCCTTCCCGATCGTACCGACCAACCCCACTGCTGGAGACACCACCGATGAACCCGCTTCACACCCCACACCGTCGCACCGTGCTCGCCACTTTGGCCGCAACCGCGCTATGGCCCGCCGCCGCGTTGACCGCCCACGCGCAGGCTTTCCCGCACAAACCGATCCGCCTGGTGGTCGCTTTCGGCACCGGCAGCGGCAACGACCTGATCGCGCGTGAATTGGCACGCCACATGAGCGAGTTGCTGGGCCAGAGTGTTGTGGTCGAAAACCGCGCCGGTGGTGGTGGCTCGGTCGGCACCGACGTGGTCGCCAAGGCCGCGCCCGACGGCTACACGATCGGCCTGGGCACCAGCTCGCAACTGGTCATGAATGTGGGCCTGTACAAGACGCTGCCGTTCGACGTCGAGCGTGACTTGCGTGCTATCGGCCTGGTCGCCCACACCCCACTGGTGCTGGTTGCCAGCAGCGCGATGCCGAAAACGCTGAAGGAACTGATCGCCCACGCCAAGGCCAATCCGGGCAAGGTCACCTATGGCTCGGGCGGCCCGGGCTCGATCAGCCACGTGGTCGGCGAAGCCTTCGCCAAGGCGGCCGACATTTCGCTCTTGCATGTGCCGTACAAAGGCAATGGCCCGGCACTGGTCGACCTGTCGGGTGGCCACATCGACCTGTTGTTCGACGGTTTCATCTCGGCCCGCCCGATCGCGCAACAAGGCCGCGCGCAGTTGCTCGCGGTGTCGGGCAAGCAACGCAGCCCGGTCGCGCCCGAGGTGGCGACCTTCGCCGAGCAGGGACTGCCGGACTACGAGGCATCGACCTGGAACTGCCTGTTCGCGCCGGCGGGAACACCACCCGACGTGATCGAGAAGATCAACGCCGCACTGAACAAGGCGCTGGCATTGCAGCCGGTGAAAGACAGGCTGGCGCAGGGCGCGTCACAGCCGCTCGGCCCATCGACACCCGAGCAGACCGAGGCCTATGGTCAGGCGCAACGCGCGAAGTGGGTGCCGTTCATCCGAGCGCTGCAGATCAACGTCAGCTGAGATGCCAATGCCGCCGCGCGCGCCGCGTTTGCCCACGCCCCGGCAGCATTTGGCGCCCGCGGCCCGGCCGCCAACCAGCGCACCGATCCAGCCGAGCTCCGGCATCACGCAATACCTGCAACTGGCCAGCGTATTGCGCCATCAGATCGCGCGCGACGCATTGCCGGCGGGAGCGCAGCTGCCCACGGTGGCGCAGCTGGCGCAGCAATACCAGCTGGCACGCATCACCGTACGCCAGGCCTATGCGGTGCTGATCGCCGAGGGCCTGATCACCAGCCAGCGCGGACGCGGAACCTTCGTCGCGCCCACGCTGGGCGGACCGGATGCCCGGCTGCGCACCGCGATCAACGACCCCGGTACCCAGGACCTGCGCTTCGACATCCTGGAGCAGCGCGCCCGGGTGGCGCTTCCCGACAACCTGGCGCGCGGCGCGGCCACCTACCCGAACTACCACTTCATCCGCAAGGTCCATGTGCTTGACGGTGAGCCGTTCTGCCTGGCCGAGATCCACGTGGCGTCGGAGATTCATGCCCGTTTTCCGCGCGGCAGCGCGCAGCAGCACAAGATTGCGTGGTTGCTGGGAACCTACGCGCGCGAGCGCATGCAGCGGGTCCAGCAGACCATGACCATCGCGCCGGCGGATCTAGTCCTGGCGCGGCAACTGGGCTGTTCGTTCTCCACGCCGGTGGCCCAGCTGGCACGGCGCATTTTCGACGGCGCCGATCGGCTGGCCTTGGCCGGCATGTTCTGGTACCGCGGCGATCGTTTCGTGGCCGACGTCGAGATCCCGTTCGACGTCTGGCTCAACTATCCCGGCGTCGTGATTCCGCAGGCGCGCGGCACCAATACCACGCTGTGAACGGACGACCGCAAGCGCCGATGCAGAACGCTCCCCCGGCACTGCTGCAACGCGGCAACCTGGCGTCGCTGGTGCTGGTCAACATGGGCGTGGGCACCCATGCCATCGTCTGGTTCATGGTCCTTACTGCGATGCCCAACGTCGTCGACGACCTGCGCGCCGAGCCCTACCTGAGCTGGGCCACCAGCGTCTATCTGGTCTCGACCATCCTGGGCGGCGCGATGATGGCCCTGCTCAAGGCGCGGCTAGGCCCCCGGCTCGCCCTGGTGCTGGCCGGCGTCGTGGTCACGGCTGGCGGCCTGCTGGCGGCCGCGGCGCCGGGTATCGCGCTGGTGCTGGTCGGTCGTGTGCTGCAAGGCGTCGGCGAAGGCGTGCTGGTCGCGCTCAGTTACGCGTTGGTGCGTGAGTTGTTCGACATCCGACTGCTGCCACGCGTGTTCGGCATCCAGGCCGTGACCTGGGGCGTGGCGATCTTTGTGGGCCCCATGGCCGGCGGCTGGCTGACCGAGACCTGGTCCTGGCGCGCCGCCTTCGTCGGCACCGCCCTGTTGCCTCTTCCGATGCTGGTGCTGGCCCGGTGGGTGTTGCCCCAATCACCTGGCAAATACGATGGCACGGCCGTCGTGCCGGGCCTGCGCCTGTTGTTGCTGGTGCTCGGCGTAATGGCGATCGCTGTCGCCAACCGGCTGACGCCGATCGGCTGGGGCATCGGCCTGGTGCTGCTGGGCTTCGGCCTGATCGCGCTGATGTTGCGGCTGGACCGCACCAGCGGCCGGCACATCTTCCCAACCGTGTTTCCCGGCCTGACCCACCCGGTCTCGCTGGGCTTGTGGGTATTGCTGCTGATGCCGCTATCGCAGATGGCCATTTCGGTCTACACGCCCTTTTTGCTGCAGTTCCACCGTGGACTGAGCCCCACGGTGGCGGGTTACCTGGGCGCGGTGCATGCCGTGGCCTGGTCGGTCACGGCGGTGCTGGTTGCGCCGTTCTCCAGGGCCGGCCAGAACCGCTGCATACAGACCGGCCCGCTGCTGCTGGCGCTGGGCCTGGCCGGCTTAGCCTGGGCCTTGCCGGCGCAGCCGCTGGTCTGGGTCGTGGTGTCGCTGGTGCTGGTGGGCTGCGGCTTTGGCATCTCGTATGCTTTCCTGAACCAGCGCGTGATGGCGGCCGCGCAGCCGGGGCAGGAAGACGCCACGGCCGGCTCGGCCCCGACGCTGGGTGCGCTCGGAGGTGCCGTCGGCGCGGCCATCGCCGGCCTGGTGGGGCAGGCGGTGGGCCTGGAGCAGCCCTTGCAAGCGGACGCGGTGGCGCTTGCCAGCGGGATGCTGGCCGGCGGTGGCTGTGTGCTCGCCCTCCTGGTGGCGCTGTTGGCACGGCGCCTGCTGGCGGCTTCGCGTTGACCGGATGAAATTGTCCGTTTTTGACCGATTCTGGTCCGATACGGCGTCGAAACTAGGAGACGTTCAAGGGAAGATGGGTCATCATCAACCTCTTGGAGATATTCATGAAAAGCTGTCTGATAGTGATCGATGCGCAAGAGTCGTTCCGCCGCCGCCCGTACTTCACCCAACGCGACTTCGGCGCCTATGTCGATGCGCAGAACGCGCTGATCCAGGGCGCCCTGGCGCAGGGCATGGCGGTCGTGCGTATCTTTCACGTCGATGGGCCCGAGACCGCGGCCAATCCGTTTGCGCTCGTATCCGGCCACGTGCGGCCACTTGCTGAACTCGTTCCATACGAACCTGCCGCGACCTTCCATAAGCACCGCCACAGCGCACTGGTTGGTACCGGGCTGGACGTGTGGCTGATACAAAACCAGATCGGGCGCCTGATCATCAGCGGCATCCGAACCGAGCAATGCTGCGAAACCACGACCCGGCACGCGTCCGACCTGGGCTTCACGGTCGACTTTGTGCTGGACGCGACGCTGACCTTCGACATGCGACTGGCCGACGGCGCGCCCTTTCCCAGCGCCGATATCAAGGCGTGCACCGCCGCTGTGCTCCAGGACCGGTTCGCGCGCATCTGCAGCGCGGAGGACGCACTTGAAGAAGTCGCCGCCACGGCCTGAGGACACGCCGATCGAGGTCCTGTTCCTGCTGCTGCCACACAGCCTGGTGCTGGACTGGGCCGGGCCGGCGGAGGCATTCCGGCTCGCAAACCAGGCCTTGCGGCGCGCCGGCCAGGCCGAACGATTCCGGCTGCGTTACGTCGGACCACAGTCGCAGACCACCGGTTCGGTGGGTGTGTGCATCGCCGCCCTGGAGCCGCTGCCGCACACGCTGGCAGCACCGTCCGTGGGTCGTGCTGGTGGGCAGCCCGGACGAAACCATCGACTTGATGGATTCTGCCAGCCGGGATGCGGAGCACTGGCTGCGTGGCCTGCACGGCCAGATCGGTCGCTCCGGCAACCAGCTGATCACGGTCTGCGCCGGAGCGCTGCTGGCTGCCCGTGCCGGACTGCTGGCCGGGCGCCGCGTCACGACCCACCATCTTGAACTGGAGCGGCTGGCCGCGATGGAGCCGGCATGCGAGGTCATGCGCAACCGGGTGTTCGTGCTCGACGACGGACGCGACGGCGCGGTGTTGTCGAGCGCCGGCATCACGACCGGCATCGACCTGGCCCTGCACCTTGTGGCGCAGGTCTGCGGTGAGGCGCTGGCCGCGCGCGTGGCGCAAACCATGGTGGTTGCGTTGCGCCGCGGGCCGCAGGACCCGGAACTGTCACCGTTCCTGTCCTATCGCAACCACCTGCATCCGGCGCTGCACCGGGTACAGGACGCACTAGGCCAGCAGCCAGCACACGATTGGAGCCTGCAGACAATGGCCGCCATCGCTTGCACATCACCGCGCCACCTGACGCGGCTGTTCGTCGACCATGCCGGCATCGCCCCATTGCAGTACCTGCGCCGCATCCGGCTCGCCGTGGCACAGACCGCACTGCAGTCGGGTAACAACGTGACCCAGGCTGCGGCGCTGTCCGGCTTTGGCTCGGACACCCAGTTGCGCCGCGCCTGGCGGCAATTTCGGGCCCCTGGCAGCCCGTCGTCGGGTCGCTGACAACGTGCGCGCAGGGCTACCGGCGCAGCCATGCCGATAATGGGCCACCCCGGCAAACCGAACGCTCATGGCCCTGACCCCCCTCGATCCGGACACCATCACGGATGGTATCCAGCTGGCCGTAGCGCCGGTTTGCCTGCTGACGGCGGCGTCCGGCATTATCGCTGCCGTCGCCGGGCGCCTGCCGCCGCGCATCATCGATCGGGCCTGGATGGTCGAGCAGCAGGCGCTCAATTCCACCTACGTGGCACTGCTTGCATGTGCCATGGCCGAACTGGGCACCTTGCGCCGACGCGGACACCTGACCAACGCGAGCATCGCCTTGTTGACCTCCTGCGCTTGCGTGATCGGCCTGACGATCATCCTGCTGTTCCTGGGCAAGACCACGGCATTCCAGAGCAGCCGCTGGGCTGTCGCCGGCTGTCTCGGCGGCGTGGTCTGTTTCCTGCTCGCCCTGCTGTGTTCTCTGACCGAAGCCGTGATCGCGACCCGGCTGCTGGACTTCGACGTGCTGCGCAGCTGAGGCCAGTCGCTGCGTCGGTTTGGACACTGACGAGGCCACGACAGAGACGACGTCGCCCGCCAGAAATCGGCGACTCTGACGTTACAGTCCGAGGAGGCTCTCGGGCTGGGGGCGCCGAAAGCCTGCTAACGAGCGGCAAGCCTGAAGGCGATGCGTGGGCACGACGTTGATCAACAAATCACTTTGACGTTTTACAGCCGGGCGTTAACATCGACTACTGGATCTATAGACAGCTTTCCATGGGTATCGACTTATTGCCTCTGTTTATTCGCCAGTCCTACGAGGTTCACGAGTGGAAACACGCGTGCGCGATTCTCAAACATGACTTTCCGGACGAGTGGAGCGACCTGTGCGAATTGCTCATGCAGTTCAGGTTCAAGCAAAGTTGGATTTTGATCGGTGGAGGCCGAAAAAGCAAAGTCTCCGAGGCGATCGATACCTTTTTGTACACGAAAGGCTGGGTCGAGAAGCAATTCGATACCCAGATCATGATCGATGGGTTGGCAACCCAGTCGCCAACGCACAAGATCGATTGCTTCAAGAACCGTGTGGCAGTCGAAATTGAATGGAACAACAAGGACCCTTTTTTCGATAGGGACCTCAACAACTTCCGACTCTTGTTTGATCTGCGCGCCGTCAGCGTGGGCGTGATCATCACCCGCTCGGACGCATTGCAAAACATATTCGACCAACTTGGACGTGGTGCGAGTTACGGCGCATCTACCACCCATGTGGGAAAGCTGTTGTCGCGAATCAATGGCGGAAGTGGCGGCGGATGCCCAATCCTGGTGCTGGGTATCAGCGAACAACTGTACGAACGAGACACAACATGACCGAATCTCCCGAAGCGATCAATGCGTCTGACGACCTGATCCAACGTATCGACAATCAGAAATTCGCGACGATTCTTGCCGATCCCCCTTGGCAGTTTCAGAACCGCACTGGCAAGGTCGCGCCTGAGCATCGACGGCTGAACCGTTACGGAACGATGACTCTGGCAGATATTTGCGCTCTGCCAGTTGCACAATTGACGGAAGAAACAGCGCATTTGTATCTGTGGGTTCCCAACGCCTTGTTGCCAGAAGGCCTGTCTGTCTTGGCAGCGTGGGGTTTCCAGTACAAGTCCAATATCGTCTGGCACAAGATCCGAAAAGACGGAGGTCCCGACGGAAGAGGTGTCGGGTTTTATTTCCGCAACACGACAGAACTGGTGCTTTTCGGTATTCGAGGGAAAAATGCGAGGACACTGGCGGCGGGACGGCGGCAGGTCAATATCCTGAAGACACGCAAGCGCGAACACTCCAGAAAGCCAGACGAGTTTTACGACATCGTCGAGTCCTGCAGCCCCGGCAAATACCTTGAGCTCTTTGCGCGTGGTTCGCGTCCCGGCTGGACCACCTGGGGCAACCAGGCGGATGCGTACGAACCGGATTGGCCCACATACAAGAATCACTCGTCGCGCCACATCGTGCCGGCCAACCCGGGAATGTTCGAACTGGTGTAACGCACCATGGCCGCTGACATTCGATAAACAAGAACGCAACCCTACTGACGGAGGTAGACAAACTGCGGGACGCGAACAAACCTTACTGCGCTCCGCCGCCTGCGCCAGCGCGTGCTCCTAGTTTGGGCGCGCGCGACCTCGGTCTCGCCGACGGCGGCCTGCACGCGCCAGCGTGCGGCGCGTATGTCCGCCCGGCGCCTCAGCAGGTCGGCGGGAAGTGTGTTCGGCAATTCCATGCGATGCAGGTCGGCCAACTACACCACCAGGGTGTTTAGCGCCTGCGGCGGTTGCGCGCAAAGCACCGCCAGCGCGTGGCGGGTCCACATGGCCTGCTCGTCGATCTGTGCGATCGGGCGGCGCGCATCCGGTAGCGCACCTTTGCCCTGTCGTTGCTCAACGGCCGAGTCGAGCCGGGCCCGCACCCGTTGGTTGATCAGTGCGAGCAGGTCCTGTCGCTGCTGCAAATGCCGGGTACGTCTACGCTAAAACAGGGGTGGATCGCGCCCGCCCGCTCAAGGCGAGCGGTGCAGCCGGGGTGCCGACAGATGATCCAGCGTGTCCGCGACGACCGTATCCAGATCGCGCCAACGGCCGGCGAGGCGGTGCACGATCAGCGCCGCCTGTAGCGCCTTGAGGTCCTTCAGGCTCGGCGCCACCTTGATCTGAGCGATCGCAGCCGGCAGGTTGCCGCCGCGTACGAGGCCGATCACCTTGTCCGACCAGAGATTACTGCTGCGCGCCATGGGCCTGATCCTGGCTGAGCCTACAAACGGCGTCGTGGTCGAAATTGTCAGTGTTCATCAGTGTTTCCAGCGCAAATCAAGCGGTCAACTGCCGTTTGTAAGCTGAGTTGGAGACCCCACTGTAGCGGGCGCTACCATCGGACATGAAGAAAACTTTTCCTCTTGCCGTTGAAGGCAAAAACCCCGACCGGGTACTGGACGCCGTCAAACACGAGATCCGCAAATATCTGCGCCGCGAACGCCGGCGCGATCTGCCCGAAGGCGTGGATTTCCTGGACTTCGATTGCCGCTTCGGCCTGGATTCCGGCAGCGCCACGTCGGTCCATCTGTCGGCACTGACTGGTCTGATCGACGTGGCCGCGCGCGAAGGCGCCAAGAGTGTCTACGTGGAGATCCTTGCCAAGCCCGGCCACCGGACCAAACGCCCGCCAGACGCGACTGCTGCCGATGGCGACCAGGTGGTCGTGGCCGGCGGCGACGCGCCGGCCACGACCACCTGAAACATTCAATCCGCCGGCCCGCTCTCGCCTGAATCCGGACGGTGCGCCTGCACGGCCAACGCGCGCAGCTTGTCCTTCTTGCTCGGGCGTTTGCCCTTGATGCCGCCGGTGCCCGGCACCGTAGCCAGATCGGGCGCCGCAGCCGCTTCGGTCGGCTCAAACCCTGCAACGATTTCCCGCTCCAGCACCAGCCCCTGGCGTTTTTCGATCAACCGCATGTGGGCCTCGGTGCCGGCGCTGACCAGACTCAGGGCCAGGCCACTGGCGCCGGCGCGGCCGGTGCGCCCGATGCGGTGCACGTAATCGACCGCCGAGCGCGGCAGGTCGTAGTTCACGACCACCGGCAACTGGGCGATGTCCAGGCCGCGCGCGGCGAGGTCGGTCGTTACGACCACGTCCCACTGGCCCTTGCGCAACTCGTCGATGACCTGGGTCCGGGCACCCTGGCTCAGGCCGCCATGAAACGGCGTTGCGTAGACGCCTTGCGTGTACAGCTTGGCCGCAACCGCCTCTGCTGCGTGCTGGGTGGCCACAAACACCAACACCCGCTTCCAGCCCTCTTGCTGCAACAACTGGCGCAGCAGCGCTGTGCGGCGCGGTGGATCGACCAGGACAACCCGCTGCACGATGTCCGGCACGGTGCTCGGGCCGTCGGCTATCTGCACCCGCAGCGGCGCCTGCAGCAAACGTTCGGCAAGATGCTGCACGGCTGGCGGCATGGTGGCCGACAGCAGCGCCGCCTGGCGGGTAGCGGGCAACAGCGCGAGCACGCGCTCGAGTTCTTCGGCAAAGCCCGCGTCTAGCAGGCGATCGGCCTCGTCGAGCACCAGCAGGCGAACCGCCGACAAGGACACGGCGTTGCTCGCCACCAGATCCAGCAGCCGGCCGGGCGTGGCCACCAGCACCTCGGCGCCACCACGCAATCGCATCATCTGCGGATTGGCCGACACGCCGCCATACACCACGGCGATTTTGGGCGGATCGGGCAGAAAACGCGCCATATCGCGCACCACCGCAGCGACCTGCATCGCCAGTTCGCGCGTGGGCAGCAGCACCAAGGCATGGAGCGGCCTTGGCGACCTTCGCGCAATCGCCTGTACCTGGTGCAGCAGCGGCAACACATAGGCTGCGGTCTTGCCGGAGCCGGTCTGTGCCAACGCCAGCACATCGGTTCCCCGCAACAACGCGGGTATGACCTGCTCCTGCACCGGCGTCGGGCTCAGATAGCCCGAGCCGGCGGCAGCACGCAGCAATTCGGGAAGCAGGGGAAAGTCGGAAAAACGCAATCGGGAGCCCTCGGTTGGTGTTGGCCTGCGCCATCCCATCTCGATAGGCCGCCAGGTGCCGCCAGGGCGCTGACTCTGGCCTGCCGCTCAGCGATGCAAAACGGGAATCAACGTTGGCGCGGCCGTTCGGGTTCGTCAACCAGGATGACCCTGTGATTGTCCACCAGGGCACGCTGGCGCAGCGCCAGCGCCGTGCCCAGCCACAGAGCCAGCGCCGACACGACAAAACCGCGCACCAGGCCACCCGGGCCGTCGGCGATCCAGCCCACGGCGCTGGGGCCGACGATCTGACCGCCGGCAAACACGATCGTGAATGCGCCGATGCCGCCTGCCCACTGGCTCGGCGGCAAGTTGTGGCGCACCCAGGCGGTGGTCGACGCCACGACCGACAGGAACACGGCACCAAACAACAGGCCCGATGCCAGCACGACCGGCGCCGCGCTGGTGAGCGCGGGCGCCAGCGTGGCCAGTCCGAGCAAGGCATTGAGAAAGGCCTGCGGCCGGCCATCGCGGTAGCGGTCCAGCAAACCCGCCCACAGACGCGGCGACGCCATGACGGCGACGCCGAGCAAGGCGTAGAACCCCATGATCCGGCCCTGTTCCAAGCCCTGCTCGCGCAGCAGCGCCACGATGAAGGTCATGTAGCCGATATAACCGACACCGAACATGCCGTAACCCGCCACGATGAAGCCGAAGCGGCGCAACGGGACATGCGCCATGGCGGCCGGCCGGGCGCCGCCGGCGGCGGGCATCAAAGGCTCGGCAAGGCGGTTGACGGCCCAGCGAAGGGCCGCAGCCAGCGCGAAACACGCAACAGCCAGTGCGCCCCACGCGTATGCCCACGGATGGGCGCGCCCTGCGGCGGCGTCGATCGCGACCGGTACCACCAGTGCCGACACGGTAATACCCAGGCCGGTGCCGCCGTAATACAGGCCGATCAGCCAGCCGGCGCGGCGCGGGTCGGCCGCGCCCAGGCGCGCTGCCAGCAGCCCACCAGTGATGAAGACGAGCGCGCTGGCCACACCTGCCGCCAGGCGCTGCGCCAGCCACACGGATGTATCGGTGAAGAAGCCGCTGACGGCCATCAACACGCTGGCCACCAACGCGCCCCACACCATCACGGAGCCCGGATGCCAGCGGCGCAGCAACAGCGGCGTCAGCAAGGCCCCGATCAGGTAGCCGGCGGCATTGCCGGTGTTCATCGCGCCGGCCAGCGCATAACTCCAGCCCAGGTCGTCGCGCATCGGCGGCAACAACAGGCCGTAAGCGAAACGGGTGATGCCCAGCGACAAGGCTGCGCCCAGCGACAGCACCAAGGCCACGCGAACCAGCGAATGGTGGGGCAAAACGTCCGATGCGGCGGCCATGGCGCCAGTATGCACGCCGAGTCCTGCGCAGGCGCCGACTAAAATCATGGCCCTTCCCGCATTT
>ENA-ORBV01008085-ORBV01008085.1-microbial-mat-metagenome-genome-assembly--contig:-NODE-8085-length-17819-cov-17.371322_pt1 | contig 17819 bp, 11 predicted proteins | sample MGYA00237777_ERZ505514 | MGnify/ENA primary metagenome ERZ505514 (study PRJEB26160, sample SAMN06269048) | microbial mat metagenome | isolation source: Oligotrophic lake microbial mat | place...
GGGCGGGGTGGACTACGAGTACAGCATCGGCCGGTTTGAGGTGACCACCAGCCAGTGGGTGGAGTTCTTCAACGCGGCGTACGACCGTCCCGGCGGGGAGACGCTGCCGCACCTCACCCCCCCGACGTTCTGGGGGGCGCAGGGCATGACGCCCACGAACCCCGGCGGCAGGCGGTGGAGGGTCCCCGCGGGCAACGAGATGCGACCTGTGGGGAACATCAGTTGGCGGATGGCCGCGATGTACGCCAACTGGCTGCACAACGACAAGAGTGTCGCGCGCGAGGCGTTCCTGAGCGGCGCATACAACGTTTCCACCTTTGGCCCCAACGGCCTTGGGGGGTTCAACGACCAAGTCACGCGTTCACCTGGAGCGAGGTACTTCATTCCGTCGCGGGATGAATGGATCAAGGCCAGTCACTTTGATCCGAACCGATACGGCGAGAATCAGCCGGGATACTGGGAGTTTTCCAACTCCACCGAAGATTGGGTTCCCGGCGGCCCACCCGGTGTCAACATTCATGTCGGCCCACCCGGACCCGGTCATGACCCGAATGGCCCGCTGGCGCAAGCCAACTACGGGTGGGATGTGTACACATTCCCCGGCTACGGCAGCCCGTTCGCCGTGCCGCTCGGCGCATACCCCGATGTGCAAAGCCCGTGGGGGCTGCTGGACGCGGCGGGCGCGACGAGCGAGTGGACGGAGGAGATTTGGATGAGTTCCGCGAGCGGCATAATGCTTCGGAGTCTAGAAGGCAGCCCCTGGAACAGTGCTCCAGGATACGGAATCAGCGATGCCATATGGGTACGCGGCGGCGATTGGCCCCCCTATCTCGCAGCGTACGACTTCGGACTCAGGATCGCATCTGTTGTCCCCGCCCCATCTTCTCTGCTGGGGATCATCGGGTGTGTTGCTGTCGTGTATCGACGCAGGCGCAGAAAGTAGGACGCATGAGAATCAGGAATCTTGTCAGGCTCGGAGCGGCCATGCTGCTCACGAGCGGGGCTGTCGCTCCGGCCCAGCCGACCGGGCCTATCGTCGCCGAGGTGTTCAACGGCGCGACCACCACGTTTCAGAACTTTTCCGACACATCGCCCATCACCGTCAGCCTCGCAACGATCAACAACGCATTCTGGAGGGTCAAGATCTACGATGTGGCAACGATTGCCCAGAACGGCGTGCCGACACGCAACATCCCGCACGTCACAATTAATGGCACCGTCGGGACCAACGCGCTGCTCGAAGTGCTGATCGGCGATGGCGATGCGGGCTTCCCGTAGCAGCCGGACACGGCAGTGCTGGAGGGCGCTATCAACTTCGGCGGCCTCGCACTCGGCAGCACCGCCCTGCGCGATGTCACCCGCGCGGCCGTCGCGGTTTCCGGCGACATTACCGGCAACATCGACGCCGCCCACATCCGCCGCATTCAGACGTGGGGCCGCACCACAGGCACGCCGCCCAACACGACCTATCTCGGCGGTAAGATCACCGGGAACATCACCGCGCACAGCCCCGACTTCGCTACCGTCTGCGGCAACTCGGGCTTCACCGTCTTCCGCGCCATGGGCGTCATCTGGGCGGGCGATGAGGTCGGCGGCACGATCTCCTGCACCTCCGATGATGCAACCTTCCCCGGCGGCCTCACATGGCTGCTCATCGGGCGAGAGGGCAACCCGTCCATCGACGGCCTGACGGGCGATGTCCGCATCGACTACGGCACCATCGAGAAGGTTCACACCGCCGGGCCGATCGGCACTTCAACGCTGACTCCGAAGGTCTGGGCGGGGCGGACAATCCACGAGATCCGCGTGCTCGACGCCGCGGACATCGGGAATGAGTTTTCCACGGCCGTCGGCAACTCGGGCATCAAGGCGGATGTGCGGACAGGCCTGAACCTCCCGACCGTCACCTCTCCGGACCCCACGACCTCCGATGCGCCGCTCTACCTCATCGAGACCGATGGGGACCTCGAAGGCGAAGTGACCGTCGCCAACCTCGCGGCTCGGTTCACGGGCTCCCGGCAATACGGCATCATCATCGGCGGGGTCATCACCGCCCCCATCACGGTCAAGTACAACGTCGAGATCGTGGACATCATCGCCGCGAGCATCGAGGCCCCGATCAAGGTCGGCGTGTCGTACAAAGGGGCGATTGTGGCCACCGCCTCCGACGGGCACATCGAATCCGTCGAGATCGGCTACGCCAACGAGGGCTTGACGGAGGAGGACGAAGACTACGACCCGGTTGTCGAGGTATACGACACGACTTACCCACGCGGCTTCAAGGGCACCGACTGCCGCCCGGTGGACCCGCACTTCGCCGCGCCCTTCGGCGGGTACACCCATGCGGACTGGACCGCAGAGGTGCTGCACTGCTTTGGTGACAACTACGCATACGACTACGGATCGGTCGATTGCGTGATCCGCGCTGCGACCATCGGGAGCGTGCGCCTCGCGGCCATGTCCGAACTGTGGAGGTTCAACTCCACGAAGGTGTACTTCCCCCGCGTCGAATCCCCTGTGATCGGCTCGCTTGAGATCGGCCTGCTGCGCGCGGGCGTGGTGTGGTCGGGCGTCCTCACATCCGTGGAGGGCGAGATGGTCTGGGACCCCGAAGAGGCATACTCGAACATCGGCAGCATCCATGTCGGCTGCATCGGGCAGTCGGGGGACCTTTGGGTGGACGGTACGACGCGGATTGAGATTGCCGGTGATGTGCTCGGGCAGGTTCATCTGCCGCGGTTGGAGGAAACGCTCTGGATCGGCGGGCGCGTTGGCCTGTGGAGCGCGTTTGGGGGCTCCTGCGCGGACCAGGGCGTTGGCTCAGGAGGGATCGCGACGACCTCCGAAGAAGATTCGCCGCGCGATCAAACCTGGACGGGAGAAAACACCGCGGCCCGCGGCGAGATCATCATCCGCGAAGTGGAGGGGCTGACCGCAACGGGTCAGATCATCATCAACGGCGGCAACTTGCTCGCGGAGGGCGACGGCTGGGACGGCCCGGTGATCGTCGGTGATGCACTGGGGATCGGCAACCGCATTGTGATCACGCGGAACATCAACGATGCGGAGTTTCATGCAGACTTTGAGGCGCCCTACTACGACGCGCTCCCTGCCGAACTCGGCGGCGGCTCTGTCGGCCTTGCACCGTTCCACCTCCACGGCACGGCCTGCACCCCGCCGCTCGATGAGACCACAGCGGACAACGGGAACCTGCCGCTGGTGTACACCGACTTTGACGGGGTGGACTACCCGGTCATCATCCGCTCCTACGGGCCTGTAACGGGCGCGGGCGTGAGCGTCCGCATGGGCATGCTCGACAACAACTGCCCCTCCGCCGATGTCGGCGTGATGTTCATCAAGCAGCACGCACCCGACCCCGACAACGACCCGCGTGAGATCGGCATCCGCTGCACCAGCCAGAGTTCCATGAAGGAAGGCTCGTTCGCCGTCTATCCGACCAGCGTCGCGTGCGACGATGTCGATGGCAGCCCCGCGGTCGTGTGGCCGCTGGAGAGTTGCCCCGACCCCGAGCAGCGCTACCTGTTCCTCGTCGGCCCGGATTGCAACGCCAACGGCGTGGACGACCGTGAGGACATCGCCCTTGACGGGAGCATCGATGTGGAAGCGCCCTTTGGCGTGATCGACGCCTGCTCCTACAAGGACTGCCGCTGCGACTGGGACCGGAGCGGGACATTCACGGTCTCGGACATCTTCGCGTTCCTGAGCGCGTGGTTCGCCCAGTGCGACGGCACCGGCGGCACCGGCGTGGCCCCGTGCTACGGGCGGGACGCGGACTTTGATGAGATGAACGGGATCGGCGTGCCGGACATCTTCGCGTTCCTGAGCTGCTGGTTCTCTTCGCAGGGCGAGAACTGCAACCTCCCCTGATCGCCGCGACCCAGAGCACAGCCGCTGCCAGCATCGCCCGGGCCAGGATGCCCGGGCTTTTTCATTGGCAGAGGTGAGTGTTTGCTTGCTCGTGAGCTTCACACAGTGACGATGAATGGTTGAGCACGGTCACCGGATAGAAAGCCCGGGCTTGCGCCCGAGCCTCTACTCCCCTATGAACTCGATGCTCGCGGCGGTGGCATCGTCGCTGGGCGGCGCGCCCTCGGCGAAGCGCGCAACCGCTCTGAAGACCTCCACGATGTCCGTATCGCAGGTGGCCGAGTTGCGCAGGGCCTGCTCGAGGCGCGCGGAGCCGAAGGCCTCGCCGGCGGGGTTCCGTTCATCCGGCACACCGTCTGAGTAGAGGATGATGCGGTCGCCGGGAGCGAGGAGCAGACTGGAGGCGGTGTATACGGTGTCGGGGTCGATGCCGGTGGGGATGGCGGTGCTGCGGGCGCACGCGTGCAGCACGCCGCCGGCGCGATGGAACCAGTACCCGTGCCCTGCATCGACATACTCCACACGCCCGTCTGGAGAGAACACGCCCAGCCAGAGCGAGACAAAGCGTCCGCCGAGGGAGCGCTCGCCGAGGTAGCGGTTCAGGCCCGAGACGGCCGCGGCGGCATCGAGTGTGGAGCGGAGTTGGGCGTTGAGTTGGGACTGCGCTGCGGCCATGAGCATCGCCGACGCGGCGCCGTGCCCGGAGACATCGCCCAGGCAGATGGCGATCCGCCCATCGGGGAGGGGCACCACGTCAAAGAGGTCGCCGGCGACGAAGACGCCGGGGCGCATCTGCATGGCGTAGCCGAGGAAGCCCGCCGCGGCGTGGGGCGGGGGCATGATGAACTGCTGCGCCTCGCGAGCTGCGGAGAGTTCGGCGGCGAGGACGGACTGGCGGCGGTCGAGTTCGATCCGCTTGAGGTTTGAGAGCGCCAGGCCGCAGGCGTTGGCGACGGCCTCGCAGAAGGCCGCGGCCTCGCCCTGGGCCCCGCCGCCCCCCTCCCCCTCGCCGCGGCGGGCATCGATGTAGAGCAGGGCGACGAGTTCGGAGCCGACGAAGACGGGCGAGCAGACGGCCCAGCGGATGGAGTTCTCGCTGACGCTGCGCGGGGCCTGGGGGCCCAGGGCCTGATCCTCGTGCAGGATCGCCGTCTGGCCGGCCGAGGCGGCGTGGATGAGCGAGCGGCTGAAGGAGAGTTCGCCCGCGCCATCGGCCGCGCGCGGCCCGGCGAGCGCGACGATGCTGAGTTCCTCGCCGGGACCGCCGGTGGGGCGCAGGACCGCGCCGCGCGTGCAGCCCGCGCCGGCGAGAGCGGCCTCGAGGGCGCTCCGTGTCAGCGAGGCCTCATCGGGCGCGGCGGTCATGCGGGAGAGGCCCTGGATCAGCATCCGGAGTTGTCGCGCGCCCGCGGGCAGCGGCTTCTCGCCGACGCGCTCGATGCGGGCCGTTCTCGGGCTGTCGTCGCTGATGGTCGCCGCGGTGCCGGGGGCGGAGTGGCCGATCGCCACACGGAAGGACCACGGCCCGACGCGGAGAATGTCTCCCGAGACGAGCGGGAGGGGCGCCGAGCCGGAAAGGCGCTGGCCGTTGATCCAGGTGCCGATCGCCGAGCCGACATCAAGGGCGTACCAGGTGCCGTCACGGCGCGAGAACGAGACATGGCGGCGCGAGATGGTCTCGTGGACCAGGCAGGCGTCGTTCTCGATCGCCCGGCCGAGGGTGAGATGGTCTGCTCCGGCGGAGGCGTAGCGGCCGCCGTGCGGGCCGGCGAGGGTGTGGAGCGTGATGTCGGGGGCGGGCGCGGTCATGGGTCCCGGCAGCGGGTCCGGGACCACCAGACTAACGAAAAACCCGTTCTGCTGCGCAGCAGTGGAGCGGCAAAGGGAGGAGCGGATGCGGGGGCAGGACGATCAGGGGCAACCGGCGAACCATGCGGACAGGAACGAGAAGATGTCGGCGACCTGGATGCCGGCAGCGCCGTCGAAGTCAGCCGCGGGAGCCATCGCGAACCAGTCGGACAGGAAGGCGAAGATGTCGGGGACATCGGTCACGAGGTTCCCGTTCCAATCGGCGGGGCAGGGCGGGACTTCGCACTCATCGGGGATGCCGCTCAGGTCGGCATCGAGGGAGGAGCCGAGGGCGATGTCGCAACTGTCGAGGCGTCCGTTCTCGTTGCAGTCGGGCAGGAGGGGCGTGACAGGGACTGTGAAGGTGATGCTCATCACCGGGCCGGAGATGCCGCCGCCGGCCTCTGCGGACCAGAACTCAACGGGGGGGCCGGTGGTGCCGACGGTTTCGAGCATGTAGCCGTAGTTGAGGGAGGGATTGGCCAGCCAGAAGCGGACGGCATCGATGACGCCGGAGCCGGAGAACTCCACACGGTCTTCGAGATTGAGCATGGGTGCGGTTGCATCGGTGGAGGCGGCCGCGTCGATGCCCGTCTGTGACGGGTAGTACTCGGCAGGGGAGGTGCCCGCTCCGGCGAGCGACCGTGCACCGCTGATGGCCCACGGGAGCGAGTTGAACATCGCGCGGAGGTTGGTGACAGCGCCGGTGCAGCTCACGCAGGAGTCGATCGGCGGATCACCCCAGGGCTTGAACACGCGGCGGAGTTCGAGCATGGTCTCGCTGCCGTGGTCGGGCATGAGCGAGAAGCGGGCATCGATGATGGCGTTCGGGTCGGTGACGCCGCACTGGCTGGCCAGTGCCTGCGCGAAGTCAAATCGCACAAAGCCCTTGCCCTCGGGCACGCTCGCGGGGTTGAGGATGATGTGGTCGTGCGAGGTGCTGCTCTGGCCCGCGCGGGTATCGAACGAGGCGTCGACGCCGAGGCCCGGGAAGGTCTCGTTTCCTGCGCCGCCGAAGGTCACGGTGATCGTGCCGTCCATGACGAACGACCGCTGATTGGACGTATCTCCCGTAACGAGCAGATTGCTCTGAGGTGCGCCGAGCGAGGCCGCGAGGTCGGCGATAGGCCCGGGCAGAACGGTATAGGTGGAAGTGCAGCCGGAATAGGTGATAGGCACGGTGAGACGCACGCGGTTGCCCATCGCGGCGTCGTAAACTGCGAGCGATGGCGTCAGCACGCTGGTTCCATCGGTGAGCGCATAGTTGGCGGTGTCTGAGGCGGTGATGGGATCGACGGCCTCGCTGAAAACAACATCAACCGTTGTCATGCTGATGGGCAGGAGTGCGGTGACCCGCGGCGGTGTGGTGTCGGAGAGTCCGGAAATGCCGGCGGCTGCGAGGTCGCCATCGAGTTCGTTGAGGAACGCCGCGAGGTCGTGCTTAAGGGCTTCGGAGAGAGCGCCGACGTTACCGTGGGTGTTTAATTGACCGCCGCCGGTGTCGGCGGATTTGAGGACGTCCCAGATATCGAGTGCGCTCTGGCGTGTGATGGCCGCGCCGCCGACTGGGACGATCTGGCGGAAGCCGCCCGAATCCCAGGTGGAGACGAGCGAGGGCGTGTTGAAGGCTGGGCCTTCGAAGTCGGGCTGGGGGCGGAATCCGCCGACATTGTGGAATGCGAAGTCGGTGAAAGCCGGTGCGGGATGGCAGGTGACGCAGCCTGTAGCAAGGGGGCCGCTGGTCAACTGGAAGAGCATCGCGCCGCGAACCGCGGCCTCCGACAGACTGCCGTCGCTCTTACGGTGCGGGCTTCGCATCAGCGGGGGAAGGTCCAGCACAAATGCGGACATTGCGTCAAGTTCGTCGCTCAATCCGGCGTTTGAGGCGGCGAGGGGTTCGTTGGGCGAGGCGAGGAAGCCCGACCCGAACATGAACGCGCCGGTGAAGGTGAAGTCGAAATCCTGGAGTTCATCGCGGTCGCCGGAGCGGTGGAGTTGGCCGCGACCGTTGGCCAGCGGGGCCATGGAGATCGCCTGGCCGCGCATGGTCAGGGTCTTGCGCCGGCCGGCCCCCTGGGTCGAGAAATCCCAGATGAGGCCGTCGGTCTCACCGCCTGGATGGCAGGATGCGCATGAGACCTTGCTGTTGCTGCTGAGGCGGATATCCGCGCTTGAGTTGAAGACCTTTGCACCCAGCAGGACGTCCGCGGCCAAGGGTTCCTGGGAGATGACGGCGGGGACGCGCGCGGTCTCGGTCCATGTCGCGGGGTTGATGACGGAGATGTCACGGGACAAGTAGTTCAGGACGTAGACCCTGTCGCTGACAGGGCTCCAAGTCAGGCCGATAGGGTTGTCGCCGACCGGAACTTCGGGCAGCGGAGGCGCGCCCATGGGGCGTGAGATTCCAGTGGAGGTGGCCATTACGAGCACATCGTTGCTGCTCGACATCGAGAGCAGCGCGATCGAGCCATCGCCGCTGAGGGCGATGTCCGACGGGCCGGCGACACCGGCGTTCCAGCCGTCGCCCAGGATCGTGAACGGTGCGGTCTGGTTGTGCGCGAACAGAGCCGTGAAGACCACGCGGTTGTTCAGGTCGATGATGTTGGTGGCCGTGTTGATCTTCACGACCGCGGCCTGGATCACGGTGTCCGAAGTGAGTATCTGTGCCCGGATATTCTGGAGTTGCATCGGGAGCCAGAGTTCGCCGGTCTGCCCGACCACCGCGATGTGCGAGGTGGGAAAGACCCATCCGCCCTCGGGGATCTGCGGATCTTCGGTGGGAATCTGAAAGTTGAACTTGGGATCGATGCTTCGGATGCGATGGATCGAATCGAGCGAAAGCGATGCGGTGTCGATCAGGCTGAGGTAGCCGTGTTCACCATCGTTGAACTGGTGGGCGACGTAAGCGGTCGTCGCGCCCTTGTAGGTGATCGACAGCGGCTTGGCGGGCATGTTGGCGAACGACTTGACCACCGTCCTCGTGGAGGGATCAATGACCGAGACCGTGCTCGAACGGAACATGGCCACAAGTGCTTGATCGCCGCTCGGGGAGAATGCAATCGCGATGGGACCGCTGCCGTGGGGGAGCGGGATGGTGGCGATGTTCATGCCGGTGGCGGCATCGAGAACGTAGAGGGTGTCGGAATCATGGCCTGCGACCCAGACTTCCGCACCGCCGGGCCGAACGGAGAGGGCGCGGGGCTTGTTGGGCACCGTGCCGGCAGGGAGCGCGAACTCCATGATGCTGTTGTCGATTGTCGCCAGGCGCGTGACGCTGTCGTGGTCTGGGTTTACGCACCACACGAACGCGCCGTCTGGGGATGTCTGGATGGGACCACTCTTGGGCAGCCAGGCTCCGTCACCAAATGCCAAACTGACGGCGAAACCTGCCAAGCATGCGCCAAGCATTCGAGCCGGGCGGGCTGTGACTTGAAGTTGCATTCCGACTCCTCGTCTCACTGAACCGGACCACTTATGCCCGAAACGAGGCCCATTGACCAAATGAGCCACTCCCCAACGATGCAAGTCGGTGAGTGAAGCAGGCACAAGTTAGACCGTAGACTACCTCATGCTGACAAAAAGACGAAGTGTTTAGCGGTAAACCTGATTGATCCCGAACAAAATACTGATACATTTGCGGGTAAACGGGGTCCGCCTGGTCTGATTACTCGCCCTTCTGACCGCCAATAGGGATCACATGCCGCCGGATAATGTTCACGAGCCCGTAAGTGCAGACAGTTCGGCCGATGCCGCGTTCGACGCGATTGAGCGCTTCCGATCTCATTACGCCGCCGTCCGTCGGCAGATTCAGCGGGTGATCGTTGGGCATGATGAGGTCGTGGATGGGGTGCTGACGTGCCTGTTCTGCGATGGCCACGCGCTGCTTGAGGGCGTGCCGGGCCTGGGCAAGACGCTGCTCATCCGCACGCTCGCCAAGTCCCTGAGGCTGGATTTCTCGCGTGTGCAGTTCACGCCGGATCTCATGCCCGCGGACATCTCCGGGACAACCGTGGTGATGGAACTGGAGCGAGCCGGGGTGGGTGGTGGGGCATCGCGGAGCTTTGTGTTTCAGAAGGGTCCGGTGTTCGCACAGATCGTGCTCGCCGATGAGATCAACCGCGCAACGCCCAAGACGCAGTCGGCACTGCTGGAAGCCATGCAGGAGCGAAGTGTCACGGTGGGAGGCGTGACGCACGCGCTGCCGCGCCCGTTCCTGGTGATGGCCACGCAGAATCCCATCGAGCAAGAGGGGACATACCCGCTCCCCGAGGCCCAACTCGACCGTTTCTTCTTCAAGTTGCTGGTGGCCTCGGTGAATCGGCGGGAACTCACCGAGATTCTCGATCGCACAACCGCAGGAAAGGACGCGGAGGTCGAGCCGGTGCTCAACGGCGAGCAGATCGTGACGTACCAGCGGCTGGTGCAGCGGGCGGTGATTGCGCCGCCGGTCCAGGACTATGCGGTGCGTGTGGTGCTTGCGACGCACCCGCGATCAAGGATCCGGGACGGTGATGCACATGAGAGTTTCTCGACCCCGCTGGTGGATCGCTATGTGCGCCTCGGCGCATCGCCCCGGGCAGCACAGTCGATCGTGCTGGCGGCGAAGTGCCGCGCGATGCTCGATGGTCGGGCGGCGGCTTCCATCGTTGATATCCAGCAGGTCGCGCTCCCCGCGCTGCGGCACCGGCTCATCCTGAACTATGAGGCGCAGGCCGAAGGTGTGAGCGCGGATTCGATCGTCGAGAATATTCTGGCCACGCTCCCCTCGCGTCTCGAAACGTAGCGTCAGCGTCGGTCCTGTTCGCGCACGCCGCTCCAATCACCCAGGCTCACACCCGCGTGCGATGGGACACTCTCCCAAGGAAAAATCGGGCGCGGCCAGGATGACCGCCTTCCGGTGTCATCCAGGCGGGCAAGACCGAGCCGGACCCAGAGGCCGTCACCGATGATGTTCTGCGGAAGCGGAACCCAGGCCATCCAGCCCTCGGCGGTGCGCTCCACAGGCGCCCGGAACGTGTTCCCCTGGGACGTGACAATCTGCCCATCGGCAAAGACGCGGAGGGTCGTTTGCCCGCCCACACCCGCGAGAGCGACAATCACCTCGTCCTTAGGGCGCGAACCCGCCGGGGCCTGAGTGACATCCCGCGCCGCTGTCGGGACTCGCTCGGTTCGACATTCAAGATACAGCACCCAGGACGTCGCGAGCTCCTGTTCGCCGATGCCCACTCGGTCCTGCGCGATGAGCATCGCGGCCGTTGCACATCGGGGGTCCGCGACCATGCGGCCAAGCCCCGCGGGACTCGGGCCGGTACGGGTGTCGCCGGTGTCCGTGCAGGAAGCGAGCCACGAGCGGAGCGACCACTCCTCGAAGAACGGGGCGAGCGGCAAGCCCGGCGGGCGGGCCACGAGCGGTCCGGGCAGGACGATGCGCCGGGCGCTCCACCCGCCGATGCTCACATCCAGGCCCGGTTCGGTGCGGGCCGCTACCGGAATAGCCACCACTGTTGAGCCGACGGTGGCGGGGGCGAGTGTTGCCAGTTCTTCGGCGCGGTCGGCGGAGGGCCACTTGAGGGAAAGGGCTGTCGGGCCCGCGCCGGGGTCGAGTGTGAGACCTGCCACGCGCACGCCGGGGATGCCCGACTCGGGATCGATGAGGCTCGCATCGTCGGCGATCCAAGCCGCGTGCTCGGGCTGGCTGTGGAGCCAGTCCTGTCCTTTGCGCGACCGTTCTCGTGCTGAGAGGGCGGGTGAGAGAAGATCACGGAGCAACTGATCGAGCGCGGTATCATCGGGCGGCCATGCAGGCAACGCGACCCCATGAAAATCGGCCGTCGCGGTGAGTCTTCCCCGCAGCCGCGCGGCGAGTTCAGCATCGGCCGCGGCGAGCCGCTCGAGCACTTCGCCCCACTGAGACTCGATCTGCTCTGCGAGGGCTTCGACCGCGCGGTCCTCAAACTCGTCGCGAGCGGGTCCCGGCGCGAGGAGCGGTGCGCCGGTCGCCAGGCGTGCGCGCCAGCGTGTCAGAGGGGACCGGCTCGCGGCGGAGAGGCACGCGTTCAGCCAGCCCGCCGCGGCCGGGGGTGCCACGGCCGGGCGAACAAACGGCGCGGGACGAATCCAACCCAGCGTGACGGTTCGGTTGCCGAGCACCAGATCCTGGCCCGACGCTTCGGGCGGCATGTCGATCACCAGGTACCAGCGTCCGTCGGTCGGCATCGGGGATTGCCCCGTTCGCTCCCCGCGTGCCGCAGCCTCGCTCGCACTGAATGATCGCCACCGCCAACCCAGGTCAGGCCCGTTCATCCATCCGGCCGCTCGCCGCGCCACCAGCGCCTCGCCGGGGCTTTCGGGCGTTCGCAGCGGTGGCGGCGTCGCATCTGGGTCGCTGCCGATCCACATGAGGGGCGCGTAAAGCACCGCGCCGCCGGTGAGTTTTGCCGGGACCGTGCCACGGGCACGCTCGGCGTCCGACGGGTCGATGGGCAGCACGAGGACCGCGCCCGGCCGCGCCCATGCCCCGAGCGCGGGAGAGACTTGTCGGTCGGCCAGTTGGCCCTGGGAAAGATGCGAGCCGGCAGCGTCAGAGACCGCTCGGACCTCGGGCGAGGCACCGAGAGCAGCGATCGCGAGAAAAGCGATGACCAAGGGGCACAAGTCGGCGCATCGGCTCTCCGATAACAACCGGCCGGCGCGCACAGCGCAGGCGAACGGAAGCGCGGTCTGACCCAGGAGGTTCGGGATGGTTGTAGTAGAAACCGGCTTCACGCACCTGTTCCGTGTGTACCTGCCACAGGCTTTGAGCGTCGAGTTGGTCGGCGCGTTCACCAACTGGCGGGAGAGCCCGATCCACCTTCTTCGCGACAGTAGCGGGTGGTGGTTCGTCCGGCTCGATCTTACCGCCGGGGACCACGACTTTTCGTACCTGGTTGACGGGTCCACATGGCTCCCGGACTACGCGGCCTCGGGTGTTCGTCGCAACGGCTATGGCGGCTGGGTCAGCCAGGTGGTCGTGGCCGCGCGGGGCGTTCAGGCGCGGCAGGCCGCGTAGCGCATAACGAAAAACGGGCCGGCCGGAGCCGACCCGCTGGGTTTGAGGGGTCACTGCTGGGGCGGTTACGGGAAAATGCCGCGGATCTGGTAGACCTTGCCGATGTTCTCCAGCGCGGCAACGTACGAAGCGGTGCGCATGTCGCAGTTGTACTTCTGGCGTGAGAGTTTGGTGCGGCGCGCGGCCATCACCATGTGGCGGTTCAAGGCCTGATCGACCTCCTCGGCATCCCAACTCACGCAACTCTTGTTCTGCACCCACTCGAAGTACGACACGGTGACGCCGCCCGCGTTCGCGAGGATGGCGGGGATGACTTCGATGCCGCGCTCGGTGAGCACGCGGTCGCCCGCGGGCGTGGTCGGGGCATTCGCGCCCTCCACCATGACCTTGGCGTTGATCAGCCGGGCCTCGGGCTCCTTGACCATCTGCTCGAGCGCGGCGGGGATGAACGCGTCCACCTTGGTCTTGTAGAACTCCTCGGTCGAGACCTTTGTCGAACTCGCGAAGCCGGCGACACCGCCGCTCTTTGTCACATGCGCGGCCAGGGCCTCGGTATCCAGACCCTTGTCGTTGCGGATCGCGCCGGTGTGGTCCATGACCGTCACGAGTTTGGCGCCCATCTTCCCGAGGATGCGCCCCGTCCACGAGCCCACGTTGCCGTAGCCGATGAGGCTGAAGGTCATGCCCTCGATCTTGATTCCGAGTTCGGGCGCGAGTTCCACGAGCACATCGACCAGTCCCTGACCGGTCGCCTTCTCGCGACCGAGCGAGCCGCCGTACTCAACCGGCTTGCCGGTGATCACGGCCTCGGGCTGATGCCCGCCCATCTCCGACAGGAACGTGAAGGTGTCGGCGATCCACGCCATGTGCTGCGCGGTCGAGCCGACATCGGGCGCGGGGATGTCGTAGTCAGGCCCGATCTGGTGCGCGATGGCCGTGGTGAACCGGCGGACGATCCGCTCCATCTCCGCGTTTGAGTGCTTGCGCGGATCGACCTTGATGCCCCCCTTGCCGCCGCCGAAGGGCACGCGGACCAGCGAGGTCTTCATCGTCATCAGCAGCGCAAGCGACTTCACATCGTCAAGGTGGACATCGGGGTGGAAGCGGAGCCCGCCCTTGTACGGCCCGATCGCGTTGTTGTGCTGGACTCGGTAGCCCTTGAATAGTTTGAACGTCCCGTCGTCCATGCGGACGGGGAAGTGGACCATGATCTCGTTCTTGGGCTGCGCGAGGATCAACTGGATCTCGTAAGGGAGTTCCATCAGTTCCGCGGCCGTGAGCATGGTGTCCACGGTCTGGAGATACAGGTTGTTCGGGTCGCGCGGCAGCCCGACCTCGTCGAATACCGGGCTCTTGAACAACTCGCGGCGTGGCGCTGAGGACGGCTTCGATGGGGCGATCGTGGTCATTGATTGCTCACCTGGTGCGTGATGGTGGTTGTGCCGCCGGAGCGGACTCGAAGGTGCGTGCGGGCCACTTGCCCGCGTGTTGCCCGTCTGAATGCCGACCCTAGCCGGTCATCCGTCTGGCGGTGTACGCTCCGCCCGGTGGACGACAAAGCAGGGAAACGCGCCGGCTGCGGCGTGTGGAAGCTCGCTTCCCCCCATGCCGGTCGCCCGGACGGAGCGAAACAGATGATACTCTACCACGCGGCCGATCTCTTCTGGGCCACGCGCATCAAGGGAACCGCCGAGGCCCTGGGCATCGCCGCCCGCCCGGCCCGGACTGTCGAGATGCTGGAGGCAAGGCTCGCCGATTCCCCGGTGAAGGCGCTGGTGGTCGATCTTGATGCGCTGCAGACCGCTGTCGAGTTGATCCAGCATCTTCGAGGCCCGAACGCGACCCCGCCGCAGCGAGCTGTCCGCGTTCTCGCCTTCGGTCCGCACGTCGCCACAGAGGCGTTCGAGGCCGCGCGCCTTGCCGGGGCGGATCGCGTGCTGGCGCGCGGGGCGTTCGCCCGGCACCTTCCGGATTGGCTCAGAGCACTCGACGGCGGGGAAGGCGGGCTGGACGCCGCGATGCGGAGTCTGCCAACAACAGAGTGAGCACAGGGCCGTTTCATTGGCCGCGTGGTCGAGTTCGGACTATCCTTGCCGCTCCGGCGGAAAGCCGGGCCGCGAATCTCCTGCATGTTGCCGGAGCGGCGTTCGATCACCCCTTGCCGCCCCTGTGGGGCATCAGGATGCCCGATCCCCTGTTGAGGCCGCCGGTTGAAGACCAGGCGGCCTGATTTTTCAGGTGCGGTCGTGCCATCCTTCCCCCCCACCGGAGTTTCTGATTTCAACTGCGCCGGCGGCCGCGAAGCAGCATTGTTCGGAAAGCACACACACATGGTTGATGAGAATCTGATTGCGTCCCTTGGCATGCTCGACGATGAGGCGACGACGCTGATCTCCGAGGCCCTTGGTGCCACGGTGGCCGAGGGCGACATGGAATCGCTCCTCGGCGGCGCGATCCAGTCGTTCGCGCCCGGGCAGATTTATGAGGGCAGCGTCATCGGCTTCGCCGGCGACGATGTGGTGATCGAGGTCTCGGGCCTGAAGTCCGAGGGCCTGGTGCCGCGCGAGGAGTTTGACAACGCGGACGCGATCAAAGTCGGCGACAAGGTCAATGTGCTTCTGGAGAAACTCGACGGCGACGGCGGCCTGGTCGAACTCTCGAAGCGCAAGGCCGACCGCATGCTCAACTGGCAGCGGCTCATCGACACGACGCGCGAGGGCGACATCGTCGAGGGCCGGGTCATGCGCAAGATCAAGGGCGGCCTGCTCGTCGATATCGGCGTGCCGGTCTTCCTGCCCGCGTCGCAGGTGGACGTGCGGCGTCCCGGCGAGATCGGCGAGTACATCGGGCGGGACATCCGCGCCTCGGTGCTCAAGATCGACACGGAGCGTCGCAACATCGTCATCTCGCGGCGCAAACTCATCGAGGAGGAGCGCGAGTCGGCCAAGAAGCGCCTGATGGAGAACCTCAAGGAGGGCATGGTCGTCAACGGCACGGTCAAGAACATCGCCGACTTCGGCGCGTTCGTGGACCTGGGCGGCATCGACGGGCTGCTGCACATTACGGATATGTCGTGGGGCCGGGTGAACCACCCGTCGGATGTTCTCCGCATCGATCAGAAGGTGACCGTGAAGGTTCTGAACGTTGATCGCGAGAAGGAGAAGATCGCGCTGGGGATGAAGCAACTCGAAATCTCTCCGTGGGAGGAGATCGAGAAGAAGTTCCCGGTCGGCTCGCGCGTCACCGGCGAGGTTGTGAACATCATGTCGTACGGCGCGTTCGTCCGGCTCGAGGCCGGGATCGAGGGCCTCGTGCATATCTCCGAGATGTCCTGGACGCGCCGCGTCAACCACCCGTCGGAACTGGTGCAGCCTGCCGCGCAGGTCGAGGTCGTCGTCCTTGAGATCAACAAGGAGAAGCAGGAGATCAGCCTCGGCATGAAGCAGACCGAGGTGAACCCTTGGGAACTGGTGGGCGAGAAATACCCGCCCGGCACGGTCATCGAGGGCACTGTCCGCAACCTGGCGAACTACGGCGCGTTCGTCGAGATCGAGCCTGGCATCGACGGCCTGCTGCACGTCTCGGACATCTCGTGGACCAAGAAGGTCACGCACCCCAACGAGGTCTACAAGAAGAGCGACGCGGTTCGCTGCGTCGTGCTCGATGTCGATCGCGAGAAGCAGCGTGTGGCCCTGGGCGTCAAGCAACTCCACGAGGATCCGTGGCTGCACGCCATCCCCGATGCCTACAAGCCGGGCATGGTTGTCCGCGGCAAGGTCACGAAGATCACCAACTTCGGCGTGTTCGTCGAACTCGAGAACGATCTCGAGGGCCTGCTGCACATCTCCGAGTTGGCCGACCACAAGGTCGAGAACCCGATGGACGTGGTCAAGCCGGCCGACGAGGTGGATGTCAAGATTTTGCGGGTCGATATCGAGGACCGCAAGATCGGGCTCTCGCTCAAGCGTGCCCAGTGGGGTGACACTTCGGGGACCGATGCGCCCGCAGCGGGCGCGGCCGAGGGCGGCACGGCCGCTCCTCGCAAGGAAGGTAAGAAGTCTCCGAAGCGCGGCGGCATGGACAACGACCACGGCGCGATGGGCACCGACAAGATCTCGCTCTGACCCGGGTTCCGGGAAGAGGTCCGTAAACGCAAACGACGCCCGGCCTGGTTCACAGGTCGGGCGTTTTCATTTTTCAACGTCGGGACAGCGGTCCGAGCGGCTCCGGCGGGCGGCACGGGCCGTATAACCTGCTCTAGCAGAGTGCGATGAAACTCAGCACGGCGAGCAGGGCGATCTTGCGGCGGTTTTCATTCAGGTGGGTGAGGGCGAAGAGCATGTCCTATCTCCAGATGTCTGAGGGACTTGGATACAACCACCGTGCCAAGTCAGTTCTGAGCCTGTGCCTTTGGCGTCGCAAGGCCGCGAGGGTGCGGATCGTCCCATGAACGTAGCACCGCAGGAGCAGGCGATGAGTTTCCGCACCACGGTTTGTGGCGTTCGCGCATCATTGGTGATGTGTGTGGCGGTTGTGCTGGCCGCCTTTGGCCAGGCGCGTGCTGTCCAGAAGCCCGCTGCACAAACAGTCGCGGTTGAGGGAGCGCCGTCTCCGGCGGCGGCGATGAGTGCTTATCGGGCCGTGAACGAGTGGGTGCGGGCGTGGGCTGCGGATGTGCCGGCGCGCGAAATCGCGGGTTTGTCCGGCGGCGCGCATGTGCAGTTGCGGCTTGATGGGGCGCTGGTGGGGCGGGGGCAGTCGTTCCCCAGTCCCGGCGAGGCGGGTGTGGCAGCGCTGCTCCGGGCCACGCGGGAGGCGATGGCGGAAGCGTCCACAAGGATGATTCTGCCCAACGATGCGAATCGGGAGGCTGCTGCGCGGGAGCAGGCCTCGCGGATGATGATTAGCGTGGACCTCGCGGGGCCGCTGATCGCCTTTGAGCCGACGACATGGGCGGAGGCGGAACCTGTCTCTTATACACATCTGACGCTGCCGACGAATAGAGAGGTGTAGATCTCGGTGGTCGCCGTATCAT
>ENA-ORBV01008088-ORBV01008088.1-microbial-mat-metagenome-genome-assembly--contig:-NODE-8088-length-17815-cov-6.516913_pt1 | contig 17815 bp, 14 predicted proteins | sample MGYA00237777_ERZ505514 | MGnify/ENA primary metagenome ERZ505514 (study PRJEB26160, sample SAMN06269048) | microbial mat metagenome | isolation source: Oligotrophic lake microbial mat | place...
GCCATCATCATCCTCTTGCATGATTTCCCCGCCAGTAAATCGCCATCCCCACCACCACGAACAACAACGCCCCCCCCACCACCTTCAGCTCGAACACCAACACACTCGGCGTATCACTCGGCGGCACACAGGCCACCACCATCGCCAGGAGCGTGAGCGCGAGGCCGGCCACCCCGGTCACCGCTCGCTTGGCACGCCCCGGCAGCGCCTCACGCGCCGTGAACTTGAGATACGCCAGAAAGAGATAGACAAACGGAATGAAGTAGATGAGCAGCATGGTGTCGAGCAGAATCAGGTATGCACTCTCCACGGTCGTACCCTTGCCTAACACCGAGAGCCCGAGAAACACCGTGGCCAGTCCCGCCTGGACCAGAATCGCGATATGCGGCGTCTTGAAGCGGGGATGAATCTTCGCGAAGGCGGGCGGGAAGTAGCGGTCGATCCCGATGACGAAGGCCACCCGCGCGGGCCCGCTGATCCACGCCCCTACCCCACCCAGATTGCCGATCACGTAGAGCAAGCCACACAGCGGTACGATCCAGGCCAGACTTGCCCCCCAGCTGCTCATGCCAACTGCAATGGACTGCAGGAAGCCAGACACGACATTCACGTCGCTGGACGGAACGAGCCACAACACCGACGCAGTGCCCACGAGATAGATCCCGGCAATGAGTGGAGCCGCAATCCATACCGCGCGCGGCAAACTCCGCCGAGGATCCTTGATTTCGTCGCACATGGTCGCCGACAGCTCGAGACCGGCGAAGGCGAACGCGATCGACGCCCAGAGGTTGAGCGACGAAAGGTTGCTCAGGTCGGGCACGAGCGAGGCGGCCGTGATCGGATTGGCCGCAGGCTGCGTAGACATGGCGTGAATGCCTAACGCCACCAGTACCAGTCCCGGCGCATACGAACTGATGGCCCCGAAGTTCTGCAGCCACTTACCCGACTGCACTCCGATGATATTGAGCCCAGCCGCCAGCCACAACATGCTGATCGTTGCCACGAGCACGAAGGTCCAGTCGCTCTCCAAACCACTTCCTCCCTTCCCGATGGCATAGGTGAACATGACGGCAGTCGAGATGAGCAGGTTGGGTGGATACAATACATTGTTCACCCAATAACACCACCCACAGAGGAATCCGTGCGTTTCACCAAACGCGCGCTTGGTCCACGAATACACCCCGCCCTCGTCGGGGTAGCGCACGGTGAGTTCGCTCACCGCCAGTCCCTGTGGCACGAAGAAGAACAGTCCCGCCAGCAGCCAGAGCGTCAGGGCACTCGGCCCCGCCGCCGCCGACGTCGCCATCCATCGCAACGACATCACCGCCACGATGTTGAGCAGCACCAGGTCCCGCACGGTGAGTGAGCGCGGAAGTTCGATGCGCGGCGTACCCTCCGACGCAACCGGCGCGGTAGTGTTAGCTGTCGACATGGCGTGCGCCTAGCAGGCGCGGCGTGGGGAACACTCTCATCCGAGAAAGAGACGATCCGGGTCGAGCACGTCGCGCAGCAGTCGTAACTCCTCATCGTCTGGCGGCGCCACGTCTAACAGTTCGGAGCGCTCGCGCAACTCCCACCCCACCGCATCACGCACTTGCCCCACCGTCGTTCCCGGATACAGCGCCGCCAGCTCCAACTCACCCGACTCGGCGTTGGCAGCGAGGATCCCCTTGTCGGTGATCACGCGCGTGGGTCCCGCACCAGGCATTCCCAGCTCGCGCCGCGTGCCACCACGCGCGCGATGCCCGGGTGATGTGATGAAGTCCACATGCTCGGGGAACGCGCGCGGACTCAGGCGTGAAATGATCAGCGTGCGCCGCGCATGAATCGCGATCTCCGCCGCCCCACCACTCCCCGGTAATCGCACCGTTGGCCGCGCGTACTCGCCAATGACCGTGGTATTGATATTCCCCCACCGATCCACCTGCGCCCCTCCCAAAAAGCCGACTTCGATCCGCCCGTTCTGCAGAAAGAGCTGAAATACATCTGCCATACCACAGATCATGAGCGATCCCGTCACTAACGACGGATCGCCGACCGACACCGGCAGCCGCCGCGGCTGCGCCCCGACCGCCCCCGATTCGTAAATGAGCACAAGCCTCGGCGCATGCATCGCTCGCGCCAAGTTGCACGCCAAGTTCGGAAGCCCAATCCCGACAAAGACCACCTCCCCATCCACCAACTCCCGCGCCGCCACCACCGCCATCATCTCACCAGGACTATAGATCATGAGCACCACCCACGCATACCCCCGCCCCCCTCGTCTTCTCGTCTTCTGTTGGAGCCGTCTTCTCGTCTTCTCGTCTTCTCGTCTTCTGTAGTATCCGTCTTCTGTAGTATCCGTCTTCTGTAGTAGCCGTCTTCTGAAGTTCAGAACCCATACGACACCTCCCCACTCCACGCCGCCGTGGCCACCAGTCGCCGCTGCACCTCCGGCTGTCGCTGTAGATATTCCGCACGATCGCTCACGCCGTACACCCACTCGTCCAGATACCGCTGCAACCGAGCCCGGTCACGCGAGATGTCTTCCCACGCGACATAGAATGCGTTGTCGCGATCGTAGTACCCCTGCGCATACGAGGGATGCGCCCCCCATGGCTCCATCACCACTGCGTCCACGATCATTCCGGGGATGATGGTACGATTGGGATCGGCACGGATCACGCTGGGGTCCACCAACTCTTCCACGACCACGATCACCCGCTTGGACGCAAACGCAGCCTCCTTCTGCACGCCTAACAAGCCCCACACCTGCGCGTTCCCATCGGCGTCCGCACGTTGGGCATGTACGATGGTCACGTCGGGGTTGAGAGCGGGCACGGTGGCAAGCGCTTCGCCCGTGTAGGGACAGGTCACCGATCGTATGCGCGGATTGGCAGCGGGAAGGTCTGTGCCCTGATAGTTGCGCAGCGGCCAGAACGGCAAGCGCGCCGCCCCCGCACTGAAGCGGGCGACCATGCCGAAGTGAGAATACTCCTCGATGACAATAGTCCGAGGACGGGACTCCACCGCGCGCCTGAAGGCATGCAGCGACCCCGCCCCCGGATTCCCCGCCCACGAGAAGACCAGCTTCGACGCACACCCCGCCGCGATCATCTGGTCGTAGACCACGTCCGGCGTTAGGCGGCAGAGCGTGAGATCGCGGCGCCGCTGGCGGATGATCTCGTGCGCCGCCGCGAAGCAGATCAGATGCGTGAATCCCTCCACGACCACCACATCGCCGTCGTGTACGTGATCGGCGATGGCCTGGCGCATGGAGGCAACTTTGCTCACGCCTCCCCCCCGCGCGCCTCGGCGATGCACGAGTCGAGCATGACGAGCCCGCGATCGATGTCGATAGCGTCGATTATTAGAGGCGGGGCCAGTCGCAACGCACTTTTGCCGGCCCCTAACAAGAGCAGCCCACGCGAAAAGGCAATCTCCACGAGGCGATGTACCAACTCGCTGGCCGGCTCGCGAGTGGTACGGTCCTTCACGAACTCGAGCCCTACCATGAGGCCCACGCCACGCACGTCACCGATACAGGGGTGCCTCTCCATCAGCGCGTTGGCACCGGCCAGAAGTCGCTCCCCTTGCAGCGCGGCGTTTGCCATCGCTCCCCCTTCCACGACATCGAGGGTGGCCAGCGCAGCCGCGCAACAGACCGGGTTCCCGCCGAACGTCGAGCCGTGGGCCCCGTTCTGCCACTTGTCAACGGACTCGCGGACAATCATTGCGCCAATGGGCATGCCAGAGCCGAGCCCCTTGGCCGTGAGCAGAATATCCGGCTCCACGCCTTCGTGTTCGCAGGCGAACATCTTACCCGTGCGACCAATGCCGCTCTGCACTTCATCGAATACGAGCAGGATGCCGTACCGGTCGCACAGGGCGCGCAGCTCGGTCAGGAAGCCCGGCGGCGGGACGATGTAGCCCCCTTCGCCCTGAACGGGCTCGACGAAGATGGCCGCCACGTCGTGCGGATCGAGATGGCGCGCGAACAGATCGTCCTCGATGGACGTGACACAGCCTAACGAGCAGGCTGGTCTGTCGGCACAATGGCGGCAGCGATAGCGATAGGCATAGTCCACATGATGTACGTCGGGCAGCAGGGGTCCGAAGCCGGCATGCTGGCGCGCCTTGCTCGACGTCAGCGATACCGCTCCCGTACTCCTCCCGTGAAACGCGCCCTTGAAGGCGATCATAGCCGTGCGCCGCGTTGCATAACGCGCCAGCTTGATGGCCCCCTCGACTGCCTCGGTTCCCGAGTTGGTCAGGAAGACGCGCTTCTTGGTTGGCCCGGGGGCCACCTTGGCCAGACGTTCACAGAGTGTCGCCATCCCTTCGTAATAGAAGTCGGAGCCGCAGATGTGGAGGAAGTTGGCCGCCGCTTCCTGGATCGCCTTCACCACGTGCGGATGTCCGTACCCGGTCGAGGCGACCGCGATGCCCGCCATGAAGTCCAAATAGCGATTGCCGTCGATGTCCTCGACCATCACCCCCTCGCCGCGGGCGATGGCGAGCGGATACTCCTTGATGTAGCAGTGCGAGGTCCACGCTGCATCGCGTTCGACAATGGCCCGGGCCTTGGGTCCCGGCGGGGGAACAACGATGTTGGGATAGTCGCGGTCCGTCATGGGCTAGGCACTCATTGAAGAAGTCGTCATCGTTTGCTCCAGTGCTACCGCGAACCGTTCGACGATGGTAGCGATTTCGGATTCCGCGATGGTGAAGGGGGGCGCGAGGCAGACCAGGTCGCCGTTGATGCCATCGGCCTGTCCCACGTTAGGCCATACGATGAGCCCGGCGTCCTGTGCCGCTTTCGTGAAGCGTTCGGCCACGTGCCAATCGCGTGGAAAGGGGGCGCGCGTTTCGATGTCGCGCACCAACTCCACACCCGCCAACAGCCCGCGCCCGCGCACGTCGCCTACCCCCGCCATCGAGCGCAGGGCGCCTAACCGCGTGTGGAAGACCTCGCCCATGCGCGCGCATCGCTCTACCAGATGGTGCCGGTCGATATAGTCGATAGTGGCCACAGCGGCCGCGCAGGTGACGGCGTGATGCGAAAAGGTCTGCGCGTGCAGCAGGTATCCGCTCCCGCGCGCAATGACGTCCACGATGTCCTCGTGGGCCAGCACCGCGCTCACCGGTGCGTAGCCACCCGCAATGCCCTTGCCTAACGTGAGAATATCGGGCACCACATTCCACGCCTCGATGGCGGTCCAGCGGCCGGTGCGCCCGGCACCGCACAACACCTCGTCGGCTATCATCAAGACACCGTGCCGGTCGCAGATCTCGCGCACCGTGCGCAAATAGCCGTCGCGCGGCACGTTGGCGCCCGTGGAACTCCCTCCCACGGGTTCGAGAATGAAGGCCGCCACCCGCTCGCTGCCCTCTTCCAGAATCGCCAACTCCAGGGCCTCTCCGCTGCAGGTCACACAGCCACGATCGCCCTCGCAGCTGCACCGGTACGTGTACGGCGCCGGAATGCGCCGAACGTCAATGAGCCACTCGCGCCAGTACGTGCGATAGTGCTCCCGGGCGGAGGCCGAGAGGGCCAGCATCGTGTTGCCGTGATAGCCCGGCGAGAGCGCGATGACCCGATGTTTTCCCGGCTGCCCGCGCTCGATCCAGTACTGCCGCGCCAGCTTGAGCGCTGCCTCCACCGCCTCCGAGCCACTTCCCAAAAGGTAGGCCTTCCCGAAGGCCGGCGCGTGCCGAATCAATCGTTCGGCCAGCCCTTCCACCGCCTCGTTCGTGAAGGCCGTCCCGTTCACGTAGGCGATCTTGCCAGCCTGATGCGCCATCGCCTCGCCGATCTCGCGCACCCCGTGCCCGATGTTGGCCACGAAGGCTCCGCCGACGGCATCGAGGTAGCGCTTCCCTGCCTCATCTTCCACCCAGCAGCCATCGCCCCGCACGGCGAGGGGAAACTCCCGCGTCAGCGAGCGGTAGAAAACCGGGGATTCGGGGTAGCGATGGGGAGGGTGTGCCACGGGCGCGAATGTGGCCGCGTGAAGCGCCGCCCGCCAGTGGTGGGAACCGTTGCCCCACGTGCATGCTTCTACAGGGCTATCGGGTGCTTTCTCCGCGCCCCCATTCACTTCGAGGACATCACGTCATGATTTCGTACCGTCTCTCCACGACGCGCGCGTTTGCACGCATGTGCGTCGCTTCGTTAGGCGCTGGGCTCCTCGCCTGCGAAGGTTCCAAGCCCCCGGCTGCCGACAGTACCGCCCTCGCCGTGAGCGCCGATTCGTCCGCCGCACGTGCTGCTGCAATTGCTGCTGCCGTGCCCGCAGCCACCGAAGGACTCAAGGTTCCCGAGAGCGTTCGCTACGACGCGGCGCTCGACGCCTACTTCATCAGCAACATCGACGGCGTCCCGTCAAAGAAAGACAACAACGGCTTCATCGTTCGTGTGGACGCGGCCAATCCCACTTCGCAGACCGTACTCGTGCGCGGCGGTGAGAAGGGTGTGACGCTGAATGCTCCCAAGGGAATGGTCATCATCGGCGACACGCTCTGGGTCTCCGACATCGACGCGGTGCGGGCCTTCGATAAGAACACGGGCGCGGTGCTCGCGACCATCGAGATGAAGACGATGGGAGCGATCTTTCTGAATGACGTGGCGGTGGGTGGCGATGGGGCGATCTACATCACCGACACCGGCGTCCGCTTCAGCGACAGCGGCGAGATGACGCATCCGGGGAAGGATCGCATCTTCGCGATCACGGGGAGAACGCCCAGTGTAGCCTTCGCCAGCGACTCGCTCCTCTCCAATCCCAACGGCATCGCGTGGGACGGGGCCAGCGCGCGTTTCATTCTCGCCCCATTCGGCAGTCCGAACATCTCGGCGTGGAAGCCGGGACAGACGACGGTGACGACCATCGCTTCTGGCCCCGGTGGCTTCGACGGTCTCGAGGTGCTGGCCGACGGTCGTCTTCTGGTCACGAGCTGGGCCGATTCGTCGGTCAACATCGTGACCGGTGCAACGCTCACGCGCCTAACGGGAGGGCTCGAATCGCCCGCCGACATCGGGGTCGACACGAAGCGTATGCACGTCGCGGTGCCGCTCTTCAATCAGGGGAAGGTGCGGTATCTGGCGATTCCGGCCAGATAGGCTGGCAGCGCACGTAGGCCGGCAGGGAGCGATACACGCGACTCGTCGCCGCGCACCCGCGCAGCATATCTCGCGCGTAAGCCGTACATTCTCCGCAGTCGCCAGCGTATTCGGCTGACGACCTAGGGAGAAGCGCCCCCCTTAACCCCCCTACCCAGCCCGCCATGTCGCGTTCGTCGTATTCGCGATCCGCTCTCGTGCTCGCCCTATCGGGAGGGCTGCTCGCCTCCTGCCGGACCACGCCGACCACCGCACCACGCCCGAACGGCGCGCTGCCCGGTGCCAACGCCGCTCGTCCGGCCACTCCCGGCGATCCCACCACCCCGACGCAGGCCGGCGACTCAGCCCGTCAGCAGGGTCCCGGTGCTCCGGGCGCAGGGGCGGCCGACCCGCAACCGCGTCCGTACAATCGGGTCATCACCCCGCAAGCCAAATCGCGTGACGGATTGTTCAAGACGCATCGCATCGGGAGTCGAGTCCTCTTCGAAATTCCGCGCGGCGCCTTGAACAAGGATCTGCTGCTCGTCTCCCGCGTTGCGCGTGTCCCCGTGAACGCGGGCTACGGTGGTCAGCAGGTCGGGCCACGCCGCGTCGTGAAATGGGAACGCCGCGACAACCGCATCCTGCTGCGCAACGTGTCGTACGAGACCGTGGCCGATTCCACGACCGCCATATACCAAGCGGTTCGCAACTCCAACTACGACCTCATTCTCGCTGCCTTCAACGTCGAGGCCTATGGGCCCGACAGCGCGGCGGTCATCGACGTCACCAGACTCTACACCGCGCCGCCCACCGAACTCGGACCGGGCAACCAGTTTCGCGGTGCTCCCGATCCCACGCGGTCGTTCATCGAGCGTGTGCTCTCCTTCCCGGAGAACGTCGAGGTCGAAGCGGTGCTCACCGTCACCTCACCGCCTGCCGTAGGCGCCGCGCCAGCAAATCCGTTTCAGCCAGCCGCCTCCGGCACAGCGTCCATAGTCATGCACTGGAGCATGGTGAAGCTCCCCGACAAGCCGATGATGCCGCGCCTGGCCGACAAGCGCATCGGCTTCTTCTCGCTCAGCAACCTGGATTATGGACGCCCCGAGCAGCGGGCACAGGAGCGCGAGTACATCGTGCGTTGGCGTCTGGAGAAGAAGGACCCGAACGCCGCCAAGTCCGAGCCCATCAAGCCCATCACGTACTACGTCGATCCCGCCACACCGGACTGGCTCAAGCCCTACGTGAGGAAGGGGATCGAAGCATGGCAGGTGGCGTTCGAGGAAGCCGGTTTCATTCGGGGTATCGTGGCTGCGGACCCGCCGAAGAACGATCCCGACTGGTCGCCCGAAGATGCGCGCTACTCGGTAGTGCGCTGGTTCCCGTCGACCATCGAAAATGCCACCGGGCCCAACGTGCACGACCCGCGCTCGGGGGAGATTCTCGAGTCGGACATCTACATGTACCACAACATCATGAACCTGCAGCGCTCGTGGTACTTCACGCAGGTGGGGCACCTCGACGCGCGGGCCCGCCAGTGGCCTTTCCCCGACTCGCTCATGGGACGCCTGGTGGAGTTCGTCGTCGCCCACGAAGTGGGGCACACGTTAGGCTACCAGCACGACCAGAAGGGAAGTTCCACCTATCCCGTCGACTCGGTGCGATCGCGCACCTGGGTGGCACGAATGGGGCACTCGCCGTCCATCATGGACTACTCGCGCTTCAACTACGCTGCGCAACCCGAAGACAACATTCCGATTGCCGACCTTATTCCGCGCATCGGACCGTGGGACAAGTACACCACGCGTTGGGGCTACACGCCCATTCCGGGCGCCACCACACCCGACGCCGAGTGGGCAACGCTCGACCGCTGGTCGCGCGAGCAGGATGCCACCCCGTGGTACCGTTTCAACATGTCGGACTCGCGTGGCGCCGATCCCGGCGACCATAGCGAAGCCGTGGGCGACGGCGATGCGGTCAAGGCCACCACATGGGGCCTCAAGTCCATCAAGCAGATCGTCCCCCTCCTCGTGCCGGCCACCGTAAGGGACGGCGAAGGGTACGACGATTTGAGCGCCATGTACGGTCACCTCATCGGACAATGGGCCACCGAGTTGTCGCACGTGGCCAACGTGGTCGGCGGCACCGAGGCGCAGGAGAAGTACGCCGGTCAGGCTGGGCCGCGCTACGTGCCCAACACACGTGCACGGCAGAAAGAGGCGGTCAAGTTCCTCAACGACAACGCCTTCGCCACCCCTACCTTCTTCCTGCAGGAAGACATCCTCCGCAAGATCGAAGTGGAAGGGGCGCTGCGCCGCATCAATGAGGCACAGGGTCGCGTGCTCAATCAGCTCATGAACGACCGTCGCCTCGAACGGCTCATCGAGTTCGACGCGGTGGCCAAGGCCGGCGAAGCGTATACCCTGGCCGAGATGGCGGCCGACGTGCGCGGTGGCATCTGGCGCGAACTGGCCTCGCCTAACGTGCGCATCGACACCTATCGCCGAGAGCTGCAACGCACGTACATCGCGGCCCTTGACGGCAAGCTCAATCCGCGTCCGGTCGTGCTTCCGGCCGGACTTCCGCCGGCATTCGCGGCGCAGTTTGCGGGTGCTCGCGCCACCAGCGACATCAAAGCGATCTTCCGCGCCGAGCTGAAGTCACTGGACGGACAGTTATCGGCGGCGTCGGGCCGCGCCACCGATCGCACCAGCCGGGCGCATATCGACGATGCCCGCGCACAGATCAAGAAGATTCTCGATCCGAATAGCTGAACCAAATATGCCCACGCCCGGTCGCCGTCATCGGCCGGGCCGATCCGAAAACAGGCCGCACTCTCCGGCGAGAAAGTGCGGCCTGTTTCACATGGTGACGCCTTCCTGTCGAGCTGTTGCCAGTTGTTAGCGACACCCCTTGTCGCTCATCGGCACGATGCATGCAAACTTCAGTTTGAGTCCGTTGACCGCCGTTTCTGCGGTCGTCACCACCTGTCGCGCCGTCGTGCCGGACACCACCTGCGCCGGTCGCCCCGCTAGGCGCTGCATGGTGACGTCGAATCGGGCCAGATAACGCGCCTGATCGCACTTGACGCCTGCCGACGCGCTCGACCCGCTCACGGCGCCCACACATCCGCCTAACGACTGCGTCTCCCTGATCTTCACCCATCCCGACGTGCCGTACCACCCGATACTCAGATCGGGCCTTCCCTGCGGCCCATCCTTCCCCTCGTGGAACATGGCCGAGGCGCCGGTAAATACGATTGGGGTGGACACCGCCGCGCCTAACGCCAACGGGCTCAGGATCGACGCCGAGTCGGTGGGGGTGAGCACGGAAAGCACCCGCATGGTGGCGTCGGTCGTCCGGCGCCATGCCACCAGCGACCGACGGGTCGGCGGGCGCACGTTCGCCGGCACCGTCGACTCCCATTCGACCGCCGTCACGAAAGCGTCGAATACCTCGGTCTGCGCGCCATTTCGCACTTCAAGGCGCGACGGTGTGACCCCGTGGCGCACCGCCAGCGCTGCGTGTAAAAACCCTTCGCCTCGCGCCATGTCGCCGTGGCCGGACGACTCGCGCGCCAAGGCGTCGAAGGTCTCCGCCAGCGGATCGACGTAGGTGGTCTCAGTCGCGGCACTCGGACCGTCCACGCAAGCGCTCGCCAAAGCGGCCGCAAATCCGGCTACCATGAGCCGTCGCGTTCCACTCAACAAAATCATCCGTGTGATCCTCCTGCAATTCCTCTCCATCCATACGTGACACGCGCCGCCACCAAACGCCCCGATCACGCGCGGTATTTCGCCAGAGAAATCCTGAGCGATTTCAGGGCGCGACCCATTTGCGTCTCGACCGTCTTGATCGAAAGCTCCAACGATGCCGCAATCTGATTGTACGTGAGCCCACCGTCGCGACTTAGCAAGAAAATTTCTCGGCAACGCGGGGGGAGCTTGAGAATGGCGGCCTGAACCGCGCGACTCACCTCGTCCGCGGACGCGTCGTCGTCGGTGGCCGCCATCGTCGTTGGTTCGCCCCTGGCCGCCTCACGCTCCTCCCACGAGTTCTCTAATTTCTTACGCCGCAAAGAGTTGAGCGCTGTGTTCCGGGCTGCGCGAAACAGATAGGTCTTGAGCGCGTCGATGTCGGTGAGCCCTTCGCGCTTGGTCCACAGCTTGAAAAACACATCCTGAACCAGCTCCTCGGCTACGTCTGGAGCGTGTACAAAACGACGCACGAAGGCGCACATTCCCGCGTAATGGGCCCGAAAAACCTCCTCGAGCGCCCGTTCATCCCCGTCGCGAATGCGTCGCACCAGCTCGGCGTCGGCGCGCGATGGCGGAGAAGCGGCAATGTCCAAGGCGTCGATCCCTTCGGAATCGGGAGAGTCGGTCATGGAACCAAGTGAGGAGTGCGCAGCGCGTACACGCGTCGCGGTCGAACGAACGGGATGCGTCGCCGCACCGGTCGCGCAAATGGTGTGACAGACGTTAACATGTGCCGAGTTCGGCGAGTAAGGGGGCGCGACGCGCAACGTGTCTCCCATCTGTGACCGAGCCCGTCAAACACCTCATGGACTTCGACTCCCTCCCCGACGACGACTACGAACGTCTCGCCCGCTACGTCTCGGGTGAGGCGTCGGCGCACGAGCGCGCGGAAATCGAGCGCTGGGTAGGAGTCGTCGCCGAGCGGCGTTGGGCCCTCGACGCGCTGCAGTCTGCGTGGAGAGCCACCGCGTCAGCGTCGGAGTGGAATGTCGATGGGGCGTGGGCGACGATGTCGTCGAGACTGCACGAGGCTCCGGTTGCGCCGCAGATTGTCGCAAGCGTCGTCTCAATAGCCTCGCGGCGGCAATGGTGGCACGGTACTGGCGCCTTGATGCAGATCGCAGCGGCTGCGGTTGTTCTGGTCGGCGGGGCCTTGCTGTACCCGAAAGTGCGCGGGGCGATGTCCGTTGGAGCGTCTACAGGAAATACTGCGGGAACCACGCCTGTACCCAGCGCGGAGGTCGCCGTCACGACCGCAGCCGGACAGCGACGCACTATCGATCTCCCCGACGGGAGTCGAGTGATCTTGGGTGTCGCCTCGTCGTTGCGCGCTCGACCCGGTTACGGAAATGGGGCGCGCGAGGTGGAGTTGACGGGGGAGGCAATGTTTGTCGTCACGCACGATGAATTGCGGCCCTTCCGGGTGCATGTCGCCTCGTCGGTCGTCGAGGATCTCGGAACAGAGTTCGCCATTCGGGCCTACGCGGGCGAATCAGCCCTCCGTGTCGCGGTGGCCGCCGGATCGGTGAGCCTTCGGCGGGGTAACACGTCAGCCGCGCCGGTGCTGCTATCGCCTCGGGACGTGGCGACGGTGCGGGACACGGGGAGCATTGGTGTGACGCACGATGTAGATGTGGCCAACTTCACAGCCTTCGCATCGGGACGTCTCATCTTCGTTGACACGCCGTTGTCAGAGGTGGCGTCCGATTTGAGCCGCTGGTATGGCGTCGAGGTACGGATTACCGACACGTCGCTGCTCAGCCGTCACCTGACGTCGACATTTGAGTCCGAGTCGCTGGACGAGGTGCTGCGCATCATCGGATTGGCGCTGGACGTGAAGTATCTTCGCAACGGACAAGCGGTGGAATTCAACGGGAGCGGTGCGATGTCCGGAGCGGTGCCTCCGCGTCCGTTACGAAGTGAGGCGGGTGCGTGATGCTCGAACGCCGCGCAGCCGCACGACTTCGGGCGGCGCGCGCGCTGGCGACCGTCACGCTACTCGCGATCTGCGCCGATCGGGCGCAGGGCCAAGAGCGGCTGCTGGCGGGCGTCGACAGCACCCTCATACGCCCAGCGTCGCGCAGCTCACTGCTGGCGCGCCCCATCACCATCAACATCGTCGGCGTATCCATAGAACGTGCGTTGCGCGAGGTGGCGTCGCTGGCGTCGCTGCGCCTGTCGTACAGCAGCGACATCATTCCGGCGCGACGCACAATCAGCCTGTCGCGGCAACAGGTTGCCGCCGGTGACGTGATTCGCGAGATCCTTCGCGACACCGATCTCGATGTCGTGGTGAGTGCCTCCGGCTACGTCGTGCTGGTGCGTTCCCCTTCGCGACTCCGATCGAGCGCCGTCGGACTCTTCTCCGACTCTCTGGCGCCCGTCCCTGGCATTCTGTCCACTCGACCCGTCCTTCGCCCGCAGGTGATGGATCGTGTCCTGATCATGGGGACGCCGGCAGCGGGCGCGCCCGAACGCTCGCTGGCCAGCGCGGTCTCGGTGGTCACGGCGAATCAGATCGCCCAGAGTGGCGCCACCAGCATGGAGCAGCTCTTTCGAAACGGCATTCCCGGTGTAGTGGCCTGGGACCTCGGTGTCTCCGGGCCTTTTGCACAGATCGGGTCGGTGCGCGGTTCCAGTTCATTCAGCGCCAACTATCTCAAGACGTATGTAGACGGGGTGGAGCTGGCCAGCCCCTATCTGCTGTTCGCCATCGACCCGTATTCGGTCGAACGTATTGAGGTCATTCGCGGGCCGCAGGGGTCCGCGCTGTACGGGTCCGACGCCATCAGTGGCGTGGTGCAGATTGTCACCCGCAAGGGCAGCACATCATCCAAGTGGCGTCCCCAGCTCGATGCGCAACTCACCGGCGGGCGCATGGAGAGCCAGTTCACCGACAATGCCAACGGGACGCAGCATCACTCGGCCATGCTCTCCACCGGAGGCGGGAGTACGTCGTTAGGCTTCGGCGGAAGCTACGAGGATGTGGGCGCCGTCGTACCCGGCGCATCGTCCGGCTACCGCGGCACCTTCGGAGGCGCGCGCACCGTGGTCGGACCCCTGCGGCTCGACGCCACCATGCGCTACGCCGATGTGCGCTTCGTGGCACCCTCCAATCCCCTGCTTGGCACAGCGACGGCCGCCTACTCCGTCCGCCCCCTGCTCGAGAGCCAGCGCATCGAGAACGAGACGTACGGAGTGACCGCCGATTTTCAGCCCAGGGCGTGGTGGCGCCAGACGTTGGTGCTTGGGCTCGACCGCCACGCCGGCGCCATCGCCCCACAGCGCGAACCGGCGACCGTTGCCGATGCGTTGTTAGGCGCCACGCAGGAGAAAGTGAGCAAGTCATCCCTCCGCTACGCAATGGCTATCCGCCTGCTCGACCTGCCGAAGGCCTCGTTCAGCGCCATCGCTGGATTCGAACACAGCGAACTCCGGCGCGAGCGACTCGGCTTTCGTTCGGACCTGGCCGGAACGGGAAAGGGGTTGGCCCCCCTTTACAGCGAAGAAGTGCGAAACTCGGGCATCTTCGGGCAGCTCAAGTTGGATGTATCGAACGCCCTCTTCGTGACGGCCGGGCTGCGCGGCGAGCGCAACTCGAACTTCGGCGAGAACTACGGCACCGCCTTCGCACCCATGCTCGGCGCCGCCTTCACGCGGGACGTGAGCAGCAACGCGACCTTCAAGCTGCGCGCCGCATACGGGAAGGGCATTCGCCCGCCGCAGCCCAGCGCGCGCCGCGGCATTCAAACGCTTGGTTTCCGGCAGATCGCCAACCCCGAACTGCAGCCAGAGGCTCAGAAGGGTGGTGAAGCGGGCGTGGAGCTCTACGTGGGCGACCGGGCGAACTTTTCGCTCACGACCTACAGCCAAGATGCCGAAGGTCTCATTCAGCAGGTGGTGGCCAATTCCCGCATGAATGCACGCACCATCCAGTACCAGAATGTGGGCCGTATCCACAACAGCGGCGTGGAGCTGGAGGGGAGCGTGCGTTCCGGCAACCTGCGTGGCGATCTGATGTTCTCAGTCACTGAAAGCCGAGTGCGGGCGCTGTCCCGCAGCTATACCGGGGACTTGCGCATCGGCGACCGCGTGCCCGAAGTCCCCACGTCATCGGGCTTGGCTTCGCTCACCTTCGAAACCTGGCGCCTTCGCACCACGGTCGGAGCGAACTACATCGGTTCGTGGGTTGGCTACGATTGGCTCGATTTTTATGGGGCCGCGTTCGGGAGCAACGCGGCGCGGGCCTCGCTCCGCAACTACTGGGAGACGTATCCCGCGCTCATCAAGCCCTTCGTGGGGTTGAACTACGCCATGCGTCGAGGCGCCGAGTGGTACGTGCAGGTGGATAACCTCACCAACATCCAGCGCAACGAACGCGACAACCTGCAGATCACGCAGGGGCGGACGGCGACCTTCGGGCTGCGTATCGCGCGTTAGGCGTGCGGTCGTGCGGTCGTGCACCGTACGCCGTGCGCCGTGCGCGACGTAGTGGGCGACGTAGTGGGCGACGTAGTGGGCGACGTAGTGGGCGTCGTAGTGGGCGACGTCACCACCGATGGTCTCGTCGCGAATCGCGACCACCAGAGTGCGCGTGTCGCCTCGCGGTCCCAGGGCGCCGATGGGAATGACGGCGACGCCGTCTGGGTGCACGTAACCGTAGCCGGTCCCACGACGGCGGATCGCCGAGAACTCGCGGCCGGCGTCGACGAAGGCGATCTTGTGCTGCACGTTATGTAAGGCACGCGCGTCCGTGTCCGCCCGTCGTACCTTAGAGCCATACCAAGATCTGCACCGCTTCAACCACCGGAGTCTTCATGCGTCTGCTTCGATCATTCACCGTGCTCGCCCTCGCGACCCTCCCTTCGTTCGTTCACGCGCAGCGGGCCGGCTTGGTTCCGGCCACGTCGACGTTGCCGTGGCCGCCCGTCGCCACCTTCTCCATTTTAGGCTACGACCCGACCACCGGGGAGGTTGGCGGCGCAGTGCAATCGCGCGTCTTTTCCGTTGGAAACGGCGTGTTGTGGGCCGAGGCGGGCGTTGGTGTCGTTGCCACGCAGGCCATCGTGGATGTGAGTTATGGCCCGCAGGCTATCGCCCTGCTACGCAAGGGAGTGAAGCCCATCGACGTGGTGAAGCAGGTGTGGGAGGGTGACAGGGACCCCCGGCCGGTGGACTGGACCAAGTTCGGTCGCCAGTTCGCCGTGATCGACGCGCAGGGCAACGTGGCCGCGTACACCGGCCCCAAAGCCACCGACTGGGCGGGCGACAAGCAGTGCACCTACTGCACGGCGCAGGGCAACATCCTGGCGGGCCCCGAGGTGGTGAACGCCATGGTGAAGGCGTTCGAAGGTACGACGGGTCATCTCTCAGTGCGCCTGCTCGCGGCACTTGAGGCGGCCCAGGTCGCCGGCGGTGACAAACGCGGCATGCAATCGGCCGCGATGGTGATCGTCAAAAAGGACGGCGGTGTGTGGCTGCACAACGACGTCGTGCTGCGACTACAGGTGGACGATAGCCCCGAGCCCATCAAGGAGCTGCGCCGACTGGTGGAGAAGGCGGCCTCCATGCGTCGGCCCGCACCGCGTGACAACTACTGACAGCGAATCTCCCCGCTCGGCGTCCCGGTCACCACGCGCCCCACGTACATCTTGCAGACGATGCCCGACGCGGCGGCGTGCACCGCTTCCGCGTCGAAACCGGCCAGCGGATCGCCCGACGCGATCACTACCGTGACCCCGGTGGTAGGCCTCCACTCGAGCAACGACTGATCCACCGTGTAGGCATGGTTCTCGGCCCAGTACGCCTCTTCGGCAATGCGCAACTCGCCCAGGTCGGCCTTCATCGACACGACATACGCCCGGTTCATCATGTCGCGGAAGCGTACGAGGGCCATACCGGCCAGGATCGCGATGATGAGCATCACGACCAGAATCTCGATGAGGGTGAAGGCGGAACGACGGGGCGTTCGGATCGCGCGCACGGTGGGGATGTGTGGAATGGGGGAGAAACAACCTCCTTAAAATCGACCCATCCTCACTAGCGCGCGACCCCCACCTTTCGGCTCCCTACTTGCCGGACGCCAACTCCGCAGCGCGCGAGCGAAGCGACGTTTCGACATCAGCCATTGATACCGCCGCCGGCAAGACAACCGATTCCCCCGACACGCGCCGCGTGGGAACACGCATCGACGCCACCTCGCCCGATGGCGAGAGTTCGACCACCGCCGACACCTCGCGCCGCACCGGGTGACACGGCGCGCGCGGCCGCGTGGTGGGCCCCCCGCACTACCGGAGTCGTCGCCATCGGAACGGGGAGGAGTATGGAGAGGGAGAGTACAACCGGGAGTGTGCGCAGCATGTACATGACGGCATCCTCGTGCCGTTAGGGTTCGCCCGGTGCGCGGCGTACTCCTCAGATGCCAGTGACGGTACGGGCGTTTAGTCCCGTCCCCAGACATGTTGCTGGCCAGCCCGTGTTAGCGCAGCGTGCCAGCGCGCACTAGCGCCGCTTCACCGTAATCGTGCCTTTGAAGGTGCGCGCCATGACCCGGACCGTCTCCCATCCCTGGCTGACCACCACGTTCTTCCCGCGCCCCTCTCGCCCGGGCGTGGGACGAGTCGCGTCATACTGATTGACAACGTTTCCGGTGAGCGACGTCGCGTTGAGGTCGAAGGTCGCCTTGGGGCTGATGGCGAGGTCTATCGGACCGCTGTGCGAGTCGAATGTGACATCGGCTCCTTTGGCGAAGTCGGCGGCAAAGCTAATCATCCCCGTCACGGTTTCGATGCGCGCCCGCTCCAGGCTACCACCTACGAGCCGAACCGTGCCGCTCACCGTGGTTAGCGCGGCATCGGTGCTCGAACCGCTGAGTGTGATGTCGCCGGTGGCCGTCTTGACGCGCAGCCACGCCGGCGAGCCTTCGACGACCACCGACGCATCCATCGCCTCCACCTGCAGCTCCCTGGGCGACGACACA
>ENA-ORBV01008091-ORBV01008091.1-microbial-mat-metagenome-genome-assembly--contig:-NODE-8091-length-17810-cov-5.416117_pt1 | contig 17810 bp, 16 predicted proteins | sample MGYA00237777_ERZ505514 | MGnify/ENA primary metagenome ERZ505514 (study PRJEB26160, sample SAMN06269048) | microbial mat metagenome | isolation source: Oligotrophic lake microbial mat | place...
CAAGGTAGCTTCATGTTGCGCCATGATTCTGTATTGCTCCAGTACTTCTTCATCGTCAAAACCTGATTCCAACGCATCATCATCTTGTACAGATGCTACAGCGGCACTAATGGCATTCATATCGAAACCCAAACCGCCAGCACCGGATTGTCGTAGCATGGACTGCCGCAACCAATTCTCTTCGGCATTCCGTGGCGGTTGTGCGCACGCAGCTGCTGCGGCCGCAGCCATGGGAAGTCCCATGCCACCTCCACTATTCCTAGCGCTGCCTACCGATCCCAAAGAAGCGCCCGAATTGTGAGCCTCGACTCCTCGTTGTGCGGGTGCATTCCGTCCCGTCGGCCGCTTGATGACGCTTAGGTTGCGGCGCGATGCCATGCGACCCATAGGACGAGCTTTGGGCACTGGAACGGACTCATCTAATTCAGGCGCTTCTTCGCCGTTATTTTCTTCCGAAAAAAAGGAACGAGCAAAGGAGCTGCGCTTGTCGCCCATACCACGTCCTCCGCCTGGTGGACCTTTGCCTCCTTGACCTCTACCTGGGAGTTTGCGGTTAAGACTCATCTTTTATATATAATAACAAGTAGCTACTAGCAGCGCTTTGTCGTGTACAAATGCGGCTTGTCGCGTCAAGGTCAGCTAGCTCTGCCGAGAATAGAAAGGTCCTTACTAGGAGGGAGGGCTCTATTGAGTTGATTGGCAAAATAGATACGACATGACTAAATTGCATGCTGTTACCCCACCATCGTCCGTGTGGTGGCATGCATGTGGTCGCCGATGCAGGACAGTTTTAACGTTATGTACGCTGTGGTGGTTCGTAATGTACAGTACAAGCTTGATTTATTCAAGTAGCTGTCGATTACCACCAGTACCAGCACTACTGGGCACTACAAAACAGCAGGTTCACAATGGACACGCTACAGCACGGTCAGTCACGAAAATTTGGTTGTTGGTTTAGCACCACTAAGATAGTCATTTGAGATGGCTACAGTAAGGGGAGCGATAGGGGTAGGGTAACAAAGTCCCTCGAATTCTCACACACCACCTAATTCATTGTAGACTTATCTACTGCTACTGCTAGACTAGTCCTTGGGACTCACTACAGTAGCTGGTACCTGGCAGTAGCTAGTTGTTTAGCTAGGACCATTACTCTTGGGTGCATTGCTCCAATGTGCCTGTGTGGCAGCCTTATGTTGCTACTGTAAAGGTGCAAGGCATTTCTACACTGCACAGTCGTGGAAGGATAGAAAGCATTTTTGTCAACAATCAATGTCAATATATAAAGAGATGATGGTATTTGTACAATCTGTCCTTACTGTGCTGTGCCTACTAGCTGCGCACATAACCCATGGATCTATCTATTTGCCTAATATAATTTCAAAGTATAGGTGAAGCCACCTCGCATGGCTAATGGGTTTCAAATTTCAATGCTTAGTCTCAGAAAATACAGCACGTTAAATCTCTAATAGAAAATGGTCAAGGCTGCTGCAACCACGGCTGCAAAACTACGCCCAACGAAAGAGATGGTACACGCCGATGAGACATCGGAAGGACTGCCTTCGCCTTCCCCCCCTTCCTCGCCGTGATCATCCCCTCCTTCGGTATGATTCATGCCTCCACCAGACTCTGAGAGGATCATATCGAAGACATTCAGCATAGCATCCCAAGATCTCCAGTCGGCAAGTTCATTGTAGGCATCTCCTGCCCAGTCTGTAAAGCCGTGGTTAACATTTGAGTAACGTGTAATTTCCCAGGTAGCAGCTGCGGCATTGAGAGTCATTTCCAACTCAGTGTTGTTTCCATGGGCATCATCGGTTCCTCCAGACTGGACGAGCACATACGGATAGACTGCATCGGTTTCAACGGGAGCCAAGCTTGTAAGTCCTCCATGGAATGGCACGACAGCTTTGACATTTTGAAGATCCGCAAATGCATAGTCGACGACTCCAGTACCGCCGAAGCAGTATCCAATCATGAGAACCTTCTCTGGGTCAACCAATTCATGCGCAGCAACCAGGTCCACGGCAGCTTGGATGCGTGACACAAACAACTCATAGTCGGTACGGTACAGGGTAGTCAGGTTACGGCGTTCATCAAAATCGTCAACTTGCGTAAATGCGGAACCATAGATGTCTGCAGCGAAAGCAACATAGCCTGCTTCCGCCAACAATGTAGCTCTTTTCGATTCATATCCGTCGGGGCCACTGACGCCATCCCAGTCAGGTACAATGACCACGGCAGGTGTTGCGCCATTGGTAGGTGAATCGGGAATGGCAAGAAATCCAGTGAGCGAGAAACCATCATCATCATATTCCACAGCCTCGACAGTGGTCGCGCTTGGCTGGGGTGTTCCGTAGGTAATAGAACCAAACGCTTCCTCCAGAAAGGTAACCATCTCTTCCCAGGATCGTTCGTCTGCGCGGGGGTTGTAACGATCATCACTCCATTCAGTAAACGCATGTTCAATTCCTAAGAGGGGTTGAAATGGTAACATAGTGAGATACTGCGCTGCTACTAAAGAAGCAACCTACTTTAATACCAGACATCAACAACCCTGCAGGACCCAAACGTTACTTACCAGAGTATCGAGTAATTTGCCAAGTCTGGAACATGAAGAATTGACAAAAAGATTTCGAGTGAGTCATGCGTATTGGTCTAATTAGTACATCCAAATCTTGCGTCAGAGCGACCGCCGTCCACCAAACAATCCAACGTAGTTTACATTATGATAGTAAAATCAACGATACTCACCGCATTTGCTTGATTCAATCGTCCTTCCAAATCTTCCACTTGACTGCCAGTGTCATCCTCTCCACCACTGAGCACGAGGAGAGGGTGATTCATCAAACCAGAAACGGGAAATTCACTTAGCCCCCCATGAAAGGAAACGGCTCCAACGACATCGGTGGCACCCAAAAAGGAATAGGTGATAACACCAGTTCCTCCAAAGCAATCTTTAGTCGTAGTAGCGGATTATAGTTGTAAAACCAAGTGGTTGAAGGTAATCGCATCATTTGTTACCAAAAAGAAAAGATCAACAAAACGACTTGAGATTAAAAATCGGCTCAACACCATGCCGAGTAAAGGAAATAAACATAAAATTATGGACTTACATCCAATCACAGCAATTTTATCCGGCATGACATCGGGGTGGTTTTTCACAACATCCACGGCTGCTTGGATACGTCCATAAAAAAGCGTATTGTTGGATCGATACAAAGTAACCAGTTCAATGCGAGTGTCTTGATCTTCGACACTGCCCACCTCGGCTCCATAAATGTCAGCCGCAAATCCAACATAACCCAGTTCTTCGCTGATCATGGTTGCTCGGAGCTGCTCATACTCATCGACACCCGTCCAGTCAGGCTAGAATATATGAAGAAGGAAAAGTATGTGCATGGCAAAACAAAGAAAGTGAGATATCTTTACTTGATATTTTCCAATAAAAAGAGGTAAGCCACACGTTCCACTTACAATAATGACAACAGCAGGAGCAGGAGTCGTTCCGGGAATACTGACAAAACCTTGGAGGGCAAAGTCACCGTCGTAGGTATCCGTGTAGTCTACCGGCTCCACATTTGTGGCAGCCGGTTTGGTCGTTGCCTGGGCCGTCCCCAAGAAAAGAGCTGTCGCAAAAGCCACAATTTTCATCATCTCGAGTGTCAATTAGTTTGATATCTTTCAAACAAATAAGCCGCAATTGCAAAAGATGTGACTGGAAACACTAAAACCAATGACGATGATTTCAAATCCAATTCAGTACACCGATAATAACGCCGAGGATCGCTCTATCGAGTTCGTTGTCCTTTGCATCAGTGGACACTTTCCGTACCCCTATGGTCCTAGCGTAGAAAGTTCGTACGTAGGCTGGCGTGTAGAATTTGTACCAAAAGACTAACTGTTTCTCTCAAACTAGATTGTTTTAAAGTTAGCACACTTGCCGCAATATTTTATCCATTTGTATCGCGACATTAATCAAGCGACAATGGTGGTAGCTGCGGTGGCTGTCATTGACTATAGACCACTCTGTTGACAATTGTAAGCTACGAGAGCCTTCCTCACACCATGGAGGAGGGATCTGTCGGCCACAATTGTGGGGAAAGCCCTGTAGCGGAAACGGTTTTGTCTTCTTTACAGGCCCAACAATTGCTTGTTGAATTAATCAAAAAACTATCTACAGTCACAGTCTCATGTTGGTGGAGACTAATAGGAGATGAACCAAATTGCCTTTGCAAATTCCTTGATGTTAATTGGATCGAATTGCGGGGGACACTGCGGAAGTGTGGCATTTTGTATGGGCCCGCAGACAGTTTTAAAACGGCCGAGTTTGAAAAATGGAGGGATCAAATAGGATGCCAATACAGCATATACCGCCCAAAGGGAAAGCCCGTCTACTTCCTTATGCTTGGCGAAAGAACCGAAGACGAATACGCCGTGGAGAAACCGAAAGAGATGTATTCGTTGGGAGGAGTTCTGGAGAAGATGCCTATTCTTGGCATTCATTTGCCAGGAGTAAGGACCAAGGTTTCCAGACGTCTGGCAACAACTCTCATTGATGGCTGTTGTGGCCGCCAATCAAGTGCCTCAGGGAGTAGCACGGATGAATCCGACGACAACAATAACGACAATAATAAAGGATCTATGTCTATTTATATAACTGGCTTGTTAGAGGTTATTAAAAGCGAAATTATGTATGCCAGCCGACAAGGAACCCACTACGCGCACACACAACGAGCAGAACGAATGCTACGGAAGGCTGCGGTTGTTGCAATCAAAGGTTCACTTCGTGACGCTATTGAAGCATGGCTTGAGCGTGTGTCAGATGACGAAAAAGAAGAAAAAGAAGGCACCAACGATTATACGGCTGGGGAGTGTCTGAGCACTCCAGCAGTTGGTGTTGTGGGCACTTCAGTACCTGCAGCAGGAGAATTGAGTAGGCGGCTCCTGTTCTCTGACGCGGACAACAATCGAGAAGCAGAGAATGTTTCTTTAATCACCCCACCCGTTGATTTAACTGGCGACCTTGAAGCAGATGAGAGAGATGTGGACATTGTGCTTACCAAAATCAAAGAACAAGCAATTCTTCAGAGTCTCCTACATAAAAGATACATTCAGAAGGAACGAGTCATCACACTGGAACACAAAAATGGAAGGAAACTGCGAGTTATTCTTCCCCCGGAATCGACAACTTCATCGTCCTTCGTAGAAGAAGCAAGAAAGACCCGGTGGGTACAGCAATTGCTACACAGTCACGTCCAACAGAAAGGCATGCTATTGCACTTGGCACTTAGGCATCCCGCCGCTTATGTCTCCGTTGCCAATCAAAAGAAGCTTCAACTACAATCACCAGTACTGTCAACTCCACAGACTCTTGCTCTAGGACGTCTTACTGGGATTAATGGCACTCAAATGTCCAAGCTACGATCGTTTCTAAAGACCGTTGGGAAAGTCGATTTAAAGTACAGCAAAAAGGAGATCGGTCGCATAGATACTGACGTGGGTCTACACGCGACAATGCCGGCTCCTACATTCAGCAATTACACCATCGAGTGGGCCACAACCAGTGGTCACGAAAAGAAACTCCCAGAACACTGTCATTGCTGGACGGCCGACATACTTAAAGAGGTCGCGTCTGAGGTGGACCTAGTGCTGACAACTCTCTTCCTTCAAAAACTCGACAACTCGTCAGATTTTCCAGTACTTGATTATGGTGCACCTGGCTTTGATTCGCCTGGCATTGTAGTTCTATTCGGTGGTGACCACGGTGCCGGAAGATGCCCTTGTCATTTAAAGATCAACTTTACTTCTCCGCAAGAGCGAAAGCTTCGCGGCGACATCAATTGGTTGTGTCCCTCTGTTCTCATTGCTTCCATAGACTGTTCCAAAGACACATTTGAGTTACTGTCTAACACGGTCATGCCACAGATAAAACGACAGATGGTGGAGTTACGGAATAGCTGCGCTGTGGTTGTCTACAGTGTCACTCAACCGGCAAAAAATCGGAAGGCCTTTCTTCTTCCTAAGAATCTTCAGAAGGACACCCTTGTCATACAAGAGGAGCAGCTTCTGTACCGTGTCGGAATGGTGGATCGATCGATCAACTTACGACCCTTTTTTCAATTCGACGAAGACCCAACGTTGGCTGGGTCGTTGCTTGTGAAGACAGTGGTATCAAACTTTCATGACTTATATGTTGGTGACCTTGCGTTTCTGGCTATGGCCATTGGCATGAACAACTCAGCGGGGGCACACTGTGTTCATTGCCTGCATGGCAGTAGGGGATTCAACGTAGACCAAATACACCCTCAGGACATTCGCACGAAAGCATCTCTTACGGCCTGCTTGAATGACTACAATACACGAAGACTGACAACCAAAAAGTATCGAAACATCAAGGGGGTGAATAACATTGCTCTGCTCGACATCGATCCGCAACGAATCATAGTTCCGATATTGCACTGTCCAATGGGACTAGTCGACAAAGTGTTAGAGGAGTTTAAGTCTTGGGTTGTCTATGACGTGGAAGAATTGCCAGAAGCTCCCAATCAGATAAGAGAAACTTTAAGGAGTGCAACAGCCAGTCTTTCAATAGCAATTATGATGGAAGCACAAGCGCAACAGTTGAATGAAACGACAGGCAATACACCCGGTTCAGCGGCACCATTAGCACAAGCAAAACGAGGACGGATCGATGCTAAAGCAAACGAGGTGAAGGCCCGGGCAAATTTCGAAGAAACAATCAAACAACATAATGCCAGACTGTACTCTCTGTCTCAGGCATTTGATGTGGTCTTCCGGTCACACAAAATAAAGAAAGAGCACTACCACGGTGGGAAATATAATGGTGTCAATTGCATTAGGATAATGGAGAAGGCCAAGATGCTCTGGACTGAATTTGCCGTGGCCATCAAAGCAAAAAAAGTGGCAACCGTGCAGGATGACCTGATCGATTCAAAGTGCATGCAATTTACAAACTTAATGGGGTTGATGGACGCTATTTGGTCACATGTGCGAGGCATCGATGCAGGGTTATTACCGACACAACTTCAAGTTCAAATGCTACAGAAAACGCTAGCCAAAGCGAAGACACTATGGCTGGCAATGGACATCAAAACTCTGCAACCCAAATGGCACATGACTTTCGATGGTCATCTATTGGATCAAGTAAGAAGGTATGGCGGCCTTGCGGATAAATCGGACGAGACCATTGAGCTACAACATCAGGTAATAAAGCGACTTAAAGACCGTTTCAGGAGCGTCACTTCATACCAGAGACGAGAAGTCTGCATCCGCAAAGAGCTGAGAAGAGGGAAGTCTCCAGAAATCAAATCGCACATTGACAAGCATCAGGCATCAATTAAGAGGAAATGTGATAGCAAAAGAGCACTGGAGATGACTGAACGACAACAAGAGCAACGAGAGACTAAACGAGTGAAGCGAGAGGCATTCGTAGACGGTTAAACAGTGGAAACAACAGCGGAAACAGCGGCGCATCCTGTCATGGTGTGATATCTTTTATTAGTTAGATTTGAATTTAAACATAGGAAACAGTGTGCATCTTCGAAAACGTGTACTGCTTTTTAGGTAGTTAAATGTTTAGTACCAGGCTCTACGCTGGCCCACGTAGACAGACCATAGTTACGGAAAGTGCATGTTGTTCAATAAATTGAATGTCATACGTGGGTTTATCATTATTGCGTACGACGTACTAGCTAGCTAGTACCAGGTACTGCTCGCTGCTGTATCATTAGTTTTATCATTTTACTACATACTAATGAATCGAATCGGACAACGTCCACCTGCACTGTCTTGGTTCATTACAAGAAGAAGTGGTGTATGCACTTCCACAATCGCAATTTTATACAACAGTAGAGTCAAGCCTTCATCATGAACTTTTCCATTCGAAATCTCAGGCATGGCGTTGTCCTTTTTGTTATAATCAGTGTTGCTCTTCTGGGCTTTCCTCGTGGTATCCAATCCATGGCAACACCAACGACAATGTCGTCATCACCACCACAGTCATCCTCTTCTGGTGCCGACATGAAATTTTGCATTGGTGGTCTTGGCTATTGTGGTAGTCGATTGGCGGTTCGTTTACGCCAAGAGTTTCCCGATTGCAAAATTTCGGGATGTGTTCGGTCGGAATCTCGAAAACAAGCGTGGCTGGCCAGTAATACTGATAATCATGGAGTTGCAGTGCATGTTCTGGATCTCGATAATGATTACACGGGACTTGATCCAGAGGGTATAAAAGACCTTTCCGAAGCGACACACATGATTCAAACCATTGCCCCGATTGCTGATTTTGATCGTGATCCCTTCTTGGCATTGCACTCGGAAACACTGTTAGCGGCGGCAAGTTGTTGGAAATGGATTGGATATTTGTCGTCGACAGGTGTGTACGGAGACCACAATGGTGATTGGATTGATGAAAACGCCAATTTGAATTGTCAGGATACCAAATCTTTGGCGCGAGTCCAAGCCGAAATTGAATGGCGACAATTTGAGACCACCCGGCGACAACAAATACAAGCTACCACCAGCAGCGACAGCAAAACACAGATGACAACCACTCATCTTCCTCGCGTCGATTGTTTTCGGTGTGGCGGTATCTACGGACCTGGTCGAAGTCTATTGGATTCCACAATCACAAAGGTGGCGGCAGGGATTCCTTTAACTACTAATAATGAAGAAGAGGATGGCGAAATCAACAAATTACTTCCACCCAAATATGTCAACCGGATTCTCGTAGATGATATTTGTGGAGCCATGATTGCGGCCATCCAAGCCAATACTGCCAATGCTGCTGAGTCTCCTCCCTATCCTCCTGGTACCATATACAATCTTGTCGATGATGATCCAGCACCCCGTCGAGAGGTAACGGCAGAAGCTGTTCGGATCGTAGAAGATGCTAGGAATATTGCGAGTAGTGGTGGTGCAACGAAAAAGGAGGACCCCCCAACAGGAGGAGAAGCTCCTACTACAACTACCGGCAGACGACGTCCTACATCACGTAACACTGGTAATAAACGATGTCAAAATCAGCGGTTAAAAGACAATTATCAGTGGAGATTGGTAGCACCAACCTATCGAGAAGGACTCCAAATTTGTTTGGAATCGTACCGAGAAGTATTGGGCCGTCCTCTTCCACTGGATCTGGAAGGGTGAACGTGATGAACGTGGTACCACTGCTACCACAAGAGGACGGGACATTTGAAAACATAGCAGCTGGAAAATATCCACACAATTCTGCTAGTAGGATCCTTCGTTGCTACTGCTAGCCAGGATCGCTCCATGCAGCAGGGCTCGGCCCTGTCTCCGCAAACGCCCAACCTAGCCATCCAGCTAGAAGGCTATAGTATATGCTGCACAAGTTGATCAAGCCTGGAAACGGCCAGAAAATATTTCGTGGAGGAATGACAGTGGAAGATCTGGCGCTTGCTCAGCCAGGGGCGGATTGGATCCAGGATTGATGCAACTGTTTCAATGCTCCCAACAGTTTCTATAGCTAACTAGCTGAAGTGTGCCGAGCCTAAGTTTGTTACCAGCAACAAGCTATTGTTAAGTCGTGCCTGACAAATGCTATCGTATCTTGATTCAACTTAATGGCGAGATGGATGAGATGGATACAAAATATGGTTCCAGTTAGACTGCAGGTAGTCTAGCTTGTAGCTACTAGTGTGGGCATTACCATCTCTGATGGGAAACGAAAATGTGGCGAGGCACATTTTGAGAAATCGGAACACTTCTTTTGGGAGTGATTGAGCGGAGCGGAGTCGAGGACTAAAACAAATAATGTTGCTGGCTTCGTTTTCAAAGCAACACATGATGCTCTGACGCGACCACGACTGAGAATTCCCAATGCTCTAGAGACAGAATGATGCCAACATTAAATCAAAGAACAAAGAAGTTGTTATAAAATGGCCACCTTCGCTCCACTCACTCTCCGATAACATCATGCATCATCTCACAGCATTTCTTGTCGTCATTTTCGCTAGCACCCAAGGTGCCCACGGCGCAGGCCTTCGCAAACTTAGCAGTTACGCCACTCCCTACAAGGACGAACAGCTGGTTGCTAACCATACGATTGTTCCATCCGAAGCGCCGTCGGAGTCGCCGCCAACAGTGCAAGCCCAAGATGAAGGGGACGTTCGCAACAAAAGCCACTCGGGTGGCGATGCCGCGTCGGGCAGAATATTTCGAATCGAAATCAACTTTGACGAGCATTTCAAAAAGAACGCTTGGCATCTCTTCACTGGGTCTGGTTCGAACAAAAAAGAGATCTATGCAGAGGATTTTGGTAAGCTGCAGCGCGGGGGAACCCATGTAACCACATTTGAGGACATGACTGCTGGAGTGTACACATTTATAATTGCGGATATCCAAGTAGATGGTATAGCTTCAGAAGGGGTTGCTGTCTATCAACTAATTGATGGGGAATTCAGCTTGCTTTGGGAAGAAAGTGGCAACTTTGGTTTCCTCCTTGAGAATTCCTTCACGATTTCCTAGTCAGTCAGTGATCAGCTGTGCATTGTACGGTACTACAGTACGTGCGATTAGTTAGCCATAAAATGCGAACTAAAATAGAAGTTTGCAAGGGTAAAGTCTCGAAATAGTTAACTTTCTGGTGAGCTGAAGTCCTTGTACCAATTAACCGGGGGATAAAAGAATAGCCGGCTGATTGCCAAATAAACTAGCGGCTTAGATGTGCAGCTAGAGGGACGGGAACGAAAAATCACCTTGCTGGCTATCCTTGGCTCGACGGTTAAGTATCTAGTCTACTAACTAGCTAGAAAACTCATCACCCTTAAAAAAATTGAGCATTAGCTTTCCCTACTCATAAAGAAAAACAGCACTACTAGCTAGCTAGCTAGGAGGACCTAGCTAGCTCGAGAGAGCACCCAGCAGTCTCATTGGGACATGTTTTGATGATGTCACTGTTGTGATGGACATCACCCAGGCCAGAGGTGCGTCTTTTATTAGCTGTCAGCGACCTACTACTACTAATCATGCTATGCTTTTTCGTCCAGGGCGGCGGAGCTATCACTGAATTCTTACGAAATTGAACTTAGCTTTACTTGGAGGACAACGCCGAGGAGGTAATCAAATGTAAACAAGAGTCAACAACAGAAATAATGAGATAAGCAGCCGGACAAAAACTTGCTTCCATAATTTTTTTAAACCCGTTATTTAGAACAACTTAACACGATTTGTGTAAGTACTTTGTTAACTTTAACCGGTATTTAACGCTTATGAATTTGACACAGAATAATTGTATCCCTTCAATGAGACAGCCGGGGCGCACGCGCGTTCAAAAAATTTCTGCCGATCTCTTCGCCACATTTTCATCTCGGTTTCCCTTGGTTGGAATTTCCCCTTGCGACGAAGAGAATCCACAAAATACTACAACATCAAACTAAATCTGCTTCCTACCACAATACACCTTATAGCAGCTTTTAGATAGTGCCAATCATCATCATGAAGTTGTCTCTGCAACGGCACCAAGTGTCGCTCTCAATTGGTCTTCTCCTTGTTTTGTTGTCGCTGTTGACTAGATCAACAACTGCGCAGATTTCAGGCACTGAGCTTTGTGCTTGTTCACCTCGTGTTTATGAATTTACGTTTGATTTCAGTTTGGAGTGCGAGCCGATCAATGTTGACCTGAATAGCGGCGGTATTCTCGACGCCACATGCCTCGTCGCTGGATTCGACAACATCAATGTTACCGACTTAGTCCCCGTCGCTGTGTCGAGTGTGCAAATCATCGAGATCGGCCAAGACGGTGGACCAGCAGCAGTTGCCCAAGAGACAGGAGACTTTCGCGATGGTTCTACAATCACATACACCTCAATTTCATTTGAAGGAGCAGTGGCGCCTCGAGCCTTCCAGGTTCGTGCTCTCGGCAGAAACGAAGCAGGCGAGCCTCTGGTTCTTCAATGGGCTGTTACGTACAGTAATAACTGTGGTGTTTTCCCAGTACTCGAAGTTAATGACAGTGTCGGATGGACAATCTTCGTAAGTTCATTTTTCCATTGGGTACTTTGATATCAAATTGAAAACTTCACTTCCTCACAACGTTTATGCAAACCTCTTGGTGATAGACTGGTCTTGCGACACCACTTGCTCTAGTGTGTCCTGCTGTCCCTCTTCCGACAGAAGCCCCAACCGAACCAGGAACAGATGAGCCAACTGATCCACCAACAGAATCGCCTACACAGGCTCCCACCACCTCCACGCCTGCACCAACTGTTCCAGCGACTGAACCACCCACGGCATCACCTACCGTCTCCCCCACTGAACCACCTACAGTAACTCCAGGTGTGCCGACTATCTCTCCAACTACTCCAATGCCATCTGTTACGGAGATGTCATTCTCCTACTCCTATTCCTATTCTTATGACATGGATTGGGACGACATGGAAGACGAAGATCTTGAATTTGGACGTGAGGAAGAAAAGAGGAAAAATAAAGGAAAAGCAAAGAAGTGCAGAAAGAGTAGAGTGCGCAAGGTCCGTAAAGTACGCAAGGCTCGCAACTTGCAGAAGGGCGACAAGAAGGAGTCTTCCAAGAATGATGAATTTGAATACGGCAATGAGACATATCCCGTGTATGACTCCCTTTTTGAGGAGGACGACCCCATGCTTAACTCCCTTGATGAGCCAATGAGCTCTGAGGACGATGCAGGAACTCCTGCTATGGATTCTTTAGACGAGCCAATTGCTCCTGCTATGGATTCCTTGGACGAGCCAATTGTTCCTGCTATGGATTCCTTAGACGAGCCAATCATGGATTCCTTGGAAGAGCCCATGCCAGTTGCCATGGATTCCTTGGAAGAGTCCATTCTTGGGAAATAATACAGCACCGTACGAAGACTCTGGAGATGAAGTGGGCTATGAATTTGAAGAAGTGGTAGAATACGAAGAAGTCGAAGTCTGCGAAGATGACGACAGCAGTTCGTCAGGCAAAGGCGGAAAGGGAGGCAAAGGAGGTAAGGGAGGAAAGGGAGGAAAAGGAGGAAGCTACAGCAGCAGTAGCAAGGGCAAGGGCGGCACCAGTAGCAGTAGCAAGGGCAAGGGTAGCGGCAGCGACAGCGGAAGCAAGGGCAAATCATTGAAGTCGAGGAGCTCTAAAGGAGACTACGATAAGAAGAGCATCAAGGGTGGTAGTAAAGGCGGCAAAGGATCAAGTAGTAAGAGCAGTAAATCATCAGGAAAAGGTGGCTCGTTGAAGAGCAAAAAGGCCAAGTCAGACTATCAAATGGTGAAAAGTAGTACCAGCAGTTCGAAGTCTACCAAACTCAGTAAGAAGTCTGCTGAGTCTACCGGTATGTCAAGGCTACGAAGCCGAAATAAGCTCTCTGCTCGCTAGATTGCTTGAGCCCACACCAACGTCAGTTTTGCACGCAATGCGAGTGCATTTGAATTGATTATTATAATGCATAATTTGTGATCTTAGTACAGAGAACAGCAAGTTCAGTAAATTTATAACAACAAGCAAAGAATTAAATTACACACAAAAATGCTGACATCTCACAAGCAAATATATTTGGTGGATGATTTGACTATGGTTTAGCTAGCTAGCCAGCTATAATCGCAAGTGTCGGCTTACAGAGAACCCCCGTCCCCAAGAGGGCAGGCTAACAGGAAGAAAGCCTAGTAGCTAGCTAGCCAGTCTAGCTCATAGAGCAGCGAATGCAAGCAGAGAATCAACTTCTTCTCGCCAGCCCTAGTTAGTCGCGGCTATACCCCATTGTTTGTCCCATTGCGACTCAACAAGTAAATGGAATCAGGTCAATTCCTGTTCAGTGGTCGCCGTCTTCTCGCTCTTTCTGGATGGACCATAGATCACGTCAAGAAGAGCTCTCTTCAATTTCTCTTTTTCGCACGGGAAGGGTTTGAGGAGGAAGTAGTCAGCGCCTGCATCCAAAAAGGGTCCCTCCGTGTCGTTGGCTGATAAACCGCAGATGATAGATTTAACACCTTTGGCTCGTAGCGCTGTGGCGGTTTCTGTGCCGAGCAAATGTTTGTCAATGCTGGACATATACTGATCTAAAAATATCACGTCAAACGATGTTGTATCGACCATCTCCAGCGCGCTTTCTCCATCGGCTGCTTCTTGAACACGCCAGCCAGGTGCAACTCGCCGCAGAGAGCGACTGAACAACTTCCTCAAGACCCTGTCGTCGTCTACGAACAGAATATCTAACTCTTCTGGTAGTTCGAACGGTTGGGGCGATTGGTGGTTTGAGTTTTCGCCATCCTGCCCACCCGGACTCCGTAACTCAAGCGCCAAAGACGGATTGTCATTGTGTTCCTCGTCACTTTTCCCAACCGCTGGTACACCTCTCGAGGCTTGTGGTTGCGCTGATTGCTGAGTGTCCACCACGGCCACAGGGCGGAGTGTGACCGAGCCCTCTCCTTTTTCTGGATCTGCTAGTAGACTTGATACCTCCGCCTCCGCAGGAGGAGGCAAATCCATTGTAACCGCAGGGTAATTTTGTTGATGTTGACGAACGTCGATTGGCGGTGTATGCAAATCTAGTATAAACCTGCTTCCTGGACATCCTTCCACACCGCTGTCGTAATTGTCATCGAGCCAGAGGTCTGCCTCTAATAGGATTGACATTTTCTTACATAAGCACAGTCCAATTCCAGTGCCTTGCTGCAGCAAGTCCAGGGACTCCTGGAACTTCTTAAAGATATTGGCGCGTTTGTTGGGTGGGATACCAGGCCCAGAGTCGGAAATTTCCACCATAACGGACGGAGGACCACTGCCCTGCTTTACAGAACACTTGAGCCGAACAAAGCCCTTTGTTACGAACTTGGTACTGTTCATGGCAAGACTGGGAGGAAAAGAAGAACGAATGTGAGAGACGAATTGGCTTCAGGAGAGCCATATGACAAGGACACCACTGCCGATAGACTTACTTGAGAACAATTTGCTTCAGCCGCAGTTTGTCGCTTTGGACAACCATATTCGGCGGGCATTCTGTAATCACTTGGACTTTATTTCCCCGCATATAGAGAATCCCGGCCACTGGCTCCAAGACATCGCGTAGTATATCCGTCGGGGCCATGGTAATGGTAATCTGCTGATCGCTGGCCCGGTGCAACTCGAGCATATCTCGTAAGAGTTCATTGATCAATTGCAGACTGGAATCAATAATGTGAAGATCATCGCACATGACATGTTTTTCTTCCTCGGTCAGCCGCGGTTGTTCGGTAGCGGCCGACACGAAACTAAGCGCCGCCATGGCACTGCTGAGCGGATTCCGCACTTCATGAGCAATGAAATCGTTGAGATTCCGTTCCATGAGAGCTTGTTGTCGTGCCGATTCCACAATGATGCGAGCCTTTTCTTGGGCGGCGCGTTGTTTAATGGCGTGGAGTTTGCCGGCACGTTGCAGACGTCCCCAAAAGCAAGTACTCAAGATGACACTTGCCACAATGATAATGACCCCTCCCACAATGACAAAGACAAATTCCGGTTCAAAGGTATCCGGTAAGGAAACCACGGCCACGACCCATTTTCGATCGGCAATATCCACACGACGTAGTTCGAAACGAGTTTTTGGTTGACCCTTCAAATCTATCTGTAGTTGGTCCAATGATAGTTCCGGCAGTGGATTCACAGACACCACGTTGGTATGCGGTTGAACGTACACGGTATTGGCACCCAAAAAGACGGGGTCTTGATCTGTATGTGTTTCATCAAAGAGATAAAAGGTGGCCGAATCTTTGGCATCGACAGACGTCCGTGCCAACAAGGCTGGAATACGAATGACCATTAAGGAAATCCCAGTGGGATATTTGTTGAGGGTTGCATTATGAGTACTCAACCGGATTCCAGGATGATGCAATATAATGGAATAGGCATAATCTTCTGTTTCTTGTACCAGTTGGAGACGATCCGTAATGCTGGGGAGCCACGTGTTGACGGCATGTTCAATGGTTGTTTGTTGGGATGGACTCGAGTACAGATCCAACTCAATGGCAGCTTCATTGCCCAGAACGGGTTCAATGTAATGAACGGGCCAATAAAAGTCCCGCTCTTCTTGTGGTTCGACCGTAAGTCCTCCTCCGTCTTTGGGAAAGAGTCCTACAATCCCTCGATAGTTGACATGAGGATACTGCGCTTCATAAAAGGCTTGGGCTTCCGCTTCCACCGAGGACCGTTTGTCACGGGGGACATAGGGCATGTACTGAGCACTTTGAAATTCCAATCCCGCACTCTCAATGTACTCGTAGAGTTCACGAAAGTCTTGACGACTGCAAATCCCGAGGGGCGTGGAGGTTTCGCCGCTCGTTCGACTCTTTTTTCGACACGACTCTTTGATCCACAATCCAAACAACTCGTAGTCTTTAAAGGCATTTTCCAATTGCACAATGAATTCCGAGGCGAGTTGATCAAATTCGGCGGTTTGGACTTGTTGGGCATTGACAATGCCATTGTACAAAAAGGCGCCGGCCGCACAAGCGCCCATGAGAAAGATGAGGACCGCAAAGATGGTTTTCCGATGACCGGCAAAAGCATTGGTGGCGGAGTTGTTTCGGAACAAGCCTCCGCTGTTGCTGCCGGTCGAGGACGAACAGGAGGTTTCCCGTTCTTCGTCGTCTTCTTCTTCGTCCTTGTGGTTGCGGTTGCGTGTCGTTTCTTCCGCCGAATCACACGAGACGGCCTTGCAGCCCAAAGTGTCCATGGGCCGTCGTCTCCGACTACTGGACAAGGATGTATCGGCATAATACATGGCATCTTCTTCGGCCTCTCCAGCAGCAGCAGCAGCAGCATGACCAAGCTCTAGATCGATGGGTGGCTCCGGGAATGGCTCTGTATCGGCCGAGTTGCCACTGGTGGTTGCAACCGTTACTGTGGTGTCTTTCATCATTTGATGGCAGATGTGTGGTTGTGTTGCTTTTGCGTGTGCTGTACTCTACTAGAGTGATTTATTGAACTGTATGTACCGTATGTGTACGTGTTACTAGTAGGATGGGCTTGCCTGTCTGCTGTATTGTTGGCTCGTTTATGTGCGTGTGTACTGAGAATTTACTGACGACTTTTGTGGTCAAGCTACTGCTTCTATTTTTACTAAGGAAAAGGAATACAATCAAATTGACAGATTTGCTTCACTCACTCATTCGATTCGTTCACAAACTTGAACTGCTCTATAGTGACCCGTGAACCGACACAAAAGGTCGACAAGATGGAAGCTAGCTGGTAGTAGTAGAAGCTCGTGTTCTCCCGTTGGCGTAAGTTACTAGCTAGCTAGTCGTAGCTCGTGGCAAGTTGTAGTTGAAGTCAAGTGTGTGTGGTGGCCGCTTCTATTAATTTTTGACCACTACTACTATTCATATGGCTATCTTCAATGGTGGGTGTTATTACCGGTGAAGAAGTTTCTTTTCGTTTATTACCTTGGCCAGGAATAGAAGTCCGTAGTGAAATGAATACTTGGAGAACACAAGCAAACTGCTCTACAGTACTAAAGAATGGGTTATGAAACCCACTTCTCATTTGCAAGGCATGCAGATGTAACAGGTGGTTGCCGCTTGTGATATATCTATGTTTGTTTGTTATTCCCTTGATTTCCTTTGCCAGAAGAAGGTGCAGTTTAGTGGTTTAGAGAGTTTTCGGGTTCTTCTTCGCATCCTGCATTGCTAATCCGAACTCGAGAAGCCTGTTCAATACTGTGCACCGCAAATCTGTTTTACCGGTGGTCAACCACGAGCAGTAGTGTAGCATTGAGTAGGTACCAGACCAGTACCAGCAGGACATACAGAACGGTAACAAAAGACTCTTCGTATTTAGTACTAAGA
>ENA-ORBV01008095-ORBV01008095.1-microbial-mat-metagenome-genome-assembly--contig:-NODE-8095-length-17807-cov-4.397124_pt1 | contig 17807 bp, 20 predicted proteins | sample MGYA00237777_ERZ505514 | MGnify/ENA primary metagenome ERZ505514 (study PRJEB26160, sample SAMN06269048) | microbial mat metagenome | isolation source: Oligotrophic lake microbial mat | place...
TCGTCGGCAGCGTCAGATGTGTATAAGAGACAGGCATCGGCGTCACCGCCGTGGCGCGGGTGCGGATCATGCCCGGAGATGGTCGGGTGGAGGTCACCGGTACCAGCTTGCGCCTGGTCCATGGCACGACTCCGGCCGTACTGCTGATCACCGCGCTCACCGACATCCGCACTTTCGCCGGCCGCCGCAGCGACGATCCCGCCAGCGGCTGCGCCAGCGATCTTGATCAGGCCGCCGTCGTCGGCTGGGCCACGCTGCTGGCCTGCTCCTACCCGGTGCTGGAGGTGCTGTTCTCGATCCATCGCAAGATCAAGCGCCAGGGGCACCATCCGGGGCAGCCCGACAGATGCCACCTCCACCACTTTCTGCATCGCCGGGTGGTACGCAAGCTGTTTCCCGGCGTCAGCCGTACGCTGCAGAACGGGCTGACCGGCTCCCTGGTGTGGTTCCTTGCTGCCATGCCCGCCGCATGGGCAGTTGTCTTTTACCAAAGCACCACGGCTCTCGTGATCGGCTTTTTCCTGGCAAGTTTTGGTTACATGGCGCTGTTTGCGCGGCTGACGCAATTCGTCTGGTGCTTTCAGGCAGCGACTATGCGCCGTACCGAAATACTTGCCGATCGGCCAGGGTGACCCGTGGCGAAGCCGACCCGACCATTGCCACGCCCCTGACCAGGACGCGTTCGCGCCGGTCGGCCTGCAAACCTTGCATCAGGAGAACCTGCACCGAAACCACATGCAAAAGCCGCTTTTCGTGACCCAGCCCTACCTGCCGCCGCTGCAAGAGTTCATTCCCTATCTGGAGACGATCTGGGATTGCGGACATCTGGGGCATGCGCGCACGCATCCTTCAGCCAAAGGCATTGACACGTTCCGCCATGCCGCGGCATGTGGCGCAGAATCATAGTCAAACCAAGAACCATGCGCCTTACTCCTGAGCAAGTTGCCACGATCATCCAGACTACCCGCAGCATTGCCGGGCAGCAGGCCAAGGTGTGGTTGTACGGTTCGCGGCTGGACGACGCCCGCCGGGGCGGCGACATCGATTTGCTTATCGAGTCTGAGCCCGCCGCAGGATTGATAGCCCGTGCGCGCATCAAAAACCAGATTGAACAAATTTTGCGTTTGCCAGTGGATGTGTTGGCAACTTGTGCTGGCGCACAAGAAAGCCCTTTCGTAACCATCGCTCGCGCACATGCCGTCCCCCTTGGCAATGAGCAGAGTGCAGGCCCCCATGAATAACCGCAGTTTATTGAGCGCTCAAAAGCAGCACCTTGCGGGCCTGCTTGAGGGCATTCAGCGCTGCGTGTACTTTTTGCATGCTTCCGATGCCTCCATCGAATGGCCCCTGACTGGTCAATACCTGTCTGACAGAAAAAAAGACAATGATCTTTTTGAAGCCATCGCAGCCATCAACGAACGATTCTCCAAACTCCAAGACACCCTAGGCTCCGCTATGCGGCACAGCCTTCTGCTGTCTGGTGAGCAAGCCAGCAGTTTCATCAAAATACTGGCTATTTTCGAGAAAAACGGGGTCATCTCGTCGATTGATGACTGGCAGGTAGCCCGGACTGCGCGCAATCTTGCGGCGCACGACTATGAGATTGATTACAACGAAGTTGCCGAGCACTTCAACGCTTTGCACACACTCAAGCCTGGTCTCTTTCAAGCGGCCCGTCGTTTTGTGCAGTATGCGGAGCAGGAGCTGGGCATCGCGCCTGCCAGTGCTGACTTTGCCAGCGAGTTTGCGGTAATAACTGCCATTGGCGCATGAAGTTTCCAGTCTGAACCAGGCCATTTACGCCACGCAACCCGTCCCGCATCCGCCGAAAATACGCTGTGCGGCTACCCGTAAATCGAATAGTTTTACTGCGGCGGCAAATCATCGCAAAATCAAACACCATGCGACTTGACGATAAAACCCGCAACATCATCAAAACCGAGGTTGCCAGCCTGCTTGGTGCCGATGCAGTCGTGCGCTTGTTTGGCAGCCGCGTGGACGATGCGCAACGAGGCGGTGACATCGATCTGCTCGTCGAGCCCCGCCAAGCGCTTGCGAGCCGTATTCAGGCCGAATGCCGCCTGGCGGCTCGTCTGTTCATCAAGTTGGGGGGCGCCTTCGGAAGATGATGAGCCTTCTATATTTGATTCCCTTCGCAGCCACGACCTTGGTGATCGGCTTTTTCCTGGCAAGCTTCGGTTACATGGCGCTGTTTGCGCGACTGACTCAGTTCGTCTGGTGCTTTCAAGCAGCCACGATGCGCCGCACCGAAATGCCAGCCAATCGGGCAGGGTAACCTGCGCCGAAACCACATGCAAAAGCCGCTTTTCGTGACCCAACCCTACCTGCCGCCGCTGCAGGAGTTCATTCCCTATCTGGAGACGATCTGGGAAAACAAGATCCTGACCAATGGCGGGCCTTTTCACGCGCAGCTCGAGCAGGCACTGTGCGAGCACCTGGGCGTCAAGCACATCAGCCTGTTCACCAACGCCACGATTGCGCTGGTCACCGCGCTGCAGGCACTGCGGATCACCGGTGAGGTCATCACCACGCCCTACTCCTTTGTGGCCACCGCGCATTCGTTGCTGTGGAATGGCATCAAACCCGTCTTTGTCGACGTCGATCCGGCCACGCTGAATCTCGACCCCGCGCACATCGAGGCGGCAATCTCACCGCACACCACCGCCATCATGCCGGTGCACTGCTACGGGCAGCCCTGCGATGTGGACGCCATCCAGCGCATCGCCGACACCTACAACCTCAAGGTGATCTATGACGCGGCGCATGCCTTCGGTGTGCAGTGCCATTGCGGAAGCGTGCTCAACCACGGCGACCTGTCAGTGCTGAGTTTTCACGCGACCAAGGTGTTCAATACCTTCGAAGGCGGGGCGATCATCAGCCCCGACGCCAAGACCAAGCTGCGCATCGACCGACTGAAGAACTTCGGTTATGTCGACGAGACGACCGTGGTGGCGCCCGGCATCAATGGGAAGATGAGTGAGATCAACGCCGCGTTTGGCCTGCTGCAACTCAAGCACGTGCAACAAGCATTGGCGCGGCGCAAGACCATCGACGCAGCTTACCGGGAAGCTCTCAAGGACGTGCCCGGGATTCGTTGCCTGAGCGGCCCGGCACCGGCCGTGGCCAACTACTCCTATTTCCCGGTTCTGGTCGAGCCGGCATATGCGCTAAGCCGCGACGGCCTGTATGAGGCGCTGAAAACGAAAGCCATCTTTGCGCGCCGATATTTTTTCCCGCTGATCACCGATTTTCCGATGTACCGAGACCTGCCATCGGCGCACCGGGACAACCTGCCGGTGGCGACGGCAGCGGCGCAGGACGTGATCTGTCTGCCGATGTACCCTGCTCTGACACCTGAGGATGTCGAACGCGTCCTGTCCGTCATCAGGAATCCACATTGACAACCGCGCTGCCGTCCCGTCGATCCAGGATCGCCGACATTGCGTACCATCTGCCGGAGGCCGTGCTGGGCAACGATGAACTCGCGTCCCTGTTTCCTGACTGGCCAGCCGACAAGATACTGTCTAAAACCGGCATAGCCCGAAGGCATATAGCGGCGCCCGGCGAAACCGCCGGCGACCTCGCGTTCAAAGCCGCGCGCAAGCTCTTCCTCAAGGGCCGATGCAAGCCGGACGACATCGATTTCCTGTTGCTTTGCACCCAGGCGCCCGATTACGTCCTGCCAACCACTGCCTGTGTGCTGCAGCATCGCCTGGGTCTGCCGACGAGCGCGGGTGCGCTTGACATCAACCTGGGTTGCTCCGGGTTCGTCTATGGCCTATCACTGGCCAAGGGCCTGATCGAAACCGGCCTCGCCAGCAAGGTGCTGCTGTTGACGGCGGACACCTATTCCAAGTACATCCATCCCCTGGACAAGAGCGTCCGAACGCTGTTCGGGGACGCTGCAGCGGCAACACTAGTCTCGGCCACACCGCAGGATCAGGGTGGGAGCATCGGGCCTTTCGTTTTTGGCACGGACGGATCGGGGGCGCGCAACCTGATGGTCGAGGCCGGCGGGTTTCGCATGCCCGTGTCAACCGAGACCGGGCAAGCCCGAACAGACGGCTCGGGCAATACCCGGTCGCTGCAGGACCTGTACATGAACGGCGCAGAGGTCATGAGCTTCTCGCTGCTTCAGGTGCCCAAAGCCGTTGATGCATTGCTTGCAAAAATGGGCTCGTCGCGCGAGAGCATCGAGTTCTTCGTGCTGCACCAGGCCAACAAGTTCATGCTTGAAGCCTTGCGCAAGAAGCTGCGGGTTGCCCCGGAGAAGGTGCCAGTGCATATCGAGGAAGTCGGTAACACTGTGTCATCGACGATTCCGCTGGTGCTTTCCGAGCTGCTCGATGCAGGTAGGATCAAGCCAGGATCGCAGCATGTGCTGGTGGGTTTTGGCGTAGGTTATTCGTGGGCCGCTGCGGCCATCAGTTTTTAGTCAAGAGGAGTATTTTCATGGAAGCGTTTTATACCGGCCTGGCGGAAATTCTTGAGATTGAGCCGGCGCAGGTGACCGCCGAACTCGACCTTGCCGACCACAACTGGGATTCGCTGGCGGTGGTATCGACCATCGCATTGTGTGACGAGTGCTTCAACGTCATGCTCGACGGGCAGGCGCTGACCAACTGCAAAACGGTCGCGGATATCGAGAAGCTGATTGCGGCCAAACGCGCAGCCTGACATGGCGAGCGAACCTGCTCTGCTCGGCCAGCACGGTCGAACCAGCGGTGCACGAATCGCAGGTGTGGTTTCCTGTGTGCCACGGCGCATTGTCGAGAACACGGATTTTCACGACCGGTTCGACGCGTCCTCGGTCAATGATGTGATCAAGATGATCGGCGTCAAGACCCGTCGCTGGGTAGAGCCAGGCGTTTGCACCTCTGATCTGTGCATGCGCGCGGGCGAAAAGCTGATGGCAGGACTGAGCTGGCCGGTCGACACGGTCGACGGGCTGCTGTTCGTGTCACAGACGCCAGACTACCGTCTTCCCGCGACCGCCTGCGCAATGCATGGCAGGCTCGGCATGCGCGTGGGCGCAGTCGCGCTGGACATCAACCTGGGATGCTCCGCTTATGGCTACGCACTTTGGCTGGCCATGACGATGGTGCAGACCGGCCTGGTCAAACGCATCCTGGTTGCGGTCGGCGACACCTCCAGCCGTGTCGTCGATCCCGATGACCGAGCCACCGCGCTGTTATTTGGAGATGCGGGCACGGTCACGGCAATCGAGCGCTGCGACGACGCAACCGTGGACACCACCGCCCATTTCATCCTGGGCACGGACGGCGCAGGCGCGGCCAATCTCATCATCCCCCGGGGAGGCTTCAAGGATGGGACACTGCAAGGCGACACACGTCTGCAGAACCGGAACCCGGAATGTCTGTTCATGGACGGCAGCGAGATCTTCAATTTCACACTGCGCGCCGTTCCCCGCCTGATATCGGAATGCCTGCAGGCGTCTGGGCACCCCATGGAGGAGCACGACGCTTTCCTCTTCCACCAGGCCAACCTGTTCATGATCAAGCACCTGGTGAAGAAGGCCAAACTGCCGCTGGAGCGGGTACCGATCAATATCGACCGATTCGGCAATTGCAGCAGCGCATCGATTCCGCTGTTGTTGACGACGGAACTCGCCGATACGCTGCGAACCAAGAGCCAGCGTCTGGCGCTGTTCGGTTTCGGCGTTGGATATTCCTGGGGCAGTGCATCGTTATCGGTCGGCCCCCTTGCCTGTATCGAAACCATCGAGTTATGAGCGTTTTTTCGCCCTCGTGCCTGGCCGGTCGCCGTATCCTGGTGACGGGCGCCTCGTCGGGTATCGGCAGGGCAACAGCCAAGCTGCTGTCCGAGTGCGGTGCGCAATTGACGCTCAACGGACGCGATCAGGAACGGCTTCAAGTCACCCTGCAGATGCTCGACGGCGAAGGCCACGCGCTGGCGCCGGCGACACTGGCAGACGCCGACGGTGCGGCTGACTGGCTCAACTCGCTGGCCACGACCCACGGCGCGTTCGACGGCATCTTTCATGCAGCTGGTGTCGCCCTGATCCGGCCGGTGCGGATGACCCGGCAAGCACATCTGGACGAAATATTTGGCGCTAGCCTGATGGCTGGATTTGGCATTGCACGCGCCGGTGCGCAAAAAGGGGTCATGAATCCCGAGTCATCCATCGTCTACATGTCTTCGGTCGCCGGCTCCAGAGGTGAGTCCGGCATGACCGCCTATTCGGCCTCCAAGTCGGGCATCGACGGAATGGTCCGCTCGTTTGCCTGCGAACTGGCGCCCAGGCGCATTCGTGTCAACAGCATCGCCGCTGGCGCCGTGAAAACGGAGATGGTGACCCAGGTCGCAGGCCAGCTGGGCACGGCGAGCCTGGGTAACTATGAAAGCCACCACCTGCTGGGCTTCGGCCGAGCGACCGATGTTGCCCATGCGGCTGCCTTTCTGCTCTCGCCTGCCGCGGTGTGGATCACCGGGACCACCATGGTTGTCGATGGCGGATACATGGTGCGCTGATGGACACCAGCCAACTGGTCGTTGTTGGTGCAGGCGGATTCGGCCAGGAGGTCGTCAGCTGGGCGGAACACGCCCACCAGGCCGGCACCGCGCCACCGATACGGGGCTATCTGCTGGACCACGGCTACCCCCGGATGGACGCCGCATTCGGGCTGTCATGGTTAGGCGAACTGGATGAGTACACGCCCAACCCAGGCGACGCCTGCCTGCTGGCCGTCAGCGACGTTGCCGTCAAGCGCCGGATGGTCGAGCGGCTCAAGGCGCGAGGCGCCAGTTTCCATACCTTGATTCATCCCACTGCTGTGATCGCAAGAACGGCAATCATCGGTGAAGGATGCGTCATTTGCCCTCTTGCCACCTTGTCCGCCAGTGTTGTGTTCGGTGACTTCATCACACTCAACAGCTATTCCGGCATCGGCCACAGAAGCCAGGTCGGCTCTTACACCACGCTCAGCGCACATGTCGATATCACGGGGGATGTGACGGTAGGCGAGTCGGCTTTCTTTGGCAGTGGTGCGCGTGTGCTTCCGGGATTGAATGTGGGCAAAGACGCCAAGGTCGGAGCCGGCGCCGTTGTCATGCGATCAGTACCGGCCGGAGCAACGGTCTACACGAGTCCGGCACGAAGGTTATGTTGACCGCCAAACGACACCAGGATTGACGGTGTCATTCAAGCGCAACGTCCTGGCAAGTTATATCGGCCAGATCTATGTCACGCTGATCGCCATCGTCATGGTGCCGATGTACGTTCGCTACATGGGCGCCGAGGCGTACGGGCTTGTCGGTTTCTTTGCGATGTTGCAGGCCTGGTTCATGCTGCTGGACATGGGACTGACGCCAACCATGGCTCGCGAAACGGCGCGATTTAATGGCGGTGCCACCGATGCCCTGAGCCTGCGCCGCCTGTTGCGTGCGATGGAGGGCATCTTCATCCTCGTCGCGGCGGTTGGAAGCGCATTGCTGGTCGCCGGTTCCGGTGCAATAGCAGGCAGTTGGCTCAAAGTACAGCATTTGCCCATCTCGGAAGTCCAGAACGCCATCATGATGATGGCTGCGATCGTGGCGTTGCGCTGGGTATGTGGACTCTACCGGGGTGCAATCAATGGCCTTGAACGGCTGGTGTGGCTCAGCGGATTCAACATCGCAATTGCCACTGCGCGCTTCGTGCTGGTCATACCGTTCTTCAAATACATCGGAACCAGTCCAACTCATTTTTTTGCCTACCAGTTGCTGCTGGCGGTGATCGAGTTGACAGTGTTGGCTGCCCAGACCTACCGGTTGTTGCCAAAGGTTGCAAACGGACCGTTGACCCCTTGGCAATGGTCGCCGCTCAAGGGCGTCCTGAAGTTCTCCTTGACCATCGCTGTTACAGGATCAATCTGGGTATTGGTCACGCAAACGGACAAGCTGGTACTTTCCAGTCTTCTTCCCTTGTCGGAATATGCCTATTTCACCCTGGCTGTTCTGGTTGCCACCGGCGTGACGGTTGTCAGCGGCCCCGTCAGCAGCGCGCTTCTCCCGCGCATGAGCAAACTGGCCGCATCTGGCGACGAAGCGAACCTCGTCCGGAGCTATCGAAACGCCAGCCAACTCGTCGCCATCATTGCCATCCCGGCTGCCCTGATGCTGGCATTCTTCCCCCGAGATATTCTTTGGGCATGGACAGGCGACGACGTCATCTCTTACAAGGCGGCACCGGTCTTGACCTTGTACGCACTGGGCAATGGAATACTGGCACTCAGCGCCTTTCCCTACTACCTGCAGTTCTCGAAGGGCAACTTGCGGCTGCACCTAATCGGCAACGGCCTGTTTGTCGTGTTCCTGATTCCTGCATTGATCTGGGCCACCCTGCAATTCGGAATAGTCGGCGCCGGTTGGGCCTGGCTTGGCGCAAACGTTGCCTATTTCCTGGTATGGGTTCCAATCATCCATCGGGAGCTCGTACCCGGCCTGCATCTGCAATGGCTGAAGCAGGACCTTGCCCCTATCGTCCTCGTCGCACTATCCGGCGCTACCGGTGCAAAATTGCTGCTGCGGTGGCCGCAAGACCGCGTCCAACTTGCCGTGAGTATTGGCCTCGTCGGCGCCGCCTTGATATCAATGGCCATATGCGCGTCAACAATGGCCCGGCGCGCCATCAAAACGCAATGGCGTGTGCGTGGTGTCGGATTGGAAAAATGACAATGGACGAGAACAAGTCAAAGCCGAAGGTGTCTGTATGTGTAATGACCTACAACCAGGAGCCCTATATCGGCCAGTGCCTGCAAAGCATCGTCGATCAGCAGACCGCATTTCCGTTTGAAGTGATCGTGGGAGACGACTGCTCGCAGGACAGCACGGGCGAAATCATCAGGAGCTTCGAGCGCAAATACCCGCAGCAGGTGAAACCCATATTTCAGTCGAGCAATACGGGCGCCATGGGAAACTACTTGGCGGTGCATCGCGCAGCCGTGGGCGAATACGTTTGCCATATTGATGGTGACGACTGGATGCGGCCCAACAAATTGGCGCTACAGCACGACTTTCTGGAAAACAACCAGGAATATTCTCTCGTGGCGCACCGGATGGGGCTCTGGAATTCAGAGGATCTTTCATCCGTCACAAGAATGAACCCAGAGACAATCGATTTAGCAATATTGCTTCGAAATCATCCGATGTTTCTTCATTCATCGATCATGTACCGGAGATCAAGGATCGAAGACATTTTTCGCCGCGATGACCCGTTTATCGACTTCTATGTCTATGTTTCTGCCGCATTGACCGGTCGAATCGGATTTCTCAATGAAGTTCTCGGTGACTATCGCCAGAACATTGGAATATCCAGCACCAGAAACCTGATGCCCTACATACAAGCCGCAATCGACCACGCACAGAACAATGGTGGAAACATCTCGGATGTGAGACGCAGCCGTTCCAGGTCGTACCTGTCCTACGGCGTCGCCGCGCTGTGCCAGAGTGATCTGAAGGTCTTTCGCAGCCATCTAGCTGCGTCGGTTGACGCAGACCCAACCTGGATCTATCCAAAGCTGATCCAGACGGCTGGATTCATGCCACACATGCTCAGGCGGATGGTCCTGCTCTACAAAAGCAGGCCGCAGCCCAAATGCTGATCAAGGAGAACCACGCGTGGGGACAAGCGCTGAGCTTCATGCTTGTGTTTTCCTCCATTTTTGGAGTCAAGGTCGGTTACCTCGATTTCTCGATCCTGCTGCCTTTCCTGATACTGGTCTTTTGCGTTGCCATCAGGCATGCACTTCGTTTCAATAAGGGTTTCCTGGTTGTCGCGGCGTTGATCGGTATTCTGCTGGCCTATCAAATCGCCATCCAGCTGCAGCACTCCGAATTCGACATCAACTCGCTACTCCGTCTTGCCCGATCCATCATCATCTGCATCCTGTTTTCGGCATTGATTGCGTCCGACATATTCTCAAGCCGGCAAGTCATTCACGCAGTGTTCTATTCGCTGCTGGTTCACGCCATACTGGTCGACGCTGCGGCGATTTTCGACCCACTCAACTATTTTCTATCCGCGATTTCGGAGAACGACAGAGTGAGGCCGATGCGCGCGTCAGGCCTGTTGGCAGGTTTTGACATCACGGGACTCCTGTGTCTTGTCGGCCTCCTGATGGTTCTGCTGGGAGTCGTGAAACTGAAGACGATCTGGACCACAGTGCTCATTTGCGCGATTTTCATACTCGGCTGCTTCTTCACATCGCGCGTCTCGATGGCATTTGCATTGGTGTTTGTCTTCGTATTTGGCGCCAGCAATCTGCTCAAATCAAGACTCAGTGCAACGAGCAAGTTCCTGTTCGCACTTGTCGCGGCAGCCCTCTCGTTTTATCTCGTACGCGAGTATGTGGCGCCGATTGTCGAAGTCACGTTTTCTCTCGGTGCTCTGGAGATCGACAGCGAGCAACGGGATCAGATTTCGTCGAGGCATGCAACGCAGGCTGCAGATTCTTTCCTGTGGTCCCGCATGTTCTATCTGCCAGCGGACTACCTGAATACGATATTTGGAACCGGCGTCGAGGAACTGTATACAGACGTTGGTTATGTGAAGGACATATTCCGATATGGGATCCTGGGAATGCTGTTCTCGATGTTCATCTATCTTTATCTGTTCATGGTCGGCCGGCAAGGACTTCGCCGCACGAGCAACGACTCGCTGTATATGCTGCTGAAGGTCGTCTTCCTGTTGATTCTGATATTGACGCTCAAGAACAACTACTTCTTCACAAGAGCCGTTTTTCCGCTGACATTGCTCATTGTTTGTGCCTCATTGATGTCCAAAAACGAGTCGACTGCTGCGAGGCCACGTGTCTAAACCAACACGCGTGCTGCTGCTGACGAAGTACGGCCAACTGGGCGCGTCTTCGCGTTTGCGCATGCTTCAGTATGTTCCATTGCTGGAACAAGCAGGTCTTGAAGTCCGGATTCAATCTCTGATGCCGGACACCCATCTGCAGGCGCGCTACGAGAGCGGGGCATATTCGCTGATGCCACTATTGCAGGCCTATTGGAGTCGCATTCGCGCCATGCTCGGTCGTCAACATTTCGATCTACTGTGGATAGAGAAAGAAGCGTTGCCGTGGTGGCCCCTGTGGTTCGAGAAGGCCTTGCTGCAAGGAGTACCTTACGCGCTCGACTACGACGATGCGATCTTTCATAACTACGACCAGCATCGCCAAGCTTGGGTGCGCAGGGTTTATGGGAGACGACTGGACGGATTGATGGCCGGGGCCGCGCTGGTGGTCGGGGGCAATCAGTATCTTGCGCGACGCGCGGTGGACGCTGGTGCGCGCCGCGTCGAGGTAGTGCCAACGGCGATCGACCTGTTGCGCTACCCTACCCACGCCATCAACAAGCGACTTGCGCGAGCGGGGAGCGATGCCACGCCGCCAAGGGTGGTGTGGATCGGATCGCCATCGACCGTTGGTTACCTTGACTTGCTGCACGAGCCGTTGCGGGAACTGGCTCGACGCCAGCGCTTCATATTTCGTGTGATTGGTGGCGGCGCAGTGACAATTCCTGGCGTCGAGGTTGAGGTGGTGCCATGGTCTCTATCCTCAGAGGTCAGCCAGATTCGGGAGTGCGATGTAGGTGTGATGCCTTTGCATGGCTCGCTGTGGGATCAGGGAAAGTGCGGATACAAGCTGATTCAATACATGGCCTGCGCAATGCCGGTTGTTGCATCGAACGCAGGGGTCAACCCAGAGATCGTGGAGCAAGGTATCAGCGGCTATCTGGCAAGCAGCCCGGATCAATGGGTGGATGCACTTCGAAGACTGCTGAACGACAAGACTTTGCAAAGATCGATGGGCAAAGCCGGGAGAATGCGTGTAGAGCAGTCCTACTGTATCCAGAAGACGGCGCCGAAGTTGATCGGGCACATACGGGCGACCGCTCTGGCGCGCTGAACATGGGTGGCATTGCAGATCGCGTCCCGACCGCCGACAAGAAGAAACTGCTGATTGCCATCAACGCAGCCTGGAACTTCACCAACTTTCGAGCCGGCTTGATTCGTGCACTGGTCAACGCAGGGTACGACGTGGTCGCGGTCGCACCCAGGGACAAATATGCCCCGCAGGTATCGATGCTGGGTTGCCGCTTCGTGGCGCTGCATATTGACAATCAGGGTACAAATCCCGTCAATGACGCCTTGCTGTTGTGGCGGTTCCTGCGCTTGATGGCGCACGAACGGCCAGATGTCTTTCTAGGGTACACGGTCAAGCCCAACGTTTACGGGTCGCTGGCCGCGGGCTGGTTGGGCATACCGGTTATCAACAACATTGCCGGTCTGGGCGTTGTATTTGTGAAGGCGGGCCTGCTCGCCCGGGTGGTGCGCCGCCTGTACCGGAGCGCGTTGCGACGCTCTGTCAAAGTCTTCTTCCAGAACGACGACGACCGGCAGTTGTTTATTTCAGGCCACCTCGTGCGCGCCCAGGCGACCGCGCTTTTGCCTGGATCGGGAATTGATCTTAAGCGGTTCGCCATGTCGCCTCTGCAATCGATGCACAGCCCAGAGCGACCGTTTCGATTTTTGCTGATTGCACGCATGCTGTGGGAGAAAGGCGTCGGCGAGTTTGCTCAGGCGGCGCGCCTGATTCGCACGCAATGGCCGAATGCCGAATGCTGCCTGCTGGGATTCCTCGATGTGCAAAACCCTGGCGCAATTTCCCGGGCAGACATGGATGCCTTGGTGGCGATGGGCGTGACTTACCTCGGCGCCTGCGACGATGTACGGCCCGAGATCGCGGCTGCCGACTGCATCGTATTGCCGTCCTATCGCGAAGGTACGCCGCGCTCTCTCCTGGAGGCTGCCGCCATGGGGCGACCCATCGTCGCCACCGACGTGGCCGGCTGCCGTGAAGTGGTTGATCATGGGGTCAACGGCTATCTGTGCAAGGTTCGTGACGCGCCTGATCTGGCCCAGAAGATGTCGAGTCTGCTGTCTCTGACTTACCAGCAGCGTAAGTCGATGGGGCAGCGTGGCCGCGAGAAGATCGAACGCCAGTTCGACGAGCAGATTGTCATCGGCCGCTATCTGTCAGCCATCGAAGAATGTTTGAGCGGGTCGCCCAAACCGGGGTCCCGCGGCACATCGCCATGACGCCACCGGTGCATGGCCTAGTCAGCCGACAGCCAGATTTCGGTGCCTGCGTCGCTGAGACCAGGCTTGAACCTGACCAAAGTGCTGACGTAACCGCTCTTTTCGGGGCCCGTCCCTGGACTGTGTCTCAATCCAGACCCGGCCAGCGGCGTCAAGGCAGTTCGCGGAGTGTTAACGTCAGCCACCCATACGGAGCGTTTCATGTCAGTGCGTCCCATCATCCTGCTCGAGTTCAACGAAGTCCCATGGCGTGTGATCGACCATTGTCTGACGCAGGATCGATATCCTCACATCAGCCGATTCTTTGCATCGGCCCGCACCTACACGTCGGTATCCGATGACTCCGGCGAACTGTCGCCTTGGGTGACCTGGCCGTCTCTCCATCGCGGAATGAATAACGCTGCGCACGGCGTCAAGATGCTAGGCCAGGAGCCTTCGACTTTTTCCGGCGTACCCATATGGCAGGAGTTCCGAAAAGCCGGCCTGCCCATCGGTATCTGCGGCTCGATGCAGAGCTGGCCCGCGGTCGATCCAGGTCCAGGCGGGTTCTATGTTCCCGACACATTTGCCAAGGATGAACGCTGCTACCCGACCTGGATAGAGCCACTGCAAAAGTTCAATCTGGCCCAGGTCCAGAAGAACGCCCGCGTGGTGAACGTCAAATCCCTCACCAAGTCCGAAATGGTGCGGGTGGGGATGCATCTGCCGAGATTCGGCATACGTGCGCGTACGCTTTCGTCACTGGCTTTGCAAGTGGCCGCCGAGCGCGTCACGCCGGCCCGGTCGGCCAGGCGCCCCATCTTTCAGGCCTTGTTGTTCTGGGACTTGTTCAGGAAACTCTATCGACCGCGTGAACCGGTCGCGTTTGCCACCTTCTTCACCAATCACGTTGCCGGCATGATGCATCGGTACTGGCATTCGGTCTTTCCACAGGACTATCCGGTTGAATTCCTGGGCAGGCTTGGCCCGCCAGAGACTGAACACGTCAAGGCCTTTGAATTTGGTCTCGAAATCCTTGACGGCATGGTGTCGGATGTGCTGGAAATGGCTGCGGTGAATCCGGAGATCATCATTGTGCTGGCGACCAGCATGGGGCAGGCAGCGGTTCAGCGGGACCAGCATCGCGGTTACGATCTCACCATTCCCGACATCATCCGCTTGCTGGCAGCTCTGGGAGAACGTCGCGACGGCATCCGGCCATTGATGGCCATGGCCCCTCAGGTGGTTGCCGAAATCGAAGATGGCGCTACTCGGGTCTCGGTGACCCACAAGTTGCTGTCGTCCAGGACGGAATCGGGCGTCGCATTGTTCAGATGCGATGAGATTGGAAGCACCCTGAGCATCAGCTACATGACGCCTTCTCAGGCCGACTGGGACGCCGGTGGGTTCACATTTGAGTCGGACGGGACCAAACACCGCGTGCAATGGCAGGACGCCGGCATAGGCCGCGTTGAGACGACGCCCGGGACCGCCTATCATGTACCCGAAGGTGTGGTCGCGGTTTTTGACCCCAAGACGCCCTGTAGTGAAGACTCCCGGACCGTGATGCCATTGACAAGGGTGAAGGCGCTCCTGATGGAGCTTGCGGGAACCCAATTGGCAAACCTGCGATAGGCATGCCGACCTGACTCGGGATGCCTGCAAATACCATCACAACTGCCCACTTTTCTGGATGAGGGGAACACTGTCGTGGTGCCATACGCCATATCTGCTGAGGCAATCCCACCGACTTGGCCGTCCAAGATCATGCGATATTTTCAGTTCGCCGCCTCCCTCGTATTGATGGTCCACATGAGCGCCCACGCCGCGCAAAGCTGTGCTAAGCCCCCGCGTGCGTCGGCGGTTTTCAACGTGGTGGACAGCGGGGCCAGGGGCAACGGCGAGGCAGATGACACCGCCGCCATTCAATCGGCCATTGACACGATGGCCAGGACCGGGGGAACTGTTCTGGTGCCGGACGGAACCTACATGATCAACGCCCTGGTTGGCATCTCGATCCGTGACGACATGACGCTGCGCCTGTCCGACGGCGCCACGCTCAAGGCAATTCCGAACGCCAGCGACCGCTACAACATCGTCAAGATCGAGAAAGTCTCCAATGCAAACCTGATAGGCGGCATCCTGGAAGGCGAGCGGGACGCGCACATGGGCAAGTCAGGCGAATGGGGCATGGGTGTGTTCATCAATGCAGCTTCGAACATCGCGATCGAAGGCACGATCGCCCGGAACGCCTGGGGCGACGGATTCTATGTCCGGGGTGCAAGCACCAATATCAGGTTCTGCAAGGTGGTCGCTGACAACAACCGGCGCCAAGGCATGTCCATCATTTCGGTGAATGGCCTGTTGGTGCAGGACTCCATCTTCAGCAACACCAACGGCGCGGCGCCGCAAGCGGGTATCGATATCGAACCCAATGAGAACGACGCCGTCAACAACGTTCGTATCCAGGGCTCGAGATTTGTCGACAACAAGGGATTCGGCGTGCAGATCTACGTGGCACCCTATTCCAGCGCGAATCGATCGATCAGGAATGTATCGGTCGAAGGCAATACGATCACAGGAAACCAGCGGGGCGGCATCTCGATCGCATATTCCGATGACCACAAGATCATTGGCAACACGCTGGAAGACAACATGCGGGTCGGCATCCATTTCGCCAAAGGTACCAAGGGCAATTCCGCGATAAACAATATCCTGGGCAAAGGCAATCCGTTGGTCGATCTGGGCAAGAACAACAGCCGCAACAACCGTTTCCGATGATCAGGTGCCCGAAGGAAGCCAACCCCGTCGATAAGACGGACGCGTTGCCTGCGGCTATGCACCTGCAACCACCAGATCGGCCTGGGTCAACCCTGGCAGCCCCACCAGCGAAACCAGATTGACCGCAGCCCCTCCCCCGTACCGTCTGCATCGAATGCAAGCATTCCAGTCGCCGTGTTGTACAGAAACTGCGCCGCCGCCTGATTGACCTGCGGGCTTGCACTGGCTACGAGTTTGCCCGCATGCAGCGCACCGGCAGGAATGATGCTGTCCACTCCCTAACTCGAGTTCGTGTAGCGAAACACGACCGCTCCCGCTCCCCCGGTCATCGTGTCGCTTCCAAGCCCTCAGAACAGCACATCGGAGCGGATAGTTCCGATCAGCCGGTTGGCGCCATTGCCGCCACTGAGCAGGTCGCCCGTCTCCAGCCCGTCAAGCACATTCCAGTTCAGGTCGGCCACCGTGCCCAGCAACTGACCCGTGGCCGCGTTGCCGTCCAGTCCTTGTACAAATAGTTCTGACCCGTTACGCTGTTGCGCCACAGGACGTCGCTCTTGCCGTCGCCGTCGAAGTCGCCCACACCGACGATCTTCCAGTTCTGGTCCGCCCGGATGGTGAGTAAAACGCCGGTGGCCGCGTTGCCCGAGTTGTACAGGTAGTTTCGGGTTATCCCTTGATGCTGGTCAAACCGGGTAGGTTGGCGCGAACAGGATCAGTCGCCAGCGTGCAGCGCCGGGTCAACCCGCAGCATCATGCGGCCGCAGGCTGGATTCCTGAGTGTCTGCCCGAGTGTCTTGCACGCTGCCACCAAAGAAACCACGATGATGGACATTGCCAAGATCCAGTTGGAGCTTTCGCAATTGCTGCCAGTTGCAGTCGATGTGCTCACGCCCAACGGCTTACCCGCGAGGTTTCGCAGTCAAATGATTGCCGAGGCGTTGGCGGTATGAGCGCCGCCGGGTCGTTCCCAAGGCGCTCGCACCGCAGGCCGCAGGCCGAAGGTACTCCAGTGAGCAAGGCCGACATCCTGCGTGCAATGGATTACCTCGGGCACATAGTCGAGGCGATTGACCGCATTCACCGGTATGTCGAGGGTATGGCGGAGTTGTCTTTCCTGGACGATGAAAAGACGCAGGATGCCGTAGTCCGCAACTTTGAAAGTTTGGGTGCGGCCGCGCAAAACGTCAAGCAACATCATTCAGCTTTTGCGACGGCGCACCCCGAAGTGCCCTGGGCGCTGATGTACACCATGCGCAACCGGGTTGCACATGGGTATTTCAAGGTGGACTTTGAACTGGTCGGGAAAACCATTCACGGCGACTGGCCAGAGCTTCGCGATCAGGTTGCAGCACTGATTGCGGCATGAACCCCCGCCAAGGGCCTAGCTGACGGAACCTCAAGCCACCACCAGGTCCGCCGCCGTCAGCGCAGGTTGCCCCACCAGCGTCATCAGGTTCACGGTGGCGCCACCCGCAGTGCCATCAGCGTCGAAACTCAGCACGCCGGTGGTGGTGTTGTACAGAAACTGCGCCGCCGCCTGATTGACCTGCGGGCTGGCACTGGCTACGAGTTTGCCCGCCTGCAGCGCACCGGCAGGAAGGTCGGCGAAGGCACTGCCCAGCACCTGGATCTTGTCCACCCCCGACATGAAATCGGTGATGCTGTCCACACCCTGATTTGCGCTTGTGTAGCGGAACATATCCGCGCCTGCTCCCCCGGTCATCGTGTCGTTACCCTGGCCGCCGAACAGCACATCGGCCTTGATGGTTCCGATCAGCCGGTTGGCGCCATTACCCCCATTGAGCAGGTCGCCGGTCTCCAGCCCGTCGAGAACGTTCCAGTTCAGGTCCGCCACCGTGCCCAGTAGCTGCCCCGTGGCCGCGTTGCCGTCCTTGTACAGAAA
>ENA-ORBV01008100-ORBV01008100.1-microbial-mat-metagenome-genome-assembly--contig:-NODE-8100-length-17801-cov-7.569002_pt1 | contig 17801 bp, 11 predicted proteins | sample MGYA00237777_ERZ505514 | MGnify/ENA primary metagenome ERZ505514 (study PRJEB26160, sample SAMN06269048) | microbial mat metagenome | isolation source: Oligotrophic lake microbial mat | place...
ACCGCGATCGGCAACTTCTTCCAAAACCGTCTGACGCTCTTGGGCGGTTACCGGTTGAACGAACTGGAGAACTTCACCAGGAACCGGATTACCAACATCACGGCGGTGAATCCGAGCGTGAAGAAGAATTCTCCGCAAGTCGGCGGCATGCTGAAGATCACAAAAACCATCGGGGTTTACGCCAGCTACAGCACGTCGTTTTCGGGCCAGCCGGGCACTAAGTTCGTGAGAGGCGTTCCCACCGGTCCGATCGAACCGGTGGAAGGCAAGGGTTATGACTCCGGTTTGAAATTCGACTTCATCGACGGCCGTCTGTCGTTCAATGCCGGCGTCTTCCAAGCGACAAACGATAACTTCGCAACGAACATCTTTGAAATCGTTCCAGGCACCTCGACGACTCTGCAGTCGACGATCACCGGCCGGACCATGGAGTCCAAGGGAGCGGAATTTGAAGGCACCTACATCGCGAATAATAACCTCCAGCTGTATGCGAGCTACGGGTATATGGATGCTTCTATCGAAAAGAGCGTTGTTGCGAACTTTCCGGTTGGCACCCCCCTTTCATTTGCTCCTAAGCATTCCTTCCACTTCCTGGGTAAGTATACTTTCACGCAGGGAATGTTGAAGAATGCCCACGTCGGCTCTGGAGTTCAGGCGATTTCGGAACAATACTACAGCGAGGAACTGGGGAGTTCCATCGTTCCTTTCAAACTCGATGGCTACGCGCTGGTTGATTTGTTTTGCGGTTATTCCTGGAAGCATCGCGGACATTTGCAGTCCTCCGTCCAACTCCAAGTTAAGAACCTTTTCGACAGCGACTACGATCCATCGTTCTTCAATCGGTATCAGCCCCGCCGGTTCCTAGTTACCTACCGGATTTCATTATAAGGTCTTTAACCAGTTAAATGAGGGGCAGGCGCAGTTCTTCGGAACTGCGCCTTTTTAGTAACGCACGTCGCCTTGGCGGTCCTTTTGGCCCGGCAGCAGCGGCGGTCGCTGCTCGGCGACACTCGCATCTCCCACGGCATCGAGGATCACTTCGACCGCGACCCGCCTCTTTACTTCGGCAACAGCGGCTAAGAGCCGGGCTTCATCGCGCGCCCCGGCGGGCGCTTCAGTTTCGTCGCGCTTCGGAAATCGCTCCCACCGACAGCTGCAGGACCTGTTGCCTCAGTCAAACACCACCGTCTTGTGCCCGTAAATGAGCACGCGGTTTTCGAGGTGCCAACGGACGGCCTGAGCGAGCACGGATTTTTCCAGATCGCGGCCTTTGCGGATCAAGTCCTCGACGTCGTGCCGATGCGTTACGCGGGCGACGTCCTGCTGGATGATCGGGCCGTCGTCGAGGACGGCGGTCGCGTAGTGCGCGGTCGCACCGATGAGTTTCACCCCGCGCGCGGCGGCTTGATGATACGGTTTCCCGCCGGCAAACGCGGGGAGAAACGAGTGGTGGATGTTGATCACCGGGCAACCGGCACCCGCGAGAAAATCGACCGAAAGCACCTGCATATAGCGCGCGAGGATCACGAGATCGACGCGCAATTCGCGGAGGAGCGCGACCTGCTTCGCCTCGGCGGCGGGCTTGTCGGCGGCCGTCACGGGGATGACGTGAAACGGCAGACCGTAAGCGGCGGCGGCGGGCGCGAGGTCGGGATGGTTGGAGACGACGGCGACGAGGTCGCAGGCGAACTCGCCCGCGCGCCAGCGCAGCACGAGGTCGTGAAAACAGTGGTCGAACTTCGAGACGAAGATCGCGACGCGCGGGCGTTGCGCGGATGCGGCCACGCGCACCGCCATGCCGAGCGAAGCGGCGAAGGTTTGAAACGCGGTCGTATCGGCGGCCGAAGCGGCGCCGTTGGCCGGCACCCACTCGATGCGTTGGAAGAAGACGCCGGCCTCCATGTCGCGGTGCTGGTCGGCGTGGAGGATGTTGCCGCCGCGCTCGAAAATCCAACCGGAGACCCGGGCGACGAGGCCGGGTTGATCGGGACCGTGGAGGAGAGCGACGAGCGTGGAGGCGGAAGATGACATGATAGCGGTGGGAAACGAGGAGCGTCATCACGCACGGAGCGGGCACGGCGGCGCAAGCTTGTTGTCGGGCGGGCGCACGGCTATCGAGGCCGGCCTTGCCTGCGAGGACGAGGTTTGACGCGCCTCCCGGTCTTTTTTTGTCTCAACGGCACCTCACCCTATCCCGCACCCGCCATGCCCTGCCCGTTCCACAACCCCGCCAACCCCACCGATCCTTTCCGCGAACCCCGCGAGCGCACCGGCGTCCTCGTAAACAATTTCCAAGGCAAAGAAATCCCCCTGATTTTGCGACACGAGGACCTGCGTCGTGCCACCAAGGACTGGCAAACGTTCAGTTCCGACGCGCCTTTTAAGGTGCCGATTCCGACCGAGGAGGACGTGCGCAGCGTGCGCCAGTTGCCGCTCGAGGTCGATCCGCCGGAGCAACAGGCCTACCGCGAGGTGGTCGAGCCCTTCTTCAACCGCGCCAAGCTCCCCGAGGTCATCGCCGCGATGGAGCGGCTGGTCGGCGAGTTGGTGGCGACGGCCTGCGCGCGGGATACTTTCGAGGCCGTGCGCGACTTCGCGATTCCGCTCCAGTCGCGGGCGCTGGCTCTCTTGCTCAACATGCCCGAGAGCGAGGCCACCGTCTGGATCGGCTGGGGCACCCACGTCTTCCGCGATGGCGACGGCTTGAGCAAGGGCGCCGCGCTCGAAGCCTACACCAACGCCCTGCTCGACCGCGCGGCGGCCGATCCCGACGACGATTTCTTCAGCGCGCTCACGCAGGCTCAGTTTCAGGGCCGCCCGCTCTCGCGCACCGAGATGCTGGGCTTCTGCAGTATCGTTTTTGCGGGCGGGCGCGACACCGTCATCAACTCCATCACCGGCATCCTCGCGCATCTCGCGCGCACGCCCGCCGACTTCGCGTTCCTGCGCGCCGACCGCCGGCGCATCGTCGGCGCGAGCGAGGAATTTTTCCGCGCGCTCTCGCCTGTCACGCACCTCGCGCGCAAATGCACGCGCGATACCGAGGTTCACGGCGTGAAAGTCGCGGCGGGCGAATTCGTCTCGCTCTGCTTCTCGTCGGCCAATTTCGACGCCGCAGTCTTCGACGCACCCGACGAGGTGAGACTGGACCGGCGGCCCAATCCCCACGTCGCATTCGGCTTTGGCGCGCACCTATGCCTGGGCGCAGCCCACGCCCGGCTCGTGGTGCGCACGTTGCTCACCGTTCTTTGCGACCGGGTGGAGGCGGTAGAAATCCGCGCGCTAACGTGGAAATCCGAGGAGGAGCCGAGCTACGTGCGCCGCCTCGCGGCGGAGCGCCTCGATCTGACGTTCAAAAGCCGTTAGGCCGGATGGCGCGGCGGGCGAAACGGGCATCACAGAGAGTAAACCGCGCAACGGTGGAGCGACTTGACCTCAAGGCGCTTCAGGGGCGGATCGCTCGCGCTCAAACCAGCGCGTTGGGGTCAACGCGCTCCACCTCGGATTGATTCTCCAAAGATCAAACGAGGTTAACGTTGCCGCGGTAGTGCTGGATCGGTTTCACGCCGACGGGCTTGTTGCGCAGCGCGCGGATGCCTTCCACCGCCGCGAAGGCGCCGGTGATCGTCGTCATCAGGCACACGCCGTGGGCATAGGACGCGGCCCGAATCTTGTTTTCGTCCTGACGTGGGATCTGGCCGGCGGGCGTGTTGATCACGAGTTGGATCTGGCCGTTCTTCAGCATGTCGACCGCATTGGGGCGGCCCTCGGCGATCTTCGAGATGCGTTTCACGGGCACGCCGTTGTCGGCGAGCGTCTTCGCGGTGCCGCTGGTCGAGTAGATGGTGAAACCGAGTTCGACGAGGGCGCGGGCGAGGGCGGTGGCGCGGGGTTTGTCGGCGTCCTTCACACTGAGGAAGACGTTGCCCTTGGTCGGCAGGCCGGGCTTGGCGGCGGCTTGCGCCTTGGCAAACGCGACCCCGAGGTCGGCGTCGATACCCATGACTTCGCCGGTCGAGCGCATCTCGGGCCCGAGGGCGATGGTCGCGCCGGGGAAGCGCACAAACGGGAACACGGCTTCCTTCACGCACCAGTGCTTCGGGGTCTGTTCGCGCGTGAAGCCGAGGTCTTTCAGCTTCGCGCCCGTCATGACCTTGGCGGCGAGTTTGGCGAGCGGAACGCCGATGGCTTTGGCGACGAACGGCACGGTGCGCGAGGCGCGCGGATTCACTTCGAGGACGTAGAGTTGGTTGTCCTTGATCGCGAACTGGACGTTCATGAGGCCGACGACCTTGAGCGCCTTGGCGAGCGCGTAGGTGGCGGTGCGGACGGTGTCGAGCATCTCGGGGCTCAGCGTGTGCGGGGGCATCACCATCGCGGCGTCACCGGAATGGACGCCGGCAAATTCGATGTGCTCGAGCATGCCGCCGACAACGCTGGTCTCGCCGTCGCTGATGCAATCCACGTCGAGCTCGATGGCGTCTTCGAGGAACTTGTCGATGAGCACGGGCTTGTCCGGCATCACGTCGAACGCCTGGCGCACGACGGCCTTAAATTCCTCCTCGCTGTAAACGATGAACATGCCGCGGCCGCCGAGCACGAAGGACGGGCGGAGCAGCACGGGGAAACCGACCTCATGCGCGGCCTTGAGGGCGTCGGTCTCGTTCATCGCCGTGCGGTTGGCGGGCGACTTAAGGCCGGTCTCGTCGAGGATGGCGGAGAACTTTTGCCGGTCCTCGGCGAGTTCGATGCTCTCGGGCGAAGTGCCGATGACGTTCACGCCATTCGCCTTCAGCGCGGTGGCGAGATTCAGCGGTGTCTGACCGCCGAATTGGACGATCACGCCGTCACATTGCTCCTGTTGGTAAATTTCCAACACGTCCTCGAGCGTGAGAGGTTCGAAGTAGAGACGATCGCTCGTGTCGTAATCGGTGGAGACGGTTTCCGGATTGGAATTCACCATCACGCTCTCGTAGCCGATCTCGCGGAGGGCGAAGCTCGCATGGACGCAGCAATAGTCGAACTCGATGCCCTGGCCGATGCGATTGGGCCCGCCGCCGAGGATCATGATTTTCTGCTTGCCGCTCGGGGGGAGGATTTCGTTTTCGTCGCCGTAGCTCGAGTAGTAGTAGGGCGTGAAGGCCTCGAACTCGGCGGCGCAGGTGTCGACGAGACGATACGTCGTGTTGACGCCGGCCTGCTTGCGGTGGGCGCGGACGGCGGCGAGGTCGGTCTTGAAAATGTGGGCGAGCTGCGCGTCGGCGAAGCCGAACTGCTTCGCGCGGCGGAGGGTCGTGACGTCGATGGTCGCGAGGGACTTCGTCTGAAGGTCCTGCTCCATCTCGTGAATCTCACGGAGCTGGTGGAGGAACCACGGATCGATCTTGGTGAGATCGAAGATGCGCTCGACGGTGTAACCCGCGCGGAAGGCGTGGCGCAGATAGAAAACGCGCTCGGAGTTGGGCGTCCCGAGCTTCGCGTTGATGAGTTTCTCGTCGAGAATCTCGTCGCCACCAAATTTGCCGCCGCCGCCGAAGCCGCGGGCGCCGACCTCGAGGGAACGCAGGCACTTCTGCATGGATTCCTTGAACGTGCGGCCGATGGCCATGGCCTCGCCGACGGACTTCATCGCGGAGGTGAGCGTGGTGTCGGCGCCGAGGAATTTCTCGAAGGTGAAGCGCGGGATCTTCGTGACCACGTAGTCGATGGTGGGCTCGAAGCTCGCGGGGGTGACGCGCGTGATGTCGTTGCGCAGTTCGTCGAGCGTGTAGCCGACGGCGAGTTTGGCGGCGATTTTCGCGATGGGAAACCCGGTGGCTTTCGACGCGAGCGCCGAGGAGCGCGAGACGCGCGGGTTCATCTCGATGACGACCATGCGGCCGGTCACGGGATCGACGGAGAACTGGATGTTGGAGCCGCCGGTCTCGACGCCGATCTCGCGGATGACGGCGAACGAGGCGTCGCGCATCACCTGGTATTCCTTGTCGGTGAGCGTCATCGCCGGAGCGACGGTGATGGAGTCGCCGGTGTGGACGCCCATCGGGTCGAAATTTTCGATGGAGCAGATGACCACGCACTGGTCCTTGTGGTCGCGCATGACCTCCATCTCGTATTCCTTCCAGCCGAGGAGACATTCCTCGACGAGCACTTGGTGGACGGGCGAGAGATCGAGACCGTTGGCGCAGATGCCCTCGAATTCCTCCTTGTTGTAGGCGATGCCGCCGCCGCTGCCGCCGAGCGTGAAGGACGGACGGATGATCAAAGGAAACGCGCCGAGCATCTCCGCGGCCTCACGGGCCTCGGCCATGTTTTTCACGGTGCGCGAGCGGGCGACATCGAGGCCGATCTTGATCATGCACTGTTTGAAGAGCTCGCGGTCCTCGCCCTTGTTGATGGCGTCGGGCTTCGCGCCGATCATCTCGACGCCGTATTTGGCGAGGATGCCGGCCTTGTTGAGCTCCATCGAGAGGTTGAGCGCGGTCTGGCCGCCCAGCGTCGGCAGGAGCGCGGAAGGGCGCTCGGCGATGATGATCTTTTCGAGCATCTCGAGGTTGAGCGGCTCGATATAGGTGACGTCGGCGAACTCCGGATCGGTCATGATCGTGGCCGGGTTGGAGTTGACGAGGATGACGCGGTAGCCCTCCTCGCGGAGAGCTTTGCAGGCTTGGGTGCCGGAGTAATCGAACTCGCACGCCTGCCCGATGACGATCGGGCCGGCACCGATGATGAGGATGGATTTCAGATCAGGGCGTTTGGGCATGAGCGTGGATTTCGGCGAGGTTGAGCGCGTCGAAAGACGCGGCAAGCGGGAAAGCGGGCCCGTCGGCGGGGCACCGTTTTCGGAAGGCGGAAACCAAGTTCGCGGCCGATGGCGCGCGATCAATCCGCCTTCGGGACATCCGTGCCGAGCACCTTGGCGGCAAGCCCGGTGTCGCCGCGGCACGCCCTTAGCACCAGGTCGATGTATTGGCGCTGCTGGCCGGCGAGGTAGTCGGCGAGTTTAGGCCAGTCCATTAACTCGCGCAGCTTCATGGGCAACTGTTCCGAGGTCACCACGCGGGCCTCGGCGATGGCGGCGATCCTCGAGACCACTTGAAAAAGTTCGGTGAGATTTCCGGGCCAATGATACGAGGCCATCGTGGCCAAGGCATCGTCGGTAAACTCGATCAGGCTCGCTTCAAAGTGGGGGTTCGTCGCTTGGGCCGAGTAGGCCTTTACGAGGAGAGGGATATCTTCCTTGCGTTCGCGCAGGGGCGGCAGTTGCGCCGGCAACGAGGCGACGCGGTAAAACAACTCGTCGTGAAACTTGCCCTCATCGGTGAGCGCTTCGAGGTCCTCCGAGGTCGTGCAGATGAGGCGGAAGCCGTGCGCGGTGTTGCGCAACACGCTCACGAGTTCCTGCTGCACGGGCAAGGAGAGGCATTGGAGATGCTGCAGATAAAGCGAGCCGCCCTTGGCTTGCTTCACCCAGGTGCCGCCCTCGCCGTTCTCACCCAGCAGGCCGGCCCGGAGATTGGTTTCGGTGCTGAGGGCGCAATCGATCCGCACGAGCGGGGCGTCGCCGCCGTTGGCCCCGTGCAAGATCTCCGCCACCACGGTCTTGCCCGTGCCGTTCTCGCCGATCAGCAGGACGGGCGTGCGCACCGTGGCGAGTTTCTTGACCTGCTGGATCAGTTTCTTGAGCGCGGCGCTCGTGCCGATCAACCGGTTCGAGATGTCGTCGGACTTCACGCCGGGCGCGAGGCCCGCGGTCGTGCGCTGGGCTTGGAACTCTTTGAATTCCAAGCCGCGCTTCAGCGTGGCGATGAGTTCATCGACCCGGAAGGGCTTTTGCAGGTAATCGAACGCGCCGAACTTGAGCGCCTGCACCGCGCTCTCGGTGCTCGCGTAAGCGGTCATGATGATGACCACGCAATTCGGATCGTAGAGCTTGAGTTGCTTCAGGAGGGTGATCCCGTCCATCGGCTTCATGTCGATGTCGGCCAGCACCAAGTCGAATTTCTCCGCCTTGTAGCGCACGAGGCCCTTCTCGCCGTCGGTCGCGAATACGGTGGAAAAACCGCTGGGTTGGATGACCGCTTCCAACATCTCGTGGATGGAGATGAGGTCGTCGACGATGAGAACGGAAGGCATGAAAAAAGGACCTCAGGGTCCGTAAACGGGTCCGATAAGTCAATCCGCCGCCATGCGAACCGGGCCCGGCGGAAATCAACTCACTGCAAGCCGCCGGCGACCGCGCCGAGCTGGAAGATGGGCAAGAACATCGCCATGACGATGCCGCCGACCACCACGCCGAGAAACACGATGAGGATCGGCTCGATCAGCGAGGTGAGGGCCGAGACGGTGGCGTCGATCTCTACGTCGTAGAAATCGGCGATCTTGTTCATCATGCCGTCGACGTTGCCGGTGGCCTCGCCGGCCTTGACCATGTGCTTCATCATCGGGGGGAAAAATTCGTTGGCGGCGAGCACCTCCGAGACCTGACCGCCCTGACTGACGTGCTTGGCGACCTCGGTGCAGGCGTCCTCAATCTGCACCTTGTCGCTGGCCGAGGATACGATTTCCAACGTGCGCAGGATCGGCACGCCCGAGCGGATCAGCGTGGCGTAGGTGCGGCAGAAGCGAGACAGGGCGATCTTATGCACGAGGTTGCCGAAAATCGGCGCACGCACGAGAAACTGGTCCTTCAAACGGCGGCCCTTGGGGGTCGCGATGAATTTGCCTACGCCCCAGTAAATACCATAGCAGATGGCCACGAGGTAGAAGAAATAGGCTTTGAGGAAATTACTGAGGTCGATCAGGAACTGCGTCGGAGCCGGCAGCTTGGCGCCGAAATCCTTAAACATATCCGCAAACACCGGGATCACGAAAATCAGCAGGACGTTGACGAGGGCGGTCGCGAGACCGATGACCGCGATCGGGTAGGTCATGGCGGACTTGACCTTCTTGGTGAGCTTGACGGTGGCCTCGAAGTAGCCCGCGACCTTGCCCAGAATCTCGGCGAGACCGCCGCTGGCCTCACCGGCCTCGACCATCGAGGTGAAGAGATTGGGGAAGGATTTCGGAAACTTCTTCACCGCCGAGGAAAAGGAATTGCCCGCCGAGATATCCAACCGCACGTCGCGGATCACGATGCGGAACACCTGATCCTCCGTCTGATCCTGCAGCGCCTCGAGACACTGCACGAGCGGCAAGCCGGCGACGAGCAGCGAGGCGAGCTGCTGGGTGAACAGGGCCAGCTCGCCGAGCGGCAGTTTATACTTCTGGGCCTTCTTCTCCAAGGTCTTCTGCTTGGCCAGAGCTTGGGCGGCCTTGACGCTCACGGCGCCCTTCTTGGGTTCGTTCGCGCGCTGCGCGGAACTGGCGGGACCGGAATTTAACAGGGCCATGGTGCTCCTACAGGTATGGTTGCACCGCCGGGCGGCAATCCCTTTTCCAACCCGTGCCGGTAAAATTTACGCGAGAACCGCCCCTTCCCGGCTCACCTAAACGTGCAGACGACCTTCACCGGGTGGGCGTTGACCTTGCCAAAAATGGTCGCAAGCGCGGCGGTGGCGGCGTCGCGGCCGCGGGCGATCACGACGATGCGGTCGGACGCGATACCGTCCGTCGGGTCGAACCGATACCATTGCCCGCCGATGTGCGCTTCGAAGCCGGCGTGAAAATCCATCGGGTCCAGCCCGACGGTGTAGGCACCGATGTAGCGGGCCGGGATGTCGAGCGCGCGGCAGAGGGCGATGGCAAGGTGGGTGTAGTCGCGGCAGACGCCTTTTTTCAACTGCCAGGCATCCCAGCGCGAGGTGCGGAAATCCGTCGTGGTCGGCGTGTAAACGCGCGTGGCATCCACTCAGCGGCAGATCTCGCGCACCTGATCCGATCGCTGGGGAATTTTCCCGAAAAGATCCCGGGCAATTTGCGCGAGCCGATCGCTTTCGCAGGAGCGGCTCGGCAACATGCAGGTGAGAATCGAGAGCGGGATCCGGCCCGGCTGGTCGGCCTTGACCTCGGCCGGCACGGCGGGCGGTTGACCTCGACTTGGGCGCCGTAAACGACCTCGCAGGGTCCGGCGGGGGCCTCGACGCGGAAGACCCGGTTGCCCTTCGAAGTGGCGGTGCGCTCGCCGATCGGCACATCGGGCGCAAGGCGGATGCCCTCGTCGGCGAGGTGCTGGCCCGCGTCGCGGTTCGCAAGGATGTTGAAGGTGAAATTCGCGTTGGGCGAAAGCACGTCGAAAGCGAGCGTGCAAACGACGGAGAGCATCAGTGAGGTTGGGATCCGCAGATCGGCAGACGTGGGCGGCGAGGCAAAGAACACATTTTCATGCGCCGAGACGCAAAAAAACCCGGCGCGCAACGGGCACGCCGGGTTTTGCAGCAAACGATTTCGGCGGATCAGAACCGGTAACTGAGCTTCACGTAGGAGAAGCGACCGTTGATACCCATCGGGGCGCCGCCGTTGGCGCTGTAGCGGAAGATGCCGATGTTGTCGGCGCCCTGGCCGTTGTTCGAGCCGGTCGCGACCGTCCCGGTCACGGGCACCTTGGAGCGGATATTTTCCACGGGAAAGGTGTTGAACACGTTCTGCACGCCGACGGAGAGACGGGCCCGGGTGAAGATCTCGTAGCCCACTTCGAGATCGGAGATCCACTTGGCTTCAAAGGTCTGGATCACCTGGGCGTTGGGCCGACCGAGACTATCGTTCGGAGCGGTGAACGCGCCCGGCGTGTTGCCCGCGCCCCGGCCCACGGTGCCATAGGCGGGGGCGAGGGTGACATTGTAGCCGGGCGTGAGGTAGGCGATGCGGTTTACGTCCCAGCCTTGGGCACCGGCTTGCACGGCGGAGACTTCGCCGAAACGGGTCATGCCGATCCGGGCGGTGAGCTTCTTCATTTCCCAAAGCGCACCGAGCTGGATGGTGTCACCGGGTTGGCCCTTCTCCATGCGGACGCGTTCCGTCAAATCGAAGAGCGGCGCACCGGTGAACTGCTGGAGCACCGGATTGGCGGCAAGCACGGTGCGGTCGGACCGGAGGCCGTAGGGGCTGCCGACGACCTTTGTGGAGTTGATATTGTAACCGCCGGTGAGCGTCACCCGACCGAGGTCGCGCAGGCGCAGGGCATAACGGACGTTAAGGTCCACGCCCTCGGTCTTCGTGTCGACGGCGTTGGTGAAGTAACGGGCGGCACCGATGCCGGGCAGGCCCTGCGTCTCGAAGAACTGCGTGATGGCCGCGTCCGCCCACTGGGTGGAGAGCACGATACGATCGCTGATTTTGATCTGATAGTAATCGATCGAGGCGGAAAACGAGTCGCCCAAGCTATAAGTCACGCCGAACCCGACATTGTCGGATTTTTCGGCCTTCAACGACACGGCCCCGAGCGCGCGGGCGGCGGAGGTGCCGACGGGCAGGGTCCGCACATCGACGGGGGTGAGCACGCCGCCGATGGTAATAAAGTTGGTCGCCGTCGACGTGAAGTATTGCTGGCCGAGGCCGGGGGCCCGGAAACCGGTGCTGACCGAACCGCGCAGGCCGAAGCCGGCCGGCAGCTTGTAGCGGCCCGCGACCTTGAAATTGGTCGTGTTGCCGAAATCGCTGTAGTCCTCGTAGCGGATCGCCGCCGAAACCGTGAGCGGATCGAAGATCTGCTGCTCGGCGTCGACATAAACCGCGAACGCCTGCCGGCTGATATCGATCGCATCGGTCGGGCGGAAACCGGCGAACACCTGCGAACCGGCCGCCGCGCGAGCGCCGGCCGCCGGGCCGTCGAGGATCGCCACGCCGCCGTCGCGGTAGGAAGCCGGCTCACCGGCCTCGATCTTGTAGGAGTCATCGCGATACTCGCCGCCGAAAGCGACCTTGAGCGGGTGGGCTCCGCCCAAGTCGAAGGCGCGGTTAAAATCGAGATTTCCGCTGAGTTGACCGAGATTGAGGGTGCCGGCGTAGAACCGGGTGGGGCTTGCCGATCCGAGCGAAACGTTGACGGAATTGACGATGTTAAACTCAAACGAGTTCATCCCGTAGACGAGGCTCGCATCGTAGCCCCAAGCTCCGGCCGTGCCTTTGACGCCGCCGCCGATGGAGCCGTCTTTGACCTTGTTGTTGAAGGTCGGGAGGAAACCGTTCGGGTAGATCGAGCGGACGTTGTTGTCTTGACCGGCGCGCCGGTAAAAGCCGAAGGATTCGGTATCGCGGTCGTTGTAGCCGCCAAAGCCGTAAAGTGTGGCGCCGTCGGAGCCGAGGGGCAGTTCGCCGTTCACCATGAAACCCATGTCGGTCGTGGCGCTGTCACCCTGGCGGTGGGTGCTGCGGTTAAGGGTGGCTTCGCGCGGGTCGAGGGTGCCGCCGGCGGCGGCCGCCCCGGTGCCGGAGCCGAAGTTGCCGGAGAGGGCGACCAAACCCTGCGGATTGGCGGCGGTGGGCGTGCCACCGGTGCCGAAGTATTGCTGGCGGGTATCGGCCAGCGAACGATCCGTGCCCTCGCGGTCGCGATAGTAGGCGCTGATGTTGACCTTGCCCTTCTCGCCGAGCTTGAAGCCGTCGGCGGCGTTGAAATTGTAGACCTCGCCGTCGCCGTCGGCGGTGGCGCCGTAGCTGATATCGACGTCGCCCGACAACGTGTCGCGGAGGACAATGTTGATCACGCCGGCGAGCGCGTCGGAGCCGTATTGGGCGGAAGCGCCGTCGCGGAGGACCTCGATGCGGCCGATGGAAGAGGTGGGGATGGCGTTGAGATCGACCATGCCGGAGCCGCGGCCGACGGTGCCGTTGACATTGACGAGCGCGCTGGCGTGACGGCGTTTGCCGTTCACGAGCACGAGCACTTGGTCCGGCGCAAGGCCACGCAGCGTGAGCGGGCGGGCGCTGTCGGTGCCGTCGGAGATGGACGTGCGGGGGAAATTCACCGAGGGCACGAGTCGCTGGAGAATTTGCGCGGGCTCGGAGAGACCGGTGGCGCGGATCTCGCGGTCGGTGACGATGTCGATGGGCACCGGGGACTCGACGACGGTGCGGTCGTTGAAGCGCGTGCCGGTGGAGACGAAGGGGTTCATCTTGACGACCTCGTCGCCGGAAGTGGCGACAGGTGCGGGAACGATCTGCGCAGTGAGGTTGAGCGTGCTGAAAAAAGCGACGGCCACCGGAAGTCCGGTGAGCAGCCGCCGCAAGGTCCGCCAGTTGGCGGGCAGGGGATGGATCTGAGTGGTGTTCATGCGGGCCGAGAATAGCGACAATCCGGTTACAAAACAAGCGCGCTGACTCCAAAGAATTTTCATCGGGAACGCTGATCCCGGAGGAAATCTTCCGCTTGCGCCGCCGGCCCGCGCCGGAAACCTAGTGCCACCATGATCCCCGACTCACCCTCCGCCATGCACCTCGGTCTCGCGGCGCTCTTCCTCGGTCTCAGCCCTTTCACCGCGCTTCACGCCCAGCGCACCGCCGTCGAAGCGGAGCGCGGGATGGTCGCCTCGGTCCACTATCTCGCTTCCGAAGCCGGCGTGGAAATCCTGAAAAAAGGCGGCAACGCCGTCGACGCCGGCGTCGCCGTCGGGCTCGCCCTCACGGTTGTCCACCCTTTTGCCGGTAATCTCGGCGGCGGCGGCTTCATGCTGATCCATCTCGCCGACGGACGCGACCTCGCCATCGACTACCGCGAGACGGCTCCCGCCGCCGCGACCCGCGAGATGTTCGTCGGGGCCGACGGCAATGTCCTCCCCGCCGGCCCCGGCTCCTCCACCGTCGGCTGGAGCGCCAGCGGCGTGCCCGGCTCCGTCGCCGGCTTCGCCCTCGCCCACCGGAAATACGGATCCGGAAAAATCTCCTGGGCCGAGCTCTGCGAACCCGCGCGCCGGCTCGCCGCCGACGGCTTCACGGTTTCCCAAGCCCTCGCCGCCAACCTCAAAATCTACGCCAAACACCTCGGCCGGTTCCCGGAGTCGAAACGCATTTTCCTCGCCGCCGGCGCGTTTCACCGGGCCGGCGACCTTTGGCGCCAGCCTGAACTCGCCGCGGTTTTCGCCCGCCTGCAAAAGGATGGACCGCGCGAGTTCTACGAGGGCGAAACCGCCCGCCTCATCGCCGATGCGATGGCGAAAAACGGCGGCACCATCACCCTCGCCGACCTCAAGGCCTACACCCCCGTCGAGCGCACCCCTCTGCGCGGCTCCTACCGCGGCCACGACATCGTCACGATGCCCCCGCCCAGCTCCGGCGGCATCGCCCTGCTCCAGATGCTCGGGATGTTGGAGCCCCACGACGTCGCTCGGCTCGGCGCCAACTCCGCCGCGAAATTCCACCTCTTCATCGAGGCCATGCGCCGGGCCTTCCGCGATCGCGCCGAATTCTTGGGCGACCCCGATTTCGTCGGCGTGCCCACCGCCGGCCTGCTTGATCGCGCCTACATCGCCGGCCTCATGAAAAATTTCGACCCCGCCAAAGCCACGCCGAGCGACGGTCTCGCGCCCGGCCAGCCCGCCGGGTGGAAACCGATTTCCGTCTCTCAGCTTTCGGCTCTCAGCTCTCAGCTTTCCTCCGAATCCACCGAGACGACCCACTACTCCGTGGTCGACGCCGCCGGCAACGCCGTGGCCAACACCACCACGCTCAACGGCGCCTTCGGCTCCGGCGTCACCATCCCCGGCACCGGTCTGCTCATGAACAACGAAATGGACGACTTCACCTCCAAGGTCGGCGTCAAAAACATGTTCGGCCTCCTCCAAGGCCCCGCCAACGCCATCGCCCCCGGCAAACGCCCGCTCTCCTCGATGACGCCCACGTTCGTCTTCAAAAACGGCGCGCTTGTGCTCGCCACCGGCAGCCCCGGCGGCCCCACCATCATCAACACCGTGCTCCAAGTCGTGACCAACATCATCGATCATGGCATGCCCGTCGCTCAGGCCGTCGAGTTTCCGCGTTTCCATCACCAGTGGCAGCCCAACACCGTCAGCTATGACCGCTTCGGCATAAGCCCCGACACCGCCGCGCTCCTCACCGCGATGGGCCACACCCTGACCGAGCGCCCCAACGTCATCGGTGGCGACGCCGAGTCGATCGCCATCGATCCAATCACGAAGCTTCGTCTCGGTGCCTCCGATCCGCGCAAACCCGACGCGAGGGCCGTCGGCTATTGAACGACGCCGCGCCCGCGTCGCCAAGACGTGCACACCACTCCGCTCCGCCCCCGCTCGGGCCGCTTCCCCCATGTCCCCCCTGCTCCTTTTCGCCCCGCTCTTCATCGTTTTTGAGCTCTGGCAAATTTTCATCGGCGAGCGCTATCTCGGCATCAAGCAAATCGCCCGCGGCGGCGATCCCCGTGAACTCAACCTGAGTCAGTTCATCGCCTTCTGCTGGAGCACCGGCATCATCCTTTACTGGCTTTGGATGCTCTCGTTGCTCGCTTTTCCCTTCAGCCGCGTCTTTGGCCTTTGCCTCCTGGGTGTGATCGGCATCGGGTTCGGCCTTCGCCGTAACTGCCGACTGCAATGGGTTTTGGTCATTCTCACGGTCGAGGGAGCCATCCGTATCGGCCTGCTCTTTTCGCTTTGTGCTATGGCGTGGCGCCGCCTCTGAGATCGGCTTCGCAGTCGCGAGAGCCCTAAGGATACTGGGATAAACACCCTAGAAATCTTATCAGAATGCGTAGTTCTCCCGATGTGGGCCGAGTGAGACTGTGGTAATGTAGGGACATAACCCCAGTAATTATGAAACTTCGCACCTCCCTCGCCCTCGCAGTTTCCTCCGCCAGTCTCTTCCTCACCGCCTGCGGAACCACCGGCTCGACCGCCACGATCTCATCGTCGGGCACCAGCCCTTCTCTCTCCGCCGCCATCGCCCTCGCCTCAGCCGGCGGCGATATTCTGAGCGGTGCATTCGGCCATCAGGCCGTCGGCGCCTCGAACCTCAATTTCTCCTCAGACAATCGCGGTAACAAAGCCAAGTCCCAAGCGGACAACGATTACCGCTCTTACGTGAGCTGGAAGAGCACTCAGAGGTCTTAAACCTGACTGGCCCACGACTTAAGTCGTCCGGTTCTCCGCCATGTCGCCCCTCTATCTCCGTTTGGCGCTCTTGGCCTTCGCTCTCGGAGCGCCAACCGTGCACGCGATTCCTGCAGCCGCCGAGATCAAGCGGATCTTTGATGCCCTCGATACCTCCCGCAACGATGCCATCGGCGTCGCCGAATGGGAGCAGGCTTCGTTCGCGATTTTCAAGGCCGCCGACGCCAATCGCGACAACCACTTGAGCCGTGATGAAGTAAACGCCGGGTCGATATCCTCCGAAACTTTCATCACGGCCGACGCCAATCACGACGGCAAACTCAGTATCGGTGAATTCATGAATCTGCGCCGCGCGGTTTTTCGGGCGGCCGACCTCAACGGCGACGACTTCCTCGTCCTCTACGAATACGAAATCTTCCACTTGCTCGCGCAATTCGGTTGGCAAGACCGCAACCAAAACGGCCGGCTTGATCCCTCCGAACTCAAAACCGCGCTGGCCAGAGCCTTTGAGCAACTCGACTCCGATCACGATGGTATCCTGAGCCCGACCGAGGGCGCGTTCCTCTCCGGTCCGCACCGCGCCGCGATGGAAAAAGACTCCGGCCGTCTGACGAGCGAGGCGTTCGTCGCCGGCTACCTTCGTCTTTTCACCGGCGGTTGAGGCACCGACGCAGCCGATCCGATTCCCGCACCGGATCGGGGTCGGCGGCCCAGAGCGACCCGTTTCCGCCTTGAGCATGCGCGCGGGCGCGCGCAGACCTTTTCCGCCGCCGCGACGCCCCCATGAATTCAACCGTTTCCCCCGCCCAAAAACTCCCGCTCTGGATTTTTCTTCTGGCCGACGCCGCTTTTGTCGGCACCGCCGCCTATCTGGCCCATCAAGCCCCGCGACCGCTCACCCCCTCGACGATCTTCGTCGTCGCCGCCCTCGTCCTCGCCGGCGCCCTTGCCGTCATCGTGCCCCTGGTCGCCCGCTACGAGCGGCAGAAAAACGAAACCCTCGATGACCGCCAGCGCGCCTTGGAAGCGCTCGCGCGCACCCTCACTTCCTCGGCCGACCAAATCGGCATCGCCACCGCCGGGCTCAACGAAATCACCGAGCTCACCCGGAAAAATCTCAAGCAACTCGGTCAGCTTCCCGATAAACTTCAGGAAAAAGTCGCCGAGCTCACCGCCCGTCTGGCCGCCAGCGAAGGCGATATGCTCGATGCCCTTGAAAAGGAACTCGCCGCGTTGCGGGCCGTGGAGAGCGAGCGCCTCGGTTCCGCCGCAGACAAGATTGCCAAAACCGCCGGCGATCTCGCCAAGCTCGAGGCCTCGACCCAGCAACAGTTGTCCGCCGCTCGCGAATCCCTCGCCCAACTCGGCACCGCCTCCGCCCAGCACTTCGCGGAACTCGATACGGCCACCACCGCCGCTATCGCCAAGGCCGGGGCGGCCGCCGCCGATTCACTCACCGCTACCCACGCCCGGCTCACCCGCGCTTTCGATGAAAAGCTCTCGGCCAGTCTCGACGTCATCGACATCAAGATGACCCTGCTCACTTCCCGATTCGGCGCGCAGGTTGCCGCCGCCGGCTCGGCCCTCGACGCCAAACTCGCCGCCCTCACCGCCGCCGCCAATCTTCCCGTGAACGCCGCCGCGCCCTCGCCGTCTCCGGTCGAGATCGCATCCAACCCGGCCGAAGAATCGATCCGTCGTCCCCGCCGCAAAGCCCGCGAGGAAACTCCCGGCCCAGCCCCGACCCAAGCCGACGAGGTGCCACCACCCATCGAGTCGCCGGCTCCGCAGGCGACGGCAAACCGACGG
>ENA-ORBV01008102-ORBV01008102.1-microbial-mat-metagenome-genome-assembly--contig:-NODE-8102-length-17798-cov-5.174821_pt1 | contig 17798 bp, 17 predicted proteins | sample MGYA00237777_ERZ505514 | MGnify/ENA primary metagenome ERZ505514 (study PRJEB26160, sample SAMN06269048) | microbial mat metagenome | isolation source: Oligotrophic lake microbial mat | place...
GCGCTCGTGGGCAGGCTGCTGTTTCGGCCGTCGTCCGGCGGCCCGCTGGAAGACAAAAAGCGGTCATCCTGAATAAGGGGCCGAGCGAATGGCTTTAACGGACACGGCGGCCCTTCCGGCTCTCCGCGCTTCAAGGCTTTGTGGGTAGCCGCGCCGCTGAACGTTGCCGTTAGCTGCACCCCGCACGAAACAGCCCAGCCGCATCAAAGGGCAACAGATGAAACCTGGAAGGAACTACCTCCAGACTGTCGTCTGCGCGATCGGCGTCACCATCATGATATTATCGGGAAACTTGAAATCAGCGAAGCACAGGAAGCCTTGTTTCAATGGCTGATGCGGCCTAAAACCGCACAAATGCGGCGTAAGTAGTTGGCCGATCGCGATTTGCCGCGAGACCCGCACGCTCATGCTGAACGCGGCCTCCGGTGCGCGAGTCCGATCACAACCATCCCGCTCGCGGAAAACAGCGCCAGCGACGTCGGCTCGGGCACCGAAGAGATTCGAACCACCGACGATGCCGTGGTCCCGTCCTGCGGGAAGCAGGGACCAAAAACCTGGAAACCGGTTCGAACACGTTCGACCGGGCGGCGCTGGGGAACGAACCACCCACCGTGTTCCAGTCGACCTCGACCACCGTCGGTGTATTGGCCGGTACGCAGATCGCACCCACGCGGCCCGCCGAACCTTGGCATTGGACCACCATCTTCCGATAGCGGCGGGCAGGTTGCGGATTCGACCGGCGGCCCTGCCATCCTTTGCCTCGCGACCGAACAAATGCGCGCGATTGAACCATGTCCTTGTCTCGCCTTCGCCCTATTGCGCAGTTGTATGGATAGAAGCTTCCAGTCGGTGTGGTTCCTGCCTACTCATAACATACGGAGCGGAGACATGGGCGGCGCTTATCCTGGTCCTCATGGACGTAAGAGAGCTATTGATCTGAAGGCGAAAGACGCCAGCGGGTTTCTGAGCTCTGCTCTTCCTTTTGTGCTGCGGACGATGACTGGCGAGCAGGTGGGCCACGTGCAGATGGTCCTCGACGCCGCCGTCGTGAATCCGGCTATCGAAAAGCAATACGCCGAGCTGATGCGCAGATCGGTGATCGCCCAGAACGGCGTAGCGGTGAACCGGGACCCGAATACGGTGTTGCAGGCCCAAAGGCTGTCCGCGGAACGGATCCCGGTCAGCGAAGCGGACAAGCATGTGCGACTGGAGCACACCCAACTACTGGCGCCCGATGCACTGTTGCGGAGGACTGACACCCCTGACGAAGTACATTTTCTCGCCAGGGTTAAAAAAACCCTGGCCGAAAAAGGAATCTGGCTCCGATTCGACTACAAACTCATTCGAGATCCCGCCGATCCGTCGCGCTGGATTGCCGACCCGCATTCGTTTCAGGCTTGGCTGACCCTCGGCTACGGCGGCGACACGATCCCGGCAAAAAACGGCCAGCTGACCCTCGAGGACCTTTTGAACACGACGATTCTCGGCGCCAACTACTATCGTGACGTTTCACGAGGAGCCATCCAGTGGACACTCGACAAGGCGATCAAGTTTGTCGAGAACCAGATTCTTACCGGAGCGACCTGGCATGAAATGCAGCAACAGTCCCGCACGGAGGCCAAGCTCGGCGTGGAACTGATCTCAGACACGTTGGGCGGAGCCGACTTTCCGAGCTTGAAGATTTGGGATACACCCCATCAATTCCTGACGCAATCCCTGAAAGAAAAAGTTGGCGGCAATGTCAGGGAATCCAGCACCAGCGTCATGTACGCGGCCTTCGCAGCCAAGGCTGCCGCGGAGGTACTGGATGAGTATGTGAGGGACACCTTGAAGGGCGCCCAGCGCGCCGTGACAATTCTCACCGTCGCATCGGTACTCGGCGAGATTGCCGGAGCTTTTCTTATTGTCAGGGCCCTGTTCAGCGGCTTAATACGTCTAGCAGCCGCCGAGGGGTCGGCAGTGGCGAGCACCACCTCGGTGGCGACCAACGTGGCGAAGAACCGGTCTCCGGCCGCCCACTATCCGACCAACTACCGCGGCGTAGCGGCCTACGAAAGGACCATCAACCAATTTGCCACGCCCCACACCGGCTCCGGCTTCGGCACAGTGATCAAGCGCTACGATCTTGCCACGCGACAGAAAATCAACGGCTGGATCAAGGACTTTGAGATCGGCGTGAAAGATTTGTACAAGGCAAGAGGCGAAGCCTGGAGCGGTGGATGGGTCACGTCACGCGAGGAATTCGGACGACTTTCGGCAGCCTGCGACAAGAAGTGGGGTGACATCATGAGTTTGTTTGCCGATCTTGACCGGCTCGCGATGGGCGTCTAGCCGAGCGCGCTGTGCAAAAACGAAATCCGATGCGAACGCGGAGCCGAGACAGGTCGCTAAACCGACAGAAATCGGTGTCTCGCGAAGCCTCCTTGTGCTCGGTAAATCCGGCGGCTGAAGCAACCGGCGTGACTGGTGATAGTCATACGGTATTTCGAGCAAGCAATTCGTGAGCCGACAAACAACGCTTGCCTCAATGGCACTCGCAAGTGAATAATCATGCGTGGCTCGCCCGATCCCTTCGCGAACGACCCAGCCATGCAGATTCGCTGTCCGCACTGCCATCATCCGCTTGAGGTGGTCGAGGAGAAACTGCTCGATGAGTTGGTGTGCCCTTCCTGCGGCAGTAACATCACGTTGATCAGCAAGGACACGGCGGTTGCTCACGAGCTGGTCTCCGACGGCAATACCGTGCGACTTGAGCCGCGGCGGCTGGGACACTTTGAGCTTTTGGAGCAAGTCGGCGTGGGCGGCTTCGGCGCCGTCTGGAAGGCCCGCGATACGGTGCTCGATCGAATCGTAGCCGTGAAGATCCCGCGCCGAGGACAGCTTACTAGTTCAGAGGCGGAGTATTTCCTCCGCGACGCCCGAGCTGCCGCCCAGTTGCGGCACGCGAACATCGTGAGCGTCCATGAAGTCGGCCGCGACGGCGACACGCTGTTCATCGCGAGCCGAGGATCAAATCGACGACCCCGTCGACCGCCTGCCGGGCGATACGAACTTGGACGGACGCGTCGACCTTGTCGATCTCAACAACGTTCGCAACAACTTTGGGACCGTGGGCGCCGGCGTCCTTGGCGACGCCAATGACGATGGTCGCGTCGATCTCCAGGATTTAAATGCGGTCCGGATCAACTTCGGCGCAAGCGCGAGTGGCACTCCCCTATTGCGTCAGCGCGTGGAACCGGCCATCGAGGAGAACCGCGAGCAGTCCCTACTCGAGCAAAGGCGCGAAGCGCTGAATGGTCGACGTATTGGAGCCCGAGTCGACGACCTCGTATTCGGAGTCGGAGTCGATCGCGGCGTTAACGAGCGCCCGCTTTCTATAATCGGCAACCAACTGCCGGGCGCAATCCGTCGCAAGATCCTTCGCAACACATGACCAACGGCAATTCGAGTAGACCGTAAGCCTCGATTATCACGCAAAGCCATCAAAGGTGTTCGCGTCTGAACGGGCGTGAGTCGAACCTGCGACTGCGGGTTACGCCGTCCGATGTCTGGCGCACTACGAAGTGTCATGCCATTCGAGGTCATCGCGCGCTCGTGCATCTGTTAACCGGCTTGTCCGTTTTCCCGACGGCGACAAAAAGTCCGCGCCGATTGACAGGCGGCGTGCCTACGCTCGTTAATTCAGAGGGTCTCTATCCGTAGGCGGTTCCGCTCGTTTTCGGCGGACCGAACGGGACTCGAATCCCGCATCCTCTTGTCGGCGAACGACTTATCTCTTGGGCTCTCGCGCGCATTGTTACGAAGAGGGTTCCTTTCGGGGAGGAAATCAACTTTGTCAGCATGCTGACGGTACAACGCACGTTCACCCAGACGAATCTCAGCTACCTGGCGGCGCTCCGCGAACTTCGCGTCGCCGAGGCCCAGTTGGATGGCTTCCTGCTGTCAGGGAGCCTCCGTTAGCTAAACACCACAACGTTGCAAGCAACACTTGATAGATTCATTCGGCCTGATGATGGATTGCGCACATCGCCTATGGCGACGAAGTTGGGCGCACCAAATCTTCAAAGCGCGCGATAGGTTGCTGCGCAGCCCAGGCAATGCCGCGCAACACTAAAATCCGGAACAGCGGGTCATCCATCGTCGCAGTGTAATGTCCTAAGACACTTGCGAAGACTCGCCCGTCACCAACTTCGTGCGTCCAAACCATGGGATGCTCTTGGCCTTCTTCGACCGCCGTGGCGAGCACCGTCACACGGCCTCGGTCGCCAATCAGGGGCCAATAAGTCTCATCCACGAAGGGCGTCGCTTCAAAGTTCATCGTCAGCGGATGCTTATCGTTCGTAATATGCAGTTCAAGCGGCCCATGTCGGTAATTGGAGCGAACCGGCTGGGCGGCGAGTCCCAGTCGCTCAGCGAGCGCCTCCGGATCGTCGTCGGAGATCATCGCCGAGTGCAAGACGACGAGTCCGCCGCCACGTTTCAGAAACGCATCGATTTCCGCGAATCGCTCTTGAGACCAGTTGTGATTCCAGCAGTAACAAATCACGACGTCGGAACGTTGCCAAAGCTCCGGAGTTGGCCAGTCCTCAACTTCACCAACCGAAGTGTCAGCGGCGCGACTGAGCAATGCCTGCCATCGCGATTGCCAGGCGGGATAGTCATGCTCTCCCGGGCCGTGGTCCTGTTTACCGGCGACTAGGGTAATGTTCAGGGGCGCAGACTTCTCGACAATCGGGGTTTCCATTGCCGCGGTAGAGACCCGACGAACTTCTTCGTCCGAACGTACGGGAAACGCGTCGCCAGCCGCGCTGCGCGAAATCGGTTCAGTCAGCAGAAACGCCAATAGGTCGTGCACTTCATGCCCGCTAAGGCCATCCAGCAGGCCGGTCGGCATCGCAGATGTCGTGGCTGGCTTGATACTTTCCACTTGATTGCGGTCGACGATGGTTTCCTTCGCCTGGGCATCCACCACCCGCAGCTTGTCGGCGCCATCCGCCTTCACGATTCCCTGCAGCACACGGCCATCGTGCAAGGCAAGGCTGTAGCTGACAAAGTCCGGGTTGATCGATGCGCTCGGCTCGCGGATATCTCGCAATACGGAGACTTGATCGCGGTGCGCGAGATTGCCCAGGTCCGGCGCGAAGGTCGCGCCCCGCCCCCGAACAGCATGGCAAGTCGAACACTTGCTTCGGGAGCCGTAGAACAGTTGCTGTCCGCTGGCCGGGTCGCCTTCGGTTTTCGCAACACTCACGCTTGCGACGCTCGCTTCTTGTGCCGATGGCGGCGGCGCCCAAGGAACGAATAATTGTTCCAGTCGGAGACTACGTTCCGTTGGATCAAGGGCGGTATGGTAGCTGGCGTGAATCTGAATCGGTTCTTCGCTGGTCATCGCGACAAACTGAAATGATCGACCACCCGAGTCGACGGCGACGGCCGCGATATGCCCGGACTCCATCGCACGTGACGCAGTCGCCATCCCGGCATCGACTTGCAACTCAAAGCGTCGGTCCGCGGTGATGGTCAAGGTCGCCGCCGAGGGTAACTCTACCGTACCTTCGATCGACAATTCGCCCGGTTGGCGCAACTTCGGAAACCACTGCTCGTGCTCCGCAGAGCCGATCGCTAATTCGCGAGCCACGTTCAGGTCAATATGCGGGAGCCAGATTTTGCTCGCGTCTTCCTGGACGGCCGCGCCTCGCCAAGTGGCCTGGACGCCGTGCAGCGAGTATTCCATGTCGATCGGAAGCGTAGGATCGCCTGGAGCCATTGGAATCATCAGCGAGTAGCCAGCCCGCAGGGGGTGGGGATCGGTGGCAATTGACAGCATTCGCCCATCGTCAGACCACCGAGCGCCTGCCGAATGCAACGTGCCGCGGTGCGATTTCCATTGCTCTTCTACGGCGGCATAGGGGGGCTTGAGCGACTCGAATCGATCGCCAGCCCGCACGTTTTCACCGTAACTCAGTTCGACGGCCGCAGACTCCTTGCGCCACGCCTCAGTCACCGGGCGGTCGAACGCCACCCGAACTTCTAACGGGCTCGTAGGCCAGGCAACTACCGGCTGCGGCGCCGTGGCGTCCACGTAACGAATGCGAAATAGCCTCCCTTCACCTTGAGGACCAGTACCCCAATCAGGCGGACCACTGTGGCAGCAGAGATACAAATCGCCGCGCGGCGAAATCGCCGCGTCTGCCAACAACATCGTGGAGGCGGCGATCAGCGAAGGCCGGCCAATGTATCCATGTTCTGTCTTTACCAAACGTACGCGCCAGAGCTTTCCGCGGGAAAAGCCCGTGACCAGGGCGTCTCCCTGCCATGATTTGGGTCCAAACGATGGATGCAGAGAGTTTGCGTCGTTAAACACCAGCCCCGTCGTCGACTGATGTTGGGGACCAAAGCCCACGACGGGGGGTTCGTCTACAACATCAGGAAGATACACGGGGTGCCGGGGCGGAAATCCGTAGTGCCGGCCTGGCTGAATATAGTTCAATTCATCCAACGGATTGCCGCCAGGTAGCCACGTCGCCCCCTCCTGGTCGGTCAAGAACAGATCGCCGCCGCGATTGAACGCCAGCGTATACGGCACTCGCACACCCGTGCAGATTGTTTCGAGCTTGGTTTGGCCTTTTGCCAGTCGAACAATGGTCCCGCGCAGACTGCCTTTGTCATAGCTGGCGACGTCATCTTGGACTCGATACGGATTCGAATAGTCTGCACACATCAAACCAAAATAGAGATTCCCTTCGGCATCCAACGTAACGGCCGTGGCGTCGACACCTCCCGATGAAACGTCCGTGGGTGGCCATCCTTGCGCGATCACTTTTTCCACATCGGCCCGCAGGTCACCGTCTGAGTCGATCAGCAATGACACCTTCCCATGCGAGGAGACATAGAGTCCTTCTTTAGACCAGGCCATGCCAACCGGAACGCTCAGCGTATCCTTGTCCCAATAAGGAATGGCTTGCTCCTCGATTCCATCGCCATCGCGGTCGCGAAGCACATACACATGGCCGTTGTAACCGAGTGCCAGCAGGTCGCCATTCGGCGAGAAGCGAAGGTTGTTGACGTTCGGCAATGTAATGGGCAACTCTTCGACTACGAATCCCGGTACGAGTGGGCGAATGACTTCCTCGGCGCTGCTAGGCGGTGCCAGCACTCCATAACAGCACGCGATCACTGCGGCAAGAACGTGATGAAACGAGACGCAGTTGGGTCGGGTGAACATGGAATCGCACATCTCAGCACGTTTGGAAATCAGGGCGGAGCGCCGATACGGAATCGGCGCCCCGCTCGTGCCAGTTTGGCGGTACGACGCGTCGACGTCTATTGATCCAGGATTTTCGACAAGTCATCGAGGATCGCCTTCTCGGCTTTTTCGTCGAGACCATCCTTCGCCAAAACGTGATTGACCTTTACGTTCATGCCCTTGTACAGCATGACGGTCAATTCCGCGTCGGGCGAGATCTGGTAGTCTTCCGGTCCATTCGGCTGATCGGCCGGAACCACGAGGGCGACGTTTTCGATCTGGTGTTCCTTGGCGAGTTCCTTGGCGGCGGCCGTTAAGGCGTCGGCGTCCTCACCGAGAAAATTCACGAAGGCAGCCAGCTTTTGGCCGCTGTGCTCAGAGAGAGCTTTGTCGAGTTGCTTGACCAAACTGGCCAAGTGCCCGTCCGATTTTCGCGCGAAAATCATGACGACGGGGCGTCCACCATAGAATCAGCGATAGCAGAGCGTCTCGCCGATCTTCACGCTGTCGTTATCGGCGCCGGCGGCCTTCACGACGTCAAACGGTCCCACGGAATCGCCGACTTGCAGACCGCTCTTCAAGTCGTCGGCGCGGGCCACGGCCGCTACCATGACAAGCGCCGCGGCCAGGCCGAACCTGGCTGCTGGTCGAAACATACTGACCTCCTGTGCAAGAGAGTACCACCTACCCCGCTCCGGCCGAACGAGGCCAGCAGCGGATCGGTAACGTCCACGGATTATCGCACCGCCCAGTTCGCGTGGCAATCTGCGTTGGAACCACAATTGTGAAAAAACTAGAGCCCAGCCCTTGTATAATCAACCATCCAATTGAATACTTGTGCTCATGGGCATGTCGCATCGCCAATTCAAAGACGGCGTGTATGAACAACTTGCCCGCATCGGCAAGGCGGTCTCAGCACCGAAACGGATCGAGTTGCTGGAACTGATCTGCCAAGGGCCGCGCAACGTGAAGGTCTTGGCGAGACTGACTGACCTCTCCGTGGCGAATGCCTCGCAGCACCTCAAGGTATTGCGTGCGGCGCGCTTGATCGACGCCGAGAAAAAGGGCCTCTATGTGGAGTATCGGCTCGCCGACGAATCGGTGGGCCGTTATCTATTGTCCACACAATCCCTTGCCGATGCCCGCCTCGCCGAAATCCGTCAACTCACGCACGATTTTCTGGAGCAACGCGGGGCGCTAGAACCGGTCAACCGTGAGGAACTGATGCGCCGCGTTCGCGATGGCGACGTGGTCGTCTTGGACGTACGGCCCAGCGAGGAGTATGCCGCAGGGCATATCCCCGGCGCGGTTTCCGTCCCGATCGGCGAGTTGAAAGCGCGCCTTAAGGAACTGCCGAAGGGCAAGGAGATCGTCGCGTACTGCCGCGGCCCATATTGCATCATGTCAATTGAAGCCGTGGAACTCTTGCGCAAAAAGGGCTTTCGCGCCCAACGCATGGAACAAGGCGTACTCGACTGGCGCGCGCGAGGTTGGCGCATCGAGGCCGGGACAAAAAAGGCCGGACGGTAGCGATCCCCGGACTATCCACAGCATTCCATCTTTGACGGAGATATCGACGTGAAGCTTCTTTCCGTAGGCGTTTTGGCAGCGGTGACGGCCTTGGCGGCGTTGTTCGCTGACGACCCTCACGAGATGGAAGGTTTCCGACTCTTCCCGGTAGACGACACCGTGTGGCGAGATGGGCCGCCGTCGTTACCGAAGGGAGCGCAGATCGCTGTGCTTGAAGGAGATCCGACGAACGAGGGGCCCTTCGTCTTTCGCATCAAGGCCCCGGATGGGTTTCAAATCCCCTTGCACACGCACCCTAAGACGGAGCGTGTCACGGTGATCTCGGGCACTTTCCACATTGGCATGGGAGAGAAGGTCGACAAGGATGCCGCGAAACCGATGCCAGCCGGCACGTATGGCTTTTGGGAAGCTGGCATGAAGCACTTCGTCTGGGTCGAAGGTGAAACCGTGGTGCAGTTTCACGGACAAGGACCATGGATCATCAACTACGTGAATCCGAGCGACGATCCGCGCAATCAATCGCCATAGGCAGATATCGCTCGCCTCCGATGAGATTCGGTTTTGACTTTGGCGCATTGCACGACTTGTATGGCCATGAAGTCCACCTCGGCAGTTCGGCCATTGATCGAATTCTCCCCCAAAGGGATCAAGGCCGCGGTTGCCGAACAATATGGTTAGGTTGCCGCTGCGCCTGAGCAGAAGTTCAACTTTCCCGTCGGGCGGCAGTTCGCAGAAAGCGTGGGCTACGATCCCCCGCTGCTGCACCAACTGCCGCGAGGTGTATGGGAATCCATCACCGCGGCTGGCCATCCGCAACCGTACGTGGATGCTCAACTGGGCGAGACAGTACTCGATCTCGGTTCCGGGGTCGGCCTGGATCTTCGCCTCTATGCTGGAGAAGGTCGGACCAACGGGAAAGTTGTCCGGCCTGGACTTATCCAAACCGATGTTCGACAAGGCGCGGAATAATCTGCGACAAGCGGGCATTCACAACGTAGGAATGGCTGCACAGAGCGGCCGATGCGATTCCGCTGCCGAATGGCTCCATGGATCTCGTCACGGCGAACGGCATTCTTAATCTGTCGCCGGATAATGATGCCGTGATGCGGGAAGTGGCGAGAGTGCTGCGTCCGAGAGGGCGCACGATCTTCGCGGAGATTGTGCTCGCGAGCGAACTCCCGGCAGATGACCGACGTGAAGTCAGCGACTGGTTCCGCTGAGTCGGCGGAGCGTCGGTCGAGAAGGTCCTACTCCAGTCGCATGGCTTGAGAAAGTCAGACGTTCCGTGGATCGGCAGAAATGCACGAATTGGACATCAGTTGTCTCAAGGCGCCGTCATTCGAGCGGAAAAGCTGTGTTGATTGAGTCAGTAATGTCACTAAAGCCAGTGAACTGAACTGCGAACCGCGACCTGATGGAATTTGGTTCCAGTGGCGTCGGCCTCCGGGCGAACGGCGGATGTCAGTGCTAGTTGACATCATCTTACTTGAAGGCGATGCCACCAAGGCTGGCGTTTTGTGCTCCGTTTGAATTCTCCAGCTGGCTTGTTGAGTGCAAATGTGAGGCGGTGGCGCGTGTCCACAACCTCACGAGTAGCTCGTCTGACCCGGCGAAATTGCCAAGAAGTCCTTTTTACCATTCTTGCCACTCACCAAAAGGTCTGTTGGCTCGCCGGGCGTTCAGTCACTGGCGGACGCGGAGCCAGCGGTGAAGTGACCGCCGCCTCGTCCATTTCGGTGTTCAACGGCACGCCCGCCAACACGCAAAACTCCTTTCGTTGCACTTCCGTCAAACGCCGCGCGAAACACCCCTCGTCACGAGTCCACAAGAGAAACAGCGAACCCAAACCGTCGTCGACCACGGACCACGCTGCACCTTGCCAAACGCAGACCAGATAGTCGGCGAACCAATCGTGAATTGGCGACTCCACTTCGACCGTTTCGTCGGGCGTAAACTCCTGATCCTCCACCCACTCCTCAACCGTCAGTTGCGCCGTTGGTGGCTGCTCCATCAACCGCCCGACGAACTCGGCGGCCGAGGATGCCGGCGGCGATTCCGCCGCTACGAGTTCGCGCGCCTCGCCAAACACGCTAGCATCGACGGCATTCACTTGCTGATGACAGTTAGCCGCAGAAGGATCGTTCGGCATGCTGCTTAGCCGATACGTCGGCGTCGAGCGGGGCCCTGCAACTGCTTCGCGGAGCGTTCTCAACTCTTGGGTCAACGACTCGCGCTGTTCATCGACGGCCATCTGGAGCATCTGTACCTCGCCCGCCAGGCGCTCCACCAAGTCGATCAATTCCTGGATCAGCTCCTCATCGGCGCCCTTCATACCGGTCCTCCTCGCGCCGACCATTCGAGCGCCACTTGACAGGCCGTGCGGGCCAGTAGCACGGCATCTGCCGGAGCCTTGGCCGGATCCACCGCAATTACGGGCGGAGCACCGCCACGATCCAAATACCATTGCAACTTTCGGGCAAGTCGTCCTAACGTCGGCCAATCCTTCCCCTTGAAGGCTGCATTGATGCCCTCCCACAAGGCCTGCGGATCGATCGCCGCCAGATCTTCCAGCATTTCGTCCCACGGTTGGCCTGGTTCCACCACATTCCCCTTTTCGTTGAAAGATGCAGACAATTCAACCTTCGCAACACGCGCCACCGGTCTCGCTCACCTAGCATGGCCAGCGAAACCGCAGCGCCGACAACTCCCCCGTTGTTGTGCAAAGATCCGCAAACGAAAAAAAGCCCGAGCGAAGTCGGGCGAAGAGAACCTTATGCTTCCCAACGTTCGACGTCGGCCATGGGTCGCGGCACGTCAAACACGTGTCCGCAGCCGGGACACTCGATGACGACAGTCGTACCACAGACGGTAGTGCCCAACGCTGCTCACGTTTCTCGACACAGTGGACAGCGAACGATGAACAACATGGCATCCTCCAATCTCGTAAGGGACCGCGCGCAAGCCGAGCGGCCATGAAACCAGCAACGCCGGCGCCGGAGGCACAGCCCACAAGCGCGACCATAGCGCAAGTGCAGCGCTCACTCAAACGGCTGGTGGCCTGCCAAATATGACTGATCACGTCGCGCATGGACTTGACCTGGTCCTCCCGCCGACAAGCGCTAAGGGGCTGCCCGCCCGCGGCGCTGCGCCGATCGAGGAGTGATTCCTGCCGTCGTCCGGGGTTGTCATCGTGGGGGCTCGCCCCGTGAGGCCGTCAGGCCCTTGGCCCCCGCGATGGCGACCCCGGATGGCGGCAGGCCAATCCCTGCTGTTGTGTGGGGCCGATTCGAGGGGCTCGTCAGCTGTCGCCGTTCGCCGGCTAATTGAGCGCTCTAGTACTCAACCGCTCGAGCGATACGCGAGCGCCGCGGCAGTCATCGCGTATTGGCGTACGGGCGTCAGAATGCGCCCAATATGTTCTGCCCCCTGCCATCCTCGCCGACCATACTTCTGGAGCGTCACGAGAAACATTCCGGCTGACAGTCAGCCGATTCGAATCCAACCTACTCTTCGCTACCTAGAGTCCTAAACAATGGTGGCCGAGACCGTGGTCTCGTTCCTTCCAACCGTCGGGAAGTCTAACCTTCGGCGGTATGTCCCAGAGCTAACAGTACGATGTCCTTTGTGCGTGCACATTTCGGTTCTCGTTCATCCGACTGCGGCCGTGGCTGCATTGTCGGCGTTAGCTCGGCAAAAGCCCCCGTGGGGGCTTTTGTTTTCTTTGGCGACCGTGCTCGTCGCGTTTTCTCTCCGTGTCACTGGAGCGTCCCGTGGGGCGTTCCATTGAACTGCCGGCTCCTGCAAGGAACCGGCTTTAGCGAGGAGGAAATGTATATGGCTATCAATTCCGGTGGAGAGATCCACTGCAAGTTGACCCATATCGAGAACGGTAACGTGACGGTCCGGAGGATTCGCCAGATGATCGTGCAAGCGCCTAGCGGCGTCGTCAGCGCGCTCATCGGAAATCAGCTCCCGGATGCGATCTCGCTCTACTCGGGGACGCCCCAAAAAGGGAACGCCCTGGAGGTGCTGCTGAGAGAGCGTCCGCCGCTGTCACTGCGTGCGTTTACCATTGAGTTTCTCAATGGTACCCGCGCCCGTGACTTGTCCTTTATGTTCGTGGGCATGTTCGTGACGGCCGGCCTATCGGCCGTCTACGAACTGATCGCGCGGATGTTGGGGCTGTAAATCACGGGGGGTTTTGGGCCTAAGGTTCATTGCCCAAGGTTTTTTTGAGCTATTTGAGTACTCGCCATACTCACTTAGCTCCTTTTCTTATCCCACAAACGCCGCCCTCGCGCAACGATTTGTTGCTACGGGGATAACAGGCCGGCTTCCACCATCGCATCACCGTGCAGGATCAACAACTCTTGCGCGCGTTTGATGAATGCGATGTCCACCTCACGCCAATTGATGATATTGGCGACCGTCGCCGGAAACGGCCCGCGATCCCGGTCGTTCCCCCAATTCGCAATCGCTAACAGTGCCTCCATGCCTTCGCGCGTCGGCTTGAGTGCGCCGTTGCCGACCATTTTCGAGAGCGACATGGGTGCCAGGTCCGTGGTTTGCACGTCCATTCCGGGACCGGGCTGCGCATAGCCTTTGGTGACGAACGGCACCAACGTCCGTTTGACTTCGGCGAGGTCTTTTTCCAGCGCCGCGGCCCGCTGTTGCTGGGCTTGTTCCCGCTCGTAGCGCGCCTGGACGAGGGCTCGCTGGGCTTGGGCCGCTTCCAGGCCGGCGAGAATCCGCACGGCCTCTGCCTCTCCAGCCTGTCGAATCACCTGCTCCTTCGCCTCGGCGATCTGGGCGTCGGCGGCTTTTTGCGCCGACTCGATGCGCTCGCGCTCGAATTCGATCGCCGCCAGCCGCTCCGCGTGCTGGTCCTCGGTGATCGCCGCGCGCAGCGTCTGGTCTCCGACTGGCTGGTCTCGTGACTCCACGACGAGCGCCGCAATATTTCCGCGGCCTTCTCGATAGCTGGAGGCCGCTTCCCACGCTTCGCGCATCAGTAACGTCAGCCGATTGACCGCTTCCTTCTCGGGCAGGTAGGCATCGTCGACATCGGCCAAGGCTGCCTCAGCTCCGCGGGTCAATTCGCGCGCAATCTCCTCAAGCTCGGTCGCGCGGGACACCTCCGGCCGCACCTTTTCGTAGATCGCCCGGAAGCTCTTAACGCGATCCGGATTGGCGGCCAGGGATTTACCTGCCTGATTGTCGAGCAGCGGAACGACTTCGGCCAGCCACTGACGGTCTTCCTCGCGCCATTCGCTTAAGCGTCGACCAAGGGCCGCTGAGGACTGCAATAGTTCGCGTTGCTGGGCCTTAGCCCAATCGAGTCGTCCCACGGGGGTCGCGGGCGCGGCAAAGGGATCGAAATCATCGATCAAATAGCTGGTATCAGGAGGTTCCGCCGGCGCATCGGCTAGGGGCGCAACTGACGGCACGTTGCCATAGTCGCGCTCCGAGTCAGCGGTAAGTCGCTCCCGTGGCTCCGCCGGGAAACGGTCCTCGACGACCTGCCACACGCTCCAACCGACGCGGGCCACCAGCGCTAGGCCGACGACGACCAGCGCGTTTTGCACGAACCGCCCGGCGCGGGCCGGACGCGCCGGCCCATGCTCTAAAAACCCATCGAAATTCGGACGGCGAGGAGGTCCGCTCTGCGGATCGACAGTGCTCATGGCGAAATATCCTGCGCCGGCGTGGCAGTAAAGGTTGGCGGCTAACGCGACGGTTCGTTCGGTTCCGACAGTTTGCGAATCCGCTCGTCCCAATCGTCGTCGGAGGAGGGGGACGAGAGTGGGGGCCCGGAGGCCGGCCCGGCCGCGTCGGGAATGAGCACGGTTTCGTCACTGGCCGTGGGCCAGGCCGTACTGCTTCGTCGGTCGTATTCCTTGAGGCTGATATGATAATCGCTGATGATCGGCGTCACATAGCCACTGAACTGGGTGAAGTGGCTGGCTTCGGTGACGCTGATGAAACTGGTGTTCGGAGCGGCGCTAATGTCCATGATCGTATTGCGCTCCAGGCGAAATCCAACCTCTTCGTTCACGCCGACGAGTTGAAACTCGGCATGGTCGGGCGTGAAGCTTTGATCATCATCGGCGGTGAATTGTTGTTTCCAGGAGAGCGCCTCAAACCGTCCCTGCCCTGACATTTCCTCCAGGAGCTTGATCGTCTTGGGATCGGAGGCGCGAAAGAATTGCTTGAAAGCCGTGCAGGAACTGACCGTGTCACGCACGTCGACTCCCTTGCGATCAAGTTGTTCGACATTCTGGTGGGCCACGATGAAATGCACATTGCTGCTACGAGCTTGCTCGAAAACTAGCCGCACGCTGTCGGAAACAATCTGTTGGAATTCATCCACGACAACATAAATCCGCTGGCGTTGCCGCGCCGTGCGACGGGCGGCCGCAGAGAACAGGGAATACATGGCGAGTTTGGCCACGGCTGGCGAGCCGATCGGTTCGATCGGTGATTTGAGGTTGAAGTACGCCACCTGCGGTCGCGACAGCATCATGCCCATGTCGATGGCGGCTTCACGGACGCGCGGCTGCTGGCGGAGGTCCTCGGCCGTGACGTTCAGCGCATATATCGACGCCAAGCGATCCACCAGCGCGGTGACGTGTTGAGCCTTTTTCCAATCGTCGGGATTGCCGCCAGCGGCGAGGTAGGCGGCCTTGTCGCAGAGCAGGGCATGCAGCCGCTGGAAATTTGGAATCGGATAATGTCGGATTAGATTCAACAGCACAACTTCATTCATCGCGGAGAAAAAACCGCGGCCATAGGCATCGCCATAATTGAGTGAGAGTCCCTCCAAGATGAGCTGCGTCTTTTGATTGGGCGTCAGGCGGGCGAAATGCGATTGCTCCAGTGGATTGAAGACGTGACTGGATAAGCCCGTCTCCAGGGCAAACCAACGGAACTCGGCGCCGGCCGCCGCGGCCTCCAGGCGGGCCGTCTCGAAGAGCGACCGATCTCCTTTTAGGTCGAGCACCAGCACGGAGCAATCTTGGGCGGCCACGAGTTGAGCGATAATTGGCGCAATGCCGAGCGAAGTTTTACGCGAACCCGAGTCCCCAACGAGATGAGCGTGCTGATGCAGCAGCGCCTTGTGCAGCAGGACCGGATAGCCGCCAAAGATACTGCGTCCCAGCAGCACGTGTTCGCGCTCTTTGCGGTCGCGCGAGTTGAGCATGCGATTGACGGAGATTGACCAGGGTGATTTCGTGGTGCACTGGGCAGATCCGCCGGGCACTTCAAGCGCCAACCAGTAGCGGGCCAACAAGCTTCCGAACACAAACCAGTAGATAGCGAGGAATACGAGGATGGGAATCATTGCCGCCAAGGCGGTCGCCAGCGTCAGCTGCGAGGACGTAAACCCGGCACTGCTCGGTTGGGGACCGAAGATCAGTTGTGCGGCCGTCAGGACCAGCGTGACGGGCGCCGTTCGCGATGGCGACGTCTGGAGCAAGAGAATGCCGGTCGTCATCGACGCCAAGGCAAAGATGGCCACGACCTGTCGGACCCAGAGTGGACGCAACCAGCGATCGGGAAATAAAAACACGCCGGGGGCTTGCGTTGGCGTGGGGAGATAGCTGAACCACACGTGGAGCGAAGCGAATGTCGCGATCAACGTCGCGCGCCAAGAAATGCGTGGGACGATACCGCTGACATGCCAAAGCAGCCAGTAACACGGCAACGGAACAATGATGGCGGTCAGTGCGATCAGGCCAGCGGATGTTTGCAACTCTGGATTGCGGTCGGAGCGCATCAGCCAATGCAGCACTTCATAGCCGAGCCACGCCTGGACCGCGAGCGCCACGATGGCGGCCCGCGCCGTGAGCATTTCGGGACACTCATTCGGCAGCGCCGTCGTCCACAATCTTGGCCAGAGCGATTGCCACAGCCGCATTTCGCGCCAATCAACCGCCGGGTTGACGGTCATCCAATAGGCGAACTGCTTGGCGCAGACGTAAGAGGCCACGAGCGCAACGGCCATTGCTGGTACGAATGCGAAGACGCTCGGATGATGGGGGGCTGTGAACGCGGCCGCCGCGACGATCGCCACAATGGCCAACACCAGTCCGCCTTGTCGCCAAAGAAATTGCCATGTCAGGTGCGGGCGGAGGGCATCGGAATTGAGGCCCCACAAAACCGCGTAGGTTACGGCCAACAGCCCTCCGACGCATCGCTTAAACCCTGCGGTGGAACGCTTGAAGTTCGGACACGGTCGCCACCTCAATGCGCGCCGCACCGCGAACTGTTAGTTTGATGGCCGACTCCAGCAATCGCTGTTTGGCCGGCCAGGCGGTCATGATTGTAACGCAGAATCGGCCGGATTGAATCAGCGTCGCGAAAGCCGGCGTGCGATAGTGTTGGGCCAAGAGGCGGTCGAGTTTACGGAGCATCAGTTTGGGTGGGTTGCCGCGGTCCAATAAGACCGTTCCCAGCCGGCACGGCGCCTGGCGGGAATCGACATAATAGCCACCGGTCTTCATCCGCTCTCGGCACAGTTCTGGAAACGCGGACTGAAATTCAACAGTGGTCAGCCGACGCACACCCTCGGCGCTGCAGAACGCCAAGAAACCGTAGGCCACGGGAAAACTTTGCTCGGTAAACTTGCGCCCACTTTTGGCGGATGCACCGGCAGCTTGCCGCCCTTGTGCGCCGAGTATGTAGTAGGTTAATCCGTTGGTCAGTCGCCTTTCCCGCAACCAACCTGCGGAGACAAGTCGTGAGACGACTTTACAAACTGCGCTGTCGCCCGCCCCCTCGAAAAACTCTCGCTGGAGAAATTCGCGTGTGGTGAGTCGATAGCGATAGACATGATGGAGAATTTGCCGATCACGGTCGTTCGGTGTGGTGGTCATCGGTCACCAGATTTCGTAGGGGAGGCCGCGATGGCGGCAATGTTCATGAAACGCCTGGAGGCGACGGGCAGAATAACTGCCGCCGAACTCGACGGCCCGATACGGCGCGCCGTCGCGATTGATCAGCAGCGCGTCTGGAATTTTCT
>ENA-ORBV01008103-ORBV01008103.1-microbial-mat-metagenome-genome-assembly--contig:-NODE-8103-length-17797-cov-22.458521_pt1 | contig 17797 bp, 16 predicted proteins | sample MGYA00237777_ERZ505514 | MGnify/ENA primary metagenome ERZ505514 (study PRJEB26160, sample SAMN06269048) | microbial mat metagenome | isolation source: Oligotrophic lake microbial mat | place...
CGACGATCTCCGCAAACTGACCAACGCCATGCTTCGCGCCGGCGCAACCATCGATCAACTCAACACCATCCGCGCACACTGCGATTCAACCAAAGCCGGCAACCTCGCGCTCGCCATTTTGCTTATCCATAACAGAAACCGAGCGATTGTCAACTCAGTGGGCAAGTGAGACCTGGCGGCAATGTCCCTGTCCACGGATCAACAAAATAATCGGATATGAAGTCAAACAGATCCTGCAAAGCAACCTGACCATCGCGATTGGTGTCAGCACAAAATCTCGAAGGGATGCCACAAGATGATAGCGAGAAGTAAGCCTCTAGATACGAGAACAAATCTTGCGTAGTCTTCTCCCCGCTCCCATCGAAATCACCTATTTGACCAGCGGCGCGAGTACCACGCCAAGGAATAAGAAATACTCTCGGGTCTCTAGAATCCCATGTCCGGTTGGACGGCGCTGGCCCTGTTCGCGGGTCGTCGATGGCTTGAATGAACCCATCTGCTGTAAAATGAAGTTCCTTAAAGAAGGCCGTGCGATCTGACTGCTGTGGATCCTTTGCATGATACAGCAAATAAGGTCTACGAGGAACGAATGAGTTGACATCAGTTCTTCCCGGCCCCCAAAACATCTCGCCGTGTCCATATCCGGCTGACTGGGGTCCGGAAGTGTAATTTGAAAGAAGCAACAGCTTCTCTCTCAAATCCGGATCATTCGGAAATGGCAATGGCGTACGAAAGATCGACGTGGAACCATCATTCTCCAGTGCCATGCGTGACCCTGCAAGTCCTACGTTCGATGTTCGCGAAACCCTTCGGTACCACATGCTGTATCCGCTTGTCGCCCATGCGTTGCGGGAGCAATACACATAGGTAAAGTTCTCGAAATTGAATGCACCCGGGCCCTCGGCATAACCGATCGCCCGACCGGAAGGACCATTGCAGCCAGGCAGCGCATTTACAGCGGGCATTCCCTCCATGAGACCCTTTGCATCCAAAAACCCACTCCACATCCACTCCACGCCCGGCAACGGGTCGCTCTGGGGTTTCGGAGCCGGAGCTCGCTGCCAATCACATTCACGTGTGTTTGTTGTCGAGGGGTGGTCCAAAAATCTAAATCGATTCTCAGGCTGCTCATTGTGTCGATACGCGACCGGCAATATGCTCGCGGTCGAAGCAGTCGAGCAAAGTTCATTCGTTTCCAGTGGGTAGGCTGCCGTGTGATTGCCGTTAAATCCGTTATCATCACACTTCAAGGGGCTCCAAGTGTAAAATAACCAACGGTCATTATTATTAAACGAGTCGAAGAAAACGAACGGGTCAGCGAAGATCAATGTTCGAGCGACTGGTCCTCCGGAGCCGCTAACGGGTAGAAACTGAAAGCGAAAATCACTCTGCACAAGCTCAGACCCACCGCAACCAGGTACCGAACTTCCGTAAGCCGCACTCGTAGGTATTGACTTTGGCGGGTTGGCTCGAAGGCCGCCATCGGGCACACGAAGGCCGCCGTCGGCACGAAGCAAGGCTGCTGGTGTCGAAGGGCTAGGTCTGTATGAATAAAGCTCTGGACGGGTAAAGAAAATTGTGTGGTTCGGATGCTGTCGAATAAAATCGACGCGGCTCATCTTGCAGACAAAATTTGTCCAAGTGATAACGCTCCCAAACCAGGTTGGCGCGCCTTCCTCTGGAGAGCACATCCACAAGGCTCGCGCGCAATCTGGCGCAGCATTTCCAGTAAAACTTAGACAAACTGTGTTGCGGTCAGAGGGGTCAACATAAATCTGAGGCGATGCCATAGCACCACCAGACCCATTTGACCTGAATACGACACCGTCAATCGTATTCGATTGCCGGGCCGCTCGCCCTTCGGTTCCCGCTTGCTCCCACCCACACTCGAATGGCCCAACCCAATCGGAAATCTGTGCATTTGCTCGGTTGGTCTCCGAGAACACAGTACCGTGAAACTGCCAAGCAATCAGATCTCACGAGCGATAAAGCCCGAAGTTGCCGCCGCCTCCACCTGTCACGTAAAATGTTCCATGCCAGGAAGTATTTGGATCCCCATTTACATCGTCCGGCAAGTATAAAATGCTCGGATCAGACATCCCTATACGGTACCTGTGACCGTCAACGGAGCTGACAACTGTAAAGTTCCATTGACGGTTCGGATCACATGGGCAGTCCACGCGCTTGTTGCATTGATTAGGGCAGCCCGCATCGCACTGAATTGCGCAATCACAGTCGGGATCTGGCAACTGGCGCCCATCACCGTTGCGTCGAAATTCGTAATGTCCGTAGCAGTCGCGCTGGTACTGATCGTTGACTCGTGTACCTTCTGGGCAATCAACGCATTGCGCATCGGCAAACGTGGCGGCAAGAAGCAGGTATCCGATGCAAAGGATTTTGAGCATGAAATTACTATCGCAAAAAAATGACAAGATGTCAATCCCCTGAGTAGGTGATTTTTTTCGGGTCGAAGTCACGATTTCAGCTACTGAACGTCCTCTGCTAAAACAGGGCCAACGTCCGCGTGACAAGCCGTCTTGCTTTGCGAATGTGTTTGAGGCACTTGTGGCAGCTGAACTAACAACTCAGTCGACTCATCGTAGACTCGAATACTCGATACAACGCACACACGCCCTGCGCGATCAATCATGAACGGTATCATACGCTCGAACGGAACCAACCGGCACTGCTTTCTCGGCGCAAATGCCAGCAGAGTATCTGGCTTGGGCTGTGCGATAGGTTGCCGGATGATTATTCCGCTTCCGAGATTCCCAGCAACAGACCAGACCTGCTGCGGTTTTCTGCCACATAGAACTATATGAACGTCAGTGCGTTTAAATACTTGCTGCAAATGCCAACCAGCTGCCCATGATGCTCCCCAGCATGGCGTGAAGTATTCATCAAACCGACGGCTACCAGTTTCGAGCACACTACTTTCCACACGAAGGGGAAGGAACACACTTCCGGGACGGGCCGTTGTTGCAAACAAAGCTGCTAGTTGTTTTGCTTCAGTCATATCGCGACTAAAGCGCTGGCGGTATCCATCTTGAACTCCGACGAGCATTACGCAGCATAGTACTAAATAGGAAAAGCCCATAAATGATGCTGACGCGCGTGTGAAGACGCGAGAACCAAATGAGGAACGCAACATAATTTCAATCATCGCCCCGAGCATAAGCGCAATCCCGATGTTCGGTGGATAGTGCAATCTAGGGGAAGTCAGTGAATGGGTGACGATGACGGGCACCCATGCCGCGAAAAACCATACAAGCCCAAAGAAAAACACACCAAACGGCGCATTCTCCGCCCCTAGATTCGCTTCCTCTGCGAGTTTAATGCCGGACGAAGTCCGCTTTATCAACCGCGTAATTATCAAGACCAATCCAACTCCAACGAACAGAGCAGTTCTCAATTGATTCTCACGGAGAGTGATTAGTCCGTGACTGAGTGCCCCGGTTGCGAAATCTTGGAGTGCCAACTCCATGGGTACTTGCCGAGCAAGCGCAATCAGGTTGTCAAGGCTTGACTGAACAGCTTGGCCAATCCCATGCTGCACCGGCGGTGCGGCCATGTGGTGCTTTGCCATCTGCAGGTAGATAACAAGAGCAGCAACGCTGTAGAGTGTTGGAATGAGCGCTTTCCGACTGAGAATGAGTGTGCCGCGCTGTCCTGTGCGTTTAAATGTCAGTGCAACGAATGGTAAGGCCGCGATTGCGCCTGCTGGCTGTTCATTGAGTGAAGCGACCGCAAAAGCCGCTGCGGCCGCCACAAGCGGCGTGGTGCGCATAAGGAGGTTGAGTTTGTTGGTTGAAGTTTGCAGCCACTTGCGTTGCCAAATTGCTGTCCACAGGACAATCAAGCAACCTAGTGGGGTCGGGAATGCGCTCTGCCAGAGATATGCCTCAAAGTGTGCCGGATAGACGGTGAACCACAACGCGGCTGCGGCCGAGGCTGCGACCCTTAGTCTGCAGTGCCGCAAGAAAACAAAGACGGTCACCGCAACGCTACAATGCAATGCGATCTGCATGGTATGCAGAATGGCGGAATGCTCTCGCAGGCTTGTAATCAATGCCGGAACGAGTACGCGGTACAGCGGTCGCCACACATGGTAAGGGCGATCGAGTACATAACTACGAACTCTGCCCGTTACAACATCGTGCTGATCATAAAAGTAGTCATCATTAAATAAGCCGATGTTTCCACCAAAATAAAGTAGACTGGCTAGTGTAACAAATATTGGTAGGGTCCAACTTGTAAAAAAACGATTGCTTTTCAATCGTGCGCCTTTATGGTAAACTCGTCGTTCCCGTTGTCGCTGCCGGCACGTCTGTCGTCCAGTGCCTGAGGATGCTAGCCTTGCTCACGGTCGCGTTCACTGCTCATTGCTCATCTGGTCACCTGCCTGATCCCATGGGCGCACCCTACTCTCGTCCATCTATGTCCACGCCCCGCCTCGACCAGCACCAGTCCCAAATCGATGCCCTCATCGCCGCCGCGCTCGCCGCCGCCGCGCCAGGTCCATCGCTCTTGGCCGCGTGGACCTCCGCAGCCAGCACAATCCCCGACCGTGGGTTCGGCCTCGTGGCCGTGGGCAAAGCCTCCATCTCGATGGCGCGTGCGTTGGTTGACCAGGGCAACGTTCGGCCCGCTTTCGGTGTCATCATCACGCCCCCCGATCTTGATACCGCCGGGCTCGCCGCACTTCCCAACGTGCAGGTGCTCATCGCCGACCATCCGCTCCCCACCGAGCGCAGCCTCGCGGCGGGCCACGCCGCCCTCAGCGTCGCCAATCGCTGCCGTCTGGATCGACTCCCGCTCGTCGTGCTGCTCTCTGGCGGAACATCATCGCTGATGTGCGTTCCACAGCCGGGCCTCGAGCTCGACGATCTCCGCAAACTGACCAACGCCATGCTTCGCGCCGGCGCAACCATCGATCAACTCAACACCATCCGCGCACTCTGCGATTCAACCAAAGCCGGCAACCTCGCGCTCACCGCCTCACCCTCGCCAGTCCAAGCCTACATCCTCTCCGATGTCATCGGCGACAAGCTCCACATCATCGGCTCTGGACCAACCGTCGCGCCCGTCGCCACCGCCATCGATGCACTGGCCATCCTCAAAAAGTTGCGGCTTACGAGGTCGTGTTCAACCATCGCCGCCCACCTGCGTCTCGCGGCCGCAAACCCCGTCATCCACGATCCATCCCTATGGTCGCACACACGAGCTGCGGTCATTGCCGGCAATCTTTCAGCCATCGATGCCGCCGCCACCGAGGCCCGTTCCCTCGGATTCGAGATTGGTGAGGTCAAGACCGGCATCGATGGTGAAGCACGCGATGCCGCGTTCGCCTTTGTGGGTGCAATCCGCCGTGCCCGCGCCCGATCGAGCGGCCCTCCCACCGCCGTCATCTGGGGTGGTGAGACCACCGTCCGCATCCGCACACCCGCCAAAGGCGCATCGCGCGGCAAGGGTCGGGCAAGCAAGACCACGGAGGTGCAAACCGCTCGCGGCGGGCGCAATCAAGAGGCTGCGCTCGCCGCGGCCATCGCGATCGATGGTGACCCTTCGATCATCATCACCACCTTCGCCACCGATGGCATCGATGGACCAACCACCGCCGCAGGCGCGACCGTCGATGGCCGCACCGCCGCCGAAGCGCGCCAAAGCGGGCTTGACCCCGAAGATTGCCTATTGGCCAACGACAGCAACACCTTCTTCGCCAAACGCGCCGGCCTCATCACCACCGGCCCAACCGGCACCAACGTCAACGACCTCTGGATTGGTCTCGCCTACTGAGACGTGGTCCGGCAGCAGCATCATCGCTGGCTGCTGTTCCCGCCGCCAAGCAACCCAGACCGCAGCAGGTAATACACCAGTGTCATCGCGGCCGTGATGGTCGCCGCGACATACGTCATCGCCGCCGCGTTCAACACACGGTTCATTGCCACTTCTTCTTCACCAGAACGCACGATCTCCGCCGAACGCAGCAGGTTCTTCGCTCGCCTGCTCGCGTCAAACTCAACCGGCAGATTGATCAACTGAAACAATACCGTCAGGCTGAACAGCGCGATGCCCGCCAACAGCAGCCATTGACCAAGAAAGTGGCTCGCCGCGCCGAGCGCCATGCCACCAAAGATCAACAGCCACGAGAACTGTCCCCCAACCATCGCAAACCCCACCAGCCCGTTACGCATGCGTAGCGGGGCATAGTTGGTCTTATCCTGAATCGCGTGCCCAGCCTCATGCGCGGCGATTCCCAGCGATGCCACCGAGCGTCCTCGATAGACCTCCGAGCTCAGCCGGAGCATCTTCGCCTTGGGGTCATAGTGGTCAGACAAAAAGCCGTGCGCCTCTTCAATCCCAACGTTGTGAATCCCGTAAGACTCGAGCAGCATGCGCGCCGCCTCCGCGCCGCTCATCCCGCTCTGCGCCGGAACGCGCATCGCACGGGCATAGGTTGATTTCACCCGCCACTGCGCCCACAGCGCCACCAGCATGGTGGGTCCGACAATGATGAAGTACCAAGGGTCCAGTCCAAAGAACATCATGCGAAGCCCCTCCAATTGTTCTGCTACCTACACTACGTACAACGCGGCGGATTGTTCGTCTCGCTTTCACCCCCCGAGCCTTTAAGCCTCGCGCGGGTTCCACGTAGAAACTCGCCCGAGTTGTTCATACAGCTCCTTCTCCGCCGCCGTCAGTTCCTTGGGCACAACCACACGAAGCTCCGCGATCAGGTCCCCGCGTTCACCACTCCTCTTCGCAAGCCCATGACCACGGATTCGCATCTTCTGACCCGGTTGTGCCCCCGCGGGCACCGTCACACGCACCGCGCCCTCCGGTGTCGGCACATCCACCTTTGCGCCAAGCGCGGCCTCTGGCGGCGTGAGTGACACGGTTGTCACCAGATCATGCCCGCCCTCCGTCTCCACCCGAAAGCGTGCATCGCTCCCAAGCCGAACCTTCAGCAGCAAATCGCCCGCGGGCCCACCATTGCGCCCCGGGCCTCCCTGCGCCGTGAGGCGAATCGTCGAACCATCTGTCACTCCCGCCGGAATCCGAACGTCATACGTCCGCGTCTCACCCTCTCCATCGTCACCACTCAGCGTGATCTTCCGCGTCGCCCCGCGAATAGCATCGATCAGCGATATGACAATCTCCGCCCCGTGGTCCGCCCCTGCACGCGGCCGCGGTGTCCGACCCCGCGTTGCAGAGCCCGTTCCCCGCTCCGTGTTTGAGAAGCCCTCACCATCGAAGCCTCCCCCACCGAACATCGACTCGAAGAAATCCGAAAACCCACCAAAGTCCTCGGCATTGACCGACCGTCCCGCACCGCCGGGTGCTCCGCTTCGCGGCCGAGACGGCCCGCCCTGCGATGAACCAAACTCATCGCCCGCTTTCCAGTTCGCACCAAGTGCGTCATACCGCGCACGCTTTTTGTCATCCTTCAAAACTTCATACGCCTCAGTCAGCTCTTTAAACTTCGCTTCGGCTCCTGGCTCCTTGTTCACATCGGGGTGATGCTTGCGGGCCAAAGCCCGATACGCGCGCTGCACATCCTCCGCGCTCGCTCCGCGCTCGATCCCAAGTGCTTTGTAGTAGTCGTGGTACCGGGTTGGCATAGCTTCCTTCAAATCACACGGCCTGCGCCCAAATCTGCAAACAACGTGCAGTGATGACAACTGCCTAACAGTCGAAGTTAAGCTGCATCACCGTACGCCCGAATGCGAGCCTGCAACAGTTTGGCCAACGCGCCTGCCCTGAGCGATGAACATCCCCCAAACCGTCGGTGCCAATCAACTGCCACCGCCCGCAGATAGAAGCGGCGGGGGGCGGCATTCAATCCACCTTAACCGGACCGCCGATTCGACGCGCCGCTCGGCAGCGGTTGCCAACTTGACAGCCCGCATAACCCGCCCAACCCGGTTGGCACGCTCCAATCGCACACCCATCGCTTTGGCACGCGGTTTGAACTGTCTCCCTCATCGGTGCCGATTGGCACATTCCCATCCGAGCCATGCAAAGTCGCCGGCTCAACCACGTTTCAGGAGGCAGTTCCATGTTGATTCACGCACTCCCCGGATCCTTTCAGCGTTGCACCCCGTCATCCGATGGCCTCGCCCGCGAGTTCGACCGCATGGTCGGCACCTTCTTCAACCCTCAGCACTTTCCCGCAAGCCCAACCGTCGCGCCCCGCGAAGCTGCACGCACCGGTGTCCCACCCATCAACATCTCCGAAAATGAGCACGCTTTCTTCGTTGAGGCCGAGCTGCCCGGATACAAACTCTCTGATCTCGACATGCACTTGCTCGCAAACGAGCTCACGATCTCCGGCTCTCGCGAATCTGCCGATTCAGCAGCTCCATCCGCAAAGATTCTGCGTCAGGAACGCCCGAGCGGCAGGTTCCTTCGCACGCTCCGCCTTGGAACCGATATCGATGCCGCGAAGGTCGAGGCCACGCTCACCGCAGGCGTACTGACCATTCGGCTTCCCAAGGCCGAGGCCGCGAAGCCCCGCAAAATTGCCATCAGTGTCAACTGATCGTGCGCCACTTCACGCCCCGCTCAACACAAAACCAAACACCAAGGATCAACCCATGAACAGCAACTGCTGCCAGTCCAACGCTTCGTGCGCCACCGACAACTCAGTCGTCGCCAACTCCACCGACCGCAAGGTTTCAACCTACCTTCCAAGCGTCGATATCCTCGAATCATCCGAGGCCATCGTCATCACTGCCGATGTTCCTGGAGCCAACGCAAAGGCCGTCGAGGTCACGTTTGAGGATGACACACTCACGCTTCGAGCACCCGTTGCCGCCCGCGAGAGCGAAACTCGCCGCCCTCTCCACCGCGAGTATGGTCTGGGCGACTACCTGAGAAGCTTCACCATTCATCAGCCCATCGATCGTGATCGCATCAACGCTCGCCTGCTCGATGGTGTGCTCACCCTCACACTCCCGAAATCCGAAGCCGCACGTCCACGCAAGATCGCCGTGCAGGCCGGACAGAACTGAGTCTTCCGACTCCGTTTGCGATCAAAGTCACACATCCTCCTCGCACCGAGGCCGGCCGTCACTTGTTGATGTCCGGCTTCGGTGTTTCTCCGAGCGGTGTGGCTTGGCCCACCTTGATCAGGTCCGCCAATGCCGCAGGCACACGGTCCACCGGATATTCCCGGTAGACCGCCCCGGTCTTGAGCACAATCCGGCCTGCCAGCCCGCGACCCACCACAATCGTCTCCAGCGGCGCGCCGGCCAGCGAGAGCAGCGAGACCATCCCCATCGCCTCAAAGCCGCGCGGCTCTTTCGCACTCGTGCTCGCTTCGATCGGCCCGCGCCCCTTCTTCTCACCCGCACTCGTTCCGCCCGCAGGCCCACCCGTGAGCAGTGTGAGCAGATCGACAACCTCTTGAATATCCCCTTGACCCAGGGTGGTCTCTTGCCCATCGCCCCCGATTCGCTTCCACGTCTCAAGTTGTCGGCGATAGACCCTTCCACCATCCGCAGCAACACCCGTTTCATTGCGGCGAAGCACAATCGTCCCAACCTCTGAAGCATCGATGCGCGTCGCAAACGGCCAGACATACAGCGTGGCATCAAGCCGCAGATCCGCGACCGATCGCGCATCGATCACCACCACGCGTTCACCATCGATGCGTGCAAACAGGCGATCCCCTCGCGCATCGGCCGCGCCACCGATCTCCAGTCCATGCCGCTCGACCGTGACCGTCGGCTTGGTCTCTGCTGTGCTGCCCACCTCGCGCCGGTCAATCTCCATGGTGGCGCTCGCCGCGGGTGGTGAAAATCGTTTGGGGTCCGGTGGCGCGCCCCCATCCAGAAAGTCCGCGATCTTCACCCCGGCCAGCAGTCCGAGCAAGCGTTGCACCGCCGCCGGATCGGCCGGTGCCGCGAACGGCTCACGAACCGACCACGCTCCCTGCAAGCGAGCAATCGCCACCACATCCGCTCGATCATTCGTCAGACGAACACGCGAGACATCCAACCCCGCGCCGGTCATGGCCGTTCGGTCTCGCCACTCGCGCGGTGCGCCCCCGCGAAAAAGCTCATGCAACCGATCATCAATGGTTGCCCGCACGACCCTTGGCCGTGCCGATTGCCCATCCGCGCCCGCCATGACATTCGCATCTTCCACCTCGATCATCGCCGTCCCGGCGATCGAGCGCTCCGACAGCCGCAGCACAATCGCTGATGCCCCCGCAATCTCCAGCGTCACCACCGTGGGCCGATCTCCAACATCCATATTCGCAGACTTCGCATCCGGAACCGCCCGGGCCTTGGCGTCCATCAGCAACCGTCCGAGCGATTCGATCCGGCTCGAAGGCACCGGCCACGCCGGCTCGCTCGCGGCCTCGCCAGTTGCGGCGGGCCTGCCCGCAAGCAAAACACGCATCGACCACTCCGCCGTGCCCGATCGTTGCACGACTTCCGAATCACCCGACGGGTGTTCAATCCGAACCCCCGCCAGTCGCGTCAAGTCGAAACGCACCACCGCATCACCGACCACCAACCCACCCCCTGATGGTCCAGCAGGTGATGACCTCAGCAGCAGCAACGCCGCCGCCCCAAAAACAACCGCGACACACAACCACAGGATCGTTGCTTTGCTCGACATGCCTGAGTGTACCGGCCCATGGCCCTCTCGTTTGTCCGATCGGTCTGTTCGTCGTGATATCATCGTACCAATGGCCAACGCCACCAAACCACATCCCCGCCCCCTCATCGCCATCACCCCCGATATCGCCGAGCCTGCCCCCGGCAAGACCCGTATTCAATGTTCACTCAACTACTCCCGCGCCATCATCATGGCCGGGGGCCTGCCCGTGTTCATCTCGCCCGACCAGGCACTTATCGCCCAACAACTTGAAACCTTTGACGGCTTCGTTCTCACCGGCGGCGATGATCCTCGTACCGAGTCCTTCGGTGAGCCTACCCACCCCGCGGCAACACCCATGCACGCGCAGCGGCAGGGTTACGAGGTCGAACTCATCCAATCCCTGCTCGCCAGACCTGAGATTCCTGTCCTCGGCATCTGCCTCGGCATGCAGTTGCTCGCACTCGTCGCGGGCGGCAAACTCGATCAGCACCTGCCCGATCACCATCCCAACTCCGACCGACATCGAGGCGATGCGCTGCACCCGATCATTCCTTCTCCCGGCAGTTCACTTCCCGCCGGGCAGGTCGTCAGCCATCACCGCCAGGCCGTCCGAGATGCCGGTCGATTCTCCGTTGCCGCCAGAAGTGATGACGGCCTTATCGAGGCCATCCAGCTTCCACAGGCCGCGTTCTGCCTCGGCGTTCAGTGGCACCCCGAGCGCACACCGGATCTGAGTCTTGGTGCCGAAGTTTTCAGGAACTTTATGGCCGCCGCGGCACACCGGTCCTCACGCCGAACCGGCTGAAGGCGGCAAATCGCCAGCCCGTGCGCTTCCCTCGCGAGGTGGCTTTCGCTCAGATATCAGTGGCTTGTTTAGGAATGGACGCTCGCAGAAAAACCAGAAGACGCTCGCAAGCGCGATGTGCAGCGCGATCTGGAGAGTGAGTCCATACCACGTTTTCTCAGGGTTCACCACGCCGCGACCGATGACCGGAATCACCGCGAGCATCTTCCCCGCGACCTTCGCGATCAGGTTCAGGTTGAACTGGTGAATCAGGTACAGACTGAACGTGATCGTGCCCAGCAGCATCAGCGGCTTGTACAGCCGGAGTGAACTGACCCGCGTGCTCAGCGGGCGCATCACAATCAACACCAGCGCAAACCCCGACGCAATCGCGAGTTCCCCATACACGATCCGCGTCTCAGCACGCTGGTCGTGCGTCAGCATCGGATTGTCAGCACTCCATTCAACCCCCGAAAACCACCGCAGATACACCGACGCGACAAGCAGCGCCACCAATCCTCCATCAACAGCACGCCTTCCCCCCTCCGACCTGATGCGGCAGAGACGATGGAAGACCAGCACCCCGATGGCAAACAGTGCCCAATACTCGATAAACAAGCCGCACGAAACCTCCGGGAAAGCCGCGTTCACCACCAGCCCGACTCCCAGCAGCCCGGTCGTCATCGTCAACACCGACATCTTCAGAACGACCGTGAGCAGCATCATCAGGCCCATCACGAGATAGAACTGCTCCTCATAACACAGCGACCAATACACCGCTACAAACAGCGTCTTGTTCGTCGCGGCATATGCCACCGGGTTCGCCATCAGCGTGAGCCATTGAGTCAGCGTGATGTTCTGCACCCACTCCAGCGGGCCGAACTTGGCAAAGTCATTGACACCCGTCTGTTTCAGTTTGATGTATCGCGTTGCCGACCAGAAGACGATCGAGAGCAGGTACGGTGGATAGATTCGGCGCACGCGGCGCATCATGAACCTGCCAAACCCCAGCCCCTTCCGCTCGCACGAATCGACCGAGGCCGCGATGCAGTAACCGCTGATCACAAAGAACAGCATCACCGCTGGGCCACCCACATTCACCTGCGCGACGTGATGCAGAACGACGGCCAGCGCGGCCAGACCACGCCACGCATCGATAAACTCATATCGCTCGGGCCACAAGCCGCGCGCGTTCCGACCGCTCACCTGAACTTGGCTCACCGCAGGGTCCGACATACCACGAATGTAGCAGATCGCACGCCAGAATGCCGTCCTGAATCGTGCCCACTTTCCTGTTATCCTTGACCCTCTTCGACCAATCGACCCATGCGGAGTGTCCCCTGTGAACCGCGACCCGCTCGAACCCCGATTGCCATCCTCCACCGTCACCAGCCACGCCGCTGCCGTCCTGATCGTGTTCTGGTGTTTCTTGCTCGCAGGCTGCGGCATGACCGTCACCCCGCCCCCCGCGCCCGATCACCCGGTGACCGTCTACCTGACCCACCACGGAATCCATACCGGGTTGCTGTTGCCGCGTGAAGACGGCCGACTCGCCCAATACTCGTTCAGTCGCTGGGATTGGGCCGCGCTCGATGAGGATCAGTTTTATCGAGCCCCCTTTGCCGCACTCGTGCCCGGCAAGGGCACGCTCGGCACACGCAACCTTGAGGGTCCATTCACACTCGAATCCCTGGCCGCGTGCCCCGAACTTACCGACAACCACCCACCTATGGATTCTTTTTACCCCATCGTCGTCGATGCCCAATCGTGCCGTCAGACGCTCGCCACCCTCGATGCGCGCTGGCAGGCGTCCGCTTCCACCGCCCGTCTCAACCGCAAACGCTCCCTCAACTACATTCAGGATCCCGCCGACTATTCCCTCGCCAACACCTGCAACACCGAGACCGCAAGCTGGCTCACCTCCCTCGGTTGCACCGTCACGGGCGCGGCCATGACCTCCGACATCCGCGTCCGGTCGCCCGGTGGCGCGGATTCCCGCGATATCGCCGCCATCAAGGCCAAACCCCCAGCATCGACGCTGGCTCGTGCACGCGACGAGTGACGCTTCGGATCGCATCGACTACGCTTGCACCGCATGGCCACCACCCTTCACACCGCCACCACCGAGTTCGAGAAGCGTGACCGCTGCGCCGACCTCGACCACCGGCCCCGCGTCCTCCTTGGCAAGATGGGCCTCGATGGTCACGACCGCGGGGTCAAAGTCATCGCCCGCGCCCTGCGAGATTCGGGTGTACACGTAATCTACTCGGGCCTCTGGCAGACGCCACGCTCACTCGCGATCTCCGCACGCGATGAAGACTGCGACGTGATCGCCGCGTCCATGATGTCCAACTCACACCTCGTGCTTGGCCCGCGTCTGATCGAAGCACTCAAGCAACTTGGCCGGGCCGACCTTCCGGTCTATATGGGCGGCATTCTGCCGCAGGAAGATATCGCTACGCTCCTGGCTGGCGGTGTCGCCAAGTGCTTCACCACCGCCACGGGTCTGATGGATATCGTCGAAGCCGTGCGCGGCGCCACCCGCAAGCTCGAGCCCCTCATCCCCTCCTCTGAAGGTACGGGCAGTGGAACGGGCTTCCGGCCCGTCGCACCAATCGCCCAACTCGCCCGCGACATCTCCATGATGCACGAGGGCCGTCCCCTCCGGCCAAATGTGACACGCCGCAAGCCCCGCCGCGTCATCGGTATCACCGGCTCACCCGGCGCGGGCAAGTCCACGCTCGTTGCCCAACTCGTCGGCGAGTTCACCCGGCGGGCCAAAGAGCAACCCGCCTTGGGCCGCTGCGCTGTGCTCGCCTTCGATCCCAAAAGCCCGATCACCAGCGGCGCACTGCTGGGCGATCGTCTCCGTGTCGATTTCAACAACCTCGATGAGTCAGTCTTCTACCGCTCGCTCGCGATCAGCGGCGAAGACTACCACGCCGTTCCCGAGATCATCGAGCTGATCGGCGGCGCAAACTCTGACGCGTCGAACCCTGCAACCCACGCACTCGTCTTTGACACGCTCTTCATCGAGACCGTCGGTGCAGGCCAGAACGAGACCAGGATTCGCCAGCACGTCGACCGCACCGCTGTCGTGCTCACTCCCGGTATGGGCGATGCTGTGCAGATGGATAAGGCTGGCATCCTCGAGATCGCCGACCTCTTCGTCTGCAACAAGGCCGATCATCCCGGCGAAAATGAACTCGTCCGCGATCTCCGCGATGTCGCAGGCAAACGCCCCATCATCGAGACCGTCGCCACCCGTGGTCAGGGAATTCCCGAGCTGCTCGATAGCCTGTTGAACTGAGCCGCACGTTGCCAGTTCGCTTCCGTTGTCGCACGAGTGTCTCGTTGGTCGGCCTGATCTTCGGCTGATATTTGTAGCCAGCTCTCGCGATCGTGCAAAACGTGCCGAAAAACACACGTTTATTGTTCGGTTGAACTGTCGCAATAGATCCGCCCAGGTGATTCTGGAAGGATGCGCCGATATTTGCAGTGCCACGCCACGGGCAGGCCCAGACACTATCCGATTCGCTGTGCAACAGCAGCCGCGAGTTCTTAACCATCCCCGCCGCACGTATGAACACATCGCTCGCGGGCACCTGCTGACCGGAATCGACCGCGGCAACGTAGCCGCGCCGAGGTTTGTCGGCTCAACGTGTCTCGGCAACTTCCTACGCCGAAGCTCTACGATGCGGTCGCCAAGACTTCGCCAAGATCCGTTCCGACCGTTGGTTCTTCCAGCACCCGAAGCTTGTACCCCGCCGCCTTCAAGGTCGCCACGCACGAGTCATGCAACCGGCGACTGTGCGTTGCCAGCAGAATGATCGGCCGATGCTTGGCCATGCAGGCCGTCATGCCCGAGAGCACCTGCTCCTCTCCACCCTCGACATCGATCTTAATCCAATCCGGCGGCCGGATCACCTGCCTGCTGAGCATGTCGTCCAGCGACACCAGTCGCACCTTCACCGTTTTTCCAGACGGCGCCGTCGCGTGGTCCGTCTGGAGATGCCCGGACGCCGGGTTGACCCCAAGGTCAAAGCTCGCCTCTCCTGGCGAGTCGCTCACACCCACGTCGTACACCGTCACGTTCTGCATGTCGTTCATCAACACGTGCTGCTTGAGATACTCCAAGTTCCTCGGCGAAGGCTCGAAGGCGTACACATGCCCAACCGTCCCTACCAGCCTGGACGACAGCGGCGCGTAGTACCCGACATTCGCCCCGATGTCGTACATCACCCCGCCGTCGCGAAGCATTCCCGCGAAGAGATCCGCCTTCTCTCGCTCATAGGTCCCCAGCCAGCACCCGTGAATGTGCGAGCCCACGATCCACCGAAGCCCCTTGAGCGGACCCTTGCGTACCCGAACCCTCGCCTCTGCTGGAACAAGCCGAAGCGGCAGCCGGGCGAGCTTGCCAAGCACACTCTTGGCCGTCAAAATCCTCGGACTTGGGTCGACAATGCTCATTGCGCGTCTCCTGAGCTGACATTCTCCAGATGCTCTTCGGCGAGCCACGCCGGCCTGCCTCGCGGCATTACAAGATATCCGATTTCATCGCTCCGCTCGGTCACCACCAACATCCGCTCATCTGTCTGAATCTGCTTGTCGAAATAGACCGCAAAGTTCGGGATCTTCAACCAGCGCGTCAGAAAGGCCTCAATGCCGACCGGTGCACCACGTTCATCCGCAGCCTCAAGCCGCGGCCGCTCAGTCGAGACGCTCCGCCACACCGCATCATCAACCTGCTTCTCGCTCTCGATTCCAAGACTCTCATACGTCTTCGCGTAATACGGCGCGATCTCCGAATACTCCACCGGCCACTTCGAGTGCGGCATCCATTCTCGACCCGCAAAGTCCACCGGTTGAAACTCGACCAACTGCCCGCCCCAAAGATTGGTGGTTCCACCCAGGCTCCGACTGCGCCCGATCCGCAACCCATCACTCGGAAGGCCGACGCAGCGGTACGAATCCGCCGCGAAACTGCCCAGATGCCGCTCGCCCGCCTCGATCACCACCACCTCGCACATCGAATCGCGCTTCACCAGCTCACTAGCGACATACAACCCCACCGCCCCTGAACCAATCACGACAATGCGCTTTCGGCCGTTGGTTGTGCCCGCTGGGTTCAGTTGTGCCAGACTCGTCAGAAGCATCCAAGGGCCTTTCAAGGTTCTTCGGCATCGCGGTTCGTACACTTCAAGTGCCGCGGCTTTGGCCGAAACCAGATACGAGGCACACACCCATCGTACCCTCGGGCATCATCCACATGTTCAACCGCAACCATTCCACAGCCTCGGCATCTCGGCAGGCAGACCTGCCCTCCAGCGATCGTTCATATGCCTGACCTATCACAACCACCGCACGTCATGCAGTGCATGGAAATCTGGGGCGGCAACCGGCGGGTCACCACCCATGTGGCCATGGCCGGTATCGATGTCTGGGTCTACAGCCGCCCCTTCCGCGACAGCACCCGCTCATCCGATCTCACCAATGGTGAGAGCGGCGGCGACATTCACTATCTTTCCGCGTGCGCAACCGGGCGCATCACCCGCATGATCGTTGCCGACGTTAGCGGGCACGGCGCCGCCGTTGCCGCCGTCGCCTCAAGCCTTCGCAGGCTCATGCACAAGTTCTCCAACTACATCGATCAATCCAGGTTTGTTGAAGCTGTCAACCAGCGGTTCAACCAGCTCCGCGAAGAGTCCGCGGCCGCCGAAGGGCTCTTTGCCACCGCCGTTGTCGCCTCATACTTCGCGCCGACCGATGAACTCACCATCTGCAACGCCGGTCACCCGCGCCCCCTCTTGTTCGATTCTCGTGCTCAAACGTGGCACTCGCTCGACGTCGTCGCATCGCGCACCACACCCGCCAATCTCCCGCTCGGTGTGCTTGATGATGTCCCCTACGACACCCGCGCCCTCACGCTCGCGCCCGATGATCTCGTCGTCATTTTCACCGATCCACTCATCGAACTTCGCGATGCCCGTGCCCACGGCCGACTCAACGGGGAGGCTGGGCTTGTCGCAATTCTCAACACGATCCACAACCCAAGAGCCGAGACCTTAATCAAAGAGCTGCTCGATAAAGCCGCGGCCTACACCAACGCTCCCCGATCCCCCGAGGATGGCGAGCCAGAACTGAACGATGATGTGACCATCCTCGTCTTGCGGCGAAATCAGTCCAAGCCCAAGCCATCGATCAAGCTCAGCCTCATGGGTGCCGTGCGAGTGATTGCAAACGCTGTGCGATCAGTCTTTGCTCGCGATGTTCCGCTCTCGCTGCCGGAGCCACGGGTCGATGCCATCTTCGGATCACTCGCCGACCGATTCAATCGACCCGTGGCTCCGGCAGCGAGAGCGGAACATCGCGAGCAAAGACTGATCGCACAGCGTTTGC
>ENA-ORBV01008104-ORBV01008104.1-microbial-mat-metagenome-genome-assembly--contig:-NODE-8104-length-17797-cov-9.115745_pt1 | contig 17797 bp, 15 predicted proteins | sample MGYA00237777_ERZ505514 | MGnify/ENA primary metagenome ERZ505514 (study PRJEB26160, sample SAMN06269048) | microbial mat metagenome | isolation source: Oligotrophic lake microbial mat | place...
TGGCGGAGTACCGCCATTCACCTGCCAGGAATTCTGTCAAGAGAAGAAAAGGGGCGTGGCGGCCAAGTGTGCTGGCCTGGGCGGCCAAGTGTGCTGGCTTGGCGGCCAAGTGTGCTGGTCCGGCGGCCAAGTGTGCTGGTCCGGCGGCCAAGTGTGCTGGTCCGGCGACCAAGTGAGCTGGCTTGGGCGACCAAGTGTGCCGGCCCGGCGGCAAGTGTGCCGGGCTTGGCGGCCAAGTGTGCTGGCCCGGCGACAGAGTGCGGGTCCATCTCGGAATGGAAATTTCAGTTCCGATGAAGCTGGGCGTGGCGGCGGAGTGTGCTGAGTTGCTCGGAATGGAAACGTCAGTTTCGGCGGCGGAGCATGGGGTCGCAAACTTGCGCCGTAGCGCGAGATCTCAGTTGAGCGTGGCCGGTGGGCGGACGGCAGTGGCGGTGCTTCACCGTTCGCGATCACGGAGCACGGTCGATGGGAATGGGCAGAACAGCGCGGGGGCTACGCCGCAAGAAGTCGCGACAACCTGGCGTGCATCGGGCGAGGCCTGAAGGTCCCCAGCCTCAACTCGTGCGACGAAGCCTGGGCGAGCGGCGGACTGGGAGTTCTGGATATTGCTGTTGGGCCCTCGGCTCAGCGCGCAAAACGGCCGAAAAACGCGGCATTTTCGCCTGGGCGCGACCAGCGGCGCTCGAGCAGCGGTTCGTCCAGCGTGAAACGCTCGTCGCGACCCACGAGACGGTTGAGGGTCGGCTCGAACGGCGTGTACCAGACTTGGAACGGCATCTTGCAGCACGCTCGATCGGGCATCGCGGAACCGTTCACAGAACAGACTCCGGCGACGTCCAACGCGAACGATTCGTCTTCGATCGAAAGCGCGACGTCGGTGAAGCGCACTCCTACGACGTGCCCCAGGACGTCTCGGTGCGCTTCCACAGCCCACTCGACCAGCGCCTGCGTCTCGCGCGAAGGCGTCGCAGCCGTGACGTAGAGGACCGAGCGACGCACGCGCGGACCAAACGACAGATTCTCGTCGTCGACGACCAGCGCGGCCAACGAGCGGCCGGTGAAATCGACACCTGCGAACGATCCCGCTTCGAAACTCCACGCGAGCACGGCCTCACGACCATCGCTCACGAGCTCACCGTTGTAATGACAGGCACCTGCGAAAACGCTGGCAGTTCGCGCTTCTAGGTAGCGGCCGGAGAGAGCCACGTCTGCGTTTGTCGTCGGCACACAGACGGCCGTGAGGAAAGGAGCCAGCATCATGATTCACCTCGTGAAGTGAGAGCGCGCTTCGACAGCGTGTCGCGCGCGCATGGATTCGGTCGGTAGACCCTCGATCTTAGAGGATGCCGCGGAAACAGGCGCGTCCGGAGCGACAGTCGTCCGGCGCAGCCCGCTCCTTGTCGGGCCCCATGGCTTGCATCGTCAAGCGACACCAGCAATGGCGACTGGCGTCCAGGTAGTCGTCCTCCTCCATCGCCGGCGTCGATCGGAAGTAGTTCTTCTTGCTCTGCAGGTGAGTGCAGAACGGGCTGACGTTGAGGCCGGAATGCGCGGCATTCGATGCATCGGGGACGTTCATGTCACGCGCGCGCCAGCTTGGTGAGCGCCTCCAGGACAAGGGCCTTCGTGAGCGGAATCTTGAACGCGTTGTCGCTCATCGGCACAGCGCCGGCGAGCGCGAGATCGCACACCTTCGCCGCCAGCGCTTCGTCGACCTTGCCGCCCGCGAAAGTCTGGCCTTCGAGCGCGGCTTCCGCTGCCGGAACGCGCCACGGAATCGGTGCGACACCGCCGAGCACGAGCCGCGCTTTGCGCACGGTGGTCCCGTCGAAATCGAGGCGCAGCGCGACCGCGGCGAGCGCGAAATCGTAGCTCTCCTTCTCCTTGAACTTGACGTACGTCGATCGCGCGCCCGCGGGCAAGAGATCGAACGTGACCGCCGTGAGAATCTCGTCCGGCTCGAGCACCGTCTCACGCGTGACGTCGGAGTTCTTGGGCAGCGTGTAGTACTTCTCGAGCGGCATCGAGCGCAGTCCGCGCGCGACCGAAGCCACGTGCACTTGGGCGTCGAGCGCGATCAACGCCGGCGCCAGATCGCTCGGGTGCACGATGTACGAAGGTCCCCCACCGAGGATCGCGTTGTAGCGATTGTGACCTTCCGCAGAGAAGCACACGTCGCCACCCTTCTTCAAGCAGCGCGCTTCTTCGAGTCGGTAGTAGAGACAGCGCGGGCGTTGATTCAAGTTGCCGCCGACGGTCCCGACCGAGCGAATCTGCGGGCTCGCGACGGAATGCGCGGCTTCGCTGAGCACGACCGCGCGCTCGTTGATATGACGCTGGGTTTCGAGGCGTTCCAGCGTGACGAGCGGATTGAGCGCGATCGTGTCGCCTTGGATGCCGACCACGTCCAGGCCGGGAATCGACTTCAAATTCACGAGCCGCTCAGGCTCGACGAGATGTTCTTTCATCTCGGTGAACAGGTCTTGTCCACCGGCGAGCAACTTCACTCGGTACGCATTCTTCGGATCGCGCGCGGGCGCGAGCAGCTCGAGCACGGACGCGAGCTTCGTGGGATTGGAGATTACGAAGGCCTTCAATTCACACCACCTTTCCTAGAGCCGCCAAAATCTTGTCGGGCGTGAGCGGCAGATCGCGCACGCGCGCGCCGCACGCATTGAACACCGCGTTCGCGATCGCGCTGTGACCGGGTATGCACGTCGCTTCCGCGACACCGATGACGCCGCGTTCGTCCTCGTCGTCGATGATCGTGCGCATCATCGGCATCTCAAGCGAACCGGAGACTTTGTACGACTCGAACGACGGGTTGAGCATGATGCCGAGCTCGGAGTCGATCAACCGCTCCTCGTGCAGCGCGTACGAGAGCGCTTGGATCATCCCGCCGTTGGTCTGACTGACGACCGAGATGCGATTGAGCGGCAAGCCGCAGTCCTGCATCGCGATCATCTCGAGGACTTGCACGCGACCGGTGCGCGTGTCGACTCTGACTTTTGCGGCTTGGGCACCGTGGACTCCCGTCGCAGCCAAGCTCTTGTTCGCGGCGCGCGACCATTCACCTGTCGCGCTGAGTCCTTCGGCCGGGAGCATGCCGCAGGCTTGTTTCCACGTGATCACGGGCTTTTCGCCTTGTGAATCGCGAACTTGGCCGTCCTTGAATTCGATTCTCGCTGCAGCGACGCCGAAGACGGGAGCGAGTTTCGCGCGCAGCGCTTTCGCCGCGTTGTACGCAGCGACCTTGACCGCCGGAGCCAGCGATCCGGTCGTGGTACTTCCTCCTGAACCTGTCGCGCGACCGAGCTTCGTGCTGCCGATCCGGGCCGTGACGTCCGCGAGCTTCAAGCCGAACTCTTCGGCCGTGATCGCGGCGACGTACGTGCGCGTTCCGGTGCCGAGATCTTGTGTCCCGACCGAGGCCGTCACGCTGCCGTCCTTCTCGATGCGCACTTCCACCTCGGTGCCCTCGCCTCCGCCGCCGCCCCAACGCGCGATGCCGAAGCCGATCCCGATGCAGTCGGTCGCATTCGGATCACCCGGCTTCGTTTTGTGCGGATGTGCGTCCCAACCGATCTCCTGCGCCACGCGCTTCAGGTGTCGATGCCAGACCGCGTCCTTCAAGTTGGTGATGCGCATCGCGAGTGGATCGACACCGACTTTGTACGCGAGTTCGTCGAGCGCCGACTCCATCGCAAACGCGCCCTGCGGATAGCCAGGCGCGCGCATCGCGCGATTCGAGTCGAGGTTCGTGTACACCGGCACCGTCGACGAAAACGCCTCTTCGACCGAGTACACGAACGGCAATTTCGTCATCGAGCCGTCGCCCACGCCGCCGAATTTCTTCCTCTCGGCCGTCATCCCGACAAGCTTGCCGTCCGCCGACGCCGCGAGCTTGAGCCTGACTTTGCCGCCACTGCGGTTGCCTGCGGCGAGGAATTCGTCGCGCCGCGTCATCATCAAATGTACGGGCCGCTTGACCGCCTTCGAGAGCCGGCATGCCGCCATTCCCTCTGCTCCCAGCCCGAATTTCGAGCCAAAACCGCCGCCCATGTGCTCGACGATGCCCGTGACGCGATTGGCTTTGAGCCCGAGCTCTTCGGCTGCGTCCCCCGCGAACGAGAACGTCGCCTGCGTCGAGCAGTACACGGTCGCCTCCTCGCCGCCCTCGTAGTCGACGACGACGCCGTGCGTCTCGAGGCACGCGTGATGTTGCACCGGCACGCTGTAGATTTCGTCGATGACGTGAGCGGCTGCGGCGCACGCAGCATCGGCCTTCGCGCGATCACCGTCCGTCGTGACCTTCGCCTCCTTCGCGTGCACCTTGGGCGCATCCGGCGCGAGCGCTTGCGCTTCGTCCACGACGAAACCTTCGGTCTCGTACTCGAGCACGATCGCACGCAGACCGTCTTCGGCGCGCTCGGGCGTCGTCGCTGCGATCGCGGCGATCGGCTCACCGAGCCAGCGCGTGCGCTTGCCCTCCAAGACGACAGCTCCCACGACGCCGTGCACTTTCAGCGCGGCCGACAGATCGAGCTTCTTGATCGAGAGCGCCGGCACCGGCGCGAGCAAGAGACGCGCGTACACCATGCCTGCGACACGGATGTCGTGCGTGTACCGCGCTTTGCCCGTCACTTTTTCGCGCGCATCGACGCGCACCAGGTCGTGATTGAGCACCTTCAAGTCCGCGCGCTTGGGCCACGTCGGCACGTCGGTTTTCGGTTCGTCTTGCATGGCTCAGCGACCTCCCATGCGTTTTCCGGCGGCGAGCGCGGCGGTGAAGATGTGCGGATAAGTGCCGCATCGACACACGTTGCCGGCGCAGGACTGCTTGACCTCTTCGAGCGAACAGTTCGGCTTCTTCTCGAGCGCTGCCGTGATCGACATCAAGAAACCCGGCGTGCAGAAGCCGCACATCAACGCGTCCTGCTTGCAGAATTCGTCTTGCAGCGGCGTGAGCTCATCACCGGTCGCGAGACCTTCGATCGTGCGGATTTCCTTACCGCGCAAGTCGACGGCGAGTTGCAGGCACGCGTAACGCGGCGAACCGTCGACGATCACCGTGCACGCGCCACAGTTGCCGCGATCGCACACGAGCTTCGTCCCCGTCAGGGTCGGCGAGCAGTGATTGCGCAATGCCGACAAGAGCGTGGTGCGCGGCTCGACTTTCAGCGTCTGCTTCGCGCCGTTGATCGTGAGCTCGATGTCGACTTCACCGGCGAGCGTCTCGACCTCCGCAGCGCTCGCACTCCCTGCCGCCGTGCGCGCCGTCGCGCCGATCAGTCCGCTGGCGATCACGCCTCCCGCGGCCACTTCACCGGCACCTTTCAAGAAGCGCCGGCGCGACAATGCATTGGCGTCTTCGCGCGCGGGATCGGGTTCGTCGGTTCGCTGCGTCATCGTCGCAATCCAATCGTGCTTGGAGTTCGTCGTCGATCAGGGGAGGTATGAGTCTACTCGTCGAAGTCGCCGAAGCTACTGCGCTCGGCAGCGTGCGCCACGCTCCCGATGCTGCTATTCTCCGCCCTGCATTCGACCCCACTTCGCCCTGAACACCAGAGCGAGCCGTCCGCGTCCTGTTCGCGCGTGCGCTCGTCACACCAAGGAATGCCGTGAAGCTCCACCCGATCCTGAAATCCGCCGCTGTACTCGCCCTCGCAGCCCTCGCCGCATGCAACAAGGCCGAGTCGACCGCAGCTCCCCTGAAAACTCCGGCGGCGAATGCCGCACCCGAGAAAGCCGCGCCGCCGCCGATCGTCGTCGACGAGAAGGCGATGCAAGACGCGACGAAGCGTGTCGATGACGCAGCCAGCGAAGCCGCAGCGAAATTGAAGAGCGCCGTCGACGCGGTCACGAAGGACGTCGTGAAGAAGCCGCTGCGCTTCAGCGGCATCCCGAATCAGAACACGACCGAACTCGAGGCGAAGTACAAGCCGCTCGCCGGCTACCTCACGACGAAGCTCGGCGTTCCGGTCGAGTACGTTCCGAGCGCCGACTACAACGCCTCGGTCGATGCGTTCAAGAACGGCGATCTCCTGCTGTGCTGGTTCGGCGGTTACACCGGCGTGCAAGCGCGTGCGGCGGTGAGCGGCGCGCGTGCGATCGCGTGCGGTCCGCGCGACATGAAGTTCCGTAGCTACTTCGTCGCGAACAAGAACGCCGGCCTCAAACACGGTCTCGATTTCCCGATGGCCCTCAAGGGCAAAAAGTTCACGTTCGGATCGGCCTCGTCGACCTCGGGACGCTTGATGCCCGAGTACTTCATCCGGCGTGAAACGAAGCTGTCGCCGAAGGACTTCTTCGGCGCCGAGCCCTCGTTCACGAAGGGTCACGATCAAACGCTGGAGTTGGTCGCCGCCGGGACCTTCGACGCAGGCGTCGTCGACTACACCGTGTACGACAAGCGCGTGAAGGAAAAGAAGGTCGATCCCGAACTCGTGCAGGTGATCTGGGAGAGCCCCGAATTCTTCGACTACCAATTCACCGCGCACCCCGCGCTCGACACGACGTACGGGCCGGGTTTCACCGACCGATTGCAGGCTGTGCTCGTCTCGATGAAGGGCGCCGACCTCGAGTTGCTCAGTGCGATGGACCGTCAAGAAGGCGGCTTGATCGCCTGCAAGAACGAGGACTTTGAAACTCTACGCAAGCTCGCCGTCGAAATCGGCCTCCTGCGCTGATCCGTCGGCGGTCTCGCGCGTCGTCGCGGGATCGGCGGCTTTCGAGCTCCACGCGGTCAGCGTTCTCCACGCTGACCGCGCGGCGCTTGCGCAGGCATCGCTCGCGATCTGTCCGGGCGAAGCCGTCGCGCTGGTCGGTCCGAGTGGTGCCGGGAAGACCACGCTGCTGCGTCTTTTGAACGCGTCGATCGCGCCGAGCGCGGGGTCGGTGTGCGTCGACTACAAGGACTTGGGAGCTCTCACTCCGAGCGCTTTGCGCCGCGTGCGCGCGAAGATCGGTTTCGTGCATCAAGACCACGCGCTCGTGCCGAATCTGCGCGTCAGCCAGAACGTGATCGCAGGTTCGCTGGGCAGCCGATCGTTCGTGAGCGCCGTGCGTTCGATGGTGTGGCCCGATCGCGCTGCGCTCGAGCGCGCCGCCGCGATCCTGACGCGCGTCGGAATCGGCGACAAACTGTTCCAACGCACAGACCGTCTCTCGGGAGGCGAACGTCAACGCGTCGCGATCGCACGCGCGCTCTTTCAGGATCCGAGCGCGCTGCTCGCGGACGAGCCGGTTTCGTCGGTCGATCCTGCGCGCGCGCGCGACACCGTCGCGTTGCTCTTGGAACTGTCGCGCGAACGTCGCTCCACTCTCGTCGTCAGCATCCACGACATCGCTCTCGCGCGTGATTTCTTTCCGCGGCTCGTCGGATTGCGGCAAGGTCGCATCGTGTTCGACGAACCGACCGAGCGCGTCGACGAACGCGACTTGGCCGCCTTGTATGCGATCGAGGGTCTGGAGCGCGTCGAACGTGGCGGCATCTAACGCGTCAGGTCACATCGCGGTGCGCCCGCTGTTCGGGACGCGCGGCGTCGTCCTCTTGGGTTTGTTCCTGATCGCGCTGGCCGCGTGGTTCGCGCTCGGGCTTTCTCCTCGAGGTCTGATTCCCCACGCAGGCGGCGTGGAGATCGCGCAGCGTTTTTTCGCGGGAGCTCTGCACCCGGCCATCGACTACGAGAGCGCGCCGCCGATCGACGCGGACTCGTTCCTCGTGACGGTCCTCGCCGCCGCCAAGCGCACCGTCGTCTTCGCAGCCGCCGGAATGAGCCTCGCACTCGTCTTCGGCATCGTGTTGGGCTTCCTCGGTTCGAGCGCGTGGTGGAGCGGCGGAACTGCGCCGTCGAGCCGCTTTCTCGCGCGTTTCGCGTGGCCCAGCGTGTGGATCGCCGCGCGCACGACGATCGTCTTCATGCGCTCGATCCACGAACTTCTGTGGGCAGTCCTATTCCTCGCAGCGTTCGGTTTGAACACGTTCGGTGCCGTCGTCGCGATCGCGATCCCCTACGGCGGCACGCTCGCGAAGATCTTCAGCGAGATGATCGACGAAGCGCCGCGCGACTCGGGGCTCGCGCTGCGGCACCTCGGCGCGTCGCGACTGCAAGAGTTCTGGTTCGGACTCGTGCCGCGCGCGTTCCCCGACATGTGCGCCTATGCGTTCTACCGCTTCGAGTGCGCGATCCGCAGTTCAGCCGTGCTCGGATTTTTCGGGTTCCCGACGCTCGGCTACGGCATCGCGCAAGCCTTCGAAAATCTGCACTACGACGAAGTCTGGACCTACCTCTACGCGTTGATGGCGCTCGTCGTCGCCGTCGAGCTGTGGAGTGGTGCGCTGCGTGCGAGGTTCGTCGCGTGAGCGCTTTCAAAAAGCGAGCGGGGCCGTCCATCGACGCACAACACCGTGCGCGTCCGAAGAGCCTGCTCGTGCGGTGGAGCTTGTGCGCGCTCGGAGCGCTCGTCGTCTACGCGTGGTTCTCGGGCGACATCGCCTTCGACGACATGTTCACTGCTCGGCGCGCGGAGAATCTGGAGCGCTTCGTCACCGTCGACGCACAACCGTTCGAACTGCGCGAGGAAGCGTTCTCGCCCGACAGCTACGTCGCCTGGGCCTGGAAGCTCGGTGTCGATCGCGGCTTCGAGGGCGCACTTGCCACGCTGGCGATGGCCGTCGTTGCGATCGCGCTGGCGGCTTTCTGCGCGGCATTCCTGGCGCTCGTGTCGGCTCGCAACGTGTCCTCGAAGCGGCCGTTCGAAGCGCTCGTCAGGGCCAGCGACCGCGGCTGGTACGGGCGCATCACGAGCGGTCTGGTGCGCGCCTTCCTCGTCTTCTTGCGCTCGATCCCGGAGTACATCTGGGCCTACGTGCTGCTCGCTCTGCTCGGCGCGAGTGCGTGGCCCGCGATCCTCGCGCTCGCGATCCACAACTCGGGAATCTTGGGCAAACTGGGCGGCGAAACGATCGAAAACCTCGAGTCGAAGAGCCTGTTCGCGCTCCGTCAACTGGGAGCCTCGCGCGCCGAAGTCGTCGTCGCCGGCGTCTTCCCGCTCGCGCTGTCGCGCTATCTGCTCTACGTCTTTTACCGCTTCGAGACGTGTGTGCGCGAAGCGACGGTGCTGGGGATGCTCGGCGTCGTGTCGCTCGGCTACTGGATCCAGGACGCCCGGGCGAAGCAGTTCTACGACCAGATGATCCTGTTCGTACTGCTCGGCGCCGGAATCGTGTTGCTCGCAGACTTGTTCTCCGCGCTCGTTCGCGCGAAGCTGCGCCGGGCGACTTGATTCCGCGCACATGACCGATTCCGTCGTCAGCATCCGTGATCTCACGAAGAGCTACGGCAAGGTCCGCGCGCTCGACTCGATTTCGTTCGAGCTTTCACCCGGACCGGTCGGTCTGCTCGGACCGAACGGTGCGGGCAAGACGACGCTGTTGAAGCTCTTGCTCGGCCTGCTCGAACCCGACTCGGGTGCAGCTACGATCGCCGGTTACGATCCACGCAAGCGCGCCGACCGTCTGACGCTGCGGGCGCGCATCGGATACATGCCCGAGAGCGATTGCCTGATTCCGCGCACGAGCGCCGTCGAGTTGGTCGGCACGTTGGCGCGCTTGACGGGGCTCTCCGCTACCGACGCGATGACGCGCGCACACGAGGTCCTCGACTACGTGGGACTCGACGAGTCGCGCTACCGCGACTGCGACAGCTACTCGACGGGCATGAAACAGCGCCTGAAATTGGCGCAGGCACTCGTGCACGATCCGCCCATTCTGTTGCTCGACGAACCGACGAACGGGCTCGACCCCAAGGGCCGACGTCACATGCTCGATCTCGTTTGGGATCTGGGACACGTGCAAGGGAAGAGTCTCTTGCTGTGTTCGCACCTCTTGCCCGACGTCGAGCGTTGTTGCCGCGACGTGATCGTTCTGAAGAAGGGCCGTGTCGTCGCGCAGGGTTCGATCGAAGCGTTGACGCGTACGGAGGCGCGGCGCGTACGTGTTTCGATCGACGGCGACGCCGATCGATTCGCGACCGAACTCGAGCGACTCGGCATCGCGAGCGAGCGCGATGCAAACGATTGGATGCTGCGACTCGCGGGTGACGACTGCGACGTCGTGTTCGACGCAGCCCTCGCGGCCGCAGTCCGTATTCAACGCGTCGAACCGGTGCGCTCCACGCTCGAAGACGCTTTCGTGAAGACGCTGTCGGCTGCGGAAGACGAGCGCGCATGAAAGCCTCGACGCATACCGAGGTCTACCGCCCCTTCCGCGGCGAACTCACGACGCGCCGCATGCGCTTCGTTCCTCTGCTCAGCTCGAACCTCAAAACAGCCACGAAAAAGCGCTTGCCGCTCGTGCTGCTCTTCGCCCCGCTCGCGATCGGCACCGTCATTTTCTCGTTCACCGTGTACGCGGGCTTCGCGATCCAAGCGGGCGATCCGCCCTCCGCCCTCGGCGGCGGCGCGAGCATCGCCAGCATCATCGGACAAGCGCTCGTGTCGCAGCGCACGCAGCAACTCATCCAAGCGCGCGAGATGATCGTCAACTTCCACTTGGCGACGAACATGTTTTCGCTCTTGTTGATGGCTTGGTACGGCGCCGGGGTCCTGGCCGAGGATCGGCGCCTCGGAGCGCACTTGCTCTATTTCGCCAGGCCCTTGTCGCGCTTCGACTACTTGCTCGCGAAGTTCCTCGTCATCGCGACCTTCGGCGTGCTCGGTGCAGTCGTTCCAGGCCTCGTGATCTGCACCGTCGCGACATTCGCATCGCCGGAGTGGTCGTTCCTGCGCGAGGAGTACGACGTGATCTTCTCGACGATCGGCTTCGGTCTCTTGTGGACGGTGCTGGTCTCGTCGATCGTCCTGTGCGTTTCGAGCCTGGCCTCGCGTAGGTCGTTCGCACTCGTCGGCGTCTTCGCCGTATTCATGCTGACCTCGGCGACGGCATCCATCATGGCCGCGATGCAGCGCGACTCCGATTTCCGCGCGCTCAGCCCGATGCTCTCCGCCGTGCGCCTCGCAACTTCGATCTTCGAGTTGAAAGCGCGCCATGCCTCTTGGAACTTGACCTTGGCTTGGAGCTCGGTCGGCGCGTACATCCTGATCTCGTGGACCCTGGTGTGGCTGCGCACGCGGCGCATGGACGTCGTGCAATGAGCACGCTGGTCGAAGCACGAAACCTCGGTCGTTTCTACGGCGACGTGGTCGGCGTGTCGGATGTGACCGTGTCGATCCCCACAGGCGTCGTCGGTCTGCTCGGACCGAATGGTGCTGGAAAATCCACCTTTTTGAAGCTCCTCGTCGGAGAACTGCGACCCTCGCGCGGATCGATTCAGGTGCTCGGTCACGAGCCGTTCGGGAACCGCGATCTGTACGAGCGCTTGGGATTTTGTCCGCAACAGGACGCGCTCTACGCCGAGATGACCGGCTTCGAGTTCGTCGCGTTCCTGACGCGGCTCGCCGGTTACAGCCGGTCGGACGCAGAAGTTCGCGCTGTCCGTGCCTTGGAACGCGTCTCTTTGAGCGACGCCGCGCACCAGAAGACGCGCGGCTATTCGAAGGGCATGCGCCAGCGCGTCAAGATCGCGCAGGCGATCGCGCACGAACCGGAATTGATCGTGCTCGACGAACCGATGACCGGGCTCGATCCGATCGCCCGGCGCGACGTCGTGCGCTTGTTCACCGAACTCGCGGGAGAGGGGGCTTCGATCGTGCTCTCGAGTCACGTGCTGCACGAAGTCGAAGCGTTGACGAAAGACATCGTGCTTCTTCATCGCGGTCGATTGCTCGCACAAGGCGCCGTGCACGAAGTGCGCGCGTTGCTGTCGTCGCATCCGCGCAAGATCGAGATCAAAGCGCGCGAGTCGCGCCGCCTCGCACGAGCTTTGCTCGCCGTCGAAGGCGTCTCCAGCGTGAAGCTCTCGCGCGATGGCCACGTGCTGCTCGAGACCAGCGACATCGCTCGTTTCGAGCGCGATTTCGCTGCGATCGCAGTGGCCGAACGAGCCGGCATCGAGAGCTACGAAGCGATCGACGCCGGCCTCGAAGCCGTGTTCGACTACTTGGTGGAGGCTTCCGCGTGAGAGCCTTCGCAAAAGCCGCGCTTTTGATCGCCCACGTGCACTTCGTGCGTTCGCTCACGGGGAAACGCCTCGTCTTCTGCGTCCTCCTCGCGCACCTTCCGGCACTCGCAGGATTCGTCGCGAGCGGCATCAGTTCGCGTGTCGGGCCCGCCAACCTGGCTGCGAACTTGGGTTGGATGATGCTGCTCCAGATCGCGATTCCGCTCGTGGCCTTGATCGGCGGTTCGGCCGTCGTCGCCGAAGAGATCGAGGACCGCACGATCACGTATTTGTTCACGCGGCCCGTTCCTCGACCGGCGCTCTTGATCGGCCGTTTTGTCGCGACGGCGTTCTTGCTCGCCGTCGTCGCTGCGTCCGCCGTGTTCTTCTTGTTGCTCGCGTGCGAACGCGCACGCGGCAAGGGCGGAACTTTCGATGCTCACTTCGCAGCCACTCTGTACGAAGCCGCCGTCTTGGGCGTCGTCGCGTATTCGGCACTGTTCGCGGCGTTGGGCGCATTCTTCAAACACCCGATGATTCTCGGAGTCGCCTACGCCTGCGCGATCGAGGGCTTCCTCGCGAACCTGCCGGGCAAGAATCAGTCGCTGACGATTCAGTACTACTTGCGCAGCTTGATCGCGGATGAGGCGGCGCCAGCCTGGCGCAAGGTCGAAGGCTTCGGTTCGGCCGCGTTCGCGTCCGTCGAGCGCGCGCACATCGTCCTCGCCGCGATCGTCGTCGTCGCGCTGTGCTTGGGCGCCTGGCGCCTCGCGCGCCGACAGTTCGAACTCACTTCTTGACGCGCTCGTAGTGCGTGCGGCGCACGACGCGTTCGCGTCCGTCAGGGTCTGCACCCACTTGCTCGAGTTCGAATCGATCGGGGTTCACCACGCGCAAGACGCTGATCGCGCGGCGCAACGCACCCGATTCGGGATCGGCTATTTCGATGACGAAGCGCACGCCCTTCGCTTGCAGATCGCCGCGACCACGCGCCACGCCCATACCCGTCGCGAGGTCACTGATCATCAACAGTTGATACTCGCCTTGATTGACGTCGAAGCCTAGAAACCCCGTGGTCGCGTGTGTTTCGCCGGAGAGATCGAGCGTCGCGTCCCACTTCAAATAGCGACCACCGAGCGTGCTCTCGATGCGCGCCGAACCAGGTCGCGGATCGCCTTCGTCGTTGTCGGCACCGACGGTGACGACCGTCGTCTTCCACGATCCGGTGAGGGCCTCGAGAGCGCGATGTTCCTTGCGCGGTCGACTCCCGCTCGCTGCTTCGCGCGCCTGATCTTCGATCTGCTCGACGTTCACCGCCACGTTCGAGCGCCGCGGTGCACGCGCCGGTTCCGACGCCACGCAAGCCGACACGAGAAAAGGGATGCACAGTGTGACGATTCGCATGTGCGCCACTCTACCGCGTCGGATCGGCCGATCCGACGAGCACCTCGTCTCGCGCCAAATCGACCACGAAGTCGGTTCCGACACGCTCGACGCCAACGCGACTCCAGCGCGGTTCGCGTCCGGCGAACGGATCGCGCAAGCGCAGTCGTCCGGCGCTGACGGCGCGCACGGTGACGGATCGCGTGACACCGTCGGCTCGACGCGCCGACACGACGAAGCCGCCTTCCGCATGCAGTTCGTCGAAGGCAGCCTCCGGCCACAGCACACTCGCAGCCGGAAAGACCCGCACGATTCCGCCCCACGATTGCAGCAACATTTCGTGGACGGCCTCCATCGCCAGCATGTTGCCCTCGAGCGTGAACGGCTGGTAAGTGAAGTTCGACAGCCCCTCGCCCGAGCGATCGCCGTTCACGTGCAAACCGTTCGAGAGCGTGAACGCACGCTCGTAGTCGAGCAAGGCGCGACGTGCGATTTCAGGGCGACCGGCGCGCGCTGCGAGGCTCGCGAACCAGGCGAACGTGTAACCGGTCCACTCCTTCGTCCCCGCTGCGAGGATGCCGTCGATCGTCGCGTCGACGGTGCGGCGATCGGCAGCCTCGCCTTCGATCGACAGGATCCCGAGCGGATGAATGGCGAGCGTGTGACTCAAGTGTCTGTGCGATTCGTCGTACGGCGCACCGGATGCGATCGTCAACGCGCCGCTCGCGTCCAGATCGAAGGCCGGCAGCTCGGCGCGCGCCCGTTCGAAGTGCTGCGCGGCCGAATCGTCGCCGCGCGCGCGCTCCATTTCAGCCGCGCTCGCAAATGCGGCGTGCAACAAGGCCGTGTCGTAGTTGGAATTCGGCGTGAGCCAGGCACCGGCCGAGTTGTCGCGGAATTCAGGGCTCGACGAGAGCGCCAGACGCCTTGATCCATCCGCGCAGAGCGGTGCGAGTTCGTCGAGCGCCGTGGCGATCTCGCGACAGAAGGGAGCCGCGAACTCGCGCAAGAAGTGCTCGTCCTGCGTGACACGCCAATGTCGAGCGTGGAGGAATGCCGTCCACGCACCGTTCGTCGGCGACAACGCGTACTGCGCCCAACCGCCCAGCGGTGTGCCGTCCAACGCCATGACACCTGGCACGACGGCGCCTCCTACACCGAAGAAAGTGCGCGCGAACTCGCGGAAGCTCGGCAAGAGACGAGCGTGGTGCTCGAAGAGCGCCAGGCCGCTGTCGAAGAGTCCGGCGGGCGCGTACGCGCCGTACGTCGCCTGCAAATTCAAGTCGCAGTGGTAATCCCCGTGCCACGGCGGTGCCGCGAGATCGACGTTCCATGGACCTTGCAAGGACGCCGGCGGCGAACCGCGTCGCGATCCGGACACGGTCAGGAAGCGCACGAAGTCGTAGTGGTTCTGCAGCGCCTTGTCACCGATCGAAACGTGGCTCGATCCAGTCGCGGAGCGAAACGAGAGGATGTGTTCGCCGAAAAGTCGCGAGTAGCCGATGCCCAGTGCCTGTTGCGCTCGCTCGGCTGCGAGCTCGGTTGGCAGTGCGTCTTCGGCACCGTCGACGACCGCGATCACGATCTCGAGGCCGCCTTCGACGTTAGCCGCACGCACGGCGATTCCGACGGAATGGCCGCTCGCTCCGACGATTTCGCCGCGCACGCCGTCTTCGAACGATGCTGCTTCTCCGCCCGCGAGCGTGAGTCGCCAATCGTTCGGCGAAAATTGCGCGAGGTCGGCGTCTTCGATGCGGAGAGCGAAAATGGGTCGAGCCGCGCTGGCGATCGCGTGGACGAAACCGTTCGACAGCGGGATCTGCGCCTCACCGCGCACCAGGTCGAGTCCGTACGTGCGCGGCTTGCGTTCACCGAGCGGAATCACGAGCTCGCCCAGTGCGAGCCGCCCCGGATACGCGAAGCGCTCGTACGGTTCGTCGTAGCGTTCCTGGATCCGACCAGTGTCCCCCGCTGCAACGAGAGCGCGCAGATCGCGCACATTCCAATCGTCCGCGCGCGTGATCTCGGGCCGACGCGCGTCCCACCAGTCGCTCTTGCCGAGCGTGAGCTTCAAATCCGAACCGTCGATCCACACGAACGCGCCGAGCAAGCCGTTGCCGATCGGCAAACCTTCGACGGCGCTCCGCGCGCGCGGCGCGATCGTCAGTGTGTCTCCGTTCTTCGTCCAACGACCTACTGCGCTGCCGCGGTCGGTGATCCATTTGCCCGCTCCGATCCGGAACGCGGCGGCCGGGAGTCCGGAACTGTTCACGAGCCGCGAGCGGGCGCCGGCGCGCGCGTCGAGGCGAGCCGCTGTCGGCGAGGCACACGATTCGGAGCTCAAAATCACGCGGTTTTCAACGATCTCCGCCGCGGCCGCTACCCAACCCGATCGCGCGTCTTGGATCTCGAAAACTTCGTCTGACGCACCGCTGAAGCGCAGGTCGAGTGCGTGATCGAAGTAGAGCTCGAATGTCCCCCGCTCTTGATTCGGGCCGCTCTTGCGATCGTCGACGAGAGGTCCCGACGACTCGACGTCGCGACCATACGTCTTTGCGAGTGCGATCGAGGCCAGGCGCTCGCCGACGGGACGCTTGTTACGCGGATGGATGTCCTGCGCTTCGCCGAGGTCGATCGTCGACACCATGCCGGTAGCCGCGAGGCGCAACGCGCGGCGTTGAGCTTCGCGCAATTCTGCGGCCTCGCCCGTGTCGCCTGCGTAGTCGAAGGGTGCGATCTGGACGAAGTAGAACGGCCAGGTCGCGTTGGAAAAACGCGCGCGCCAATCCTCGATCATGCCGACGAAGAGCGACTCGTACTGCGCCGCGCGCTTGCGATTCGATTCGCCTTGGTACCAGATCGCGCCGCGAAACGTGAAGCGCGTGAGCGGCGCGATCATCGCGTTGTAGAGAGAGCTCGGCGTATGCGGCCCGAAGTCGGCGTCGGCGGGACGCGTCGGAACCACGCTCGACGGCGCACCCCGGCGAGCGCGCCATGCTCCCGCGAGTGGAACGTCGACGTCGCCGGCGAAGACATGCAAGCCCACCGGTTCCCCCAAGATTCCTGCCGTGCCGGCCACGTCGAAGACGCGCACGGCGACCACGTGTCGACCGCGCGTCATGAGATCGCTCGGGATCGTGTAGACGCGCGCACTGCGGCTCTTCGCGCGCAAGAGCGTGCTGCCGACGAGCACGCCGTCGAAGAACACCGCGTCGAAATCGTCGATCGGCGGCAGAGCCAACGTCGCCTCGCGACCGACGAGTGCCGCGGGTGTTTCGAACGAGCGCCGCAGCCAGAACAATCCGTCGTGGCGCGCGTGATCGCCACCCAATTCGCCCGGCTGTACGACCTCGTCCCACGCCGAGTCGTCGAATTCCAAGCGCGCGAATCCGTCGCGCAGACCGTGGTCCACCTCCTCCACGGACGCGATCCACGCCTGTGTCGAGCGCGCGTCGGCCGCTCTGGCCCTGTCGGGTGAGCGCGCGTCGCGCTCGAGTCGTTGGACCGTATCGACGAACTCCGACGAGCGTCCGAGTGTGATGCCGCTCGTCCAAGCTTCGATCGGGGTGCCCCCCCAATCGCTCGCGACGATGCCGACCGGCACGTCGAGTTCCAGCCGAAGTCGCCGCGCAAAAAAGTACGCCGTAGCGGAAAAGCGCGCGACTTGATCAGGCGTCGCCGCGGCCCACGCGCCGTTCACGTCGTCGCGCACAACGGGGGCGATCGCGTTTTCGACGGTGAAGAGGCGCAAGCGCGGATCGGGCGCCTGTGCGATCTCTTGTTGCCAATCGACCACGCCAGCCCACGAACGTTCCACCGGTCCGACCGGCATCTCCATGTTCGACTGTCCAGCAGCGAGCCAAACTTCTCCCACGTAGACGTCTTCGACGCGCACGACGTTTTGCCCACGCACCTCGAGCGTGTACGGACCGCCCGCTGCGCGCGTTTCGAGAAGCGTGCTCCAACGCCCGTCTTGATCGGTCAGCGCGACGTCGCTCGTCGCGCCGAAGCTCGCTGTGACGCGCACGGATTCACCTGGCGCTGCGAAGCCGAAGATCTGGACGCGCGTCTCGCGCTGCAGTACGACGCCGGACGAAAACATGTGCGGCAGTCGGACGTCGGCCGCGGCGACAGGGGGGAACGTGAGCGCTGCGAGCACGCAGGAGACGATGCGACCATGGGACATACCGTCTCAGAGTAGATACTGGCCCCTTTTGTTGGCGGATCCGCGACGGAAAAATCGCGCCTGAACCGCAACCGCCGCCACCGCCGCTCGTCTTGTCCATGGTGCGCATCTCGCGCACCCCTAGAAAGGACAAGCGACCATGGACCTCGAAGACCCTTTTCCG
>ENA-ORBV01008105-ORBV01008105.1-microbial-mat-metagenome-genome-assembly--contig:-NODE-8105-length-17797-cov-8.600959_pt1 | contig 17797 bp, 10 predicted proteins | sample MGYA00237777_ERZ505514 | MGnify/ENA primary metagenome ERZ505514 (study PRJEB26160, sample SAMN06269048) | microbial mat metagenome | isolation source: Oligotrophic lake microbial mat | place...
CCGCCGATCGTGACTGGCATGAGTAAGACCTAAATACAGGCCCGCACGATCACTCTAAAGGAAATAGGCGAGAAAGTCCAGAGAAAAATAACAGCGCGTCAAGATTTCAAAATGGCCAATCTCCAGCCCACCGCCTGAAGGCGGTGGGGTTGGCTGGCTCCTCGAAGTGGCAAGGCGCGGCTAAAGCCGCCGGAAAAGCGTTCGGCGTGCAAACAGCCGCAGTGCGCACCAGAAACAAGAAAGCCCGCGCCAGCCGCTCATCAGAGATTCTGCCAGCCCCCTTTGCGTTTGGCTTCAGCAGCACCGTGGCTGAAAGCAGCCCGCCTGAAAAGGCGGGGGGATTAGAGCCGGCGCGTGGTACTAAATGCGGATCAGGCCTTGATGAGAACGATGACGATGACGGCGGTGGCCAGGGCAATGACGATGTAGGTCAGTTGCTGATTGTTGAGGGCGCCGGCGGTGATGTCGCGCTCGATCTTAACGGCGCGCTCCGACAGGCTAGCTAATTCCTCATCGGTGAGGAATGCGGCGGCCCGGCTCACCTGCTGGGGATCGAGCTTGGCGGTCTGCAGAGCGCTCCGCACTTCGTCCTTGAGGAGCAGCCGATCAAACCGGGCCAGTTTCTCCGCGCGGCTGGCGGCGGCGGCTCGCAGCCGCTGGGTCATTTCGGCTGGTGAAACTACATGCTGCTCAGCCAACATCTGGGTTGAACCAATGGAAAGGCTCAAGATCAGGGACAAGGTCCATTTCATAGTTCCTACTTTACCCCGATTCGACGCTCGCGCCGCCGGGACCGTTACAATAGGGAGTTAGCTTGTCCAACATCGCTGTTGTAGCAGAAAAACCGTCCGTGGCTCGCGACATTGCTAAAGTCGTCGGCGCCACGCAGAAGGGCGATGGGTATCTGCATGGGGGCGGGTACATCGTCACATGGGCGATTGGGCATTTGGTGGCGCTGGCGCAGCCGCATGAGATTCGGCCGGAGTGGAAACAATGGCGGCGTTATACGCTGCCAATGCTGCCGGCGGAGTGGCCGCTGGTGGTTTACGACAAAACGAAGGATCAGTTTGAGACCGTTCGTAAAATCCTGAATTCGCCGAAAGTGGACCGGATCATTTGTGCGACGGACGCGGGGCGCGAAGGGGAGTTGATCTTCCGCTATATTTACGACGCGGCGGAGTGCGATAAGCCGGTGGCGCGGCTCTGGATTTCTTCGCTGACGGCGGATGCGATTCAGGCGGGGCTGGCGTCGCTAAAGGACGCGCGGGAGTATGACGGGTTGGGAAACGCGGCGCGAGGGCGGTCGCGGGCGGATTGGCTTGTCGGGATGAACTTGTCGCGCGCTTATTCGCTGGCGTTCGATGAAGAGTTGTCGGTGGGGCGGGTGCAGACGCCGACGCTGGCGATGCTGGTGGAGCGGGAGTTGGCGGTGCGGGCGTTTGTGCCGGAGGAGTACCGGGAAGTCCTGGTTACGTTTTCACCGGTGGGCATCGCGGGGAAGCCAACGTACGTGGGGACTTGGTTTCGTTCGCCGTTGCCCAAAGGCGAGACGATGCAGCAGGCGATGCGGCTGCCCGCCGGGACCGATGAGGCCAAGGAGATTGTAGCGCGGGCGAAGTCCGGAACAGCGCGGATTTCGTCAATTGAATCGGAAGCGAAGAAGATGGCGCCGCCGCCGCTTTACGACCTGACGGAATTGCAGCGGCACGCCAACCGGCTGTATGGGTTTAGTGCGCAGAAGACATTGGACGTGGCGCAGAAGTTGTATGAAACCCATAAGTTGATTTCGTATCCGCGTACGGATTCGCGCCATCTTTCACGGACGGTGGCGGCGGGGCTGCCGGCGATTGTGCGTGTGGTGGCGCCGCAGTATCCGAACCTGGTTTCGCCGGGCAGCGGAGAGCGGTCGTTGGGGGCGCGGTATGTCGACGACACGAAGATCTCCGATCACCATGCGATTATTCCGACGGCGACTTCGCCGGCACGGATCAATTTGGATGAGGATGAGCGGCGGCTTTACGATCTGGTCTGCCGCCGGTTGCTGTCGGCTTGGCATGACGACTATTTGACCGATGTGACTACGGTGATTACCGCGATTTCGAATGGCTCCAGGGCCGATCTGTTTCATGCCGCGGGAACGCTGGTGCGGCAGATGGGCTGGAAAGTTTTGGACGTTGTGGTGGAGAAGAAGAAAGATGCGGCGGAGCAGACGCTGCCTTCGGAGCTATTGCCGGATCAGCTACAGGAAGTTTTGAAGGCGGAGGCGGCGCTCAAAAAGACGCGGCCGCCGAAGCGGTTTACGGATGCCACGCTGTTGACGGCGATGCAAACGGCCGGGAAGACGTTGGATGAAAAAGAGCTTTCCGATGCGATGAAGGAGAACGGCTTGGGGACGCCCGCAACCCGGGCGGCGATTATTGAAGTCCTACTGAAGCGGGGGTATATACAGCGGCAGGGCAAAGCGATGGAGGCGACCGATAAGGGTATTCATTTGATTGAGGTCGTGCATCCGGAGGTGAAGAGCCCGGCGATGACGGGGCAGTGGGAAGCCTATTTGAAACGGATTGAACGGGGGCAAGGGGAGTTGGCTCCATTTATGGAAGGCATTGCGGACTATGTGCGGGAGGTGATTGGGAAGGTGGGGGTGGCGCCGGTGGTTTCCGCGGCGCCGGCTGCTCCTGTTGCCGCTCCGGTGGCGGTGACTTCCACGGACCTGCCGACACTGCTGCATGAGGCGTTTGGTTTTTCGAAGTTCCGGCCGAGCCAGGAGGCGGTCTGCCGGGCCGTGGTGGATGGGAAAGACGTACTGCTCGTAATGCCAACGGGGGCCGGGAAGTCGTTGTGCTATCAGTTGCCAGGGATCGCGCTGGGAGGGACGACGCTGGTGATCAGTCCCTTAATTGCGTTAATGGAAGACCAGGTTTTAAAGCTCCAGCAGCGGGGGTTTACGGTGGGGAGGATTCATTCGGGCCGAGACCGTTCAGACTCGCGGCAGGCGTGTCTCGATTATCTGGCAGGACGGTTGCACTTCCTGTTTATCGCTCCGGAGCGGCTGCGGGTGCCGGGGTTTCCGGAGATGCTGGCCAAGCGGAAACCGGCGCTGGTGGCGGTGGATGAAGCGCATTGCATTTCGCAGTGGGGGCATGACTTTCGGCCGGACTACCGGACACTGGGACAGCACTTGCCGGCGCTGCGGCCGGCGCCGGTGATTGCGTTGACGGCGACGGCGACGCCGATTGTGCAGAACGATATTGCGCGGCAGTTGGGGCTGGGCGAGGGTGGGCGGTTTATACAGGGATTCCGGCGGGATAATATTGCGATTGAAGTCGTGGAGGCGGGACCGGGGGAGCGCTGCGATCTGGCGCGGCAGTTGTTGACGGATCCGGGGCGGCGGCCGGCGATTGTTTATGCGCCGACGCGGCGGCTTGCCGATGAGGTGGCAACCGAATTGAAGACGTATTTTCCGGCGGCGTCCTATCATGCGGGGCTGAAAGCGGATGTGCGGGCGCGAGTGCAGGCGGGATTTCTGGACGGCAAGCTGGACGTGATTGTCGCTACGATTGCGTTTGGCATGGGAATCGATAAGCCAGACGTGAGGACTGTCATTCATACGGCGTTGCCAAGTTCGGTGGAAGGGTATTACCAGGAGATTGGGCGCGCGGGGCGGGATGGGGCGCCGTCGCGGGCGGTGCTGATGCACTCCTACGCGGACCGGCATACTCACGACTATTTTCATGAGCGGGACTACCCGGCGGCGGCGGTTCTAGCGAAGATTTACGCGGTTTTGACGGAGGAGGCTCAGGCGAAGGAAGAGGTGCAGAAGCGGGTTCGGATGGACGAGGAATCGTTTGGCAAGGCGCTGGAGAAGTTGTGGATTCACGGTGGGGCGGCGGTCGATTTTGCGGAGAATGTGACCCGCGGGGCGGCGGAGTGGAAGGCTCCCTATGAGGCGCAGGTGGCGCAGAAGCTGGAGCAATTGAACTGCATGCTGCGGTATGCGGATAACAGCGAGTGCCGGATGTGCGCGCTGGTGGGGCATTTTGGGGACCGGGCGGGATCGTTAAAGCCGTGCGGGATCTGCGATTTTTGTGCGCCGGGGGATTGCGAGGCGCAGGTATTCCGGGAGGCGAGCGCGCGGGAGATGGCCTTGGCGAAGGCGGTATTGTCTTTGTTGGCGAAGAACGACGGGCGTTCGACGGGCAAGCTGTTTACGGAACTTTGCGGGGGGACGCCGTTTGACAGAGACGCGTTTGAGCAGGTGCTGAGCGCGATGGCGCGGGTGGGGCTATTGGAATTGAAGGAAGAGACGTTTACGGCGGAGGGCCGGGAGATTGTATTCCGGAAAGCGCTGCTGTTGAAGCCGGGCGGGGATTTTGCCTTATTGATAAAAGAGCGGCCGGGGAGCGCGGGAAAGTCACGAAAGCGGGCGGCTTCGAAGAAAGTTGCGAAGAAGGCGGCGACGGCGGATCTATCGACGGTCGAAGCTTTGAAGAAATGGCGGTTAGCGGTGGCGAAGAAGGAGGGCGTGCCGGCGTTCCGCGTGTTGACGGATGCGACGCTGCGGGAGATTGCGGAGTCGCGACCTGTTAGCGAGGAGGAGTTATTGGAAATTGCGGGGATTGGGCCGAGGTTGGCCGGACGGTATGGCGCGGGGATTTTGCGGGTCCTGGCTGGAGTTTAAGCCTCCGGCGATTTCATACCAGGGCGAGCGCAGTTGGCGCGCCGCAGATGTCGTCGCGCCCTGGGTCGCGGGGAGGAGCAATTGGAAACTTCGGACTGGGCTGTTACTACTGTATTCCAGCGGTGAGTGCGCGGCGCAATCGTGTCCCCGGCCTTCCCGTTTTGCCTGACGGATTCAATGAATTGGATGAACGCGCGGATCTCCGCGTCCGTTCTCTTAATGGGTCTCACTCACGCGCGCAAGCTGGGGCAGAAGTTTGTCCCAGCGCATCAAGACAATTGACGCGCCTCGAAACAGGTGGAGAAATGGAAGTTATTCACTCAGGATCTCAACCAAACGCGGTCGAAATCACAGCGCTGCGTTTCTCCGTCGCTTCCGACATCTGTATAAGAAGCTCCTTGTGCCATGCATCCGATCCAGGCAGCCGCCCTCCCACTCCCTCGGGATGAGCTTAAGCAGCTTCTCAATTTCTGTATAAAAAGAATGAAGCATCGCGCAGGCGGCGGAACGCTCAATCACATCAGGGCGCTCGGGACGCGGCAGCGACAACAACTCGGCAATCTGCTCACGCAGCGCAGCCAACTCCGCAAGTCCCAGTTCTAGTTTCGCCGCAAGTTCAACCGACACGAACAAGATCCCCGCTGGCGCGCAAGTACAGGACAATGGCTGTCGGGTCATCCAAATCAACTAAATCAACCGGTCTGCCAAGGATGTCAGATGCCTTGCTGCCCGCTTTGACGTGTAGGTGCGCCGGCAACCCGGCGACAGCCATATCTACGTCCGAATCACGGCGAAAATCGCCTGTTGCCGCCGACCCGAAGACAAACACTTCTGTCGAGCCCATTTGCCGCAGTTAACTCCGCGGCTGCTTAAACTGCCGACTGCTCAATAGTCGCCATGCTCATTCCGTTACTCTGAATATCTCATACCAAGGCGCGTCCGCATTCAGCGTAAACTGCAAGCCGTTCTCCGAGGCGGTGACGGTTATAGCCGCCATTCGCCTCCCGGCCCCGTCCAATGGATATACCGCGATCTCCGTCATTTGCGTTCGGAGAGTGATGCGCGCGGGCGTCTTCTCCATCCATGTTGGCCCAGCGCCGCCGTTCAAATCGCCGGATGGCCGGGAGGCTTGATCCTGCTCCACCGTAAACCAATCGCGTGTCCCCGGATAGTTCAAAATTCGCTGCGGCGCGCTTGGCTGCGCCGCATTCCGGCTCCGTAACGTATGCCCCGGATTGGTCAACAGCAGCCGTCCGCTTTCCGCAATCGGTAATCCATCGAGTGAAGTTAAGAGCACCGTCCGGAACCCACGCGCTTCAACCTCCACATCCATCGGACCCACAGTTTGCTTACCTGTCCACTCGCCCAGCACTCCCGCAGCCTGCGGCGCATTTATTTGAAAGATCTTCGAACCGGTATCGAACTGTAATTCTCCTGTCTCCGCCACGTAAGGCGAAACCGGCCGCCCGGTTAAACCTTCCGGCGTGCCCGCCTCCGGATTAGGCTCAATTGCAAAGCGGTAACGGAATGCGTTATCCGTCTGAATCCCTTGCGTCTCATTCAAGAATGGCGCGAAGTTTCGATTCCGATTCTCCCGTGTATATCGCAGCCGGTCGTCAAAGGAAACCGGAATTTTGAATAGCGATGGCCCTATCGCCACGGCCTCCGTGCGGAACAGCCAAGCCGACTGCCCGAAGGAGATCCACTTCGACCAATCGCCATTCAAGTTGAACCCGTTGGGCACGTTGGCGTCCCAGCCGCGTCCGTGCGAATAGGCGAAATGCATCAGCCCGTCCCAATCCTGAAACGCCGCGAACGCGCTCATCGGCGGCAGCAGTTCATGCCCTCGCGTGCTTGGCCAGTTCTGGTTAAACTCGCTCACCGTGAACGGCTTTCCAAACGGCCTAGCGGACGCGATCGCGATCAGGTTCGACAGGTTCGCGCCCAAATGCGAACTGTCGCGAATCCGCCAGTCGCGCCCGTCCCATTGCACGTTGGGGAAGTTGTAATGGTCCACGTAAAAATGGAAGTCGTGGTGGTCCATCGCCGAATGGGTGTCGATGGTTAGCAAGCCGCCAAAGTCCATCTGCGTGCCCGCCACCGGGACCCTGCCGTGGGTCGATTCGCGAATCGTCGCAAGCAGCGTATCCAAGTAGCTTTTGTCCAACGCGGCCAGGAACTCAATGTAGTCGTGGGTGCGTGCCCGGTGGGAGCCCTCCGTACCCGGCAGCGCTATATTGGCTTGTTCCAGCGATTCACTGTCCGATAAGCCGCGCCGTCCGCGCCGGATCAGGCGCGCGTTGCGGATCTGCACGGGCACTGTCGATCCGGTCAATTGCAACCCAAAGCGGCCAATATTCTCCATCCCAAAGCCAGCCGTGTAGGGCATGGTGAATGCCTGCCAGTTCGTGCCGGCGGCAATCGTCCGGGCCGTCTGCTGCCGCCACGGGGAGACGTCCTGCTTGATGTCCCAATTAACGCTCACCGGCCGGTCCGCGCGCAGTTCAATTTCGGCGAGATACGCATCGCCGATATTGATTGAAAAGCCCACCTGTTTGGCGATGACTTCCGTATCGTTCCGCGTCAGGTTGAGTTGAATCACGCCATCGTCCATGGTGGTGATCGCGCCGGCGGTATTGGCATGAAGCTCCAATTGCCAGCGGTTCGGAAGCAGTTGTTCGCTATCCGGCTCCGTTGGCCCCCAGGCTTCGCGGAGCTTCTCCGTCGAGGGGTAACGAGCGGTCAGAAAGCCGTTCCATTGCCGTTGCAACTCCGTGCGATAGAGTCCTCCAACCAGCGATTGCAGTTGGTTCGTTTGATAGGAGTAAATCAGCGACGACTCATTGTTGATCTCCACCATCGCCAGCACCGGATCGTCGCGTAACTGCAAGGCCTCAATCAACTTCGACGTAAATTCCTGTTGCAGCGCCACCATTCGCGGCTCAAAAATATGCAGCGGTTTCGATTGCGTTGGAATCGCGCCGATCGGAACGCCATCGGCGCCCGGACGGAACACATAGCCGACCTTCAAATTCAAGTTGACGTAGATTCCCTCCGCTTTCAACGCGTCCAGAAACCCGCGGAGGCGTTCAATCGCAACGGGGTTCAACGTGGGGTACGGCCCGGTGGTCAACAGGGAACCGGCATTGGCGGGATTGGAATCGGGCTGCGTGTCCATGTGGTGCAGCCGGACCAGGTTCACGCCGAGACGGCGCAACCGTTTGGCGATGCGTCCGGCGTCTTTTGCCTCCGGGAAGTTAGCGCCGAAAGCCAGGTTTACACCGAAAAAACGAACCCGGCGGCCCGCCGCGGTTACGAACCGGCCATCGGTCACGGTGACTCTATCGGGTTCGGTCAGCGGGGAATTCAAGAAACTGAAATCGGGCGCGCCGGCGAGATTATCCTGGTCCACCGCAAAGCGGTAAAAGCCGTCCTGTGCCAACGCCAGCAGCGGGATAAGGACAAAAAGGAATAGAAATCGGCGCGGAATCATTAGATGATTCAAGTAGAACATATGGAATGGAAGCAACCTGAGGGATTGCGGCGCCATTGGGTGCTGGAAGAATTGGATGCTGAATTACTGTTCCTGCCCATGCCCCTTGGGGCGGCTCAGGGACGTGTCGGTGATGACGTGTATGACCTCCGCGATGGCGGCGTGCTGCGGAAAAAGCGTACGTTATCGGCGGCGAAAACGGTCTTGGCAACCATGGAGGAGAAGGGCGCCGGCGGGACCTTGCGTTTTGCAGAGCGGGAGTACTTGTGGAAACAGGAAAACCTGTTCGGCACCCGTTGGGTGTTGAGGGACGGGGACGGCAAAGTAGTTTTCTCGTTCGCATCGAAACAAGGGCTTGGCAAAGCGGCGATAGTAGAGACGGGGGATGGCGTGGCCGAGGGCGTCGGGCCACTCCTGCTTTTGTGCTGGTATGTCACGGTTCTGTAACGCAAAGTTTTTTCAGTTCACGCTGTTGTAACTGTTCCGTTATTTGACTGTATCGGCGAGTCCCTAGACTCAAACCATGCGTTCCCTTGTTTTGGCCGCTTTGCTGGCCTGCTGTGGCGCTCTGTCAGCGCAAGTTGTGGTTCTGAATGGAGCCAGTTTTCGAGTGGGGCAACCCGTAACAGGGGGGTCGTGGGCTGCGGCGTTTGGGACTTTCCCAAGCGTGACGCAGACCACCGCCACCACGTCGCCGATTCCGAAAACGCTCGGCGGAGTGACCGTTTCGGTGAACGGCGTGGCGGCGCCAGTCTACTTTGTCTCCCCATCGCAGGTGAACTTCCTGGTGCCTTTCGCGGTAACCCCGGGGCTTCGCAATGTGGAGGTTAAAACCTCCAGCGCGACGCTAACCGGCACGGTCCGCGTCATCTCCGCCGCGCCTGGCATCTTTGCCAACCCGACCGGCGGCGCCGTCCTTAATCAAGATGGCGCGTTGAATGCCGATGCGGCCCGCGCGGGTCGCGGCCAAGTCATCTCGATCTACGCCACCGGCCCCGGCGCGCTATCGCGAGCCATTGAAGACGGCACCGGCGCGCCCAGCAGCCCTTTGGCGTTGACAACATCGACTCCCGACGTGTTCATCGCCGGTGTTCCGGCGGCGGTGCAGTTCAGCGGCATGGCCCCCGGCTTCTCCGGGTTGTGGCAGATCAACGCCGTTGTTCCGGAACGAGCCTTCATCACCGGCCGCGTTCCGCTGCAGGTGTATATGGATGGTGTTGACTCCAACGAAGTCACGATATTCGTTCAGTAGTTCGAGAGGACCTTTCTTTGTTTCGTATCGCACAGATCTTTGTATTCAGCGCGGCCATGTCGCTTGCGCAGAAGCCGACCGGCACGATCGCCGGACAGGTATTGGACAGTCAAACGGGGCGGCCGATCCCAGCCGCTTCGGTCCTATTGAATGGTCAACAGGCCGGGGGGCAGAAATCCGATACCGATGGGCGGTTTACGCTCATCGTATCGCCCGGCAAATATACGCTTACTTACCAAGCGGAGAACTATTCGGAAGTGAAGGTGGAAGAGGTCATCGTAGCCGCCGGAGAGACCACCGAAGCCAGCACCGTGATGGCCAACAAGTCCGTGGTCACCACCGTTGAAGTCAATGAGAAGGCCGATTCAGTCGGCGCGACCGCGGAAGCCATGCTCAGCGAGCGGAGGCTCTCGGCGTCGGTCTCCGACAGTATCGGCAAAGAGGAACTGAACAACAGCGCCGCTTCGAATGCGGCCGGGGCACTGGAAAAAGTGACTGGCGTTTCAGTGGTTGGCGATGGCTTCGTTTACGTCCGCGGGCTCGGCGAACGCTATAGCTCCACCATGATGAACGGCGCCATGGTCCCCACCACGGAGCCGGAAAAACGCGTCGTCTCCCTGGACCTGTTCCCCTCCGGCCTCATCGAGAACATAAAAATCCTGAAGACCTACACGCCGGACCTGCCGTCGGAGTTCGCCGGCGGCCTGGTACAAATGCAGACTATCGAGTTTCCCGCGCAGGCCATGTTCCAATTGAACACGAGGGCCGGGTTCAATACGCGCACCACCTTCAGCCCGTTCCAGACTTCCCGTGGCGGATCGACTGACTATTTTGGCTTCGACAATGGCCATCGGTCTATTCCCGCGCTGATTCCGACCGACAAGAGACTGATCCCCGGAAACTTCACGCCCGCCCAATTTCAGTCTTTCGGCCAGGCGTTCTCGAATGTCTGGCAGCCAACGACGACGTCATCCCAGCGTCCCAACACCGATTTCTCCATGGTGGGAGGCGGTACTTTCAAGCGTGTCGGCCTGGTGGCCGCGCTGAGCTTTAACAATCTTGCGCAGACGCTGAATGAACAACAGCGCTACTATCGCCAGGGCGGGTCCGGACCCATCACCTTCACCGATTATCCCCAATTCGACGACTACACCGAGACCGCGAAACTCGGCGCCGTTTTCAATGCCGCCATTCGCCTCAACTCAAACAATAAGATCGTCTTTCGCAACACGCTCACGCACGAAGCCGACAAGTCGTCCCGGCAGTTCTCGGGCTACGACGGCGGGGTGGACGGCATACTCTCCTCCGAGCGGTTGCACTACGTCGAGCGCACGCTTTTCGCCACCAGCGTCGAAGGCGACCACGCCGTTCCTTCGTGGCACGGCAGTGTTTTCAAGTGGCAGTTGACCTACTCTCGCTCGCAGAGAAACGAACCCGATTTGCGGGAAGTCTTCCGCGGCCAGTTGCCCGATGGCCGGTTCACCTTCGCCGCACTCGGTTCGTCCGGTGTTCGATTCTTCTCCGACCTGAAGGACCGCATCTACGAGCCACAGGCCGATCACACGATCCCGTTCTTCAAAGGCAAGGTTAGCGGCATTATTAAGACCGGTTTCCGCGCGACGCTCCGCCACCGCAACTTCGGCGCCCGCCGCTTCCGCTACATTCCGCAGCAGTCGACGACGCTCGATCTGTTCCTGCCGAGCGATCAACTCTTCGCCGCCTCCAACATCCGCCCCAATGGCTTCCAGCTTGTCGAGTTTACGCGCGGTACCGATAAGTATTCCGCGGACATGGATATTTACGCCGGGTACTCCATGGTGGACCTGGCCATCGGCCCCAAATGGCGAATCGTGGGTGGTGTGCGCGTCGAGAGCGCCGATCTGTTTGTGGAGACGATCGATAACCTGGTACCTAACTCCAGACCAGCCATCGCCAGGCTGAAGAACATCGACCCCACACCGGGCGTCAACGTGATTTACCAATTGACGCCGCGGCAGAACTTGCGGGCATCCTACAGCCGGACTGTTTCGCGGCCCGACTTCCGCGAGTTGTCTCCGTTTGACTTCAACGACGTCCTGGGCGGCTTCGTAGTGCAGGGCAACCCAAACCTGAAGCGGGCCATCGTCAATAACTACGACGCGCGCTGGGAGTCGTTCCCGGGCGGCAATCAGATCGTCGCCGTCAGCTTCTTCGTAAAGCAGTTCACGAATCCGATCGAGCAAACCATCCTTCCGTCAAACGATCTGCGGCAAACCTTCGTGAATGCGGCCGGGGCCAAAAACTTCGGCCTTGAACTCGAGTTCCGCAAGAATTTGGGCACGTTCCACAAACGGTTGAAGGACTTGAGCTTCACGACGAATTTCACATTCGTGGATTCGAATATCGACATCAGTCCGGAGAACCAGGGAGTTGTGACTTCGCAGTCCCGGCCATTACTGGGGCAGAGCCGCTACATCCTGAATGCCATCGGCGAATGGCGCCGCGCGGCTTGGCACAGCCAGGCGCGGTTCTACTCCAACTATGTTTCACGGCGCATTTCCGGCGTCGGAACGTTCGGCTTGCCGGACATATATCAGGAAGGCAATACATTCCTGGATTTTGTCTATCAGTACTCATTCAATGAAAACGGCAAATGGGCGTTGCGCTTTGACGCGGAGAACCTGGCCGACAACAAATACCGCTGGACGCAGGCCGATTTGCTGCAGCGGCAATACCAAACCGGGCGCACGTTTCAAGTGGGCCTGAGCTACTCGTTCTTTTAGTTCTAATTTCAGAGAGGAAATTCTGATGCGAATCTATTCGCTTGGTTTGTTGTGCCTATATGCGGCGGGGATGGCCCGCGCCGGCACGGAGTCCGCCGAGAAAGCCGCCATCGGGTACGGCGGCCCGGAACGAAAAATATCCATGTCCATCTGGAGCGATAAGTACACGTATCGCGCCGGTGAAAGACTGACCCTGAAATGGACCGTGAAGACCAACGGGGACCTGTACCCGTACACCATGTTCGCCTACCGGCAGAACAACCAGAACGGGAAGAAGTTCTATCTGCCCTCCGGGACAGAAGCGGTCCCCGAGATGCAACCCGCTCCGCTAAGGGACGCCGCCAAGGCGGAACTAGCCGCGGTCACCGTCCCCGACGAACCGGGCATGCACACGTTGGTGGTTCAACTGCGAGATTACACCGGCACGCGAGTTTTGAAGTCGGTCTATATGAAGATCGGTGTCGTGACGGAGCAGGTGACAGTCTCCGCGCCGATCACTACGAACACGACCTGGGTGAACACCAAGTCCTACCTTGTGAGCGGCGTCGTGATGGTGAAGAACGGCGCGACGCTGACGATAGAACCGGGCACGATTGTGTTTGGCGCGGCCGGTTCGCAGCCGCCGTCGGCGCTGCTCGTTACGCGTGACGGCAAGCTGTCGGCCGAAGGCACGAAGAGCCGTCCGATTGTCATGACAAGCGCCCAAATATTCGGTGAACGGAAGCGCGGCGATTGGGGCGGTCTGGTGATGTTGGGGAAAGCGCCGGTTAATGTAGGCGCGAACACAAGCGGCAACACCAACGCCGCCGGCACTTTTTTCATTGAAGGCCTGAACGCTACCGATGACGGCCTGTACGGCGGTACGGATGCCAACCATAGCTGCGGCTCGCTCGCCTATGTGCGTGTCGAGTACGCCGGGTCGATTCTGTCGCCAAACAACGAGTTGAACTCGTTCACATTTGGCGGCTGCGGCAAGGGCACGTCGGCACACCACCTGCAGGCGATTTATGGTCTGGACGATTCGTTCGAGTGGTTCGGGGGCACGATGGACGCCAAGTATCTGGTCGGCGGCCTGGGCGCCGATGACTACGTCGATTTCCAGCTTGGCTGGGTGGGCCGTATTCAGTACGGGATTTTTTACCAGAGCCCGGACTCGCGCGGCAATCGCGGCGTGGAAGGCGACAACAGCGAGTTCAATAATGCCGCCACGCCAATCTCGAACCCAACCATGTATAACCTGACCTTCATCGGCAGCGGCCAGCCGGGTTTTGACGAAGCCGCTTCGCCGGGCATCTTCCTGCGCCGCGGCGCGCGGGCGACGATGAACAACATGGTCGTTAGCAATTTTTTCAGCGGCGCGGTGGAGTTCACTGACGCCAATACGCAGGCGCAGTTGGACGCGGGGAACATCGCTATGAACGGCTTCCTGGCCTGGAACAACAACATCGGCGCGACCGGCGCGAACACTGTTGCCGGTCAGATTCCGAACGCGCCGACGCAAGCGTTCGCCCTGGGAACGAGAGCGGCGGGCAAGGCGGCGAATTTCGTCATCAGCGACCCGATGCTGCTTCGTCCGTTCGACTATAGCGACCCGGACTTCCGCGGCCGCTTCGGCTCGCCGATCTTCCGGGCGGGCTGGGTGTCGGCTCCCGACGATGGCTTCTTCGACCAGTCGGCGACCTTCATCGGCGGTATTGGCGATGAAGATTGGACTGAGGAATGGACCAGCTTCGTTGTGGATACGGAGATACTTTAGTTCGCGGGTATCCGGTAACGCATGGCATCGCCCTCCCAGCCATCCGGGAGGGCGAATAGACGGGTCATATAGAGAACGACATCCTTGCTCTCCCGGTCCTCATGGGCGTAGAAGTTGGAGAGGGTAAGGATGTCGTTCTCGCCGTTTTGGCGGGTGTCGATTTGACGCGCGGACTGTTGGTTGAGAAGCCCGGTGACTTTGTCGACCTCGGCGATGACGAAGGGATAACGGGGCCGGTTGCCCTTGGGGTTTCCCGGCGTGATGTTGCCGAGCCAGTAGAGCTTGCCATTAGAGTGCGGCAGCAGGTACGAGCAGGCGCTGGGGGAGAAGAAGTTTTGGCCGGAAGTGAAAGTCCAGGGGCTGGCGGGAGGGAACGTACGGCCGCCGTCGGTGGAGACGCTGTACCACTTGTAGCCGGGGAGTTTGGTGTTCTTATCATTGGAACCGCGGAGCACCATCAGGACGCGGTTCCGGTCCAGGAAGGCGATGGTTGGTTCCACCATCCCGCGCGTGGTGACGGCGGGGTCTCCCTGGACTAGGTTGGATATGGTCCATTCCAGGTCCGCGCCCTTCCAGCGGCCGTGGATGACTGCGGCATCCGACCACGTGTAGCCGCCGCCGGGGTTGTAGAGCTTGCCGTCTTTGGCGGGGAAGATTTCCAGGGGCAGAAGGATGTCGCCATTCGGTGCGGTGACGGGCGCCGAACCATGGTCGCCAAGCATGAAGCCGTTGCGGCCGAGTTGGACGCCGGGGATGGGGTGCAGCGCGTCGAAGCCTCTGTGAATGAGCTGGCGAGCCGGGCCGCCGTTGATTGAGTAGTAGACACCGTAATGGCGGAGGCCTTCGAGGGGGTCGTCGGTAGGGAGGACGGCTTCCATCCAGAATTCGAGGAGGCGTTTGGTTTTGGCGTTGACGAAGCCGGCACGAGGGTGTTTGCGCCAAGTGCCATTGGGGCGCTTCTCGCCGGTTTTGGATTCGACAGGGGTGGACCAGGTGCGGCCATTGTCTTTGGAGGTACGGCGGAAGACGGTGTCGATGGTGTCGGAGCGCGACCAGCGTTGTTCGAGGGATACCATTTCGACGCCGGCGGGCTGAGTGTAATACGCGATGCCCATGACGGCCGTGCCTTTGCCGGGGGACTTCATGAAGACTTCGGGCTGAATGGCCGGTTGGGCGGCGGCAGCAAGGGAGGCGAGGAACAGGCGGCGGCGCATCCCGCCAGTGTAAGACAACCTGTGGAAAACTGGTTCCAGGCGCCAGTTTTCCACAGGGGGAACTGGGCAACAGATTGCTCATTAGTTGAACAAGACTGGCAGAATAAAAGGAAGCCGCCGTGGCGCGGCATTGAGGTGAAGAGCTTGAGAGTAATTGCATGGATCTTATTGGCGACGCTGCCCTTGTTGGCGCAGAACGGTAGGCGTGAAAGGCCGGACCGGCGTGTAAAAGACCATTTAACTACTGGACCCAATACGCCCAATCCCGACGCCGTTGTGGCCGAAGGGCCGCGCGGAAGTGGTTCATTTCGGCGCTATGCGGTGGTTTTGGAGCAGGAGCCAGTAGCCGTTACGGTGACGACGCGAGAGTCCATAATGGGCGCGGCGGGACGGACACAGCGGCAGCGCGTCCAGGCTTCGCAATCGGCGGTTCGCGCGGAAATATCGCGGCGCGGGCTGCGTGAGCACGGCTCGGCGGAAACGCTGGTAAACGCCGTTTTCATTTCCGCCCGCCCGGAAGATGTTGACGCGCTGGCGGCGATGCCAGGGGTCCGTTATGTCCGGGAGATGCATCCGATTCGCAGGACGATGACGAAGGCCAATGAAGTGATCCGGTCCACCGCGGCGTGGAGTCAGCTTGGCGGACAAGGCAGCGCCGGTAATGGCGTTCGGATCGCGATCATCGATAGCGGCATCGATCACACGCATCCGGCGATGCAGGACGCTTCGCTGGCGATGCCGGCGGGCTTTCCGAAATGCAGCGGAGCGAATTGCGATTTCACGAATTCCAAGGTGATTGCGGCGCGAAGTTTTGTGGACCTGCTGATCTATAGCCTCCCCGCCGATACGCGGCCGGATGACGCTTCGCCGCGGGATCGGAGCGGGCATGGCACGGCGGCCGCGTCGGCCGCGGCGGGCGCCGTTGTCGATAGTCCGTTAGGCCGCTTTTCGGGCGTCGCGCCGAAGGCTTACCTGGGGAATTACAAGGTATTTGGTTCGCCCGGGGTCAATGACATCACGTTCGACGATGTGATTATTGCGGCGCTGGAGGCGGCGCTGCTGGATGGTATGGATATCGCGTCTCTTTCGCTGGGGGGGGCGTCAGTGTGGGGCCCGGACGATCGCGGGACGGTCTGCAACAGGACCAATAACGCCGCCTGCGACTTGCAGGTGGAAGTGGTGGAGAACGCGATTCGACGCGGATTGACGGTTGTGGTCAGCGCGGGAAATGAAGGCGAAAGAGGGATCGAAATTCCGACGCTGAATTCGATTACTTCGCCGGGCACCGCGCCTAACGCGATTACGGTCGGCGCTTCCGTCAACGGGCATATCCTGTATCAGTCCGTGCGGGTGGTTGGCGGACCGGCGAATCTTAGCCGAATTAACGCTTACTTTGGCGATGGTCCGCGGCCAATCGCGCCGTTGACCGCGCCGCTTCGCGACGCCGCCAAACTGGAGGCTGACGGAAAGGCCTGTACGCCACTCGGGAATGGAACCATGGCTGGCGCCATCGCGCTCATTGTTCGCGGCGATTGTACTTTTTCGGTGAAAGCTAATCATGCGCAACGCGCGGGCGCTGTCGGGGTCATTCTCTACGATCCGGCTTCCAATTCAATCTATGCGCCCCTCGGGTTGGTGCGAACGGGGATTCCCCTTGTATTTATCGGCAAGGACAATGGCGAGGCGTTGAAACAGTATTCGACGCAGAACGCGAACGCCATCGTCACGCTGGACGCGGCGGTCACGGCGGTCACGGCGCCCGCCGGCGAGGTGGCGATCTTCTCGTCACAGGGACCGTCGACGGGTTTGAATGCGATCAAACCGGAACTGATTGCCGTGGGCGTGGATCTCTACCTGGCAACACAGAAGTACGATCCGAATGGCGATATGTACGACCCGTCGGGATATACCCGCTCGAGCGCGAGTGGAACTAGCTTCTCCGCGCCATTGGCGGCGGGCGCGGCGGCGCTGGTCAAACAGCGGAATCGCAGCTTGACGCCTGCGCAAATCAAATCCGCGCTGGTGAATGCGGCGAATCCGGATATCGGCGATTATGACTACGACGGCCAGCCGATTAAGGCGTTGCAGTCGGGGATGGGGGCGGGGCAACTGGATGTGGATAAGGCCGTTCGGGCGAACGTCGCGGCGGAGCCATCGACGGTCTCGTTCGGCATTGTTAAGGAAATGCCGCTGACCAGCCAAGTGCGGCTGGTGAACACATCCGGGGCATCGGTGAATCTCCGCTTTTCGATTGCCGAAACCGTCCGCGCAATGGGCGTCAACGTTACTGTTGCGCCAACGACGGCGACCGTGGGCGCGGGACAAGTGGCCACCGTCACACTGCGCGTGGAAGGCGCACTACCGGCGGCTAACTGGTACGAAGGCGCGATGGTCGTGGAGGGCGGCGCGACGGCGCTTCGTGTCCCGTATTCGTATTTGCTGGCTAACAACGTGCCATTTAACGTCTTCCCATTGACGTCCAACGGATTCACAGCTCTTGCCAATGGACGCGTTAACCGATTAAACGTGAAATTCGTAGACAAACAGGGCGCACCGGCGGCAGGCGTTACCGTCCGCTTCCGGGCGGAGGTCTGTCTCTTATACACATCTGACGCTGCCGACGAATAGAGAGGTGTAGA
>ENA-ORBV01008106-ORBV01008106.1-microbial-mat-metagenome-genome-assembly--contig:-NODE-8106-length-17796-cov-5.282747_pt1 | contig 17796 bp, 7 predicted proteins | sample MGYA00237777_ERZ505514 | MGnify/ENA primary metagenome ERZ505514 (study PRJEB26160, sample SAMN06269048) | microbial mat metagenome | isolation source: Oligotrophic lake microbial mat | place...
GTTTCACCGAGAGCTGCGTGCGCGGCAAGACGGAGACCGAAGCCTACTGGCGTGACGTCGGCACGATCGATGCCTACTGGGAGGCGAACGTCGATCTCACGGACGTCGTCCCACGTCTCGATCTCTTTGACCAGGACTGGCCGATCTGGACGTACGGCGAGATCACTCCACCGGCCAAGTTCGTGCATGACGTTGAAGGCCGACGCGGCGAGGCCGTTTCGGCGCTCGTCTCGGGTGGCTGTATCGTGTCGGGCGCGACGGTCCGCCGCTCGCTTCTCTTCACGGGCGTGCAGGTCCACTCATGGTCGAGCGTCGAGAATGGCGTGATTCTGCCGTACGTGGACATCGCGCGTGGCTCGCACCTCAAGAACGTCGTCGTGGACCAAGGCGTGAAGATTCCCGCCGGGCTCATCGTCGGTACCGATCCCGAGCTCGACGCGCAACGCTTCCGCCGGTCCGAGGGCGGGGTCTGCCTCATCACTCAGCAGATGATCGACCGACTCTCGCTGTGACGACTTCTCAATCGCTGACTGTTCTTTCGGTCACGTCCGAGGTCTATCCCCTCGTGAAGACCGGCGGGCTCGCCGACGTCGTCGGCGCATTGCCGACGGCCCTCGCGCCCGAAGACGTCGAGGTCCGGACCCTCGTACCTGGCTATCCGAGCGTGCTCAAGGCACTCAAGGACGGGCACGTCGCCCACGAGTACGAGCAGCTCATGGGGGGACCGGCGCGCCTGCTCGCCGGCACGGCGGGGGCACTCGACCTCATGGTGCTCGACGCGCCGCATCTCTTCGACCGCCCAGGCAATCCCTACCTCGGCCCCGATGGCAAGGATTGGCCCGACAACGCGATTCGTTTTGGGGCATTGAGTCGCGCCGCCGCCGATGTCGGCCGTGGCCTCGTGCTTGGCTACACGCCAGACGTCGTGCATTGCCACGATTGGCAAGCGGGACTGGTCCCGGCGTACCTCGCGTACTCCGACGGGCCGCGCCCAGTGACCGTCGTGACCGTGCACAACCTCGCCTTCCAGGGAAAGTTCTCCGCCGAGTTGCTTGCGCCGCTCGGTCTTCCGGCGGAGGCGTATTCGCTTGAAGAGCTCGAGTACTACGGCGGAATCAGTTTCTTGAAAGCCGGACTCGTCTTCGCGGATCACATCACCACCGTCTCTCCGACCTACGCGGCGGAGATTCGCACGAATATCGGCGGCATGGGACTTGGCGGATTGCTCCGCAAGCGCGGCGCGGCGGTCTCTGGCATCCTCAACGGGATCGATGCCTTCGATTGGGATCCGGCGCACGATGGCTACATCGCCACGCCATTCGACGCGAAGCGATTGAAGGATCGTGTGCGCAATAAGCTGGCGCTGCAGGGGCGCCTCGGACTCGACGTCTCGGCAAGCACGTTGCTCTACGGCGTGGTCAGCAGGCTGACGGGGCAGAAAGGCATCGATCTGCTGATCGAAGTCCTTCCGTCGCTCGTCGCGCAGGGGGCGCAACTCGCATTGCTCGGCTCAGGTGACGCGCTCCTTGAGACCGCACTGCTGGACCTGGCGATGCAGCACCCCAAGCAGATCGCGGTGCGCATCGGCTACGACGAAGCGCTCGCGCATGGCATGCAGGCTGGTGTGGACGCCCTGTTGGTGCCATCGCGATTCGAGCCCTGTGGACTCACGCAACTCTACGCGCAGCGCTACGGCGCGATTCCCGTCGTCGCGCGGACGGGTGGACTCGCCGATACCGTTGTGGATGCCAATGACGCGGCGCTCGCGGCCAGGATGGGGACCGGAGTGATGTTCTCCCCGGTCACGACCGACGGCCTGCTCTACGCACTTGAGCGGACGGCCGGACTGTGGGCACAGCCGACCGTGTGGCGGAATCTGCAGCGACGCGCGATGGCGATGGACGTGAGCTGGACCCGGCCGGCCGCGCAATACGCCGCACTCTTCCGCGCACTGGTGGCACGCGGCACCGCCGCACCGATGTCGGCCGTCTGACCGTGCCTCGCGTCCTCCCGGGAAGCCCAGCCCCACTGGGTGTGACGCTGACGGCGCAGGGCGCGAACATCGCGGTCTTCTCGCAGTACGCGGCGGGAATCGACTTCTGTCTCTTCGACGAGCGCGGCGAACGTGAGGTCGCGCGCCTCGCGCTCCCGGAACGCACTGGCTCGGTCTTTCATGGCCTCGTGGAAGGCATCACGGCCGGTGCGCGCTACGGGCTGCGGGCACAGGGCCCCTGGGCGCCTCACGAAGGGCATCGCTTCGATCATGCCAAGCTGCTCGTCGATCCGTACGCGCGCGCCGTTGATCGCCCCTTTCAGTTGCACCAGTCACAGCGGGGCCAGCACGCCGACGGATCCTGTACCGGCAGCGACAGCGCCGATCACGTCCCAAAGGGGATCATCCTCCCCGGACTCGATGCTTGGCTCGAGACCTGGCTCGCTGCAGAAGATTCGGCGCGCGGGCGATCCGTCTCGCGACACACTCCCGTTCCGCTCGCCGAGTCGGTCATCTACGAGATGCACGTGCGGGGCTTCACCAAGCAGCATCCCGATGTCCCGGTCGAACTCCGAGGCACCGCCGCGGGACTCGCGCACCCTGCCGCTATCGAGCACCTCGTAAAACTCGGCGTCACCGCGGTCGAACTGCTTCCCATTGCTGCCGCGATGGACGAATCGCATCTCGTCCAACTCGGACTGACGAACTACTGGGGCTACAACACGGTCGGCTGGATGGTCCCCGATCCGCGGCTTGCTCCAGGCGGCATCGGCGAACTGCGAGCCTGCGTGGATGCGTTGCATGCCGCCGGGATCGAGGTGCTGCTGGACATCGTGTTGAATCACAGCGCCGAGGGGGACGAGCGTGGCCCGACGGTCTCCCTACGCGGACTCGACAACGCGACGTATTATCGCCTCGTCCCGGGCGACGCGGCGCGCTACGTCAACGACACCGGCACGGGCAACGCGCTCGCGCTCGACCGTGCTCCGGTGGCCGAACTCGCGATCGATACGTTGCGGCATTGGGTGGAGTGGGCCGGGGTGGATGGGTTCCGCTACGATCTCGCCACGACCATCGCGCGGCGTGAGACAGGCTTCGATCCGCACGCGCCGCTGCTTGAGGCCATCACGCAGGACCCCGTGCTCCGTTCGCTGAAGCATATCGCCGAACCCTGGGATATCGGCCAAGGCGGGTATCGGCTCGGGGAGTTTCCCGCGGCGTGGGCGGAGTGGAATGATCGGTATCGCGACCGTGTGCGCCACTTCTGGCGCGGCGACGGTGAGCACGTGGGCGATCTCGCCACACGGATCGCCGGCTCTCCCGATCTCTTCGGTACGCGTCAGCGCCGCCCGTCGCGCTCCGTGAACTTCATCACTGCGCACGATGGTTTCACGGCTGCCGATCTGGTGAGCTACGAGCGTAAGCACAACGATGCGAATGGCGAGGGGAATCGTGACGGCACCAACGCCAACCATTCGTGGAATCACGGCGTCGAGGGTCCCACCACGAACGCCCTCGTACGGCAGAAGCGGGAACGCGATGTCCGCGCGCTTCTCGCCACCCTCCTCTGCTCGCGCGGCACGCCGATGCTCACCATGGGCGACGAACTCGGCCATACGCAGCAGGGCAACAACAACGCTTACGCGCAGGACAACCCGACAACATGGATCGACTGGGCGCAGGCCGATCTCGGGCTCGCCGAGTTCACCGCGCGTCTCATCGCCATACGTCGGCAGCATCCAGCACTTCGTGAGGATCGCTGGCTCGTCGGCGAGCCGCGGCAGTCTGGAGGACTCGACGACGTCCAGTGGCTGCATCCCGACGGCCACGAGATGTCGTTCGAAGATTGGTCGTCGGGGCGCGTGCGGACGCTGATTGCGCTCCTCACCGGTCCCGCAGATGATCGTGCCCTCGTGGCGCTCCACGGCGCGGCGCACGACGTGGCATTGCGCGTGCCGACACCTCGGCCCGGCCATCGCTGGCGCCATGTGATCGCCACCGATGCCCCATCTACGTCACAACCCGATGTGCCGATCGATGCACGTCGTCCACTCCCGCTGTCGGCACGTTCTGTCGTGCTCCTGATTGAGGAACCGCAGACGGACGAGGCGCCTGATTCATTGTCTCTTTCCACTGATCACACGCCCCTCGGGCGTGCCTACCCCTCTATGACTTTCCCACGTTCCGCCGGTGTGCTGCTCCATCCGACCTCGCTCCCCGGCCCCTGTGGCATCGGCGACCTCGGCCCCGACGCGCACCATTTTGTGGACTTCATGGCCGCCGCCGGAATGAAGTTGTGGCAGGTGCTGCCGATCGGACCCACCGGCTACGGCGATTCGCCGTATCAGTGCTTCTCCGCATTCGCCGGCAACCCGATGCTCGTGCACGTCCCAGGGTGCGAGGGCGACTTCGATGCACATCAGATCGAGTGGGGCCGCGTCATCCCGCGAAAGCGTTCGGCCCTCAAGCACGCCACCGATACCTTCCAGCCCGACGACGCGTACCGGCATTTCGTGAGCGAGAATGCGTGGTGGCTTGAGGACTTTGCCCTCTTCATGGCGCTCAAGGACGCGCATGGTGGCGTGCAATGGACAAAGTGGGATGACGGGGCACGCCGTCGCGATCCCGTGGCCCTGCATCACTGGCGAGACGAACTGGCCACGGAGATCGAGCACCATCGCCGCGTGCAGCACTTCTTCTTCCAGCAGTGGGGCGATGTCCGCCAGCATTGCGCCCGGGTCGGCGTTCAGATCATGGGTGACCTCCCGATCTACGTCGCGCACGATTCCGCGGATGTCTGGGCCGAGCCCGGCTACTTCCAGCTCGATGACATGGGGCACACGAAAGTACAGGCCGGCGTCCCGCCGGATTACTTCAGCGCAACGGGCCAGCTCTGGGGCAACCCGATCTACAATTGGGAGGCGATGCGCGCCGATGGCTTCGCCTGGTGGATCAAGCGGATGCGCGCGATGTTCCGACACTTCGATGTCGTGCGGATCGATCACTTCCGCGGATTTGAGGCCTTTTGGGAGGTGCCGGGCAAAGACACCACCGCCATCAACGGGCGATGGGTGAAGGCGCCCGGTGACGAGCTTTTCAGTGCCATCACGCGGGCGCTCGGACCGCTCCCGATCGTCGCTGAGAATCTGGGACTGATCACGCCAGAGGTCGAGGCGTTGCGCGAGAAGTTCGGGTATCCGGGAATGAGCATCCTCCAGTTCGCCTTTGGAGGCGATGGTAGTGCGAACGACTTCCAGCCGCATCGGTATCCGCGCGAGCGGGTCGTCTACACCGGCACACATGACAACGATACGACGATGGGGTGGTGGAATTCACAGCCCGGTGGTGACTCCACGCGCACCACGGAGATGATCGCGGCCGAGCAGGCCTTTGCGCGCCGCTATCTCGCCACCGATGGGAAGGAGATGCATTGGGTGTTGATTCGCACCGCACTCGCGTCTGTTGCGAATACGGCACTCCTGCCGATGCAGGACTTGTTGGGCCTCGGAGGTGAGGCACGCATGAACCTCCCCGGACGCCAAGCGGGCAACTGGGGATTCCGCTTCACGTGGCAGCAGGTGACGCCGGACATCACTCGGCGCCTCCGTGAGTTGGTCGACCTCTACCAGCGCTAAGCCGATGCCTACAGTAGCTAAGAATTCCGACGCGCCCACGAAGCTCTCGACCATTTGGAACATGAGCTTCGGCTTTCTGGGGATCCAGTTCGGCTGGGGACTTCAGATGGCGAACATGAGCGCGATCTACGAGTATCTCGGCGCCAAGCCGGACGAGATCCCGATGCTCTGGCTCGCCGCGCCGCTCACGGGCTTGCTGGTGCAGCCGATCATCGGCCACCTCAGCGACAACACCTGGCATCCTCGGCTGGGGCGGCGCCGTCCCTTCTTCCTGATCGGCGCGATTCTCAGTTCGCTCGCGCTGATCGCGATGCCAAACTCGAGCACGCTCTGGATGGCGGCGGGACTACTCTGGATCCTCGATGCGTCCATCAATATCTCGATGGAGCCGTTCCGCGCCTTCGTGAGCGATCTCCTGCCGCCCAAGGAACGGACGCGCGGCTTCGCGATGCAGTCGTTCTTCATCGGCTTCGGTGCCGTGATCGCCTCGGCGATGCCTTGGATGATGACGAACTGGTTCGGCGTCGTCGGATCCGGCGAAGGAGGCATCCCGCTCACGGTGAAGCTGTCGTTCTACGTCGGTGCGGCGGCCTTCTTCGGTGCGGTGCTCTACACCATCCTCACAACGCCGGAAAAGCCCCCAGCGGACATGGCGGCATTCCTCGCCAAGAAGAAGGCCGGCGCAGGCGTCGGCAATGTGGCCAAGGAGATCCTCCACGCCATCACGCATATGCCGCCAACCATGCGACAGTTGGCTTGGGTGCAGATCTTCACCTGGCTGGGCCTCTTCTGCATGTGGCTCTACTTCGGCACTGCTGTGGCGACCGATATCTTCGGCGCGGCGGACTCGAGTGACCCGCGCTACCAGCAGGGCATTGAATGGGCCGGGCTCTGCTTCGGCGCCTACTCGCTCGTCACCTTCCTCTTCGCACACTTCCTGCCGCCGATCGCCAAGCGTGCGAGCCGCAAAGGAACGCATGGTCTCTGCCTCCTCGCGGGCGCGGCCGGGCTGATCTCGGTGCGGTTCATCACCGATCCGAACATGCTGATGCTCTCGATGATCGGCGTCGGCATTGCGTGGGCCAGCACGATCTCAATGCCCTATTCAATTCTCGCCGGCGCTATCCCTGAGGGAAAGACTGGCATCTATATGGGCATCTTCAACTTCTTCATTGTGATTCCGGAGATCGTCGCCGCGCTTGGCTTCGGCTGGGTGATGAACACCTTCCTCAACAACGACCGCATGGCGGCGGTGACGGCTGGCGGAATCTCACTCGCTGTTGCCGCCTTGCTCGTCACGCGCGTGACCGACGACTCAGAGGGGAACGCCTGATGCTCTGCCCTGCGCTGCGAATGCTCCGCGTTGTTCTCCTCTTCGGCCTCGGCGGACCGCTCGCCGCACAGGTTCCCGTGGTGGAGAAGGTTGACCCGCCGAGTTGGTGGACGAACGCGACGGTGAATCCGGTCCGCGTGATGATTCGTGGCAAACACCTCACCGGTGCGCAGCTCGACTGCCCGCGCCTGCGGTGCACGAATATCTCGGTGAATGCGGCGGGCACCTATGTGTTCGCCGACGTGCACATTCCGGCGACCGCGACTACCGGCCGTCATCCCCTGACCGTGCGTACGAGTGGCGGATCTGCCGACGCCACCTTCGAGATCACGCGGCCTCTGGCGCGCACGGGACGCTTTCAGGGATTCAACGAGCACGATGTCTGGTATCTGTTGATGCCGGATCGCTTCGCCAACGGCGATCCCTCCAACGATGATCCGGCCGTCTCACGCGGACTCGTGGACCGCAACAAGCCACGCTACTACCACGGCGGCGACATCGCGGGGATCCGGCAGCGACTCCCCTACCTGAAGTCGCTTGGCATCACGACCATCTGGCTGAATCCTATTTACGACAACAACAACGGGCTGAATCACAAGGAGACGCCGGAGGGGCAGCCGATGGCCGACTATCACGGCTATGGTGCGACCGATTTCTATGGGGTCGAAGAACACTTCGGCACCCTCGCCGACTTCCGCGCGCTGGTCGATGAAGCGCACGCGATCGGTATCAAGATCGTTGCAGATATGGTCGCGAATCATACGGGGCCGTATCACCCGTGGGTGAACGATCCTCCGACCCCGACCTGGTTCCACGGCACGGCGGCGCAGCATCCGAACAATCCTTGGCAGACCTGGTCCATCGCTGACCCCTACTCGGCGCCCTCCGTGAAGCAGGGGACGATGGACGGCTGGTTCATCGACATCTTGCCGGACTTGAATCAGGACGATCCCGAAGTCGCGCGCTACATCATCCAGAACACCATCTGGTGGGTGGCGATGACGGGGATGGACGGCATTCGCCAGGATACCTGGCCGTACGTGCCTCGTAGCTTCTGGAAGCCCTGGATGGCGGCAATCAAGCGGGAGTTCCCGACCCTGCGCGTGGTCGGGGAAGTGTTCGATGGTGATGCGTCGATTCTCGCCTTCCACCAAGGAGGCGTGACGCAGTGGGACGGGATCGATGCCGGCGTGGATGCGCTGTTCGACTTCCCGCTCTTCTTCCCTTCGCGGAGCGTCTTCGCCGAAGGGCAGTCGATTCGGGCCTTGCCCGAGGCGCTGGCGCGCGACCGGTTGTACAAGGCACCGAATTCCTTGGTGACTTTCTTGGGGCTGCACGATGTGGATCGCTTCATGGGCAATCCGCGTGCGACACTCGACGGCCTCAAGCTCGGATACACCTTTCAGTTGACGACGCGCGGCGCACCGCTCATCTACTACGGCGATGAGATCGGACTGCAAGGGGGAAGCGACCCGCAGAATCGCCGCGATTTTCCTGGGGGCTTCTCCGGCGACGCGCGTAATGCCTTCGAGCCATCAGGAAGAACAGCGGAGCAACAGGCCCTCTGGAGTCACGTGCAGACACTGTTGCGCATCCGTGCGGCGCGCCCCGACCTGCGGAGCGCGCCGACACAGAACCTGGTCGTGGGTTCGCAACTGTGGGTGTACCGACGTGGGAACACGCTCGTGGCCTTGAACAACGATACGGTCGCGATCACGGCGCGGGTGCCGATCGGACTGCTCGGCGTCGACCTCCTCGCGCTGTGCGGAAGGCCCGAGGCGCAGGGTGCTGTGGTCGCCGTACTGATTCCCGCGCGCACTGGCTGCATCTTCCCGGTCGAATCCGTCGAGGTTCCTGGCCCGGCCCTCGGCGTGAGCGGCAGGCGCGTGGTCATTCCCTCGTTCCCGTCGCAGCAGGTCGCCGCGCGGCAGGTGGAGATCTGGCTCCCACCTGGCTACGGACGCGACACCGTGCGGTATCCGGTCCTATACATGCACGACGGGCAGAACGTCTTTGATCCGGCCACGAGCTATGGCGGCGTGGACTGGGGCATCGATGAGTGGATGACGCGTCTGATCGCCGAGCGAAAGATCAGGCCCGCCATTGTGGTGGCGGTCTGGACCACGTCCCGTCGGCCCCAAGAGCTGATGGCGCAGAAGGCGGTCCCCGCGGGTGATACGGTGTTCTCGTTGGGAATCGTTCGGGAGGCGGCGCGCGGACCGCTCCTCGGCGACGCCTACGCGCGCTTCTTTGTGGAAGAGCTGAAGCCTTACATCGATCGCACCTACCGCACGCGTCGCGGACGTTCCGACACGTTCATCATGGGTTCGAGCATGGGCGGCATCGCCTCGCTCTACGCGGCGGCCGAGTACCCCGACGTCTATGGCGCCGTGGGTGCCATTTCCACGCATTTCCCCGCCGGCGATGGGGCGCTGATCGACTATCTCGCGGGGCATATGCCCGATCCGGCAACGCATCGGATCTACATGGATCGTGGGACCGCCACGCTCGACTCCACCTACGCGCCCTATCAGCCTCGTGCGGACTCGTTATTCCGGGCGCGAGGGTACCGCGACGAAGTGAACTTTCGGACACGGGTGTTCGAGGGGGGAGAGCACAACGAGCGGTCCTGGCGTGTGCGCATTGACGAGGCGTTGATCTTCCTGTTGGGGCGCTGAGGCCCTCGCGCCCCTCAGTACACGCACGCCGTCCGCGGCGGGAGCTCAATCACAGTCACGTTGCCGTCGATTGTCGGCGCACCGCATCCGCCGATCACCGCCGCTGACGTGACCCGCAGCCCCGGCACCCTCACGGTCGTTGGGGTCTGTGCGTTGTTGATGACCACAACGGTCGTGCCGCGCCGATACACGTACTGCTGCTCCTCCACGAGGAGGTGCTCGGTGGGCACATCGTGGAGTTCGGGCCGCGCACGTCGCAACGCGAGCAGGGACTGTACATGCGTGAAGATGCGCTGCTCACGTGGCTCGCGACCGCTGGCCTCGAACGCGTTGCGCGGGTCCCCCCGCCAGCCGCCAGGAAAGTCACGGCGATTGTCCGGGTCGTTGCCGCCGTCCATCCCGATCTCGTTGCCGTAGTAGAGCTGCGGGATACCGCGCATCGTGAACTGCGCCGTGTACGCGAGGAGCAGCCCGGCATCGCCCGCCGGCGCGTTCCACGGGAGTCGCGACATGTCGTGATTGTCGGTGACCGTGACGAGTCGCTCGGGGTGATCGTACAGCCGGTCGCGCGCGAGCGTCTGCGCGACCTCGCGCACCGATCCGCCCTGCAAGAAGCTCCGGCGCATGGCGGCCTGCAACGGGAAGTCGAAGACCTGATCGATGCCAGTGCGGATGCCGTCGAAGTTGGTCTTCGTGCCCTCAAAGAACGACACGACAGTCGCATCCTCGCTCAGCACCTCACCAACAACGGTCATCGTGGGATACTCTCGCTTGATGGCAGCCATCCAGGGGCGCCAGAAGGAGCGAGGCACGTAGGGCCAGGTGTCCTGGCGAATGCCGTCAATGCCGGTGGCGGCGACCCACCAGAGCGTGTTCTGAATCAGATATCGCTCGACCTCCGGGTCCGTTTGGTTGAAATCGGGGAGGATATTCGCGAACCAGCCAGCGAGGGTCGAGTCTCGCACGGCCGGTGCGGCGTACGGATCGGCGAGGTCGTTCATCCGCCAATTGTTTGGCAGGTGCTGCGCCAGCGTGCCGCTGTACCAGGTGGGCGTCGGGGGATCCTGCGCCCACACATGTTCCGGCCCGGTGTGATTCGCCACCATGTCCATCACGACCTTCATGCCGAGTCGGTGCGCGTCGTCCACAAGTTGCCGATACGCGGCGAGATCTCCGAAGTGCTCTTCGACCGCGTAGAGATCGACGGCACCATAGCCGTGATAGTCGGTGAACCCATTCGGCGCCCACGACTCGGGTCGCCGGTGCGCAATGGAGTCCACGTTGTCGTAGATCGGCATCAGCCAGACGGTCGTGATGCCGAGTTCTTTCAAATAGGGGAGCCGCTGGCGGACCCCCTCGATGTCACCGCCGTGATAGTGGCGAGGATCGTCGCGGCGGTGCAATCCGGGTGAGCGCGCTGGATTATCGTTGGTGGGATCACCATTGGCGAAGCGGTCCGGCATGATCAGATACATCACGTCGCTCGCCCCGACGCCTTGGAATCGCCCCGTCCGTGCCAGCGGCGCGTGGACGGCGAAGTCGAAGGCAACGCTTCCGGCGCTCGTCCGTAGCGTGATCGGGTACGTGCCAGCGCGTGTGCCCGGCGGGACCATGACATCCACGAAGAGATTCGTGCCAGCCGTACTGATGCGCACGCCACCGCACCGCAACGCACCGCACGTCACCCTAGCGCCTGCGAGGGCGGTGCCGCGCACCAAGAGGCGCACGGGATTCACCGAGTGCCCGACCCACCAATTGGGGGGCTCCACTTTCGTCACCGTGGGCCCCTGCGCCAGCAGCGGATGAGCAACGAGCCCAAAAGCGAGCACAACAGCAAGCACAACAGAGAGCATCGAGGCGAGAACCGCAGGAAGCGCCATGGCGAGCGAAAGCGGAACGACACGTCGCATACGAACCTCGGAGCTCAATGCCCGTTGGAGAGCCGCGTGACGCGGAGTTGGTGGAGAATGGCCTTGCTGACTGCACCATTCATGTTCTCATCGAGCGCATCCCAGCGGATGGTGAAGGTGTGTTCACCCGCGGAGAGCGAGAGGACGACGCTGTTGGTGTACCCACGCACGTCCCACGACCCGGCACCGCGCTGCGGCATCACCAGCACGCCGGACTCGCGACCATCGATGTCCAGTGTGCGCATTGCGGCTTTGTCTTCAGTGTTGATGGGACCACTGCCATTCGCATAGAGCGCGTCGACGGCGTACCGCCCGGCACTCGCGATGCGGACCCGAAAGGTCACCGGGGCGCTGCCACGCTCGAGCGCCGCCTGTCCCCCGCGTGGGCTGAACTCCTGCGTCCCCAGCCAACTGATGACCCGAAGCGGCTCGCTCAGAAACGACCCGGTGTTACCCTCGTCGATCGCCTCCACCTGATACTCCGCAAGCGAGTCGTACGCGACCACCGGAGTGGCGAGCACGGGGAGCGTGTCGACAGGACGTCCATTGCGATGCACGACATACCGGGCCGCGCCCGGGACCGCATCCCACCGTACGACACGGTGCATCCCCTCGCCCTGCACGGTCGCGATCGGCGTAGCCGGCGCCGAACGCGTTGCGACGAGCGTTGGTGGAGTACTCATGACATGGCACGAGTCCCCCAGCGTCAGTTCGACCACATGGCTCCCCGTCAGCGTCGTGGGCACCACGGCGTTCGGCAACGACACTCCATCAAGCGTCGCGGTAGGAGTAGCACACGCCCCCCAGCCGCGCACCCGCACCGTGAGCGTCGCACCACGATACTTGAGCCCACGTAGCTCACGCTCCCCCGCGTACGACTCCGGCACCACGGGCGCGAAGCGTAGACCCTGCTGCTCGAAACGCATGCCGAACAGCACGCGGTATTGCATCGCCAACGCGCCAGCAACGCTCCACAACTGGCGATCCGAATTCAGCGCCGTTCCTTCGAAGTGCCCTGTCGCGGCGACCAGATTCTCCTTGTTCGTCAGGAACAACGCCGTGCCGCGCGTGATCGAGGCGAGTCCTCGCTCCACCGGGCCCATGGAGCGTGCCTCGGCCGCGGCCCAGGTGTCATACGCGGTCACGAAGGGCCAGATGGTCGCGTTGTGATAGAACGGCACGCCGGCAATAAAGGGCCAGAAGGTCGGGGTACCGAACGGCACGCGCGGGGCCGCCGCCGATGCCAGTGCCGCGTGCTCGGGCGTGGCCGCACCGGTCAGCGCGGCGAGGGCCTCGCCGAGTGCCTCGTACCGCGGTGAACGGGCGAGCGAGACGCGTCCATAGGTGAACTGTGCATGACGATTCTGGCTGCCGATCCAGAGCTCGCTGGCGAGCCCCGTGCGGACTCCCGCCGCCCGCGCTTGCCACGAGTTCAGCTCGGCAGCGGGGGCCCCGAGCTCCGTCCCCATCGCGTAGAGGATCCGATACGCGCCATAGTGCACCGCATTCGTGCCCAGGGCCTGCGACTGATAGATGTCCGCCGGCTGCATCCACCGCGGATAGCTCTGCTCGCGCCAGTCGAGAAAGCTCGACTCACCGCGAAAGAGCCCCGTGGCGGGATCAAGCGCCGCATGCGCATCCGCCTCGGCCGACCTCTTGATGATATCGTACGACGTACGGAGCCACGTGCTGTCGCCGGTGACCGCGTACACCTCCCACGCGGCAAGCGCCCACGTCATGCGGTCGGTGGAGATGGGCCACGAGCCACCAGTCCCAGTGTCCTGAATGATGCGCCCCTGCGCGTCCACCTTCTTCATCAGGCTCGTGCGCACTGCATCGGGGACGATGATGGCCAACGCGAGCAGCGAGCTCAGTGCGACATCGCGCGTCCACACACCGGGCCACTTGGCGCCTGCCGACAGGGCCTCGTCATCGCGCACCAGTTGCGTGAGCTCCTCGAGCGAGAGGCGATACAACGCGTCGAGCAGGGGGGACGACGACCGAAGTTCAGGGAAGCTCGTAAGGTCACGGGAGCGCGCCCAGATCGCACGCCCGCCGGCATCGATCGCGCGCAAATATTCGGTCCGGAACGGCAACGCGACCTCATAGATACCATCGCCATCGCGATCCGTGAGATCCTGTGGCCCGCCCACCGGGATGGCGTTGACGTCCCACTGGAGAGGATCGGTGTCGCCGATCACGGTCACTCTGGTGAGCGAGCGGATGGTGTCGCCCTGCGGCGGCTTATACCAGCCGCGCTGCGCGAGTGCCCGCTTCACGTGCCGCAGGTCGAGTCGGATAGTCACTCGCGCATCGCCACTCTCGCCTTCGCCCGCGTCCTCCGGCCGTGGTAGTTGCGCGCGAGGCTCGAGCCCGAACACGAAGACGGGCGTCACGATCGCGCCATCGCGGGGCCGCAGATTAATCATCTGCTCGATGCCTGACGGGAACTCATTGTCTCGGCCGTTGATCGCGAACTTGAAGTGTATCTCGCGCGCGGCGCGCGGATACGTGGAGACAATGGTGTCACGCCCGAGCGCCAGCGCCTCGAATCGACCCTGCCGCACCCCAGTCGTCGTGATCTCGTACTGCGGCGAGGTAAAGAGGGGCCGCTGGGCCGCCACGTCGCTCGCGAATACACTCAGGGAGGAGAGCGCGAACGCCAAGTACCGGCGTTGCCGACACACGCGTCCTCCGGAGTCGCGTCTCACTGACCGGAGCGACCGAGCACCGACGCCCAGAGTGGAGCGTCAGGTCCCACGATCACGTGCACGATCCCGTCGCCCACCCGCTGCACGCCGCCCGCACCCGCGCGCAGTAGCGCGGCGTCATCCACCGCGGTGTCACTCCGGAGCCGAACGCGGAGCCGTGTCATCGCGACGGCGCTCGCCGCCACCACGTTCTCATCCCCACCAAGGGCGCCGAGCAGCGCCTCACGCGTCGGGGCCGGGCGGAGGGTCCGCATATAGTCCGCCATTTCATTCTTCAACCCTTCGGATCGCGTGCCGAAGATGGCCTGCATTCCCGTGCCCACCGTGAGTACCCCGGTCGCGCCGAGCGCCTTGAGCGCACTCACGTTCGCGCGGGAGAGATCCTGCAGCTCAACGCGCAGCCGCGTGATGCACGCATCGAGACTCTTGATATTGGACGCGCCGCCGAAGGCGGCAACGAGCTTCGCGGCCAGGGATGTCCCCGCCGTCGCGATCCCCGCACGCACTCCCGTAACCGTCGCGCCCAACGCACTCGGGGCGTCCTCACTTTCCCGCCCCGGGGTCTTCAGGTCGCGCGCAAGAATCACCGTGCGGAAGATGCCGAAGTAGAGGAGCGCATAGAGCGGCCCCAACCAGAGCAACCACCACCCGCGCTGCGAGTTGGGATACAGCACGACAAAATCGATCAGCCCGTGCGAGAAGGTCGTGCTGTGATGGATACCCAACTTGATCGCGATCACGTAGGCGGCGCCGGCGAGGATCGCGTGAATGCCGTACAGCAGGGGCGCAACAAAGAGAAACGAGAACTCGATCGGCTCTGTGATTCCCGTCAGGAACGACGTCATCGCCGCGGAGATCATGATGCCACCGACCTTGGCACGGTTCTCTGGGCGCGCCGTCCGCCAGATCGCCACGGCCGCCGCCGGAAGGCCCCACATCTTGAAGAGGTATCCCCCCGCAAGATTTCCCGCCGTCGGATCCCCCGCGGTGAATCGATAGATCTCTCCCCGGATCACATTCCCTGTCGCGGGATCGAGATACGAGCCCACCTCGAAAAAGAAGGGGGCATTCCAGATGTGGTGCAGCCCGAAAGGAATCAGCGCTCGCTCCACGAGGCCATAGAGTCCAAAGGCCGTTGCCGGCGACCCTTCGGCCGCCCAGTGCGAGAATCGACCAATCTGCTCGCCGATCGGCGGCCAGATGTACGCCATCACGATGCCCGTCAGCACCGCGGCGAACGCGGTGAGAATCGGAATCAGGCGCGAGCCAGAGAAGAAGCCGAGCCAGGCGGGAAGTTGCGTACGCGAATAGCGCTGGTGCAGAAAGCCCACCACCGCGCCGATCACGAGCCCCCCAAAGACTCCCGTCTCGATGCTCGGCATGCCGAGGATCTGCTGCGGCTCGTACCCGACCACCGGCGCCATCACGCCCATGGTCGCGACGAGCACGGCGAACCCTACAACGCCGGCAAGCGCGGCGGAGCCTTCTCCTGCCGTGAGCCCGAGCGCGACACTGACCGCAAAGATCAACGGCAGGTTCCCGAAGATCGCACCCCCCGCCTGCGCCATCACACTGCTCATCAGCGGTGGTAGCACCGCGAACTTCGCGCTTCCGACCCCAAGGAGAATGCCGGCAGCAGGAAGGACGCTCACCGGCAACATCAGCGACTTGCCGATCTTCTGCAGAATGCCGAATGCGGTGGCGAAGAACTGTTTGAGCGCGTTCACGACGCCTCCCCATGCCGTGCGGCCACCAAGGCCCGCACCTCAGCGCCATCGAGGCACCGGAGCGCGAGTTGTGCCGTTGCGCGGCACTCGGCAATGGAGAGTTCACGGACCCGCGCCTTGACGCTCGGCACGAGCGGGACGTCCACACTGAGTTCGTGTACGCCGAGTCCGAGGAGTACAGGCACGGCGTTCAAATCCCCCGCCAGCGCGCCACACACTCCGACCCACCGGCCATGCGTGCGCGCGCCCTCGACCGTCATCCCGATAAGTCCGAGCACGGCGGGGTGCAGAGCATCCACCTGCGGCGCGAGGCGCGGATTGGTACGGTCCATGGCCAGCGTGTACTGCGTGAGATCATTGGTACCGACGCTCAGGAAGTCCGCTTCACGCGCGAACTGTTCCGCCATCACGGCGGCGGCGGCCGTCTCCACCATGATGCCGACCGGAATTGGCGCGAGCTTGAGGTCGGCGCGCTCCACGTCAACGACGCGCTTCGCAGCGCGCCATTCGGCGATGGTCGCGATCATCGGGAACATGATCGCCACCTTGCCCTCGCGCGACGCGCGGAGAATCGCCCGCACCTGCGCACGAAAGAGCGCCGGACGCGTCGCGGTGAATCGGATACCGCGCTCGCCGAGAAAGGGATTCGCCTCGGTCTCCATCGGGATGTACGCGAGCGGCTTGTCGCCGCCGACATCGAGCGTGCGAATGATCAGGAGACGCTCTGGGCCGAGCGCGCGCGCTGCTTCGCTGTAGAGCGCCGTCTGCTCGTCTTCGGTGGGTTCGGTGGCGCGTTCCTGGAACACGAACTCGCTCCGCAGCAGGCCGACCCCTTCGCCGCCCATCGTCACCACGGTGGCCGCCTCTCGGACATCGCCAATATTGGCCGCCACCTCTACGCGATCGCCATCACGGGTGACCGCGGGTTCGTGGGCCGATGCAAAAGCCGTGGCGCGACGCGCCGCCTGCCGCGCGCGTCGCGTGACGATCTCCGCCTCCTCGGCGGCCGTGGGCGCCACGCGCAGGGTGCCGCGATCGCCATCGATGACCACACGCGTTCCCTCGGGAACATCGAGGGCACGAACATCAATGCCGGCCACCGCGGGGAGGCCAAGTCCACGGGCAAGAATGGCCACGTGCGAGGTGGAGCTGCCCATCGTGGTGCAGAGTCCGCGCACCTTTGTGCGATCGAGCCCCGCCGTGTCGCTCGGCGTGAGGTCCTCGGCGATCACGATGGCGTCGTCGGGAAGCGCACGCGGACCCTCATCGCGCCCATCAAGCAGATGCAGCAGCCGGCGCCCGACGTCGCGCAGGTCTGTGGCGCGCGCGGCGAGGAGTGGATCCTTCAGTGCACGCAGTCGGTCGGCTTGTAGAGAAAAAGCTTGTTTCCACGCCCAGGCAGCAGTCCACCCGGCGCGCATTTCTTCAGCGGCGAGATCGAGTATCTCCGGGTCCTCTAAGAGCTCCTGATGCGCGGCGAAGATTGCCGCGCGCTCGCCATGTCCTTCATCGGTGAGACGTGAGCGGAGCGCCTCGAGCTGCAGATGCGCGGCGGCAATGGCGGCGTCGAATGCACGGCGTTCTGTGTTGGGGTCGTTCGCTCGCGCCTTGGCGACGGCATCGTCGTAGCGGAGGTGCACGACTTGCCCGAGCGCGACGCCCGGAGATGCCGCGACGCCGACGAGTGTCCCGTCGGTGAGGGGGAGCGAGCGCGTGGCCGGCACGGTCGCGCTGGTCGCGCTGGTCGCGCCGGTGCGCGCGGCTGCGCGCTCTGCGCTCCCCGCCGCCTGCTCCAGCAAGGCCGTCAAC
>ENA-ORBV01008107-ORBV01008107.1-microbial-mat-metagenome-genome-assembly--contig:-NODE-8107-length-17796-cov-4.904340_pt1 | contig 17796 bp, 17 predicted proteins | sample MGYA00237777_ERZ505514 | MGnify/ENA primary metagenome ERZ505514 (study PRJEB26160, sample SAMN06269048) | microbial mat metagenome | isolation source: Oligotrophic lake microbial mat | place...
TCCTCGATCCGCTTGAGGACCGCACGCACCGGTTCGCCCTGCGAGTACGTCTCGCGATGGTTCTGCTCGCGATACGGGATGATTGCTTCCGCTTCGCGGAACTTGTTGAGCATCACGACGATCTTGCCCCGCTCGATCTGCTGGATCTCGCCAGAGAGCAGGTCACCAACGCGCCCCGAGAACTCGTCGCGGATCTTGGTGCGCTCGCCCTCGCGGACGCGCTGCACGATCCGCTGCTTGGCGGCCTGCACCGCGGAGCGACCGAACTCGGCGAACTCGACCGGGATCTCCATGAGATCGCCGATCTGATAGTCCGCGTCCTCGTACCGGGCCTCGTCGAGCGAGATCTCCGTGACGGTGTCCGTGGGCTCCTCGGTGACCTTCTTGAGGATGACGATACGGATCTCGCCCTGCGCGTCATTGATGTCGACCTCGGCCTGCACGGACGGGCCGTGCTTCTTCACCAAGGCGGCCAGAATGCCGTCCTTCAACAGATCGTGCAGTTCCGTGCGCTGCATCTGCTTGCTGTCTGCCAGCTCGCGCAACGCTACGAGAATCTCGGCCGAACCCGCCATCCCGAACTCCGTCGTGAAATAAGGATCTATGGCTTCCAGTGGAACGCGAGTCGGGCGTCGGTGACGTCCTTCAGCGCGACCACCACTTCAGTGCCCTTCTGTTGATCTCGCAGCGTGAGGGACTCGCTGCCTTCGTCCCCGTCGACTGCGACAATCGTCATTTCCTGCCGCCCGTGGAGCACGAGACTATTCACGCTCGCCAGACGTCCGACGAACCGCCGCCAATCCCCCGCGTGCCGGAGCGGCCGTTCCATTCCCGGCGACGAGACCTCGAGCACATAGCGATCCGTCACCAGCGCCGGATCGGCATCGAACCGCGCTTCGATGGCTCGCGACGCCCGCTCGCAGTCGCCGACCTGCACCTTCTCGAGGTCCAACCGGTCGATCCGAATATCCAGCACGGGACGCCCCTTGGACCCGCCGACCTTGAACTCCACGAGTTCGAGGCCGAGCGGTGCAAGTTCTTCTGTCACAATGCGTTGCAGCGTTTCCTTCACCGCGACAGGACTCCCATAGAGAACAAAAAAAGTGCGGGGAGACCTGCCCCCACACTCCGCGACCGCATCGGAATGTCTCCCACTCAGTCAGAATACCCGTCTGGCGCTACTGCGTCAAGGCGACAGGACAGCCCGTGTGAGTGAGGCCGCCGAAAAAATGACCCCGATCTGGCGCCCCGCGTCGCCCGCCCGATGCGAGAAGAGGGCGTCGTTATCGCAGCGCGTGCACTCCGCGCTGGCCGACCACTGCGACACGCCGAGCTGCGTGGCCTGTTCGGCGAGCAAGGCGCGGAGATCGACATTCCGGGGACGTCTTGTCTCCCAGCCGGTGAGCTGTTCGTAGACCTCGATCCCGACCTCGTAGCAACGACCGCAGATACTCGGCCCAAGGTGCACCACGCACTCATCCACCGGGAACCCGTTCGCCGAAAAGAGGCGAAGCGCCTCGGGGAGAATTCCCCCGGCGGTCCCGCGCCATCCGGCGTGAATCGCCGCGACCGCACCACCCGGGTGCGCGATGAACACCGGCACGCAATCGGCGATCGTCACCGCCGCGGCGCCGGGTCCGATCACGAGATGTCCGTCCGCGTCATCCACGCGGAGCCAGCCATCCCACGGGGTCGCGTGCACGAGTACGCGCGTCCCGTGCACCTGCTTGGCCGAGGCGAGCCGCGGGGCGCCATGCCCCGCCAACGCCTGCTGCACGCCGAGCCACCGCGCGCGCGCGCCCTCCGCTTCGGGACTCAGGTTGAAATCGCCTGCCGCCCGCGTCGTGATGAACGCCCGCACGCCGAAGCGCGCGAACGTCGGCACGTCGAGGTGCGCGGGAAGGGCGATCGACATCGGAACGGCGCTACGTATTGGCGCGGCGAATCGAGGCGCCAAGCGCGTTCAGGCGCTCATCGATGCGCTCGTAGCCGCGATCGATCTGCCCGATGTTGTTGATCACGCTCGTTCCCTTGGCACAGAGCGCCGCGATCAGCATGGCCATGCCGGCGCGGATGTCGGGGCTCTCGACCGTTGCGGCACGGAGCGGCGTCGGGCCGCTGATCAGCGCGCGATGCGGATCACACAGCACGATGCGCGCCCCCATGCCGACCAGTTTGTCCACGAAGAACATGCGCGACTCGAACATCTTCTCGTGCATCAGGATGATCCCCTCGCACTGCGTCGCGGTGACGATGGCGATGGACATGACATCGGCCGGAAACGCCGGCCACGGCTGATCCTCGAGCTTCGGCACCGCGCCGCCGAGATCGAGGCGAATGCGCAGTTCCTGATCGGCGGGCACGATGAGATCGTCGCCGCTCACCTCTGTGCGGACGCCGAGGCGATCGAACCCGAGCCGCACGGAGCGGAGATGCTTCACCCCGGCACCCTCGATGGTCAAGCGCGAGCGCGTGACGGCGGCGAGCCCGATGAACGAGCCGACCTCGATGTGATCGGGGCCGATCGTGAAGCTGCCGCCGTGGAGCTTGCCGCCTCCCTCGATGGTCAGCACGTTCGAGCCGATCCCGGAGATCTTTGCCCCGAGGGCCATGAGCATTTCGCAGAGATCCTGCACGTGCGGTTCGCTGGCCGCATTGTGGAGCACGGTGGTCCCTACCGCGGCCACGGCGGCCATCACGGCGTTCTCCGTTCCCGTGACGGAAGGTTCGTCGAGGAAGATGTCGGCGCCCTTCAGTTGCTTCGCCCGAAAGACGATCCGCTCCCCGAACTCATGCGTGGCGCCAAGCGCCTCGAGGGCGAGCACGTGGGTGTCGAGCCGGCGCCGCCCGATGACATCGCCTCCCGGCGGCGCGAGGGTCACACTGCCGCAGCGGGCGAGGAGCGGGCCCGCGAGCAGGATGGAGGCGCGGATCTTGGCGCAGAGTTCGGGATCGAGCGTATCGCCGCGCACGGTTTTGGCGTGAATGACCAGCGTGCTCGCGGCGGTCCATTCTGCCGTCGCGCCGGCCGCCCGCACGAGCCCGAGCAAGCTCTCGATGTCGCGGATTCGCGGCACGTTGTGCAACGTCACCGGCTCGTCCGTGAGGAGCGCCGCGCAGACAATGGGGAGGGCCGCGTTCTTGTTTCCGGTGGGGCGAATGGCGCCCGCGAGGGGGCGCCCCCCCTCGACGATAAACTGGGGCTGAGACATGGCGCGGAATATATGCTTGACGCCACGCTCCCGTCGGGAGAGTGTTCGGCATGTTCCCCCTCCACGCAATCCTCGCTGTGTACGCGCAGCAGACCCCCGCCATCGCGGACACCGTCCTCGTTCGGCAGGTCCCCCTCGCGACGTCGGCGTTCGAACAGATCGTCTTCGTCGCCTCCGGGCTGACGTCCATCCTCACGTTGATGGTCGTGGTGTTGGTCCTCCTGATGCTGATCGGCATGCGGGCCGCCGCCAAGGCGCTGGGAGACAAGCTGGACGAGGTCTTACTCGAACTCCGTCCATTGACGCAGAACGCGAATGCCGCCTCCGCGGACGTGCGGGAAGCCGCGGCGACAGCGAAGGCGATGGTGGTGGAGTCGCGCGAGACGGTGCACGATATGAATGCGCGCGTGCGGGAAACGGTGGAGAATCTGTCGGCGCGCGTCGACGATCTGGCCGAGATGCTGGGGCGCATCAATCGGGCGGCCGAGCGCGTGGCAGGAGTCGCGGGGACGGCGCTGGGCGGCATCAAGGCGGGGGCGCGCGTGTTCGGCGTCGGACGCCAGAAGAAGCCAGCCAAGAAGGCGTCGCCGCCTCGCGACGAGCGCGAGGACCGTCCGCGCCTGCGCCGCCGCGACTGATTCGCCGATGCCTTCCCTCGCGCTCGCTGTACTTGGCGCGGTGGCGCTGCTGGTCCTATGCCCCACCGACGCGTTCGCCTGGACACCGGGCACGCACATTCTCCTTGGCGAATCCCTGCTCAAGTCGGCCGACCTGCTCCTGCCGACGGCGATCGCGCAGGTGCTGAAGGCCTTCCCGTACGATTTCCTCTACGGCTCCATTGCGGCCGACACAAGCTTCGCGAAGCGCTACGCGAAAGTCGGCCAGCATTGCCACAATTGGAATGTCGGCGACGACATCCTGGGGCGCGCGCGGGATGACGCGTTGCGCGCCTTCGGGTACGGCTATCTCGCCCATCTGGCGGCCGATGTCGTGGCGCACAATCACTTCGTGCCGCATCAACTCGCGATATCCAGTACCTCAAGTGGGGCCGGACACACGTATTGGGAGAGTCGCTTCGAGGCGGAAACGGGCGAGCAGTGGCCCCGCCGCGCGCGGGAGGTGATCCTGCTCGACCACGCCCGCGCCGATGAGCACCTCGACCGCGTGCTCTCGCCCACGATCTTCAGCACCTCGACCAATCGGCGCATTTTCCGTGGCATGGTGCACGTCACCGACATGGGCCCATGGCAACGAGTGATGGCGCTCATGGCACAGAATAGTCGGTGGCCACTGCGGGACGCCGTCGTCAGCGCGCATCTTGATCAGGCCTTCGATTACGTGGTCGATCTGCTCGCGCGCGGCACGGACTCGACGCCACGTCGCTTCGACCCGAGCGGCGAGGTCGCGTTGCACGACGCCAAGCAGATCAGGAAACTCGCGCTGGAGCGCGGTGGCGAGCGCGCCGCGCGCAAGGACGCGGCGGATCGGTTCTCGCTCCCGTCGGAGACGCTGCGCTGGACGCCACGTCTCCCCACTCCACTCTACGTGGCGCGGGCCGCCAGCAACTGATTCACCTTTTTCGGGTCGGCGCGCCCCTTCGATTTCTTCATCACGGCACCGACCAGCACGCCTTGCAGCTTCTTCTCCCCCGCGGCGAACCGTGCCGCTTCATCGGGAAGCTCGGCCAGGACTTCATCGATCCAGCCGATCAGCGCGGAGTCGTCGCCCACCTGCAGGAGTCCCTCCCGCTCGGCAATCGCCCTTGGCTCTCCATGATCCGTGCGCATCGCATGAAAGAGCGTCTTGGCGGCGGTCGAGCTGACGCCCCCTTCCTTCACAAGCGCGATCAGTGCCGCCAGACGTTTCGCAGAGATCGGGAACTCGTCGATGCGGCCACCACCAGCGTTGAGTGCGCCGCTGACCTCGCCGAGCACCCAATTCGCCGCGGCTTTCCCGTCGCCACTCGCTGCGGCCACGGCCTCGAAGTAGACGGCCGTCTCGACTTCTGTGGTGAGGGCCTGCGCTTCCTTCTCGCCGAGCGCAAAGGCGCTCAGGAAGCGGGCGCGACGCGCCGCCGGCAACTCCGGCACCGCGGCCCGCTGCGCCTCGAGCCACTCGGTCGCGAGCAGCAGCGGCGGGAGATCGGGCTCTGGGAAGTACCGGTAGTCGTGGCTCCCCTCCTTGCTCCGCGCCGCGCGCACTTCGCCCTTCAGCGCATCGAACAGCATCGTCTGCTGCTGGATGGTGCCACCGGCCTCATACGTCGCCACGTGACGCGCGAACTCGAGTTCGAGCGCGCGTTCGACATTCGAGAACGAGTTGAGATTCTTGATCTCCGTGCGATTGCGGAACTTGGGCTCCCCCATCGGACGCGCCGAGACATTGGCATCAACGCGCAGCGAGCCCTCTTCCATCGAACAATCGGAGACCCCGGCGAACAGCAGAATCTCGCGCAGCGCCCGAAGATACGCGCCCGCTTGGGCGGAACTCCGGATCTCGGGCTCGCCGACGATCTCGATCAGCGGCATTCCCGAACGGTTGAGATCGATGGCCGTCATTCCCACGAACCGATCATGAATGGACTTCCCCGCGTCCTCTTCCATATGCAGCCGCGTGATGCCAATCGCCCCCCCCTCGGGGAGTTCGACGCGGCCTCCGGTCGCGACCGGAAATTCGGCCTGGGATATCTGATAGCCCTTCGGGAGATCAGGATAGAAATAGTTCTTGCGCGCAAAGACGCTCCGCGGATGCACCGTGCACCCAAGGGCCATCGCCGCACGCACGGCGAGCTCGACGGCACGCGCATTGAGCACGGGCAGCGCACCCGGAAGCGCGAGACAGACCGGGCAGGTGTTCTGGTTCGGCGGATCTCCGAAGTTCGTCGAGCAGGCGCAGAAGGCCTTCGTGCGCGTCTTGAGTTGCACGTGCACTTCAAGTCCGACGACCATCTCCCACGAGGTCGTGCTCATCGATGCGCCTCCTGCCCCAACGCTTCTTCGAGCGCGTACGCGACGCGGAACATCATCGGCTCGGCGAAGTGCGGCGCGAGGATCTGTCCCCCGACCGGAAGTCCATTCACTCGACCGATCGGCAACGACATGCCGGGGATCCCCGCGAGGTTCGCCGTGACGGTGAAGATGTCCGACAGGTACATCTCGTACGGATCCGAGATGGCGCCGAGCGTGAAGGCGGGGGTCGGGGCGGTCGGGGTGAAGAGCGCCTGCACACCGCTCGCGAAGACGCGATCGAAGTCCAGCGCGATCAGACGCCGGACGTCCATCGCCTTGCGATAGTACGCCTCGTAGTAGCCGGCGGAGAGCGCGTAGGTCCCGAGGAGAATGCGGCGCGTGACCTCGACGCCGAAGCCGGTGGCGCGCGTGGACTCATAGAGGTCGCGCATCCCTTCTCCCTCGATGCGCATGCCGTACCGCACGCCATCGAAGCGCGCGAGATTCGCCGAGCACTCGGCCGGCGCGATGATGTAGTAGACCGGGATCGCGTAGTCGGTATGTGGGAGCGAGACCTCGCGAATCGTCGCGCCCTGCGCCTTCAACTCTTCAAGCGCGCGGTTGCAGTGCGCGCGGACGGCGGGGTCGAGCGACGCGGGAAAATATTCCTTTGGCACACCGATCACCACGCCGTCGAGCGAGCCCGGACCAACGCGCATCGCGGGCACGGGGAGATCGGCCGAGGTGGCATCGCGTGGATCGTGTCCCGCGATCACTTCGAGCGCGAGCGCCGCGTCGTCGACGGTGCGGCCGAAGGGGGCGACGCAATCGAGCGAGGACGCGAACGCCACGAGACCGAAACGCGACACGCGGCCGTAGGTGGGCTTCACGCCCACAACGCCGCAGAAGGATGCCGGCTGCCGCACCGAGCCTCCCGTCTCTGATCCGAGCGCGATCGGGACGATGCCGGCCGCGACCGCCGCGCCAGATCCCCCCGAGGATCCCCCGGGGGTGCGCGTCCGATCGAGCGGATTCCGGCTCGCGCCGAAGGCACTATGCTCGGTGGACGATCCCATCGCGAACTCGTCCATGTTCGTCTTGCCGATGAGCACGGCCCCGGCATCGCGCAGCTTGCGCATGACCGTGGACTCGTAGGGGCTCACCCACCCCTCGAGCATCTTGGAGCCACACGACGTGGGCAGCACCCGCGTTGCGAAATTATCCTTGACGGCGACGGGGACCCCAGCGAGAGGTCCATGCGGGACCGCGGCTTCCGGCGCCTCGGTCGCGGGCCAGAGAATGGCGTTGAGCGAATCCGGGCCCGCATGCGTCGCGGCGCGGCGCGCATCGGCATCGGCGAAGACCTCAGCGGCCGTCGCGCGCCCTTCGCGCACCGCGGCCGCGATGGCCGCCGCGCCTTGATCCAGCAGATGGGTGCTCACGACGCCTCTCCCGCGTCTTCGTGCGTCGCGAGTCGCGGCACGAGGAAGAAGCCATCGACCATCTTCGGTGCCCACCGCTCGCGGGGGATATGCAACGGCACGGCATTCACGACATCCGGGCGGAGCGGCATCCCCTGCTCGCCCACGACGGGCTTCCCGGCGACCATCGCCGTGTCGACGCGTTGCAGGACATCGACATGGGCAAGGATGCCGTTCAACTGCTCGACGTAGCTGACGAGCGTGGCCTCGGGGATCCCGAGCCGCGCGAGCCCGGCAACATGTCGCACATCGTCCGGTGTGACCGCCATTAGTCGTATCCCCGCTGAAGTCCGGCGAAGGCGATGACGAGCCGTTTCCGACCAACTTCTTCGTCATCGAAGTCCACGGTGACCTTCGCATCCTTGCCGCTGCCGCTCACGTCGGAGATCGTCCCCGACCCGAAGCGACTGTGCTTCACGCGCTCACCCTTCACGAAATTCGGCAGATCCTGCGAGCCCTCTTCCTCGGCCGCGAAGCTCGGGACCGACGCTTCACGAGGCGACCAACTCGGCGACTTGGTCCCGCCGCTGCCGCGCGCGCCGTAGCTCGGCGAATCATCGCGCACCCCGCGTCGCCATCCGAGACCGGAGCTCCCACTCGGCGCGGCGAGCCGCGACGTGGCCCGGAGCTTCACCGTCCGTTGCTGCTCAAGCTCGGCGTCCGGAAGGTTACGCAGGAAACTCGAGCGGATGCCCGGGAGCAACTCGCCATTGCGACGACGCTGATGCGCCCAGCTGAGGATCAGCTTGGAGCCGGCGCGCGTGATGGCCACGTAGAGCAGACGGCGCTCTTCCTCGAGCGTCGCCGGATCATCGAAGGCGCGCGCGAGCGGGAACAGTCCGTCCTCGAGCCCCGTCACGGCGACGAATCCGTACTCGAGTCCTTTGGCCGTATGCACGGTCATCATGGTCACGGCATCGGCGTCGGGGCCGAGCGCGTCGAGGGCGGTGACGAGCGTCGCCCGCTGCAGGAAGTGATCGAGCGGGCGGAGGCCCACTTCCCCGCCATCGTCGATGATGGTCTCGGCGGCCGAGGTCACGAGTTCGCGCACGTTGTCGAGACGCTCGAGTCCCTCGGGGCCCTCGGCGCGCAAGGCGGCATCGTAGCCGGATGATTCCACGAGATCGACCAGCAGGCGATCGACACTGGTATCGGCGGCGGCCTCGCGGAGTCGATCGACCAGGGCCACGAAGTTCGCAATCGATTCCTTCGTCGCGGGACGCAGGCCCGAAAGCGTGGGCACGCGCCGCGCCATCTCGAGCAGCGGGACGCCCGCCTGCTGCGCGGCCGCGTAGAGCACCTCGACCGTGGTGTCCCCTACGCCACGCCGCGGCGCGGAGATGGCCCGCCGAAACGCTTCGTCATCGGCGGGGTTCGCGACGAGGCGCAGCCATGCGATCAGATCGCGGATCTCGCGGCGATCGTAGAAGCGGACCGCGCCGATCAGTCGGTACGGAATCCCGGCGCGACGCATCTGCTCTTCGAAGCCGCGGCTCTGGGCATTGGTGCGATACAGCACCGCCGACTCGGCGTAACGATTCCCCTGGGCGCGCCACGCGTGGATCGCGTGCGCGATCGCTTCCGCTTCATCACGGTCATCGGCCGACTCAAGGACGACCACCTTCTCGCCGCCGGGGCGCGTCGCGCGCAGCGTCTTGCCGCGGCGGGCGGTGTTCTCCTGAATCACCGCATTCGCCAGACTGAGAATGGCGGCGGTGGAACGATAGTTCTCCTCGAGGCGAACGACCTGTGCTGAGGGAAAATCGCGCTCGAAGTCGAGAATGTTGCGAATGTCCGCGCCGCGCCAGCCGTAGATCGCCTGATCGTCATCGCCCACCACGCAGACGTTCCCGTGCCCGCCGCCAATGAGTCGTATGAACTCGTACTGCGCGCGGTTCGTGTCCTGATACTCATCGACGAGAACGTGCTGAAAGCGACGCGCGAGCTTCTCCCGCAGCGCCTCATTGGCGCGCAGCATCTTCACCGGCAACACGAGCAGGTCGTCGAAGCTCACCGCGTTCGCGGCGCGCAGGGTGTCCTCGAGATCGCGATAGACCGTGGCCGCCGCCTTGGCGAGCGGCGTGCGCGCGAGCGTCTCGTACTCGGCGACCTCGACGAGCGCGTTCTTCGCCGAACCGATCTCTGCGGAGATGGCTTTGGGGGCGAACTCCTTGTTGGAGATGTGATGCCGCTCCATCAGCCGCTTGATCACGCTGAGGGAATCATCCTCGTCGTAGATCGTGTATTCGGAGGTGCGCCCGACGAGCGTCGCGTTCGCACGGAGCACCCGCGCGCCGATGCCGTGAAAGGTCCCGATCCACATCCCGCTCGGCTCCTCGCCCAAGGCCCGCGCCACACGCTCGCGCATCTCGCCGGCGGCCTTGTTCGTGAAGGTCACCGCGAGTATCTCATGCGGCGCGACCCCGCGCTCGGCGACCAGGCGGGCAATGCGCGAAGTGAGGACGCGCGTCTTGCCGGAGCCGGCGCCGGCGATGACGAGCAACGGCCCGTCACCGTGTTCGACAGCGGCGCGCTGGGCCGGATTGAGACCGGGGAACGGCGAGGCGCCGTTCACCCGAGGCGGTCCACGCCGAGCCAGCGACGCAACGGCGGCGGGATATCCACCCCGCCGTCGGCGGTCTGGTAGTGCTCAAGGATGGCCGCGAAGACGCGCGGGAAGGCCAGGCCTGAGCCGTTGAGCGTGTAGATGAAGCGCGGCTTCTCGCCGACGGCGGGACGGAAGCGAATGTTCGCGCGCCGCGCTTGGAAGTCCGTGAAGAGCGAGCAGCTCGAGACCTCCAGCCACTTGTCGACGCCCGGCGCGAAGACCTCAAGATCGTAGGTCTTTGCGCTCCCGAAGCCAGTGTCGCCGGCCGCAAGGAGCACCACGCGGTACGGGAGCCCGAGCAGTCGCAGCACTGCTTCGGCGTGCGAGAGCAATAGAAGCAACTGCGCCTCGCCGTCTTCCGGCGCGCAGTAGCGTACCAGCTCGACTTTATCGAACTCGTGCACGCGCAGCAGTCCGCGTGTGTCCTTTCCGGCAGACCCCGCCTCGCGACGGAAGCAGGGGCTGTACGCGCACATCGCCTTCGGGAGTTCCTCGGCACTGAGGATCTCGTCGCGATAGAGATTCGTCACCGGCACTTCTGCCGTCGGGATGAGGAACATGTCCTCGTCTTTCAACGCGTACATGTCGTCCTCGAACTTCGGCAGCTGCGTGGTGCCGATCATCGAGGCCCGATTGACGACGACCGGGACCCACGTCTCCTCGTAGTCGAAGGTGCCGGTGTGCAGATCAAGCATCATGTTCATCAGGGAGCGCACCATGCGCGCGCCGAGTCCGCGATACACGATGAACCCCGAGCCCGCGATTTTGGCGCCGCGCGGGAGATCGAACAGCCCGAGTTGTTCGCCGATCTCCCAGTGCGGGATGACGCCGCTCGTGGCGCGCGGCTCACCCCAGGTGCGCACGACCACATTGTTGGTCTCGTCACCCGCGGGGACATCTGGGAGGGTGACGTTCGGAATCAGGAGCAGGATCTCATCGAGGCGCGCCTGCGTCACGGCGAGGTCGGCCTCGAGGGCGGCGATTTCTTCCCCGAGGGCGCGCGCACTCGCCTGAAGATCAGCGGCATCCTCTCCCGCTTTCTTCCGCTTGCCGACGTCCTGCGAGAGGCGATTGCGCGCCGCCTTCTTCTCCTCGACCTGCTGAATGGCCTGACGGCGCGCCCGATCGAGCGCCTCTCCCTCGTCGATCAGGGGCGCATACAGCTCCCGCTTGTCACGGCGCGCCATCGCGTCACGCAATTGCGCGACGTCGTCCCGGATCATTCTGGGATCGAGCATGGCTCAGAACCCAGGGATGCCCGAGAGGAACGACCGGAATCCGCAGTTGGGGTTCACGCGGCCGCTGAGGCGGATGCGGCGCTCGGCCGGAATAACGGAATCGACCAGGTACTTCGCGTAGACCTCGTTGCTCTCCGAGATGGAACAGAACTGGGTCTGCACGCGCACGATGAACGTCTGCCCGACATTCACCGCGAGGATCGAGTCGTAGACCCACCCGGTCAGGGGTGCCTCGATGATGGTGTTATAGATCTCGCTGGTGCGCACGATGCCGATCCGCCGGTTCCCAGAGAGCGGCGTCACGACTTTGTTGACCGGCAGCACCAGCAGGCGTCCGTCGGGGTCGATGTCGAAGGCGAGATCGAACGAGGCCGCCGCATCGGCGCGGGCGGTGATGCGCTGCGCGACGAGGTGGACCGTTGGGAAGCTGGTGGGCGCCCCGGTGAGGGCCCAGATCTCAATGCTGACATCGGCGTTGGAGTCCTGCGCCACAACGGCGAAGGGGTCGGGTCCGCACCCGATAGCGCTCGCGGCCCCAACAAGGGCGAGGAGCAGTCCGACACGGCGCGCCCGAGGCGCGAAGGACGAGGGAATCTTCACTTGGGGAAGCTAACGGAAGCGTGCGGGGTGCAACAAGCGGAGTCGACACCAAGTCCGCTTGACTTGAGTCCCCCCGGACGTATGCTTCGCCTACCCCTTTCCGGAGATACGGTGCCGACCATTCGCGACCTCGTTGCGACCCTTCGCCGCTTCGATGGCGTCCAGGCCGTGGCCGTGCTCGGTCGCGATGGCCTCTTGATCGACAATGAGGCCGATGCCGGGCTGGATGGCGAGACGATCGCTGCCCACGTGCCCGGCATCCTCCAGTCGTGCGACGAACTCGGACATGCCGCCGCCATTGGTGGCCTGCAGACCGCGGTCCTCGAGCACCACGAGTCCACGGTCGTCCTCGCGGCGATGTCCTCGGACGTCGTGCTCTTGGTGATGGTCCGGCCGGACGCGAACCTCGGGGCGCTGCTGTTCGACATCCGCCGCCACCGCGCGGGCCTCGCCTCGCTGGTTTGAGCGCGCACCAGATGTCCGATGCCGCGCCCCTGCCCGTGCCCCTGCTCGTGCCCCTGCTCGCGCCGCGTACGCGCATCCTCGTCGCCGACGACGAACCGCACATCGGTCGCATTATCAAGACCAAGCTCGAACAGGGCCCCTTTGTCGTCGACCTCGTCTACGACGGGCAGGAAGCGCTTGAGGCATTGGAGCACCCTCCGGCCGTGGGGCTGTTGGTCCTCGACCTGATGATGCCGCGCGTGAGCGGCCTCGAGGTCCTCGACCGCGTGCGCGGGGATGCGCGCTGGCGCCACCTCCCCTGCCTCATCCTGACCGCCGCCGGTCAGGATCACCAAGAACAGGACGCGCGCCGTCGAGGCGCCGATGAGTTCATGACCAAGCCCTTCAGCCCGAAGCGCCTGTTGGCGCGCGTGACCGAACTCGTCGAGGGAGCGACCGCGCGATGACCGCTCCGCTCTACGCCGTGGTCCTCGCCGGCGGGATCGGGTCGCGCTTCTGGCCGCTCTCGACCCCCGCTCGGCCCAAGCAGCTGCTCCCGCTCGTCAGCGCCCAGTCGATGCTTGAGGACACCATTGGTCGCCTCGATCCGCTGGTCCCGCGCTCGCAGATTCTTGTGCTGACCAGCGCCCAGTTGGCGCCAGCGATCCGGGCGACGATCCCCTGGCTCGCCGCCGATCAGGTGCTCGAGGAGCCTCGCCCCGCCGGCACGGCCGCGGCGCTCGCCTGGGCCGCACTCGAGGTGCGTCGACGCGGCGGACCCGACGCCGCGATGCTCTCGGTACACGCGGATGCCGCGATCGGCGACGACGCGCGATTCCGCGAGATTCTGTCGGCCGCCGTGACCGCTGCGCAAACGCACGGCACGTTGACGACGGTGGGCATCATCCCGGTCGATGCGAATCCCGGCCTTGGCTATATCGAGCCTGGGGAAGCGCTCGACGCCTCCTGCCGACGCGTGGCACGATTCCTCGAGAAGCCGAGTCGGGCCCGGGCCGAGGAGCTCGTCGCCGCGGGCTGTCTCTGGAACTCGGGAATTTTTGCGTGGAAGGCGGCCGACTATCTCGACGAAGTGGCCGCGCTGACGCCGGAGTTGAGCGCGGCGCTCGCCGCCGCTTCGCACGGTATCACCGCCTTCTTCGCCGCCGTCACGAGCGCCGTCAGCGTGGATGTCGGCGTGCTGGAGCGGAGCACCAAGGTGGCAGTTGTCGCTGGCGATTTCGGATGGGATGACGTGGGGACGTGGGCCGCGTTGCGGCGAGTCCGTCCCCGCGATGCGACGGGGAACACGGTGCATGGCGAGGCGCACTTTGTCGACGCAAGCGGCAACGTGGTCCATGCCGAGCATGGGCGCGTGGTGCTGTACGGCGTGCAGGACCTCGTGGTCGTCACCCGCGACGGACTCACCCTCGTGACGACCGTCGAAAAATCGGATGCCCTGAAGACGATGCTCGACGCGCTTCCCAAGCATGTGCTGGACGGGTCATGAGCGGGTTCGTCCTCTACGACGATCGCGCCGCTCGGGAGTTCGCCCCCTTCGCGCTCACGCGTCCCATTGGGGAACTGCGCGCCGGCGCCGAGCTGATCCGCGAACGGTGGGTGCGCGTACTCGGCGAGTCCGCCGGGGGCTTTCTCAGCGCGCCCCATCTGCGCGACTTCGTGGAGCTCGATGCGCCACGCGCCATCACCGGCAGTATTCCCGCCGAGACGTGGGTGGTGAACGCGCGGTGCGCGCCGGCACTCACGCTGCTCGCGCCGGCGCTCCTGCCGCTCGCGCCCGAGGTGCGCACGATTCTCTGCGACGGCGTGGTCGCGGCCGTGAAGCTTGCGCGCATGGTGGATGTCGCGCGCCTCGCCGATGGGTCGCTGGCGCTCGACTCGCTCGGACTCGGCGAGGGAGGCAACGAGCGGGTCAGCGTGCAGGGCTGGTGGCTCGGCGCCGCGTGGGACCTCGTGGGCCATCTCCCAGCGATGTTGCTCTCGGATACGCAAGCCCTGCTCCCCGCGTCGCCGGACGCGCGCGGGATGACCGTCCTCGGCGGCTACGCGGCGCACGCCGAGCCCGGGGCGAAGATCGAACCGATGGTGATTGCCGACACGACCGCCGGGCCGGTGCTCGTGCGCAGGGGCGCGCACATCCAGGCCTTCACGCGACTCGTCGGGCCCTGCGTGATCGGGGAAGAGAGCACGGTGATGGGCGGACGGATTGCCTCGTGCAGCATCGGACCGAAGGTGAAGGTCTGCGGCGAGATGAGCGTGACGATTATGATCGGGCACGCGAACAAGGGACACGACGGGTTCGTCGGTCACAGCGTGATCGGGCGTTGGGCGAACTTCGGAGCCGGCACCATCACGAGCAATCTGAAGAACTCGTACGGCGAGGTCACGATGTGGGCCGCCGGGGAACAGCGCCGCACCGGCCTGCAGTTCCTCGGCGCGCTGGTGGGCGATCACGCTAAGACGGGGATTGGGACAAGACTCCCGACGGGGAGCGTGCTCGGTGCGGGGGCGAATGTGTTCGGCACGCGGATGCCGCCGAAGGTGGTGCCGCCCTTCGCGTGGGGAGACGGCGAGCCGTGGGAGACGTTCGACCTCGCGCGATTCCTCACGGTGGCGGCGCGCGTGATGGGACGGCGCGGCGTGGTACTCGGCCCCGAGGCGGCGGCCTACTGGGCCGCGGTGTTCGCGCGGCGCGAGCAGCCCTGACGCCGCCGTCATCTTTTCATGAAGATCTGGTCACTCGGCAGCGGGAGCCGCGGGAACGGGCTCGTCCTGCTGTCGGGGGAGCGAGCCCTGCTGGTGGATTGCGGCTTCGGTCCGCGTGCGCTCGTCACGCGTCTCAAGGCGATCGGGGTCACGCCGGAGCAGATCGAGGGGCTCGTCCTCACGCATGAGCACCAGGACCACGCGAAGGGTGCGGAGCGGGCGCAGCACAAGTTCCGCTGGCCCGTCTACGCGAGCGCGGGGACCCTGGCGCAGCTGCCGGCGGTCGCGGCGCGGTGGCGGCAGCCCGTGACCCCTGGGAAAACGATCACCGCGGGCGACTTTCAGTTGGAGAGCGTGGCGATTCCTCACGATGCCGCGTCGCCGTTGGCGTTTGCCGTGACGGCCACCGCGACCGGCGCGCGGGTGGGGATCGCTCACGATCTCGGCGCGGTCCCGGCAACGCTGCCACCATTATTCGCGCGCTGCGACGCCCTGCTGATCGAAGCGAATCATGATGCTGAACTGCTCCGGACCGGGCCGTACGTGCCGTCGTTGAAGGCACGCATTCGTGGTGGGCGCGGCCACATCGACAACGCGCAGGCGGGGGCGCTGATTGCCTCGCTCGTGCATCCCGGGTTGCGCATGGTCGCGTTGCTGCATCTGAGCGAGACGAACAACACGCCGGCGATGGCGGCGGAGGCGGTGACGGCACTCGTGCGTCGCGCCGGATCGCGGGTGCCGATCCGCGCGGCGGCGGGGCGAACCCCGGACGCGCTCGCGATCCTTGGACGCGCTGCCGGTCCGGCGCAATTCGCCTTTGCCCTCTGAGGGGCGCCCGCGTGGGTCGGATTCGCGCCGTCACTCGGCCGCATTGACGCCGGCCCGCGTTTCCATCTCCTCGTACGCGAGGCGAACTTAAGCCCCATGTACCAGTCTCCCTCGTGGCGTCATGACGCTCCCGCGTCGCTCGTCGTGTTCCTCGTCGCCGTTCCGTTGTGCCTCGGCATCGCGCTGGCCTCCGGAGCGCCCCTCTTCTCCGGCATCATTTCAGGAATCGTAGGCGGAATCGTCGTCGGCGCGCTCTCGGATTCCGAACTGTTGGTGAGCGGCCCGGCCGCGGGCCTGACGGTCATCGTCTTCAGCGCGATCACGCAGCTCGGCAGCTTTGAAGTCTTCTTGGCTGCGGTCGTGCTGGCGGGCGTGCTCCAGGTGGTACTCGGGCTGCTCCGCGCCGGCGTCATCGGCTACTACTTCCCGACGGCGGTGATCAAGGGCATGCTCGCGGCGATCGGCCTGCTGCTGATCCTCAAGCAGATTCCGCACGCGCTTGGCTACGACGTGGAGGCGATGGGCGACGATGCCTTCATGCAGTCGACCGGCGAGACGTCCGTTTCGGCCATCGGCAGTGCGATCGAACAGGTGCAGTGGGGCGCCGTGATTGTGGCGGCCATCACGCTGCCATTGCTTTTTCTCTGGGGCAAGGGCCCGCTGAAGAAGGTACAGAACGTCCCTGCTCCGCTGGCCGTGGTGGCGATCGGGATCGCGATGAACGCGTTGTTCGCCGCGTTCGTACCGGCGTTGACGATCGCGGACTCGCACTTGGTGAATCTGCCGGTACCGAATGGGTTGGGAGACTTTTTGTCCGGCTTCACGTTGCCGGAGTTCTCCGCGATGCTTCGGCCGTCGGTGTGGCAGGTCGCGGTGATCCTCGCGGTCGTCGCCTCGCTGGAAAGTCTGTTGTCCCTGCAGGCCACGGATGAAATGGATCCGCTTCGTCGCGAGGCGTCGACGGATCGTGAACTGCTCGCGCAAGGCGCGGGCAATATCGTCTCGGGGCTGATCGGCGGGCTTCCGGTCACGGGTGTGATCGTGCGTTCGGCGACGAACATCTCCGCCGGGGCGCGCACGCGGGCCTCGGCGATACTCCACGGCGTGATGTTGCTGGTGGCCGCGTTCGCCTTCACGCGCGTTCTCAACACCATTCCGCTGGCCGCCCTTGCGGCGGTCCTGATCCACGTTGGGTACAAGCTGGCCACGCCGAGCCTGTTCCGAGCGGTCGCGAAGAAGGGGAAGCTCTATGCGATTCCGTTCTTCGTGACGGTCGCGGCGATTCTCCTGACCGACCTGCTGCGCGGTATCATGATCGGACTCGCCGTGGGCCTGACGGTGATTCTGCGCGACCAGCTCGGGAGTCCGCCGTTCACCGAAGTGAGCCCGCCGGGCGCGGTGCTCAAGCGCCTGCAGCTGCACGACAACGTGAACTTCCTGCACAAGTCGGCGCTGAACCAGGTGTTGGAGAAAATGCCGCCGGGGAGCCGCATTGAGCTGGACGCACGGCACTCGCGCCGCATCGATCCCGATGTGCTCGACGTGATTCATCGCTTCCGCGAGACGGCGCGGGAGCGGAATATCGATTATCGACTCGTGGGGGTCCCGGAGATCGGGTCCCCTCCAACGCGCTGAGCCAGAGGCTGTCTCTTATACACATCTCCGAGCCCACGAGACTAAGGCGAATCTCGTATGCCGTCTTCTGCTTGAAAA
>ENA-ORBV01008108-ORBV01008108.1-microbial-mat-metagenome-genome-assembly--contig:-NODE-8108-length-17795-cov-4.108082_pt1 | contig 17795 bp, 5 predicted proteins | sample MGYA00237777_ERZ505514 | MGnify/ENA primary metagenome ERZ505514 (study PRJEB26160, sample SAMN06269048) | microbial mat metagenome | isolation source: Oligotrophic lake microbial mat | place...
TTCAAGCAGAAGACGGCATACGAGATTCGCCTTAGTCTCGTGGGCTCGGAGATGTGTATAAGAGACAGCTCGATGCTTAGTCGTTCAGTCATGACAAATGCGAAGTTTACCGGAGCGGATTTGACATACTCATACGCAGATCAAGGAACCTTAGATGGAGCGGATTTTACCGGCGCTAACCTGTTCAACTCCTATCTCGGTAGCGCGCGATTGGAAGGTGCGGACTTAAGCAATGCCATCGTTGATGCTGCCGATTTTTCCGGCACGACCCAATTCGGATTTACCAAAGAACAGCTTTACTCGACTGCAAGTTACGAAAAGAAGAATCTTTCCTGGGTAAAGCTCCACCGGAACAATCTCAGCGGCTGGGATTTTCGCGACCAACAACTCGAAGGCGCGCGACTAGATTTTTCGGACCTGACAAGCGCTGATTTGAGCGGCGCCAATTTGGAGATCGCTGATCTGTCCGACGCAAACCTTCATAGTGCAAACCTTACGAACGCGCACTTGGCACGGACCGACATTTCCTTCTCGAATCTTTCAAGTGCGACACTTGTGGGTGCGAATCTAGATGCCGCGAACTTAAGGGAGGCTGCGCTATTCGCAGCAAATCTCACGGGCGCGACGCTAGGAACCGCAAACTTCGAATCGACCACCTCACAAGGCTTTGCGAAGGAGCAGTTGTATTCAACTGCGAGTTATCAGCTGCAGAACCTGTCCGGAATTCGCATGTCCAGGAATGACATGAGCGGTTGGCACTTCGCTGGACAGGACCTGTCATCCGCGGAACTTTATTCAAGTAACCTTTCAGACGCGAATTTCGGTGGTGCGAACCTGGCAGGTGCACTCATATACTCGTCGACGCTCACTAATGCCAATTTCGAGGCTGCCAACCTCGCGGACGCCGCCTTAGCGTCATCGCATTTGACGAACGCCAACCTCACAGCTGCTGATCTGACGCGAGCCAACTTGATTTCAGCAAGCCTTTACAATGCGGATCTCACCAACGCGGTGATTACCGGAGCACTGCTGTGGAGTACTACGTCGCTCGGCTTCACCAAAGAGCAACTATACCAGACGGCAAGTTATCAGTCGAAAGACCTCCGTGGGCTTGGGCTTGCGTACAACGACGTAACCGGCTGGAACATGGATGGTCAAAATCTCCAGGAAGCGGTCCTGCGTGGTACAAACCTGACGAATGCTAGTCTGCGAGCCGCGAATCTAAGCAACGCAGATTTGAGTTCAAGTTCCTTGGAAAACGCTGATCTAAGCGATTCGACGATCACAGACTCCGATTTCTACGACACGACTTCGCGCGGATTTACGAAAGGTCAGCTCTATTCATCGGCAAGCTTTCAGAACAGGGATCTCCGCGGCTTGATGCTCGCGTCAAACGATCTCAGCGGCTGGGACTTCAGTGGAGTGGATTTGACAGGTGCGAACTTCAATGTCTCCAAACTAGCGGGAGCGGCATTTGAAGGCGCGAATCTCTCCGGCGCGGCGATTGTCTCGTCCGATTTCGAGGGCACGACATCTCGCGGCTTTACCAAGGAGCAGCTCTACTCGACGTCAAGCTATCAGTCAAGACTCTTGGGACAGATCCGCCTTGCGAATAACGACCTCACTGGTTGGAACCTCAGTCAGCAAGACCTGGTAGGAGCCAATTTCGAGAACGCAGTTTTGGCCAACGCTAACCTTTCGGCTGCCTTTCTTGACGCAGCTTATCTCGCTGGCGCTGATTTGTCCGGGGCTGACGTCATTAGCACATCGCTACGCAATACAACATCGAGAGGCTTCACCGAGTCTCAGCTTTATTCAACAGCTAGTTATCAAGCCAAGAATCTGGGAGGCATCGTTCTATCCGACAACGACATGAGTGGTTGGAGTTTTAGTGGGCAATCCATGATCACGGCACGATTGCAAGGAGCAAATCTGACCGACGCAGACCTGCGAGAAACAAACCTTATTGGGGCCCAGTTGAACGCAGCGATTTTGGCTGGCGCCGACGTTTCCGGTGCGAAGTTCGGCTCAAGCAGTCTTAACAAGGAACAGCTCTATTCTACTCAGAGCTACGTGGAACAAAATTTGCGCGAAATTGGACTGAGCGACATGGATTTGAATAGCTGGGATTTCGCTGGTCAGGATCTAAGGAACGCCAATTTCAGCCGGACTCGTTTAGCGAATACGCAGTTTCAGGGCGCCATCGTTGCGGGAGCAGATTTTACCGCTGCTAATGGCAATGTCCCCAAGTTGACGAGCCAGCAGTTGTACTCAACCGCTAGCTACAACACAAAGGAACTGTCGGGCATCATTCTGGCAAACAACTCTCTCTCCGGCTGGGACTTCCACGAACAGAATCTCATCAACGCGAGTTTTAACTTTTCTCAGCTGTGGAACGCCAACTTTCATTCTGCAAACCTGCAGAATATCTCTGCATGCTTCGCGGGCTTTAGTGGCGCGAATCTCAGCTATGCGGACTTGCGAGGCGCGGTTTGCCTCGACTTGGCAAGCGCAATCACGCAAAACACCGTGTTGTCGAACGGTGAGCTGCGTTCACTGGAATTGATGGATGGCCAAAGGCTCGTGATTCGGAACCACCTTGGTAATCCGACGGCGCGACCTAATCCCGTGCCTCCGCTTTCAATTAGCGTTCTTCATACGATGACGATGGAACCGGCTTCGATATTGAAAGTCGCGTTCGACGCCGAACCCTGGAACTCCACGATCTCCTTCGAAGCGGGCATTCCCGTCCAGCTTGGCGGGACGCTTGAGCTCGCCTTCGCCAATGGCGTCGATGTGTTGGCCCAAGTGGGCCGGACGTTTGATCTGTTCGACTGGACAGGCGTAGAACCGACGGGCGTGTTTGCCGTGGCGAGTCTGTATCCTTGGGACTTGAGCGACCTCTACACCTCAGGCGAAGTCACCCTCTTGCTGCCCGGCGATACCGACGGCGATTTCGCGGTGACGCTCGACGATCTCAACAACGTCCGCAACAACTTCGGCGGCACGGGCCTCGGCGACACCAACGGCGACAGCACGGTGGACCTGATCGACCTGAACAACGTGCGAAACTTCTTTGGCCGGGCTGCGCCGCAATCCGTACCGGAGCCCGCAACCTCCGTCGTCGCGTGCGTGGCGATGGCATCCATCGCAGTTGTTGCCTGGAGCCGCAAGAAGTCGGCCCTTCGGGTTTGAAGAAGGCCCGTGGGCCGCTTGTCATTCGAGGGTCACTATGCCCCGCTTCCACGCGAACCCGATGCGTTCCACACGACTACCCATCCTGTCTTTCCGAGTCAGCACTGGATGTTCTTTGACCCAGATGATGGCCTGTGAGAAATACAGGCCGTGCTTCTTCAACATGGGCGGGTAGTTGGCGCAGTTCGCATAGCCGCCCCAGCAATAGAGTGCTCTGCCTGGTTCCAACACCCGGGCAATGTTGCCAAACCAATCATCCAGCAACTGATCGAACTCTTCATCGCTAACGAAATCGTTCACCAGCGGACGATCTTTGGCACGCAGCTTCTTCTGCGTCGGCTTGGATTTCTCGGGGTGCCGCGCCAGGTCGAGCGACTGGTGATGCTTCGGGCCGGCAAAGGAACTCAGCCCAGCGGCAATGGCGTTATTCGAACGCGGTTCGACTTTGACGTTGTATGGCGGGTCCGTGTTGACGAGTTGAATCGCGGCTCCGTCGAGCAGCCGATCGACATCCTCCGGGTTACTGGAATCCCCGCACAGCAGCCGGTGCTCGCCCAGAATCCACAAATCACCGGGCTGAGTGATCGCCTGGTCGGGTGGTGCTGGAATGTCGTCGGGATCGCACTGCCCGCCTGCCACGCCGGGATTCAACAGCTTCGCCAGCTCATCGGTGTCGAAACCCAACAGCCCGAGGTCGAAGTCCAGCGACTTGAGTTCCGCTAACTCAACTGGCAACAGATCCAAGTCCCAACTGGAGAGCGTCGCCGTCTGGTTGTCGGCGATCCGGTACGCCTTGAGTTGCTCGGACGTCAGGTCCTTGGCCACGTGGACCGGGACATTCTCCAGCCCCAGCGACTGCGCTGCCTTGTAGCGGGTGTGACCGCAGACAATCACACCACCCGAATCCACGACAATCGGCTGCCGGAACCCGAATTCCCGAAGGCTATTCGCGACGGCTTGGACGCCATCGTCATTCTGCCGGGGGTTATTCGGATACGGCTGCAGCTTGGCGAGCGGCCAAAGACTGATTTGCATCGGAGTACCTGTGCAGAGGGATGCTCTTGCTGGTGACTCCGAGACGCGGAGTGCGGCCCTGGGAACCAGGGCGGCGGACCGGCGGGCCAGGGAGGGCCGGTCACTGAATGCCTTAATTCTAACGACTGCAAGCAATACGTCACAGATGCTCGGCAACGCCAGCGGCCGCTATTAGATGCTTGACTGCGAGACGCTCCACGACCGAGAATCTCGGAACCATGCCCGCAACCCGGCCGACAATAAAGCTCCTCCAAGGCAACCGCAGACATCCGGACGATTCCCTCCTTCGGATTGCCGTAGTCTGGGCGAAGCACGATCGGTTTCCGTGGGCGGAATCTCGCCTCAAGAAAGCCGATGGTGATTTGGCGTTCGCGCCGCGCACGAGGCGCTCATCCAGAAAACGGTCCAATGCCGGCGGCCTCACCTCGTGCGGCCGAACCGTTGCAGTTGTCTCCGACTGATTCTCCATGGTGGTAGTCTCATGATCCATCCACAAAGTGATCGGAATCTCCTCTTCGGCGTCCTGGCCTGGCAATTGGACTTCATCTCGCGCGATCAACTCATCGCGGCGATGCAAGCCTGGGCGCTCGATAAGACCGCGCCGTTGGGTAGCGTCCTCATTGAACACGGCGTCCTCGCTGCGGAGCGCAGGGTTCTCTTGGAACAGATCGTCGATGAGCACATTCGCCAGCACGGCGGCGATGCCACGCAGAGCCTGGCCTCGCTCAGCTCTCTCGGGTCGGTGGCCGACGCATTGGCTCTGGTCCACGACTGCGACATCACCGCCAGCTTGGCGCGTCTGCCGGCGACGGCTGTGCCCTCGGTCCGGCCGACGGACGCGAGGGCTGCCTCTCTGCTCGGGGCGCCGTCGCACGGTCGTTTCCGTGTTCTCAGGCCGCACGCGGCGGGAGGTCTGGGAGAAGTTTTCGTCGCGCACGACTCGGAACTCAATCGCGATGTGGCGCTTAAGCAGATGCACTCCCGTTATGCCGGCCATGCCGAAAGCCGTTCGCGATTCCTGTTGGAAGCCGAGATCACCGGCGGCTTGGAGCATCCCGGCATTGTGCCCGTGTATGGCCTGGGCGCCGACGACGACGACGGCCGGCCCTTCTACGCCATGCGCTTTATCCGCGGCGACAGCCTGCACGACGCGATTCAGAGTTTTCACCAGGCGGATCAAAACGTCCTCCGCGATCCGGCCGAGCGGAGCCTGGCGCTCCGCGAATTGCTGACGCGATTCCGCAGCGTCTGCTTGGCGATCGAGTACGCGCATAGTCGCAGCGTCCTGCATCGCGACTTGAAGCCCAGCAACATCATGCTGGGGAAATACGGCGAGACGCTGATCGTCGATTGGGGACTGGCCAAGCCGCTGGGACGTCCGCTCCGCGAATCGCTGACCAGCGAGGCGCCGCTCGCGCCTTCGCGTTCCGGCGATTCCTGGCACACGCAGCTGGGCGAGGCGGTCGGCACGCCGGCGTTCATGAGTCCCGAGCAAGCCGCTGGCCGACTCGACCAACTCGGCGCCGCCAGCGACGTCTACGGACTCGCGGCCACGCTCTACATGTTGCTGGTCGGCCAACCGCCGTTTCGCCGTCGAGATGGCGAGGCCGACCTGGCGCCCGTGCTGGTCCGCGTGCAGCAGGGCGATTTCCAATCGCCACGCGCCATCAACCCGCGGGTCCCGGCGGCTCTGGAAGCCGTCTGTCTGAAGGGCCTAGCGCTGCGGCCCGAGGAACGCTATGAATCGCCGCAGGAAATGGCCCATGAGATCGACCGCTGGCTGGCCGACGAACCGGTCGAGGCCTATCGCGAACCGCTGCCGGCGCGGGCCCGGCGCTGGATTCGCAAGCATCCCGGCCCGGTGACGGGCCTGGCCGCCACGGTGGTGCTGGGGCTGCTAGGCGCCGTGACGCTGGCGTACCTCAACGGGAAGCACGCGCAAGAGCTGTCGGACAAGAACAGGACGATCACGCAACAGAAGGAAGACTTGGAGGACGCCAATTTGCGCCTGGCCGAAGAGAAGGCCACGGCCGAGGCGGCGACCGGGTTCCTGGTCAAGAGCTTTCGCAAGGCCGATCCCGACCAGGACGGCCGGAAGCTCACAGTCTACGAGGTGCTGCTGCGGGCGAGCAAGGAACTCGACGAACAATCGAACCTCGATCCGCCGCAGAAGGGGGCCATGCTCCACGCGCTGGGCGAATCATTCTACGGACTCGGATTGTACGACGAATCCATTGCCGCCACGGAGCGCGCGCTGGCGATTCGCCGCGATCATCTGGGCGCGGACCACCCGGATACCCTCGCCAGCATGAACAACCTCGCGTCTGGTTACCATCCCGCAGGCAAAACCGATCTAGCCTTGCCGCTGTTGGAGGAGACGCTGCGGCGCAGGAAGGTCAATCTCGGGGAAGATCACCCGAATACGCTGATCAGCATGAACAACCTCGCCGAAGGTTATCGATCCGCGGGCAAACTCGACTTGGCCTTGCCGCTGTATGAGGAAACGCTGCGGCTCATGAAAGCAATATTCGGAGGCGATCACCCGAATACGCTGATCAGTATGGACAACCTCGCCCTAGGTTACAAATCCGCGGGCAAACTCGACTTGGCCTTGCCGCTGTATGAGGAGACGCTGCGGCTCATGAAAGCCAAACTCGGAGACGATCACCCGGACACGCTAATCAGCATGAACAACCTCGCCGAAGGTTATCGATCCGCGGGCAAACTCGATCTGGCCTTGCCGCTGCATGAGGTGACGCTGCGGCTCAAGAAAGCCAAACTCGGAGACGATCACTCGGACACGCTAATCAGCATGAACAACCTCGCCCTAGGCTACCAATCCGCGGGCAAACTCGACTTGGCCTTGCCGCTGTTGGAGGAAACGCTACGGCTCAGAAAAGCCAAATTCGGGGACGATCACCAAGATACTCTTATCAGCATGAACAACCTCGCCGAAGGCTATCGATCCACGGGCAAACTCGATCTTGCGTTGCCGATGTTGGAGGAAACGCTGCGGCTCACGAAAGCCAAACTCGGAGAGGATCACCCGAATACGCTCGCTAGCATGAACAATGTCGCCGCTGGTTACGAATCCGCGGACAAACTCGACTTGGCCTTGCACATGTATGAGGAAACACTGCGGCTCATAAAAGCCAAACTTGGGGACGATCATCCGGATACGCTAACTAGCATGCAGAACCTCGCTTTTGGTTACAAATCCGCGGGCAAACTCGACTTGGCCTTGCCGCTGTATGAGGAAACGCTGCGGCTCACGAAAGCCAAACTCGGGGACGATCATCCGGATACGCTGATCAATATGAACAACCTCGCCGTAGCCTATCTTGACGCCAAACAGGAAGCGAAGGCGAGTCGTCTGTTCGGCGAATACTTTGCGTTGCAGCGAAAGAAGCAAGGACCGAATGTTCCTGCGTTCGCAACAACTCTCGCAGTGGTCTCGGAGCGATTGCTGAAAGCGAGCCAATTCGCAAACGCCGAGCCGTACTTGCGGGAGTGCCTGGAGATTCACCTAGCGACGCAGCCCACCGAGTGGACCACCTTCAACACGCAATCGATGCTCGGCGGCAGCCTGTTCGGACAGCTGAAATACGCCGAGGCCGAACCATTGCTCTTAGCCGGCTACGAAGGCCTGCGGCAACGCAAAGACAGAATCCCCGCGGCCGCCACGATTCGCTTGTCCGAAGCGCTGCAACGCCTCGTGGATCTCTACACCGCCTGGGACAAGCCCGAGCAAGCGGCGCGCTGGAAGTCGAAACTGCCAGAACTCGAAGGGGCCAGCGCGACACCTGCCGACGACGGCGCCGAACCGGCCGCGCCTGCCGAGTTGAAAGAAATTCAAATGCCGTAGTGGGCGGAAACTTTCCAAAAAAGACGGTCTGGCCATGTCGCCACGTCGAGCGGCGCGAAACTTGTTGTAAGGGGCGTTCGCGCTGCAGCATCGGTTCATCGCACGCTACGAGGCCTGGAACAAACCGGAGCATGCCGCTGATTGGCGAACGAGGTTGGAGGCAATCGAGCCGGGGACGGAGCCATCGACGTCGAACCTACCCAAATCACGCCTTTTATCGGGCGGTGCCTGATCCTTTCGCCCTTCGGCCATTTGCGTGCTCGTTACGTCGTCAAAGACTTCGCGCCCATGCCGACGTGCAACGACGCTCCTGTTTCATCCCTGCGGCGCTCATCGAGTAACGCGGAACGCCAGACTCGAGAAGGGGCAATGATCGAACGCTGATTGCATTCGGCGCCGATGCTGCCGAACTGGATGTGGACCGCCAAGAAGCGATTGGGAAATTATGCACGAGAGAACGACGCCCCGGCCGGCGCCTCAATCACGATCCGCCCGCGCCGACCCTTCCGCCCCACGAATCGGATGGTCACACGGACGTCGCCGCATTCGATGATCCTGCTCTCACCTTCGGCGTACCAGTCGACACAACTGCAGGTCGCGCCAGGGGCGCCAGGACGCGGCGGATCGGGGTGCCTCGGCAGCTGACCTGGCTTCGGTTCCATGGGAGTTTTGGCTAATCAAAATCCGGACACTCGAAACAAACTGTGCCTAACCCGGCGGCTGTTCCCGCGGGCGTCTCGTGACGGGTTTCGCCCGGGAGTACCTATGGCCGCTGAGGCTTCTTGACTTCTTGCGCTTCTTGCAGGGGGTTCGCGCGCGCCCTCGCACCCGCGTACATAGGAATGAAAATCGTGAGGGTATAGTAATAAGCGCAATAAGTAGTGTGTGTATTACTATCTCCTCTTCCCCCTTGGACTTGCGACGTTTCAATTGCCGGCAACAACATGGCTTATTACCCCCTGTGATAACCCCATCCCGATCAGACCCCGGTCCACACCGCTCTCACGAAGACCTTTTTCCTCGAATCAAGAAGGGCTTTCGTCCGGACTTCCTGCGCCGCTCGGCGCAAGGCGATACACAGTCCCCGGACGTCCGCCGGTGTGGTTCACCTGCAGCTCAATCAGCCGTTGGGCGATGAGCGTGCCGCGAACCTCTTCATGCTCGCGCGTCGTCCACGGCAGCTTGCGGTTGATCATCCAGAACGGCATGCCCCGATCACCGTGCTGTTCCCGCCACTTGATCAGCACGTCCAGCATGCGTTTTCGCTTGGCGTCGAAGTCGCGCTCGCTGGCGTGGCAGCCAGCCATGAACAGCATGCGGCGAGTCTGATGGTCCACGAACGCGCAGGCCCAGCGAGCGGCGTCCGTGTTGATTTGCGGATCGGCGTGATTGGCGCTGCAGGCGTAGATCAGCGCCAGCCGGCGGGCTTTTTCGTAAGCTCGCGCCCAGATCGCCATCGCCACGGCGTCGTTGCGCTGCTCGGCCCGCGAATACTCCTGGTCGGCCTGTTCGCGGCAGCTGCGCAGTTGGCTAGCCGCTTCGGCCGTTTGTTCGATCAGCTTCGGCACCGGGTGCCAGGTGCTGAGATTGCCGGCTTTCGCGCTCGGCTGGAAGTCGGACCACCAACTGGCGGTCTCGATGATCGATGCGGGAACCGGCGTCACTCTCGCCTCGCGCCCTTGGCCTCGGCGCTGCGATTCGAGGATCAACATGCGGGCTAAGAAGCCGTTGGTCATCATGCGGGGCGAGATTGCCTCGTAGAAATGTTTGGGGATCGCCGTGCCGAACACGCACAGACAGGGTTGGTCGATGACGGTCCGCTCCTTACCGGCCTTGGCTCGCATCACGTAGACGCTTGTCGCGCTGCTGTACATCTGCAGTAGAATGTTGACGATCTGCTCGTGCCGGGCGTCGCGTGCCTGGTTGACCTTGAGCAACAGCCCATCGACCTCGTCCACCTGGAATAACGAGGCCGGATTCACGAACAACCGATCCTCAATGCCTTCGCCACTGGCGAACGAGTTGCCGAGGCACTCGGCCAGCCCGGCTTCGAGCAGGATTTTTTGATTGACTTTTCGCGGGTGATCTTTGCCCGCGCCCGAGTTGGCCAGTCCGAGGATGTAGAGATTCGTGCGATTGTCGGCCTCGTCGCGGACCTTCCGACCGGCGAGCAATGCTTGCAGCCCCAGCGCGCCGCAGAACGCGAGCGTGCGTTCGGGGTAGGGTGCGGTCGCGAGCGTGTAGGTCATCACCTCATCGATGAAGCCAGGCACACCGAGCAGCTGCTCGGGGATCGCACCGGGGTCAGCGTTTGCCAACCCGTCGTCCTCAGCCGGCGCCTCGGCGTACATCTGATCAAAGTGATTCTCGGCAAGCGCCACGGACACCTGATCAGGCTCGTAACGAGCGATGCTCGTGGCGATCCGTTCGACCTCGCGCGGTGACAAGGGCGGCGTGCAACGGTCGGCGTTGGCTTGCATCAGCGCTGCGACAATCTCCGCCCGCGACATGCCTTGCCGGCGCATACCGCCACCCAGTTTGGCCAGCGTCGAATTGCGTTGGCCGCTGGGAATTTGGTTCGACTCGCCACCCGGGATCGCCACGTGGGCCAACGACGGCGACGACGTTGCCAACCGGTCGAGCTCTTGAGCGAGCCAATCAGGCGGTTCGGATAGTTTCTCGGGAGGTTCGTCCAGCTCCATCCCTGGTGCCCACTCGTACCCTTTGCCGCCTTCGACGACCGACGGCGCGACGACGATGTAGCCGCCATCGGCGCGGGTATCGACCTTCGCGGCCAATCGCCCTTCGGTGCAGCGCCACTGTTTCCCTGTAGGTTGGCGGAACACACGATGGCTACCGCCACGCGGCGTGAGCGCCAGCGGACAGGCGGCGAGCTCCATCAGCCGATCGGCGTCATTCGCGAGCCAGGGGTTTGCCACGCCATCAATGTCGATCACCCTCCCCGTGCACAACCCTCTTCGAACTAATTCTCTGGTGCCCAAAACTCACAACCGCTGAATCTTTAATCGTTTAGCGATTTCGAGTCCGTTTCGGTTGACGAATCGGTCGCAACCGTTTACGGAAAAAAACGGGCATGGGTTAACACAGAAAGAGAATCTGAGAGCGCTTTAGAGAGCGCAACAGAGAGCGCGAGAGCGCTCTCTAAAATCGGATTCGGGCGGCTTCGCTTGGGTGCCAAGGTCTCTACTTCGCCCCTCGTTTGCGTGCCAAGCAACAATTTGCGAGCCGCTCGGATCGCTACCGTGCATTCTCTAAAGTGTTTCTAAGCATGTCCTTACGCAACATATTGGCCTTTGCTGGCAGGGCTCTAAGGCGGTCGACTCGCTCCGCTCAGAATGTTCGCGCTCATTTTTCTGTCATCGTTCGCTTAATCCACTAGGAACGAATGGGCAGCGTAAGGCGCCAACTGCGATATCAATTCGGGCCTTTCGTCGGTTGTTCTATCCACGTCGCATTTTCCCTTCCGGGGGCCATCATGAATCGCAGGTCTTCGATCGCCAATCGTCGTCAACGTCGTTCCAGCAACGAAGTCGGGCGGCGATTCGAGTCGCTCGAGGTCCGACACCTGCTTAATGCGACCGAACTGATTCGCATTGGCGATGCCGACTCCCTTTCTGGTTACGCACTTCGCGCCGGATACACGCTAGACTTTGCGTCAGGATTGCCGACCGAATACACGGCCACGTGGCGCGCCCTCGATGTACAAGGAAACGTGCTGAAAAGCTCGATTCTGCGTGGATTAGTGCAAACGGGCGAGTGCGGGCGAGACTTCATCGGCGATCCCGGATACTGCATTGCGGACCCCTTTAACGTGCCGCTGACGCCGGAACAACTCATGGTTCCGCTGGGGACGGCGACATTGTCCGTCACGAACACCTTCGCCAGTGAACTTCAAGACGAGGGCACGCCGGGTCCGTACGTCTTTGAAGACGAAATTGTCGGGAGCGTGGAGATTCATCCTCAGACGTCGGGCGAGTTTGTCTTTCGGCAGGACGTGGGCCTCATTTACGAGGCGCATCATCGCCAGGGGACGTTCCATGTTACTGGCTCTGGAGTCGAATTAAGCGTTCCACTGCTGGTGGAGACGTCGGCCAATGCCCCGCTGAACGAGGAGCTGGAGTTTTACTGGGGCGATCGCGCCGCCGGTGATTTGCAGTTTGCCTACAGCGATATGGTCACACAAGCCGATCTGTTGCAATCCGACTTGCAGCTGTCGATCTTGTACCGCGACATGGCGCCACTTCCCGATGCCGGCGCCCGGCTTGAAATCACCAACGACGCCGGCCGCCAGTTCCGCGCTGAGTTGAGCGCCTCGACTTCGAACGCCGCTGGAGTCGTCGAATACTCCGTGCTGCCGTTGTCGCTACAGTCGAACTCCACGGCGAACGCGGTCGCCGTTGAGTACGAGATCGTAGCGAATGGCGACGAACCGCCGGAGTCGTTTGACCTTGCCATCGGCTGGCTCACGGACGACGGGGAACCGGCGACCGCATGGAGCATCCAGCTCGGCGCAACATCATTCGCAACCCCCGGCCTGAGCCTGGTCGCGGAAAACATTGGCGCGTTCCGTGCGCAGGGCCGCCATACGCTGCTCGTCGACTTTGATGCGCTGCCCGGCGGCGCCGCCATCGCCCAATTCCTTTTCAATCCCACTAAGGACTTGCTGTTCGTCCAATTTCACGGAACGAATGGCCCACGGGTCGCGCATGCTCCTGGCCCGGCCGCGAATCGCGCTCCGGTCCTGGTGCAACCGCTGGGGAACCTGGCTCTGGCGGAGGACTCCACCACTACGTTGGTCGACGTATCCACGTTGTTCGACGACGCGGACGGCGATGCGCTGCACTACTCGGTTCAGCAGGTGTCCGACGCCGGACTGCTCCAAGCCGCCTTCGCAGGCGACGTGCTGTCCATGGCTCCGCGATCCAATCGAAACGGCGCCGCCACCTTGACGATGCGCGCGGCGGACACGTGGGGCAACTATGTCGACGCGCAGTTGAACGTCAAGGTGACGCCCGTGAACGACCCGCCGTATCTCGTCGCGCCGCTTACTCCAGTGACGGTCGCGGAGGGCGATCCACCTTCCTTGCTCGACCTGGGCGAATTGTTTGAGAACGTCGATGCCGGCGACATGATCACGCTGAGCATTGCTGAAAACAGCAATCCTGGCCTCGTCACCGCCACTCTGCTAGGCGAGGAGTTGACGCTCGAATATGCACCGCAGCAGCGCGGAAACGCGGTGGTCACCGTCAGGGCCACCGATTCTCTCGGCGCGGTGGCGGAAACCGCGATCGACGTACAAGTTACCCCCGTGAACCATGCGCCGGTCGCGGCGTTGGCCGTTCCAGCGCGGGTTTACGTCGGTAATTTCGTAACTTTGGACGCGAGCGGTTCCACGGATCCCGATGGCGATATGCTGACTTTCGCCTGGGATCTGGACAATGACGGCCAATATGACGACGCCACCGGCGCGACGATTTCGTTGTCGTGGCAGGAATGGGTCGACGCCAGCGGAAGTGCAAATCCCGGCACGTTTCCGCTGGCAGTCAAAGTGAGTGACGCGCGAGGCAAGTTCGCTCAGGCCTCCCAGGAGTTGCAGGTGCGCGCACCGGCAATCGCGACGATCAGTGGACCGGTGATGGCGGACGAGCGCAGCGGCACTTCCAGGCTTACCGTGCAGCTTTCACAGGCCTTGGACGAAGACGTGTCCATCCCGCTGACGTTTTCCGGCACGGCGCAGGCGCAAGATTACAGCGGAGCGATCAGCGCCTTGACCATCCGCGCTGGGTCGCTCGCGGCCGAGATTGCGGTGCAACTCGTAAATGACTCGCTGGACGAGCCGTCGGAAGCAGTCGTAGTCACGTCAGGCGCAACGCCTGGCGTGCTATTGGGCTCGCCGTCGTCGCACACGTTGACCATTCTTGACGATGATCCGACGCCCCGCGTGGAGTTCGAAACAACTTCGACGACGACGGCGGCCGAAGAAACCACGGTCGTTCGCGTCGCCGCTCTGGCGGACGCGCTCTCCGCCAGCGACATTTCCATTCCGCTGAACTGGAGTGGCAATGCCACCAAAGGTCAAGACTACTCGGTGAGCGCAAACTCGATCATCATTCCCGCCGGTTCACGCATCGGATTCGCGTACATCACGATGGCGGACGACACGCAGGCTGAGCTGGTCGAAACTTTGACGCTGACCATGGGGACGCCGACGAATGCGCTGTTGAAACCCGCCATCCCATTCGGTCCCGCGCCGAAAATGTCGCATACCGTCACGATTCCGGCCAACGACTTGCCAACGGTCGTATTCTCCATGACGAGTCACGCGCGCGTGGAGTCACCCGTCCAGATCAGCATCACTGCAATGCTCGCGCCGGGCTCAACGCCGGTTGGGTACCCGATTCGAGTACCGGTTAGCTGGCTGCCAAGTTCGACGGCAACGCATCTTGAAGATTTCCTGCTGTTTTCCGGCGAAATTCTGATTCAATCTGGCACGAGACAGGGGAGTGTGACGCTGCAGTTGATGGACGACGTTGGAGTGGAAGAGACGGAAGTGATCGACCTGATTCTTGGGAGCCCGGTCTTCGGTCCCGGTATCAATAGTGGACCGGCCCAGCTCGGCGCTCCCAGACAGATGCGCGTGACGATTGACGACAATGATTCACCGACAGTCTTCTTTTCGCACTCGCCGGTCGAATTCAGTGAAGCGGATGGCACGGCCTACGTAGACATCGCGCTCAATATTGCGCTGGATGAGGCCGTAACAGTCGGCTACGACGTGCTTCCGGGGACTGCCGCTGACGGCGATGTCGTACTGACGTCGGGTGCGGTCACATTCAATCCTCATGAGACGCATCAGCGAATCCCGGTCCAGGTTCGTGACGACGACACCAACGAGGAAACTGAGTCGTTTGCACTTCAACTCACGTCATCAAGCGTTTGGGAAGTGTTCTACTCACAATACAAGAAGTCGGGAATCATCAAGGACGACGATGCGGCGGTCGGGATTGTCCCTGCAGCAACCTGGTCTGGCGTACAAACGATGTATCGCAGCGTCAATGAAGGCGTAGGCACGGCGAAAATTGAGGTCCAACTCTATGACATTGCGCACTTTCCAGTGACGGCAAGCACGCCGGTCGATGTGCCTTATTACATCAAAAGGGGTGGCGTCTGGACCTCAACGCCGTTGACACTCACGATCCCTGCTGGAAAGTCCATCGCCACGATCGATGTGCCTATTTATGACGACAATATTATCGAATCGACTGAGTACGTCTATGTGTGGCTCGAGGATCCATCCAGCGGAAAACTGCTTGTGGATCAACGAACCTTTAAGATCGCCGTAGAAGATGACGACACGCCGACGATCAGCTTCGAGTCAACGAGCACTGCGGTGGCCGAGAACAAAGGCGCCGTGGAGATCAAGGTGAATCTCACCAAGGCGGTGTCCACAGACGTCACGATTCCGTATTCCGTTTCCGGAAAGGCGGTTCGCGGCGAAGACTACATGCTCACTGGAAACTCGGTTACGATTCCCGCGGGAAGCAAGTCGGCAACGATTCCGCTGAAAATCGTGAATGACAAACTGCGAGAGTATGATGAATCGGTCGTAATCACGCTGAAGAAACCATCGCCCGGCGAGCTCGGGGACAACAAAAAATATACCCTCACAATTCTCGCCAGCGACGGCGATCCATCCGTCTGCAACGCCAGACCTTCGGCGGGCCAACTTTCGATCAAGATCCCGGAGGGCTGCGCTGACACCTCGAAGGCCCCTTCCGGCAAGAAGTCTTCGAAGACCGCGTCCAGTTCGAAGGTGCTGCCCGGTTCGCTGATTTTGGGCACGGGCAACGACGGCTACCTGGACGGTGCGCTGGTGTTCCTGGACGGCAACGGCAACGGCGCGCTGGATTACCTGGACCTCGACCTGGACGGCGAGCGCGACGCCGACGAGCCGGAGGAGGTCTCCACGCTGGCCATGGCGGACGGTTACTTCGCGCTGGAGGTTCCCGAATTCTACGATGCGGACGCGGACGGTTTTGTGGATGACCTTGAAGCGCAATGGATCGTCACTGGCGGCCGGGACGCTAGCACGGGGCAAGCATTCGAACTGTCGCTGCGCGCACCGGTGTCGGCCACTGCCGTGACGCCCCTCTCGACGTTGCTCGTGGCCATGCAGGAGTCGCTCGGCCTCAGCGGCGTCGAGGCGATGACCCGCATTCACGAGGCGTTCGGCCTGGCGGACGTCGATTTCCTGCAACTTGATCCGATCGCCGGAATCCTGGCGCGAGAGCGCGACGCGGCGGCCGTTTACACGCTCAATGTTCAACTGCAGAACGCCGTCCGCCAGGTGTCTGGGCTGGTATCCGCCGTCGAGGGCGCCCCCGCGGCGTCGGTGATCGCGGAACGCACGTTCGCCTATCTCGCGCAGGTGTTGGCCGAGCCAGGTTCGACGCTCGACCTGGCCTCGTTCCACGGAGCCAGGTCGCTGATCGAGAGCGCCTTGTATGAAAGCGGCGCCGAGCTTCCCGCCGATTTAGTCGAAGCGGCGGCGAACGTCATGGCGGCCACACAAGCGCAAATCGCTGGCGATCCCATCAATCTGGATCTGGAATACCTCCAGTCAGTGGCCCGCGCCCAGGCCGTCGCGCAGGGAGCAGCGGCCGACGCTTTCGCTTTGGCGGCGACCGGACAACTCGATACGGCGGAGCTGTTGTCTCGTTTCACCGGCAACGCTTTGTCGGAGCGAATCGCCAACGCGCCGATTGGCGACGTCGTGCCGCCTTCGATCCGCGTCGCAGACGTCTCTCGTCACGAACTGAATAACGGTCAGGCCGTTTTCGAGTTTGAAGTCACGCTCGAAGGAATCGCATCGGCGCCCGTCAGCGTCTCTTATTCCACGCTCGACGATACGGCCATCGCCGCGGCCGGCGACTACGTTGCCACATCCGGCACGCTGGAATGGCTGCCCGGTGACAGCACACCGCGGTTCGTGCAGATCCTCGTTAATGGCGATTTGACGGTCGAGGAGCACGAGCGGCTTCTGCTGCACCTGTTCGGCGCTCGCAATGCGGCCATCACGCGCGATCTTGGCGTGGGGACGATCATCGACGACGAATCACTGACGTTCGTTGCGCCAAGCGACGTCGCGGTGAATGACTTCCAATTCGACTCTGCAAGTCCTCCCGCGACGCTGTCGTTGAACGGAGATGTCTTGTATTCATTTGACGATGTATCAGCGCGGCCGTTCGAGATCCGTGGGGCCGACGGCATTCCAACGAATCTGGAGCTGCGCCTGTTCGGCGATGCCTCGAAGTACACCGGCAACATCCGTTTCGCCGGCAGCGCCAACACTTCGAACACCATCACGCTCACCGGACTTGCCGACCGCGTAACGGACGTCGCCATCGACGCGTCCTGGCGGCGGCTCACCATCGACGGCATGGTCCTGGATTACACGGCAGGTGTCGCGGTCAATAATGATCTCATTGGCGGCAACACCGCGCCCATCGTGGCCGCTGCACCGCAAAACCTCGGCGTGGATGAAGACGCGGCGCCACTGGCAATCGATGTATCCACCGCGTTCGTCGATCCCAACGCGGGAGACGTGCTGACGCTGTCGCTGGCGTCCAACACGAATCCCGGTTTAGTGGCGGCTTCGCTCAGCGGCACGGTACTGCAA
>ENA-ORBV01008111-ORBV01008111.1-microbial-mat-metagenome-genome-assembly--contig:-NODE-8111-length-17791-cov-5.623462_pt1 | contig 17791 bp, 11 predicted proteins | sample MGYA00237777_ERZ505514 | MGnify/ENA primary metagenome ERZ505514 (study PRJEB26160, sample SAMN06269048) | microbial mat metagenome | isolation source: Oligotrophic lake microbial mat | place...
CCTCTCTATTCGTCGGCAGCGTCAGATGTGTATAAGAGACAGTTCTCGTTCTCGGGGTTGTCATCGGCGTCGGCATCATCGTCACCTTCCGCGTCGAAGTCATCGGGAAGAGCGTCTTCGCCACAGCAGCACATGCTCATGAAGAATCCTGTCACCATACCAATACCACCACCAGCGATACAGCCCATGACCTTCTTGACCATGAGCAACATACGCAAGAGTTTAAAGATGGGAGAGTTGACGAACCACGTAAGACACTTGGCACGCTTCTTTTCGTCTTCGGGCAAGACACCGCCGGCATCCTTGTAGACTTGCTCAAAGTTGATGCGAACCAAGTTGGGATCTTCAAAGATGGGACGCAAGTCGGGATTTTTGTCCAACAAGTTTTGCAAACGAGGACAGTCCGCATAAATGTTGCGAGCAAAGTCTTCGTCTTCACGAATCCTCATGACGACCTCCTTCATCAACTCGAGGTGGTCCTGCATCAAGTCCTGGGCTTCCTCGTTGAGTTCCGCGTCTGCGGTCATGGTGTCGTCGGCATCTCCACCACCCTTGCGGTTACGGAGACCCATGATTGTTGTTTGTTTTGGTTTTCTTTACAAAAAGAGCTAGTTGTTGAGTGTTTGGTCTGTAACTACCTATCCTAAAAGTACACAAGCAAAAACTTTTCGCGCTTGTTATTGAATGTGTGTCCACTTGAAGGTGCTTCCTCCTCTTGCCTCTCTTGTTGCGGAGAATGCCTCGTGCTGACAAGCCATGCATGCACACAGGAGAGCGACCAAAAGAACCTGGCTAATACAGTAGCTGCATGATTGCGAGACCGCAACGTAACACACGAACCTTCCTGACGAGTAAGAAGTGCCAGTACCGGTACACTGTACGGTAAATACGTTGGGTACTACTGTTTGGCAGTGTTGCCGCTAGGGGTTTAGAACCGCATACTCTTACTTTTACTCGTGAAAGACTTACCTACAGTACAGGATGTACGGCTTCTACGCGTAGGAAAAGTCATAGTGGTTGCAGTGGGCTGACCTAGTCTGGCTTATTGGAGGACTCGGAATTAAATAAAGGAAAGTGCGCTACGATTAACAATGACTATGTCCACCGCAATTAGAGAAACGACAATAACTCAATGACTCCTTCGAAGCATGTTATCTCTAACCTTAAAAGGGATGACTTTCCTTCGGAACCCGCCACTCCGGAAGTTCCGGTGAAAATCTGACTTTGTCGCGCATTAGCTCATTCATTTTCAATAGCTCATTCGGCCCACCTTTTTCCTTTCCACCGTCTCTCTAGTAGCTAGCTAGTACTCCTAGTAGTAGGCTGTCAATAATGATGATATTTTTTCACCATCAGGTCCATAAGTTGACCCTGTTCCAAGCGTAGTAACTTCATTTCCTCCATGATCTCTTGAGAAACGCGATGAGATGCTCTCAGCTCAACGAGGGAAAAGAACAAGCAAAGCACCAAAAGAAACTGGAATGCCACTAGCAACATCAGCAATGCCTTTGTGCCCACGAAATCAAACATTCCAAGTTGATCGCTATTTGTAGATCCTGGCTTGTCTTGGTCGAGAGTAGCGGCAAAGCTACCAGAAGAAGGAGGACCTGTTGCCATGGCATTTCCGTTGTTGTTGGCGTTCTCCTTTAGGGCACGTTGCACCATTTTTTTGTACCCCTCAAACCATTCCTTGTTTCCTGAACGTACATTTTTGGTAATGATGCTTTTGAGAAAGGTATACTTTGTGAAATTGGGTCCAAAGCGTGCCGACAAAATGACTTGAGGTGTGCTAACTTCCGTTGTTGGCGCCGCTTCCACGAGCCACTGGTCTTCCAAAACAAAGCAGTCCGTCCCTGGCAATCCCTCGACGGTCGTTGTATTTGTAAAGCAGAGCCCACACCCGGGGTAGCGCTGTAGGCGTGATCGCTTTTTGGTGGGAGCATGCGAGGGCCCCACGCCAAGCGCTTTGCTCACGGGATGATGAAACTCGAGCGTACGCACCAATGCTGCTTCGTCCGAAGGATCTTTTTCCCAAGGTGTGATCTTGATATGGATAGACTTTACAGAATCTCCTCTTTGGTATTTATCAATCGAATAAGGAGCGTCATTGGCGAGAAACAGCCTGAAAAACGTACTCAAAGAGCATGGAAGGGTGACAGGCTGGTGGGCGAAAGAAGACGACAGAACCACAGACGCCGGGTAAGAAAACACAGAATGCCAAGCTGCTCTGCCGATACTCGTTGATTGCTTGACAAACTTACCTCTATACCAACGTCCTTGATACACGGAGCGACTGTATTCTTGGTCGCTTCCCATGCTGCCCGATCACTTTCTGTTGGTGTCTGGTCCAAATTGAGCTCGTCGTTGTCTCCGCTCACAGATGCAGCGCCTCCATCTGCTACACCGTCAGAATTCGATCGTTCGACTCGTTTCCTACGATGAAGTGGTGGTAAGGACTTGGATCTTCTGCTGCCGGTGAATGATTCTGAAGAAAATAGTTTTCTCGGATTTGTCGTTCGTGTTGGAGGAGCACTTGGTTTGGTCGGAGGCGTTGACAACTTGGAAGAACGAAGAATGGACGGGGGAACTGGTGGGTTCATTGGTGGTTCGTTCTGCTGATTTTGCGATTGCGGTTGATCTAGCTGTTGCTGCTGTTGTTGCCGCTGGTTTTGAAGGGATGCCGTTTCGTTGTCCTCCCCTCCTCCAAAGAGGGGAGACAACGATCGTGTTGCATCTAGTAGCGATGTTGCTTCCAAGGATAGAGGAACATTGGCAGTTTCCGTAGCAGCAGTATCGTGAGATTCAATATTGTCTTCTCCTTCGCTTTTCCGCCATAAATCAATCAAGAGCTGGAGCGTTTCAATGCGGTCAGCAAAGGCTTTGAACACGTAATTGTAGGTAGCATTGGTGCTGATGTCGTTGTGGAAACTGTTCGTGGTGCGAATGCTGGTGTTGTCGTTTTCTCTATTGGAATCTTCATTTTTGTTGTTGTTGTTGTCCATTGGCTTTTCTTCCACGGATATTTGAATGCTGGTCGAACGGTAGAGTTCCATTTGTAAAATATCCTCGTATCGCAAACAAAGTTTCTTTTCAAATCCAAACAAATTGCTGTAAAAGAGCACCGCCTCGGTGGAGGCATACAATCTCCCTCGTATATGATTGTACTGACAGGAAAAATCTCCCCAGCACAAGCCCACACTAGGACCAAACATGCTATGAACAATTTCCGTAGTGGATGCATTCGAGCTGTAGACATTGTGGGAGGCAGACGGTGCAGCGGTTGTTCGCTGTTGGGGCCTTCCTCTGGAGGGTTGTTGCCGTTCTATTGTGGGCTCCTGCTGTTCCAGTTGTTGCTGGTGGCTTTGTTGTGGTGGTGGTGGTACCACTGGTTCTGGCATTGGTACCTGTAGTGTTATTTGATATTGTCCTCTACTTTCTTCTGGGGGAGCTGTTGGCGGGTTGCTACTACCTGTATCTTTTGGATCATTTTTTGTATCTTCTTCTTTGGAACTAATATTTGACTCTTCCGTTTCTTTGTTTTTGGTTTCTTCTTTATCATTTTCTTCGTTGGAGGTGGACGACGGTTGCTGCTCTTGTTGCTGCTGGTTGGCGTTGGTATCTGGATTGGTGTGGAGATTCTGTGGACTGTTGCTCGATGACGATGAGTGCTGCTGACTGTGTTGCTGTTGATTGGGTGATGATGGTTCAGCAACAGCAGTGCCTGTACTGGCAACTGTGACAACTTCGATACTGCTCGAAGTAAGTTCATGGATGTCATTCTTCTTGTTGTTGTGGACGAAAACAGAGCGAGGCAAGGCCACATTCTTTTTGTTTTCGGCAACGGGTGTTTCGATGGAGGATGGATCTGCTACTGCCGATTCAGCAGCAGGCTTTTCAGGGCTTTCGCTGACTTTCTTTTCTTCCGGGGCATTTTCTTCCGAGTCGCTCGTCATCTCAGTCTTTTTGTCATCCTTCGTACCCTCCGCCGCCTTTAAAAGATCAGGAAACAGCTCAAATTTTCCTTTCGATTGAATTAAATCGATTTCCGGCATTTTTTACTAAAAGTTCCGATTGAAAAATGTAGAACAGAGAGCTCTTACAGGGTCACAGCACGTGGACTACAGCAAATCTTGTATTTTTGCCAATATTTGGAATCGATTCGATGGAGTGCAATTCGATTCAATGAATGCAAATGCGATTCGTGGATGTTGCTTGGTGCCGAAGTCAATTGCTGTGACTTCCTTACAAGCAAATATCCAAACCCGCAGCCGATGGCATCCAAATACCCTCTCTATTTGGGCTAGCTAGATAGCTATAGATAGATACACTATATACTACTATTGTGGTTCCAGAATGATCAATGAATCTGGTACAAGTAAATCCTCCTGCACAAAATTTAACACGGTCGAGACGCTAAAAAAGAAGAGCCAAAAAGGATGGATGAAGTACACTGACTTGGAGTGATCGAGTCTTGGACACGACTCAGTAGTAGGTATAAAGGAAAGTGTGCGTCGGTTATTAATGAGATTTCGATTTGATTTTTCCCCGTGACGACGATAAAAAATCAATGAATGAATGAATGAATGAAGATGATCCAACAACTTACTTCTCTCTCAGCTGCAGGGAAAGGGTCTCTATTATTACGGTAGTATTGTAGACGATGCTGGTGTCATGGCCCTACTAAGATAGTAATTTTACTGCAAAATCATCTCTCCCGTTTCAATAACGTCGCCGTGCAGCTTCTAGCTAGTCATTGGCGTGATTTACATGGCATGACGCAAAAGGTGGCTCTTGTGTTTCGTTTTTTCTCCCTTCTTTCAAGTAAAAATGACAGGCGTGATACATGTCGTAATGCTACTGCTTCTTTGTCTGCTCAAAATATCGGAGGCATGGTTGGCATCCATCCCAAAAAGTGATCTTACTGCTGGTGGCAACAGCAAATCTCACCGTGGCTTGGTCCATCCATCACTGCACAAAAATGGCAAAAACATGAAACGGTTTCCAATCCATCGTCGACGATTTCGACACAATGCTGCTTCCTCCTACAAGGAAGGAGAAGCAGGGGAGGACAAAGCGTCTAATCAAATACAGTTGGACGGCAACAGAGCTGACTCGTCATCATCCACGACAACAACAGAGGAGGCAGCCAGCATGCACGAGGAAGTAAAACCGTATTCCTTTCGAACACCACAACAAGAACGACGTCTTCCTCGAACTCGCAAACCCAAATTTTATTGGACACATCTGGAAAATGTCCAACAGGAATTGTACGATTTTTGGGCCAATCTTGGTATACAATCTCTGTGCCTACCGAATGAAACCCTTTTGAATTATTTCCAGAGACACGACTTGCGAGCTGCCATTGCCACTCATGGAGGAAGAGAAGTATTGGCGTATAAACTCAAACGTCACAAGGCCAAATCCAAAACAAAAACAACATCCACAGCCGTTGCAGCTATTAGTACAGGAATTAAAATCATGCCGGGAAGATGGAACGAAGCTGTCACTACGAGTCTTGAACTTCATACTTTGTTGCAAAACAAAACGATTGGCCTGTCAGAGGATCGGCCTCCTAAACCACCTAGTAGGATCCGGCGACTAACGAGTGTATCGACTAGTCCACCCCCAAAGGAAAAGCCACGACAACTGGACACAGCTTCAAACTCATCGTCGTCAACAACTAAAATACAACAATCCAATGATGACCACAAAGGTCACGACAGACAAAAACGAAGAAGTACTCATCCGCTGCGAGGTAGAAAGCCTCACAGATTTTGGACGCGGGAAACAGTGATTCAAGAACTCTATGATTATTTAGTAGAGTATAGTGACAAATACGGACGACCCAGAATTTGGATGCCACGCTTGAGTGAAATCAAGGCCAACGGTAGACAAGACTTGGCCATGGCCATTTTACAATTTGGCGGAGCCCGAAAACTGACACAGCAAGCCGGTCTGATTCCCTTTCGAGAATGGTCCTTCTTTGAAGGCCAGTATGAGCTCTTGGTGCGCTTGAAGGAATACATTGACGAGCACCCACCAGCATCACGCCTACTGGACGACGTCGTGGACGATGATTCGCTCAAGTATCGATATTTTCCTTGCGTTTCCCAGATTCGAGAGAAGGGTCACGAACGATTGCATCTGCTCATTCAGTATTATGGTGGAAACAAGTTCTTGTCAAGCCGGTTGGGTATGACCAAAGGTTCCTCCTCGATGATGGGTGGTGGTGCAAGTCCAGCTAGTAGACGTAGCTACAGCAATCTCAGCTGGGGGGAATTTAGCATTGTGTTTGCCATTCAATTGCTGGAATTTATCCGGAGGGATCATATGCATGCCAAAGCTCCCATCTTGTATCCTGTCATTGCGATTCCGGGGCCGGTGAGACTTGACCGTGGTGGCCCAGAAGGGGTTGAACTTCATGACAAAATTGTTGCTTATGGTGGTTTTGAGACTGTTGCAAGGAGGCTGTACTTGGAATATCGAACCAAGAGACAACAATAAGCTATAGTAGTCATAACACATGATATCTAGAAATAGATAGATTTTTTTACAAAAACTCATCTCTATGATAGTTATGGTACAAAATTGAGGATGTTTACTTTATATTCACATTCTTGTCAGTTCTACTTGACATTTCATTTCACTGACGATGGCTCACAAACACCAAACGAGCGCTCACGGTAACAGATTGTGGTCTTCAATGACTTCCAACCCGACTCTGGCTTCGTCTGGAATGAATCCAAAGGATTCCATGTTGTTGTTCAAATCCGTTTGGGTTTCTTTCAGAATGCATCTGAGCCTATGCACTTTTTGTTGCACGGCTGGAGGCATGTCCGCGTTGGCTTCATAATAGGATTTGTTCAGTTTGGCCAAGAGCTCTTTGGCTTGTTTCCGCCGTATTTTGCTTTCATTCAATTCTTCCAACGTTGGTTGAGATTGCAAGAGCTCCACCAGAGCCTCGGAAGAAAAGGTCTCGGGGTCGAGGCGTTCCAATTCTTCTAGAACCGCCGCGCCGGCCCAAGCATCCCGCGCCCCATAGGCCAATTGCTCGTCCGTGAGCGGGGACCGGGACCAATCACTGGCGGCCAGTTTCTTTGGTTTTTCCAAGTTGCGGTGCAGCAAAATGCTCGTGAGTCTCTTGAGTCCCAGTCGGTTTTTCGATACTCCCAGCAGTCCCAAATCCAAGCGTGATCGAGCCTCCAAGTGCTGGAAGCCGGGCACCAGGCGCTTCAAATCCAACATGTCATCATCGATTCCGCAGCCGCATTTCACAATGTTTTCATCGCTTAATACCGCCTCCAATAAGGGAATACAGGCTTGATTGTATTTTTTGTTTCGTATTAACGGAATGACAATGCTGGATTCCGACGTTGCTAATTGTACTGTGGCGGGGCAACCTTTGAATTTGCTATCAATCCAATAAGCATCTGGTACCGACTGCATGCATGAGAAAATGATAGTGATAATAATGATAGAGGGTGGTGAGAACAAGAACCAAGAAACACAAAAAACAATAAGGGCAACAACATATATAATCCATCCAGCAAACAAAGAGAGTGTCGTTGGTCGTAGTTTTGGAGCTCATTCTTGCATATATAGTTGCAAGGTTTCGTTTGTTTCGTTACATATTTGAAAGCGAGGCGACTAAACCTCTTTCAGTGTAGCTGGTAAGAAATCATTGCTCCAACACACTTGTGTGTGTGTGTGTCTTCAAGCTCCGACAGTAAAAAAGTGATTTGTTGTGATTATTTTTATCGACACGCACACAATGAACTTTGATCAACTTAGCCTGCCATTCTTTTCAGAAAGACAGTCCAGCCGAGTTACATTGCTGGTTCCGCGTCTGGTTAATCTGTGTCGTCATTGCTTGAAGTACTGCTCTGCCTCTCTCTTCTTTGCGGAATCCAACAGTCATACAAATGCAACACCAAAACATCATCACACATGCCGTTCAATGAGCAATACTACAAAACATACCTCTGTATCAAAGCCAATGGCACATCCCTCCATGGGTACATTTTCCATGAGCCATTGATTGACCATTTTGGGATCATTGGTGTAGAGCACATGCAGTGGGGCGTCACTGCCGCAACCACCATAATGCTCCTGCTTGTTTGTAATTATGGTACGTTGTTGACTGGAATACGGAAGTGTCAAGGATGTCGTCGTCGTGCCCGCTGTACTGGAGGAGCTTCCTTCCGTGGAATTTCGACTGTCATATTTATGCGTCATAAGCAGTGGCCCCACCGCATCCTCTTCCAGTGGTGGTAGGACGTGTTCCACTGCGAAAAACTTGTTTTTCTTCGGATCAAAGGTAAGTTTTCGCAACAGGCGATTCGGTGTAAAGGCACTGACAGAGGAGTAGTGCTGCTCTTGGGAAGAAGGTAGCAGGCACGAGATGGCCAATACCGAGATTGCCACTGCTGCCATGTGGTAGTTATGGTGGGAGGATCTGCGCCGTAATAATAGAGGGGGCATCTTTATGAATGTGGGTGTGCAGTTGAGCACAGTGAGTATGTAGAGTGAGTTTGGTGTGTCTATGTGGGCAATTTGGGATTCAAAACTTCATTGGCGCTTTATGGTGCAAATCAATCAATCACTGCACCAACAGTCAATCGAATCTTGTGATTTGATTCAAAGGTACAATACTATGTATTAGTAAGCTATCTGCTCGAAAACCGATTGCCAAGGCAAGGTGGCATCAAAGTGAGGCCAATCAAATGAGTATAATAGTACATTGACATTTCAACAACGAGAGCCATCAACCACTGACTTTCTTGATGTGCGAACTCTCATCATCATCGGCTGTTTGGGTTGATGTTCGATCGGGTCGGTGAAGGAGAAATTCTGTTGGTGCAGTACTCTAGTACTAGCTAGTACGCGAAATTCTCACAGGATCCGAAATTATTAGCCAAGCAGCTGTTCTCCAAAAGCTGTTGAGGCCGTTTGGTTCCCGCCATCTAGGTTCTGTGTGGGAACCACACTTGCTCCAACAGCTGGTTAGGGTTTCGTTGGGGTTCGGATTTAGAACCACACTTGCTCAAAAATGAGTTAAGTCGCTCACAAGCTCTCGTTTTTAGTTCCTGTCCAGATTTTTTTCTCTCCAATAAATAGCTATTCCAATTTCCAATAGTTTATCTACTAATAAGCTATAGCACTGTGGTATTTCTCATGCTTCGACACGTTGGGTTTCCATTTTCGCTAAAACTTCACAGTGAGGATTAGTATTTGTAACTATTTGGACCTCCAATAAAATTCATATCAATATTTTCCTGTTTGCAGTGAGGCTGCAAGACTTCGCAGAGATTTTGAATGTTTTAAAGACGGATTTATAGTTGATGCTTGAAGCACAAAAAATGAACTATTTAGCTGGATGAATGATATGTAGCAAAGTCGTTTTTTATTTCGATGTAGCATTCTTTTTGGCAGCGCGGGCAGCCTCCAATTCCTCCACAGAAAAGCCTGCTCTGGATGAAGAAAGCCCTTGATTTAAGCGATCTGCTGCGGATGGCTGAGGTGTAGAGTTGGAAAGTCCACCCCGCTGTCGGCGCTTGCCAGTTGCAGAGTTCTTCTTTCTCTGATCGCCATTATTATTGTTATTATTATTGTTGTTGCCACCATTGTTGTTGTTCCTTTTATTGTTGGGTCCGTCCGAATTGCGCCGTCTTCGCTTTTTTCGAGGGCCAGAATCGTTGTTGTTGTTTTGGTAATCGTCCTCGGGTTCGTCGTCATAGTCATCAAATTGCTGGTAGTCACTCCCAGGTCCAAGGATACGCTTCGTGCTAAATCCAGGCGGGGGTTTGGGCCACGTGTTTGGTCGCTCAATCAGAATATCCGCACTCGTTGCCGCACGCATTATAATTCGTGCACTGGTCCCTCTACGACCAAACCTGTCATTCTTGATCTGAAGGAGGTTACAGTCGCGATGCAATTTCGAAACCGGTTTGAGTCTGTACACTATGAAAATACTGTGAATACAACTTTCACGTGGCCAAATATCTCACCTTTCGTACAAGTTTACGGCCCATTTTCCACCCCATCGCTCCTAAATCCGGCGGAACATATTCATCATCATTCTCATTTAGCTCACTGGGTGGAGGAGATGGAATGTCCTGCGACATCGCCTGCATGGCTCTCACGGCTGAAAACTTGTCATCAAAATGAATGTTGCAACCTAAATCGGACAGCCACTCGACATAGGACGGTCCGTAGATTGTAAAGTACGCCTGTTTGTTGCGCAAGAAAAAAGGGTGAATGTGAGGTTGATTTGAACCAATCCGTTGCCAGAGGAAAGAAAAGTGATTTCGCTTACCATTAGATCATCAGTTCGAATTTGCTTAAAGGCCGCCCAATCAATACTGAAAATGTGAATCTTTTCTGGTACCAACGTTGGTTTGTCCGTTTCCATGGCAAATTCGTCCACTACGTCTGTCGTTTCGCCATCTTCGGGTGGAATTTTCCAAAGTGACACGGGCGGATCCACTCTTTGAAACCGAACCAGTTCTTCATTGTCCCAAGCTTGAATCTCGGGAATGGATTCCTGCAGATTATGGGCATTCATGGCATCACCGGCTGCCGTATCCGCTTCCGCGGTTGCACCAGTTTCGTCTGCATTATTATTATCCGCGCTGTCATCCTCCAATTCTCGTTTCTTAGTACTAGTAGGCGAGGCAACCCCAAACCGTGATTTTCTCGCTTCTTGCTTGGCCAATTCTTCTGGATCAGTAACATCAATTCCGGTAATGAATCCTTTTTGTGGATTGGCTCGTAACTTTCGTGCCTGACTCCAAGGAACGACTGCCGCCAAACTGGGTTCTTTGTATTCAATTCCAAACTTTTGAGCCCGAGCTTTGGCTTTTTGACAATGTTCTTGATACGCTTTGAGAGCTTCGTCGTCGGCACCATCCTGTTGGTCCATTAAAACATCCATGGTGGTTGATTCGGTGGTGGTTTCCAATTCTTGTACCACAAAAGAAGGAACGGTGGTGACGTGTACATGTCGAATTTTAATCTGACGGCGTTGCTGGGCGGCATTGCCTAATCCAACGTAGAGTAAATTATCGCCATTGGAAGTATCTTTGATGATAGTGGTGGTTGTTGCCATTCCTTCACCGCCATTCGTGTCTGCGTTGGAGGCGTCCATGGTGCTGTCCTCCACAATGGCATTACTATCATTATTATTGTTGGGGTCGTTTGTGCCGTCACCGCCTTCCGTTGTTGGATGGACCGAAGCGTCTTCTGTCGTCAAGTCCAAAAAGGCCAAACATTTTTGTCCTGGTTGACTTCCAACACCCACATAGACTTTTCCATGGTAGACAGCCACCCACAACGATATCCAAGTTCCTTCTTTACAGACACGGCAAGGCACCGAGACGGTCTGATTTGGGTGTTGTGGAGGTTGTTGTTTTCGCAGAATACTCGTGGTCGTATTTCCTTCGGCACCAAATTGAATTTCGACCGTACTGCCCTTGACAAATCCTGGTTGGGGCGACAAGGCAACCGCAACGCCTTCACTGGCCATGGCATCCAACATGACGAGCATGCCTTCATTGCTATTATCATCCAAAGAAGAAGAAGAATTCGATAATGGTATTCGAAGGTTATCATGAAAATTCAAATCCTTGTTCCATCGAAAATTGGCTCCTTTACTGAGGGGATATTTCTTGAGTCGTTGCTGATTGCCACTGCTGGTTGTTCCCTGCATGAGAATGTGGGTGGCCAAATCCAAATAAGTACAGGGAATCACAAGTTCGCCATCATCAATATTTGCTGGAGTGTTGCCGTCGTCGTTGTTGTTGTGAGTGTGGGCTACAACTTCCCAAGGACTTTCATCATTATTGGCACGAATCCAACCGGTATGAAAGGAGGAAGAGCGGATCGAAGGAGCCTCCACGGCTCGATGACTTGCCATGATGAATGGTCAGTGTAGCTGTTCACTCTGCGAGTAACCTTCTCTGTTAGGGATCCCAAGAGAGTAGACAAACCTATCTATATTCGCCGAGCGGTTACAGTAGCTAGCTAGTAGTTACGTTATAGAAGTAGAGAGGCCAATAGTGATGACGACGAATCGAAGCACAGTGTTGATTGATCGCTTTGATTCATTGATTGATCAAAGAAAGATCTTGTGGCTCCATCGCAGAAAAAACGGCTGCCGTTTTAGTCACGTGCGAAGGAGTCCTGTTTGGTTCTGTGATCTCAAGTGAGTCCTCAATTTCGAGTCCCGTCAACTTACCGCTTACTTATTCAAATCCTGCCTCTCTCCGTCGGGGTGAAACAACAACCCTCCTTGTATGCCGCGACAGCACTGCTGAACCCGGCGTAAGTGCCTCATCAGCTCTAACTTTGTTGTTGGTAGATAGCAGCAGCAAGTCGATATTTGTCTCCAGGGAGCAGGTAAGCCCTGTTGGTTGTTTGAAAAAGCATTGCCTTATCACCATACTCCTAGCTTCAGGGAGCGATTAGCCTTCCGTTGGACATTAGTCTTTGTCGTTACTAGCGTATCACTCACTCTGCCTTGCTCAATTTGTAGATCATTATTTTACATTCCTTTACTAGTAAAACAACACCAAGATGCCGCACTCATTTGGTGTCCGGGCGCGTACGCGCCACATGTTCGCGAAGAAACATCGCCAACATGGTCCCATCCATCTCTCGCAATACTTGATGAACGTCAAGGTCGGTGACTACGTTGATATTTTTGCCAACCCTTCCGTCCACAAGGGTATGCCGCACAAGGGTTACCACGGACGTACCGGAATCATTTTCAACGTGACCAAGGCTGCCGTTGGTGTCCGTGTCAACAAGTTGGTAAATGGACGAATCATCGAAAAGAGAATCCATGTTCGTATTGAACATGTACGTCACTCCAAGTGCCAACAAGAAATTTTGAGGCGCAAAAAGGAGAATGAGGCGGCCAAAGCAGAGGCACAAAAGACAGGTGTCAAGATCAACCTTAAGCGTGTGCCAAAGCAGCCCAAGGGGGCATACATGCTTGAATCTCCTGGAGATGGACCCATTGTTACCATTCAACCTCTTCCTTTCAGTGATCTTCTTTAAACAAAAAGATCACCTACACAGATCAATAATAATATTTCAAATAAAACAAGCACTGATCATGGAATCAATGAGTCGTCAGGTGACATATTTGTGCGATGTGTATTTACAATTGGTGCATTACTGTGATGTTAAGTCGTAGCGTTGTCCACTAAGGCAGCATAGCTAGCAAAGTCGTCTTTTCGCGTTTTGGGTTCCGAGCTCTTGGCGGCATTCGTCCTGGGCTCTGGCAAGGGGACCCGCAGAGCACGTGACAATTCTAGAGCACGTTCACGGCATTTCAAAACTGACATTTGTGCATCGTCCCAAGGAAATTCCAAAATACTTTCCAGAACAAATTGCTCTTGTTGATTCTCCTCTTGTCCTACAAATAGATCAGGGTGTTCCAGCAGGCACACGTAAATATGCTCGGCTGCATACCTGCGCACCCGAGGGAACTTGTGCAAGAGCTGGGCACAAGCAAAGGCCAGTGCTTGGTCCTGCAACGTAAGACAGTTACGAAAGCGCCAGGTTGTCAGAACATTTCGAACCTCACCTCCAACATTAAGGTAACGACTGGCACAACTTACATGATCACCATTACCATCACAGGATCCAAGGCCAACCAGACCCAACGCGACATCAATACAGGCAAAGAGCCTGTGAACATCGGTGCAGTTCTTGGCTTCCTTGGAAAGGCACACAACCAGTGATGATTTGAAGTCGCTCGTAGCCCCCGACGACACCAGGAGAGCGTCAAGACATTGGTGAGACAATAAAATATCCAACGATTTGAGTAAAGGAAGAATGACACGTCCGTCTCGACTGTGCGTCTTGAATAGATCCAAGAGAGCTGTGTGTGTCAAGCAAGCGAAAAAAGGTTGACCAGTGGTGAGTCAGTCAATCATGCAAGCCGCGAGTGCTCATACGTCATAGCACTCATGAATCTGTGAGACTTCAAAAACCAAGAAACGAAACAAAAGACTCACTGTTGCCGAGCTCAGAGATGCGCTTGCTGCCCTTGGCCTGCTTCACTAGCTGGAGTAGGGAAGCACAGGACTGTTTCGCCACACTCTCAGTCAAGCCGCCAACACTAATCACCATTCCAGCGATGATGGGGGAAAAGTAGATGTCAACGGTTGCGGCCTTGGCAACCATGGGAAACGTCACAGACGCGTCCGACCAATTCATATTTTGATTCGCATCATGGGGACTGAAACATTCCTCAAGGTAGTCTTTCTCTGGTATGAAAGGAATTGCGGGGTCTTGTTTTGTTAGAATGCGATGGAGACAGCTGCCTGCTTCAACCCTAGCATTGTCTAGCTTCTCCGAAAGCTGCTTCAATAGCGAACCAATCATCCTAGAAGCCATGGAGGAATCAAGCAGCAGTGGCAGTGATGCTTCAGTCGTTTGTTCAACCACAAGATAAGCTATCGTCTCTAGGCCCTTCATGGCCTCGATACGACACCATGATCCCACGTCACCGCGTCGATCAACATTGTAGTCTTCTAATCCAGCGAAAAAGGCATCGAAAACGCACGAGACCTGTTTTGCATTCATCCCTGATATGTTGCCACGATTCACACCCCCTCTGAGATCCGCTTCTATTCCTACTGTACTGATGACTTGCCGTAACGCTATCAGGGCATTCCTACGCGTCTCGGCATCCTTTTCCGTTCCAACTTTAGCATCAAAGTGAGAGATTCTACACAGGCAACAGATTATAGAATCGAGAACATCGGTGCATGGCGCCAAGAGTTTGGCCGGAAGGTAACCGAATGCAAGAGCGAATCCACGGGTGCATGCGGGGTTTTCACTTTCAGAAACTGAGGATAGATACTTGTCAACCAGTCGCTTTTGAAGACGATCTGACGGGCCGTTTTCGCCTACGGGGAAATAGTTTATTGTCAATTCTCGCAAAGCAAGACAAGCTTTCTCTTGAATTTCTTCATTTGGATGTGGCAAACACGCATCAATGGAATCAAGTAGTCGGACCTGAAAAGTGAAATGCAGAAAAGTGAAACGCCGGTTACATCAGATGGGCGCTAACGTCAAAGAATTGGTTTCAATCGTGTTCATTCAAGCAGCGTACCTGGCGCCTCGCAACGAGAGGGATCTTGGCGGAGCAGATGCAAGTGATAAGTCTACAGACAGCTGCTCGTATTATCTCTCCCCCTCGACCCCGATATAGCCGATTCTTCTCGATCGTTGGGACGAGCTCAGCGACCAGATCCAACTGCTCCGTTGGTAAGATGTTTTCAATGTTCTCCTGTTGCTCGCCAAGGGCTCGAATTGCCTCGGCTAGCCCCAGAATTGACCCATGACGGACGGGAATGTCTTTAGGATCCAGGCTCGAGCCTAAGAGGGAAGGAATGATATCCGTGACAACATATGTCGGGTCAAGTGGTGTCAATCCATGCAGTGATTTCGAAGCAAGTGATCGAATAGTTGGATCCCAGTGATGGAGCTTTACTTGGTAAACATGATTCATGATGGACTTTCTGTACTCTTGAAATTGCGCTACATGGAAGGCAATTGAAGTAAAAGAGTCATTCCGGTTGCCAAGGGCAAAGTAATCTGCCGTAGTCAAAATCTCAATTCCGTGAAGAAAGTTCTACGGAAAGGCATGTCCCAAGTTAGAGAATGTTCACATAAAACAAAATAATGAGAAGCAAGGCTACTCACATCAGCTCCTTGGCGACCCACACATTCCTGAAAGGATGCACTAGCAGCTCTTCTGCAATTCACTTCCCGATCAAAGAGGCATGTCAGAATGATTGATTCACTAAGGGTAGAGACGTGCGGTTTAAGAACCGATGGTGCGTAGGCTCTGGCGAATGACCAATACGTGTAGCAGGCGGCATCCCTCACATGAGCTCCGACACTTGTTTGACCACGTTTCAAGTCGTACTGGATGGCTCGGGCAACCATGGGTACAACTTCGGCAAGCCGATTCGGTAGCAGCAACCCTCTTCTTGCTAGCTCTGCCAGTGCGAGACATGCCCCGTGCCATGCTCGATCGGCTCCTGGGTCCGCGAACAACTCCAGAACGGCATCCAAAACGTCATCAGCGCATATTGAAGGCAGTCTTTCTGAAAGTCTACCAACTCCTTTGGCGGCGGACCATCTGACAACAGTGGATGGATCACTAAGAGCTTCAATGATATACCCCATGGAATCTTCCACATGATCAGGAACATGCAACAGCAGGTTTTCATCATGCTGGGCAAGCTGGCTGACTTTTGCGTTGCTTGAGAGTTGGGACGAAGATTCATGTGCCTTCGTAGCAGCATATGCTGTGGAATCATACTGGCGCTGCAAATTTTCCAGTAACGACCGTCTACCTCGCTGATATCTCCACGAAGCAATCCGAGGGGGCAAGTAAACACAGCCCATTCGTGACCACCATTTGATCATGAGCTTTCGTAGTAAAATATTGCTGTCGCATACCTTGGATTCTGCTAGAAGAATGCAGGATTCCCAGAGGGGAGACATACAGGACATGATTTCCTCTCGGGGACTAGTCGATACTTTGAGGATTGTTACCAAGGTTTGCATGACACCCAAAAGAAGAAATATATCCACTTTGCGTGTTTGTCCATGAACCGAAGATTGTAGTATTTCATGACTCCATTGCACGAACTTTGGCGTTTCCACAATCTCCAGATCAGGCTTCACCAACCAAGCCGCAAGACAGGATGCTGCAGCTTCCCTGGTTGGACCTGCTTCAGACAAATGCATTTTTCCAAGGTCGATCAATGACAATATGATAGACGATGAATCCGTCAACAAGACAGAGCAATCAAACGGCACCAAACTGATTGTCCCTAACCAATTCCATAACACATAAACGGACTCCCATCTTTGAGGTCCATCGCTGGTGTTGCTTGAAAAAACGTTTTCCTCTCGATTTTTGGGATTCTTCTCTTGGCATTCCTCCTCTGTCTTTTTGGATACTCGTTCCAATGCTCGTAGGATTGGCTCTACATCTTCTACTTCATGCGAGAGAAATTTTTGAACGTTTTTTCTTCCTCGCACTTTGGACAAAGCGTAAATGGCCGACAAGGGATGCGCACAACTGTCAAAGGATACGGTGCTGCTTTCGTCAATATCGTCATCCTTGCCGGTAGTTTCGCCCCTGCTGCAACATTTCATAATGGTCTCTCGAGCAGCCTGCATGAGCTTTGTCACCATAACGCCTACGTAGCGATCGAGAAGAGTGGGACACTCGAGATAGTTGTCAAAGATTTTTCGAATGCCTGCCAATGCAGTGTCTTTGTCGTCAATAGTTGCAGAGGAGCTCGTGATGACGCCAATGAGCTTCAAGGCTTCATCTTTTTCGGCAAACAGATTCTCGGCGGAAAGTGCCACCTTTTCTTCCTTCTCGTCGTCGTCTCTAGGCTCTGCCTCCATCTTGTAGTCCGTGATGGCAGGATTTGCGATCGTTCTACAGGGAAACGTTTGCTCTTTCTCGTGGGTTTATTATCATGGTATTAATACTAGCTAGTTTAAAATAATTATTAATCGCATTCTCATTAATTTGACATCGTCATCATCGTTTTCATTAATTTTTAACTTCAATTTTTTCATCATCATTGATTGGTGGTTTGTTCAATAACAGTCCCGGAGTTTGGGTGCAACGAGAAATTAAGCTGGTAACGAGTCCCGGAGGCCCCCTCTTTCGAGGTGCATCCCTAACGAGGGATCTGTTATGTAAGTTACCTCACAGTTGGTAGTGGTACGTAGAGTCATGGTA
>ENA-ORBV01008114-ORBV01008114.1-microbial-mat-metagenome-genome-assembly--contig:-NODE-8114-length-17787-cov-4.218351_pt1 | contig 17787 bp, 22 predicted proteins | sample MGYA00237777_ERZ505514 | MGnify/ENA primary metagenome ERZ505514 (study PRJEB26160, sample SAMN06269048) | microbial mat metagenome | isolation source: Oligotrophic lake microbial mat | place...
TGCGTGCTCCGCATTCGCTGTCCGGGGCCGCCTTCCGCGCCCTCGCCCAGCGGGTCGCCGCACGCGCCAGCACGCTCGCCCTGCAGGGCTAGATGGCGACCGCGCCGTGGTACGCAGACGGTCTGCGCTTCACCTGCACGCAATGCGGCAACTGCTGCACTGGTGCGCCGGGGCATACCTGGGTCAGCGAGGATGAGATCGACGTTCTGGCGGCACGGCTGGGTATCGACCGGGCAGCCTTCTGCCGCACCTACACCAAGTCGGTGTGGCGGGGCGGCCAGCAAATGGTCTCGCTGATCGAAAAGAAGAACAACGACTGCGTCTTCTGGGCCAAGGGTGTCGGCTGCACGGTCTATCAGGATCGTCCTCGGCAGTGCCGCACGTGGCCGTTCTGGCGTCCGAACCTGTCCGACCGCGCCACCTGGGACGAGGCCGCCAGCGGATGCCCCGGCATGAACCGGGGCGCGACGCATGACGCATCCGAGATCCAGACCACGGCTGCGGACGACGGCCTACCGGAGTAGACTAGATCTTGCTGGTCAATGACTTATGCGGATCTGCCGCGGTCTGGCACAGCCCTTGCGTTCTTGTCGGTCAGCCGACCACCCCGTCGAGGAACGCCACATGCGACTTCTGCTGCTGATCGTCATGTGCATAGCCCCGCTGGCCGCCGAAAGCCTGTGGCACGCCGACACCCTCGCCGATGGCAACCTGTATGCCGACGCCACCGCGCGCCGCCGCGGTGATCTGCTGACCGTGGTGATCCAGGAATCAACCTCGGTCACCGACGAGCAGACCACCGACACCAAGCGTGACAACAAGGCCGAGTTCGGTCTGAACTTTGCCCCGGGTACCAACGCCCTGCCCGCGGGGATCGGCCAGGGCATCGGCACCCTGCCTGGAATCAGCGCGCAGTCAGGCAAAGAGTTCAAAGGCGAGGGCAAGTACGACCTGACCCACAAGGTGCGTTCGTCGATCGCCGTGCAGGTGGTCGATGTGCTCGACAACGGCTCGCTGATCGTGCGCGGATCTCGCGAGGTGGTGGCGAACGATGATCGCAAGACCATCCAGATCGCTGGCATCGTCCGCCCCAGCGACATCCGCAGCGACAACACTGTCCTGAGCGAGAAGCTCTACGATCTCCAAGTATCGATCGTCGGCGACGGTCCGCTGACGCGGGCGCAGCAGGAAGGCTGGCTTGGACGCTTGGCGGACATGCTATGGCCCTTCTAAAGATGCGTTCCGACAGCATCACCCCGATCGCACTGATTGCCTGGTGCATCCTGATCGCTTGCGGCCTCAACGCCGCCGAGCCGCCGCAGGGCGTACGCCTGAAAGACCTGTGCACGATCGACGGTGTACGCGACAACCAGCTCAATGGCATCGGCATCGTCGTCGGACTGAGCGGCACTGGCGACAAAAGCCCAGCGACCAAGCGGCTGCTGCGCCAAGTGCTGGCACGCAAGAACCAGGCTCTTGCCGAAACCGATCTGGATTCGCGCAACGTCGCCCTGGTCGCCCTGACTGCTGACATCCCATCGTTCAGCAAGGCTGGCACCCGGCTGCACACCCAGTTGTCGGCCATCGGCGATGCCACCAGCCTACGCGGCGGCATCCTGCTACAGACCCCGATGGATGCCTGGGATGGCAAGATCTACGCCGTCGCCCAGGGTCCGGTGTCGATCGGCGGCTTTGGTACCGCAACCCCGGCCAATCCGGGACCGGTTGGCAGCGATCACAAGAACATCGAGACGGTGGCGGTGATCGAGTCGATCGTCGAGCGCGAGGTGCCTTCAACTCTAGTCCGGCAGGATCGTCTACGCCTGGTGCTGCGCGATGCCGACTTCACCACCGCTGGCCGCGTCTCGAAGGTGCTGGCCGATGCCTTCGGCATCGACCGCGTCGCCGCCGAGGACGCGCGCTCGATCGCCGTGCGTTTTGCCACGCCGCCGACTCCACAGGAAGTCGTCGATACGCTCGCCAAAATCGAGGATCTCCGCGTTTCGCCGGACATCCGTGCCCGCGTGCTGATCAATGCGCGGACCGGCACCATCGTGGTCGGGGCCGGGGTCACGATTAGCGCGGTCGCGGTGAGTCATGGTGGCCTGTCCCTGCGCATCGTCCCGACCGCCAAGCCGGTCGGCCCAGACGGCCAGTCAACCGGCGTAGCCTGGAGCGATCCGGTCACTCGGCTGCGCGCCGACAAGCCGCCGGCCGGCATCAGCCCACCGATTGTCCCCGGCACGGTCGGCTTGGTCGAAGGCGCCACAGTCGAGCAGATCGCCAACGCCCTGAACGCGATGGGTGCCAGGCCTCGTGACCTGGTGTCGATCTTCGAAGCGATCAACCGCGCCGGAGCCCTGCACGCCGATCTGGAGATCATGTAGGCCATGCCCGATCTTGCCGTTACCGAAGCTGGTCGGATGAACGCCAGCGATCCGCGGGTGCGACTGAAACAGGCGGCCAAGGGCTTCGAGCAGCAGTTTGTAGCCCAACTGCTGAAACCGATGACCGAGCGCAGCGAAAGTACCGACGAATTGTTCGGCGAGGATCCCGGCGCGACGACCTTCCAAGGCCTGTTCGTCGACGGTCTGGCCGAGCACGCCTCAGGCAATTTGGGCGTCGCCAAGATCATCGAGCAGGCGATGGCCAAGCGTCTGCACAACAGACAGACGGATCAGCATTCCGGCTGAATTCGGCACGGATCGTGCGTTGTCCGGACATGACCGCTGCCAATCCCACCGCCATCACCACCGCAGCTGCCAATCCCGCTGCCGCTGCAACGCTTCTCGAACAGCTGCGCAAGCACCTGGAGAACGAGTTGGCCGTGCAGAAAAAGCTCCTGGGTATTGCCGAACAGATGGGTCCGAAGCTGATGACCGGTGATGCCAAGGGTCTGGCCGCCTTGATCGCCAGCCAGGAGGATCCGGCCCGCGAAGCGGCCCGCCTCGGCACCATCCGCGGACGGCTCGCCCAAGCGATCGCCAGCATTATGCAAATCGAGGGCGAGGTGACCTTGAGCAAAGTGCTGGCCCGGGCACCCGACACGATCCGCAGCGAACTGGAACGGCTGCGCAAAGATGTCGTCCAGGTCTGCCAACGCCTCGGCCGTCAATCCGAACGCAACTTGGTGGTGACCCGCCAGGGCCTATCGCTCATCCGGGACGTACTGAGCGATGCGATGGGTGCCAAGCCGACCAGCGCCTATGACCGGCGCGGCCTGATCGGCATGCCAAGCCCGGTGCGCGGAGCGATGGTCAACTTTCGACATTAACGACCGACGCGGCTGAGTCGGCTTCAACTCTTCGCAGGCCGGCTTAGCACATACATCCGGTTGTTCGCATCATCGAAGGCGTTGTAGAGCTCGACCCCAAAGCGGTTCATCATCGCTGCAGGGCGGCGTTCCAGCGCGACACTAACCAGCGCATTGAACTGCTCGACATTGTAGCCGATCCGATCCAGCAGCCCGGTGCCGCTGCAACGTGCGGCGAGCAGACGGATCGACTTCTTGTCGATGACGACCTCGCGATCGCCCTTGCCAGCAACCTGGTTGAGCGCGATGACCAACGAGGCACAGCTGAGGGCATAGGTCGCCGCCAGGATGCGATTCGCACGCAGCGACAAATCCGGTTTGTTGATGACCAGGATCTTGCTGTAGCGGGTCCGCATCTCCGAGCAGAGATTGCTGAGTTCTTGGCTAATCTTCATAGCAATACCCCCGTATAGAAATCGCACCTGACCGTAGATACGGCCGATCCGAGCTGCCCGTTGCGCCCGTTCAGGGCCGCAGATCGATCGAACGGATATTGGCCATCGGGAAGACATGCGTCACGCCGTTGTAGTAGACCCGCACAGCGGTGTCGTCGATCTTGCAGCGCAGGGTGTCTCCTACGTTCATGATCGCAAACCCGGCCACCTTCGCCCCGGTAATGTCGTAGATCTCGACGCTGGAGGCCGCCTTGGGTAGCATGGCCCAGACAATCAGGATGGCCACTAGGCCAAGGACGAGGATGGCGTAGATCAGAATGGCGCCACGCGGACTGAGCTGCCAAGTCGCCATGTTATGGACTCCTGGGTATGGGCGTCGTCGACGGCATCAAGCAGACGAGGCGCGGTGATGGTGACGGTGGCACAGTAAACAAAACTGCATCAGGCCGGATACATACGGGCGATGATGCGGTCGCAGACCTCGACTGGCACACCCTTCAGATAGATGTCAGTCTTGTCGATCTTTGCGATCTTGAGTTTGGGCAGCTTGACCAGCAGGATGATCAGAGCCACCAGCAGGGCGACTGCACCAATGCCGATGACGGCTCCTGTCTCCATGACGATCCCGGCGACTAGGGTAACGACCATGGCTACCATCACCCCACCCCAGGTCCAGCCGAGCGAGGATCGGCGCCTGACGATGCTACTGTCCACGTAATAAGTCAGGTCGCCCTGCTTCCTGATGATGAGGTAGATGATCAGCAGGACTATGATGTTGAAGAGGATGAAAATGTAGACCCACGGCGGAGCCCACGACAGTTTCTTGCTCTCGTATGCGCCTTTGCCTTCCAATCCGGTATACAGGCAGGTATCTGGCAGGGTGGTTCCTTTGGGGACGACCAGGGCATCGCCTACGCAGCGTACCCGCCCATCCGAGGTCGCGCTGCTATTCGGTTGCACCACTGGGGCGTCATAGGGATTGTTCATGGCTATCCTTCGGGGAACGGGGGCGCCGGCTGCGGTGTACGGCCCCCGATAAGTCTCCACAAGGGGGTTGAGTGTCCCGTAGGGCCGACGCCAATCAATCTGGTAACCCGTCCTTGCTGACGTTCTGGCATCGCCAATCGGCTGCACGCCACAGCGCAACCCGCACCTTGTCCCTAGTACCAACCCAGCCTACTGTGCCGACGCGTGCACATCTACGTTGCCAGTCTGGTAGCCCTGAGCGGGATCGCGATGTACGTCGCAGCTCATCACCTGTGGATTGCCCGCCGCCGAGCAGAGTTGGGGCTCCATCGTATCTTTGGCGCCGCGGCCGAGCGGGGGACCGCGTTGACCCGTCAGCTGCTCGCCTTCTCGCGTGGGGCGCCGATGTCATCGAGGCCCAACCCGGTCGGCGGCGGTGACGCCCATGAGATCCTGCGTGAGGTTGCGGGCCTGATCCGCGCAGCCAATTCGGGCATCGATGTACGACTTGAACTGGCCCCGGGCCCAGCCCCGGTGGTTGGCGATACCGCGCGTCTGCACGCTGCGCCTGAGTACGGCTCGGCGTGGACCTCCCGACGGTGCGGTACTGCGCCATTCCGCCTTGCCAGTCCCGCTGCTCGAGATCTCGGTAAGCGACAGCGGTTCGGGTATTCCCGCTGATACGCTACCGCGCATCTTCGATCTGCAGTTCTCGACCAAGGGCAACGAGGGCAGCGGCCTTGGACTAGCCCAGGTCGACGAGATGGTCCGCGATGTCGGCGGCTGCATCGTGGTCGAGACCGCGCCTGGTCGCGGCACCAACTTCCGGCTGTGGCTTCCACTCGCCGGGTCCACGCTAGGCGATGTGCGTGCGCCCGTCGGGGCACGCGTCCTGCTCGTCGCTGGCGGCAGCTCCCTCGACCAGATGTTGACCACCGGTCTGAGCCAGCTCGGCTATGAGATCGCCCGACTGGGTCGCGATGATGTCATCCATCTGCATGCCGCGGTCATCGATATCGACCATGCCGGCGACGAGGGTCTGGCCCAGATCCGCACTATGCAGGACAAGCTGCCGGTGGTTGTACTCGCCGACGATCCAAGCGACTGGCCGGCCGGAGATGCGACCGTGGTACTGCACAAGCCGGCCGGGCTGAGCGATCTCAGCTACGCCCTGCGCCAGGCCACATCCGGGGGCAGGCGGAAAACAGCCCTAGAAGGCCAGCCGGCGCAGCCGCGTTAAGCCCAGGGTGTCAGGGGATCCAAGCGGGCGACCAGTCCGTCACGCGCAGCGGCATTGTCACAACGCACGGTGATATGGCCCAGTTTGCGACGTGGACGTTCTGCTTTGGCGTAGGTGTGGAGCTGCGCCCCCGGGACGGTAAGGATGGCCGCATGCTCGACCTCTCGACCAAGATAGTTGAGCATCGCGACGTGGCCACGCATCGCGGTGGAACCCAGCGGAAGGCCGCACACCGCACGGACATGGTTGGCGAACTGGCTGGTTTCGGCCCCTTCGATGGTCCAGTGCCCGCTGTTGTGCACGCGAGGGGCGAACTCGTTGACCATCAGCTGGCCGTCGATGTCGAAAAACTCAATTGCCAAGGTGCCGACGTAACCGAGAGGCTCCATCAGCCGGCGCATGATCGCTTCGGCCTCGGCCTGCGGTGCGCTCGGCGTCGGTGCGGTGGTGAGTCGCAAGATGCCGTCGCGATGGACATTGACGACTAGCGGAAAAGCGGCGAAGGAACCATCGATCCCGCGAGTGGCGACCAACGACAGCTCACGAGTAAACGGAATGAAGGCCTCAGCGAGGACATCGCGGCCACCAGCCTTGTCGAATCCGGCGACGAGTCCCGCGACATCACGGACTACCGCTTGGCCTTTGCCGTCGTAGCCCCCGCGCCGGCTTTTCAGCACCAGCGGCACACCCAGGCGATCTGCAGCACCACGCAACTGGACAAGATCATCGACCGCAGCGTAGGGCGACGTACTGATGCCGAGCGACGACAGCAAGTCCTTCTCGCGCAGTCGGTCGTGCTTGGCGGCAAAGGCTGGTTCGGATGGGCGCAGCGGCACGCCTGCCGCTGCCAACGCCTCGACCACGGCATGCGGAATATGCTCGAACTCGTAAGTACAAGCCGTCAGGCCATCGGCGAATTCAGCGGTATGGACCGCGTCAAGCGGACGTGCGAAAATCTCGGCCGCGCACGAGGCACTGCAGCGCGGATCGGGATCCCACACCCGTACGCGCACGCCTAACGGATGCGCTGCCAGCGCCAGCATGCGACCCAGCTGACCGCCGCCAAGGATGCCAAGGATCGGCGCGCTCATGGCAGACGCTGCGCGAGGACCTCGTCGCGCACGCGGGCTTTGCGATCGACCAACCTGGTGGCCAGTGCAGTATCGTTGAGCGCCAGGATCTGGGCCGCGAGGTAGCCAGCATTGGCCGCACCCGGCTTACCGACCGCGACGGTGGCGACCGGCGTGCCCTTGGGCATCTGCACGATCGACATAAGCGCGTCGAGGCCGAGTAGTCCGGTGGTGGCGCACGGCACCCCGATGACCGGCAGCCTGGTCTTGGCTGCCACCATGCCGGGCAAATGGGCAGCACCGCCCGCCCCTGCGATGATCACGCGCAAGCCGCGCTCGACCGCGCTGGCGGCGTAGGCGAACATGCGGTCTGGAGTGCGATGGGCCGAGACGACCTCGGCTTCGCAAGGGATGGCCAGTTCGTCGAGAACCTTCTTGGCCTCGACCATGGTCTCCCAGTCGCTGGTCGATCCCATGATGATGCCGACCAGTGGTGCAGAATTGGGCATGGGCGGGACGATAACGGGCTGCGGAAAAATGCAGCCGCCAGCGGCTGGCCGAGCCTCGTGCCTACGGCAGTTCCAGCTCAAGCTCCGCCACCCACGCGAGTAGGAAGCTGTGCCGACGCTGCGCCTCGACCCGCGCGGTGACCGTGTGCATACCGGCGGCCAGCTTCAGCAACTTCGCGAACACGTGATCGGTCGCCCAGATCTTGTCATCCAAAGGTCGGCCACTGGCCGCGAGCGGATCCTCGGGATGATAGAATCCGCCCAGGCTCGGTTTGGCCATGTGCTGGGAGCAGGCGAGGTTCCGCATCAACCCGAGGGCGCCAATCGCATCAAGGCGGTCGGCATCCTGCAGCACCGCACCCAGCGGCCCGCTGGGTGCCAGGCCACGCGACCAGGAACTGGTTCGCACCGCATCGACAATCGCGGCGATCTCGCCACCTATGTAAGCGGCTTCGCCTAAAACGAGCGGTGCGGCTGCTGCGCTGCGTTCCCCCCCTTCGGAGCGCTCGGCGCTGTTCTTGGGCACGAACACCAGGTCGTGGACCAGGGCTGCAGCCCCAGCGAGATCAGGATCAGCACCGGCTTCGGGCGCCAAGCGAACCGCCCAGGCATGCACCCGACGGATATGGAAACGATCATGCGCCAGCTCGGCAGGCGGCAGACGCGGCTCGACCAGGGTCCACAACGGGCCATGCCGGGCGTGCGGCCAGCTCACCGGATCTCGACCCAGCTCGCTCCGGCGTACCGGCGCAGCAACAGCGTGGTGAATTCCGCCCACTGCACTTTGTCGACCCCCTGTGGCGCGAAGATCAGCTGAACACTACCGTTCACACCCTCCTCGACCTCAAACCACGGCTGCCAACCTTTAGCACTGTTACGCCGCATCGCTTCGTTGAGCCCGTCGCGCTCTTTGGCCAGCTTGCTGCGGGCCTCGGGCGTGGCGCGCATCTCGGCCAGCACGATCAGCTTCCATTTCGGCTGGGTTGCCGGAGCAGCTGCCGCGAGCGGCGCACGCGGCGCCTGGTCGGATGAGACGACCGGGTTGGATTTGACCACCTGCTTGGTGATCAGCACGGCTGCACCCAGCGAGGCGATCCAGCACACCAGTAGCAGGCTCGCGAGAGTTCCGGACATGACCACGCTATAACGCTGATGCGCCCCGACTCCCGACGGCAGCATCGGGGGTGGTGGCGGCAGGCCGTCCCGCGGCGGAATCTGCGGACCGGCTCGAATCGCGGGCTGTGGACCCGGAGTCAGGTTGCCGCTGGCCGGCGTCCGACCGGCCGGAGCACTCATGCCGGCAGGCGTTGAAACGGACGTGGGCAAACCGCCCTGCTCACTGATCCGGCGCTGCACCTGCTGCAGGGTCGCGTAGACCTGATCGGTGCGGCGGCGTGGGAACATGCCTGGCATGATGGTCGACGAAGCGGCGCACTCCAGTGGTTTGCGCCGCACGGCGCCGCTAGCGCACCTCCGACCCACTACATGATGCCGCCGTGGACCCGTCCCTCATCCTGCTCGCCCTGACCAACGGACCGCTGCGACTCGATGCGCGCACTGCCTGGTTCAATGGCCCGATGGGTCCGTTGGTCATCCCAGTTGCCGCTGTTCCGGACCGGGCTGCCCGGATCCTGGTGGAGTATCGACTGCCCTTGGGTGAGCGCGTCGCCACTGCACTCCGCTGGGGAGCCGTCAATGAGGCTTTGCGGGCCGCCGCAACCTGGTCTGGGCCGCTGTCCGCTGATCCAACCCTCGATGGATGCCTGCGTCAATGGGGCCAGACCGAGGCGGCCCGTCTCGGCCTGGCATGGGACGCTCCTCTGGTGGCGATCGGGGAGGATGGCCTGCCGCGGAACGCGACCGCCGAGGAACGCGCAGCCCTGAGTGACGTGCAGGACCTCCTGGCCACCCTAGCCTGGCCACGTTGGCGCGGCCCACTGGTGCTGGTGCCCTATGGCGTAGTCCATCATGCGATCGCGCCAGGAGTGGCGCGCATTGTCAGGCCGGTTTTGCCCGTCCTGCGTCCACCACCGGGCGGACGCGCCCCACTGGCGGTAGCGATCGCCGAACTGGCGATGGCCTTGTCAGCGCCCCCACCAGCCGGCTGGCCAGGCTGGCTGAGCACAGGCCTCGCCGGCTGCGCCGAGGCCAGGGCTTTAGGCAGCGGTATTCCCGAGCGGGCGATGGCCGAGCGGCGGGCGGCGGCGGGGCCTGTTGCCATCAGAGCCCAGCTGGACGGCAGTAGCCTGCCCGACATCGGTGTGGCGACGGCGGTGGTCGCTGGGCTGCTGCATCCGACGCGGCGCCGGCGCTTTCCAGATCTACTGGAATTGCTCCGACATGGCAGCGACGCCGTCGGGGCGGTGCAGATAGCCTACGGTCTCAGCCCGGAGGGCTTGGCGACGGCGCCAGGAGACGGCCCACCGCCTCGATAAGCACGGCGCTGCGGAATGGCTTGGGCAACACGACATCCGCACCAAGCATCTTCGCCATCTGGAGGTAGCGCGCTGCATCAATCTGGCCGCCGCCGCTCATCACGATCAATCGCGGTCTTGGCGTTTGGGAACGCACTGCGGCCATGACCTCAGCGCCATCGGCCTCGGGCATGACCACGTCGGTCACGACCAAACTAAACCGGCGCTCACGCAGCAATGTGATGGCGATGCGGCCATCGCTGGCCTGGATCACGTCATGCCCATTTGCCACCAGGACTTCGGCGAGCAGCTCGCGCAACTGGTCATTGTCGTCGACTAGGAGGATGGAGGCCATGATCGGTTTATCGCAGGACGTTGGATTCGGCCTGGCTGGAAACTGCGTCATCACGCAAGGCGTCGGCACCGCCCACATCCGACTCAACGGCGGATGTGGCCGCCTTGGTCAGTTCGGCATCGGGGTAGCGAGCCCGCATGGCGGCCAGACCCTTTTTCGCACCGGGCAGATCGCCGAGCCGGAGATGCGCCAGGATGGCGGCGTGCAGCAGCCGCGGACGGGCGTCCGATCGTGCCTCGACAGCATTGATCATGCCCCGCCAGTCGGCCTGGTTGGCGAAGGTGGCGATCAGTACGACATCGGCGTGTTCGGCCGCCGTGGCCGGGTCATGCAGCGCTTCCCGCAACAGTCGGCGGGCACCTTCGGAGGCAGGCGGTTCGGGCTCGCCATCCTTGCCGACCACTGCGGACATGCGATCGCTGCGGCCACCTGACCACATCTCGATGTCGATGATCTTGTCGTCCCCGAGGGCGCGGCGCTCGACTCGGACGATCACCAAGTGGAGATCTTTCGCCGTAACCAGGATCGGCTTTTCGGAGCGGGAGACCAAGTCAGCATCGCGCAGGCCACGCTCGCCCAGGCGGGTAGCGGCATCAGGCGGCAGGACGACCATGGCCCGAGGATCTTGCTCTCGCAGAGCGGCGGCAACAGCGACCCCGGCAGCGGCCGAGCCAGGATCGCCAGCAGTCAGAACCAGGATGAGAAGTGCTGTTTCCACATTGGCAGCATGATTGCCTCGTCCGGCAATGCCAACGGTGTGCGGCTCGACTAGGACACGTGACCCCTTGCGGTCCGTGGCCCTGCACAAGCCTGGACCCATGCGTCTGTTGCCTCACCCTTTCGTCCTCGCCCCGATGGAGGAGCACACCTCGCTGCCTTTCCGCATGCGGGCGCGAGCGCATGGTGCCGGCCTGGTGTTCGCCGAGCGTCTTGATGCCGAGGACGTCGCCTCCCGGGACAAACGCGCACTAAAGCTGCTCGCCACTGAACCAGGGGAGCGCCCGGCGATGGCTCAGGTCTCGACCCGCGACCCGGCCGCCGCGGCAGCCGCGGCCGTGGTATGCGCCGAGCGTGGCTTCGCCGGGGTCGACCTGAATTGCGAATGCCCGGTCAAACGCGTACTCGGCAAAGGCGCCGGCGGTGCCCTGATGAGCGAGCCCGCCCTGATCGGCCAGATCGTCGCCGCCATGGTGGCCGCCGTGCCGGTGCCGATCTCGGTCAAGCTACGTAGTGGCCCGGATGATGACCACGAGAATGCTGCTGAGTGCGCGCGTGCCGCAGCTGAAAGCGGCGCCGCGCTGGTGATGGTGCACTCACGCTCGGTCGCCAAAGGCTACGCCGGTCCGGCCGACTGGGCGATCTCGACCCGGGTCAAGGCGGCGGTGAACATCCTGGTGGTCGCCAGCGGCGGTATTCGCAGCGCCGAGGACGCGGTCGCCTGCTTGCGCCAGACCGGCTGCGACGGCGTGGCGATGGCCCGCGGTTGCCTTGGTAATCCGTGGATTTTCGCCCGCGCTCGCGCCTTGTACGCCGGCAGCCCGCCACCCGAACCGCCCGACGCCCAGGCCCGTGGCCGCGAACTAATCGCCTTGGCCGAGGCCGAATGGCGCTGGTACGGCCCTGGCCTGGCCCTGCGCCGACTGCCGCGCACAGCCTGCTATTTCGCCAAGGACACCACTTGGTTCACCGAGTTCCGCAGCGCCGTCCAGCAGGTGCGCGACCTTGATGGCCTGAAGCGGCTGGTGCGCGAGCGCTTCCGCTGACCGCACACGTCAATCACGTGTCAGGATCTCGTGGCCGGCGTCCTCTGCCGATGGCCCATCGACCCCCTCTGCGCGAAGCGCGCGCGGGCCAAGGCCGGTGGTCCGACGCAAGGCCTTGCTCAGGTGCTGGAGGTCGACGAAGCCGAGGTTAGCGGCAATGCGCGCGGCCGACTGGGTCGAACAGGACAGCAGATGCTGGGCGCGTTCGAGGCGACGCCGACGGAGCCAGCCCATCGCCGCGCAGCCGCGGGCGTCGCGGAATTGCCGGTTCAGATGTGTGACCGAACAGCCGGCAGCGCGGGCAAGATCGCCAGCGGTCAGCGGATCAGCCAGACGATCCTCGATGTGGGCGATCGCCCGGCGGACCGCCGCTGGCAGGTCACCTGCCGCGGGCTGGTCACGGTCGGCAACCTGCCAGAGCAGGCTCCAGAGCAGCGCCTGGGCCCGCTCTGGTCGCTCGCGCCAGCTGTGTACCGCCTCCTTGGCCTGGCCGAGCAGGCCGAGAAAGGCCGGTCCAGCATCCTGCATCACCGGGACTGCCGTCGGATCGCCGGCATGATCAGGCAAGAAGTGCAACCAGGTCAGAGTCGCCGGTCCGCGGTAGCGGTAGCCATGGTCGGTGTCTGGCGCGGTCAGTGAAATACTGCCAGGGCGGATCGCCAACGTCTGTCCACGCCAGGTCAGTTCACCGTGGCCCTGGTAGAGGTTGAGACACCAGATGCGGTTCAGTCGGTAGGCTTCGTCAGTTCCGCCGTGAGTCGATGCCGCCGAGGCGGCGACCAGTCGAGGCGGGCGAGAGAGCGGCAGAAGTTGGCGTCCATCCATGGTCGAAAGATACCACTAGGATGCCACGTGAGCAACCGCGACGACGGATGACTAGATCTCTCGTTCGACGGCGCAGGCCGAGGCGCAGACGCCCAGACCAAACCAGCACACCACCATGGACGAGCCACCGTAGCTGACGAATGGCAGGGTGACGCCGGTGACCGGCATCATGCCCATGGCGACCGCTAGGTTGATCGCCGCCTGACCGCCAACCAGACAGGCGAAGCCGCTACATAACATGCGGCTGAATGGACCCGGCGCACGCGAGGCGGCCAGCAGACCAGCACCACACCACGCCAGCAGCAACAGGACCAGGATGGCCGAACCGGCGAAGCCGACCTCTTCACCGACCACCGCAAAGACTAGGTCAGTGTGCTTTTCGGGAACCCAGCCCAAGCGGTTCTGCTCGCCTTCCATCCAGCCTTTGCCGATCCATTGGCCACTACCGATCGAACGTTTAGCGCGCTCGGTCTGATAGGCCTCGGCCAGGGCATAGCGGTCCGGATGCAGGAAAGCGTCGATGCGACGCCACTGATAGGCTTTGGGGCCTTCGTGCGGCAGCAGGCCATAGGCGGCAACCGCGGCCAGCATGACGGTTGCGCCTGCGATGGCGAGATGACGCAGCTTCATGCCAGCGACCAGCAGAATGCCCAACACCATCGGCGGAATGGTCAAGGCACTACCAAGATCTTCCTTGGCGATGATGGCCGCCGGGATGCCGGCAGTCAGCAGCAGCCAGCCGCAGTGCGCCAGACGGCGAGCATCGAAGTTGGGGCCAGACGCCAGGGTCGCGCAGGCCAGCATGGTCGCGAACTTGACCAGCTCTACCGGCTGCAGGCGCAGGCTACCCAGCACGATCCAGTTGGCCTGACCCTTGATGCGCGGCACCAGCGAGGTGCCGGCCAGCAGCAGCATGCCGAGCATGACCAGGCAGCCGACGATAACGGCGGGGAAGGCGAAGCGTCGCCAGTTGGCTGGGGCGATGTGGATGGCTGCCGCGCAGCCGATCGCGCCAATCAGCCACCAGACCATCTGGGCATAGGCCTCGCGGGAGATGATGCCTTCACTGGCGGTCTCAGCCGTAGCGCTGATGACGAACAGGATGCCGATCGACGACAGAACGAGACTCAGACCGATCCACCACCACGGGACGCGCGCATATGCCGGGAGGTGGAACACGGTCAGGACAGATTCAGGAGAGGGTCAACTCGTCGATGACCTGACGGTAGAGTTCGGGCAGCGGGCTCTCGAACTGCACTCGCGCGCCGGTCCGCGGATGGTCGATGCCCAGGGTGATGGCATGCAGCATCAGTCGTGGGGCACGGGCGTTGCTGTGGCCCTTGGCATAGACGCGGTCGCCCAGCAGCGGACAGCCGATCGCCGACATGGCGACGCGGACCTGGTGAGTCCGGCCAGTGCCCAGCTCGACCTCCAACTCGGCAGCGTGTCGGAAGCGTCGCAGGACCTTGTAGCGGGTGACCGCCTCGACGCCGGGTTCGTCCTCATCAACCAGGGCACGACGGCCATCGTCGCCTCGGCCCTGCTTGCCGCGGATCTCGTCGGCGTCGTGGCGCGGACCACCGGCAACCACACAACGATAGGTGCGCACCGCGCTGGTCCCGGCGAACTGGGCGGCGATCATGCGCTGGGCCTCGCGGCTGAGGGCAACCGCCAGACAGCCACTGGTGTCGAGGTCAAGCCGGTGGACTACGCCGATGAAGCCGGCCTCGCGGCCCAGCTTGCGCAGCTGACGGCGCAGCACTTCGCCGACGTGATGGACCCGGGGTCCGGCTCGGCCATCGGGTGGTGGCACCGAGGCCAGCCCGGCCGGCTTGTCGACGATGCACATCTGCTCGTCGAGATGGATGATGCCCAGTTCCAGGGCCTTGATGATCGGGACAGCGCCGTGGCGGGCACGGACAAACGGCGTGCGCAGCCCATGGCGCAGGTCCAGTTCGGCGGCGGCGCCGGCCTCGGCCACCACCGCCTTCGGGTCGGACATCTGGACGCCGCCGATCTTGACCAGCCCGGCGACCAGCGCCTTGCGCGACTGGGCCCGGCTGAGGCCCGGGATGGCGTCAACCAGGGCCTCGAACACGGGCTGACCCGCCTTGGCAAGCCGCACGCTGTGGAGGATGAGGAGACCGTCGGGCATGGGCTGAATTCAGCGTGGCGGGCGGGAAAGTCCAATGGCACCGTGCCCCGGCCAGTCGCCAAGGTTACGGCACGTCGCTGACCTTGCCCAACCATTGCACATTACGGGCAACGTTTTCATGGATGATGACGTCCGGACGCTCTTCCTCGACCACCGGGGCCAGATAGTGGCACCAGACGAAGCGAGCACGGCGGAAATGCTGGGCCAAGTAAGGCAGCAGAGCGGGCATGAACGAATCATGGAAGATGACCGCGCTGGGCAGCGTCGGGTCGTCAACCACGGTGATGGCCTCGCGCAGGCCGGATGGACCCCGCCGCCAAGCTGCCTGGGCCGCCGGCAGGTGGAACAGACCCGGCCGGGCGACCGACTGGCCGTCTAGCCAACGGGCGGGCAACGGCCCCACCGCCTGCCACAGCGACACTGGCTCGGTTCGCGGACCAGCCATGCGCAAGGCGAACAGGTCGCCAGGCCAGTCATAGGGAACAGGCGTGAACGCGCCGCGCGACAGGGGCATCCCACGCAGGTGCAGGCGGGCATGGATCGCGATATAGCCCTGATAAGCCCCCTCATCGAGCCAATGCGAGTCACTGCGAACGTAGCCGCTAACGACATGCGGAGCGAGGTCGAGCAATGGCCCATCCGGATCAAGCGCGAGGTTCAGGCGGGACAGCCGAGTCGAGGTAGGCAGAGCGGAGACCGGCGATTCCGCGCGTTCGACGGTCTGCTTGTCGGGCGGAACGATGGCAAGGTAGGTGGCGCCACGGGCCGACGCCGTCGCCGCCCGGGCAAGGATCGCGCCAGCCCACTCGGCTTCATGCGGGTCGGGAGCGACCCGTCCCTCCACTTCGTCAAAGGTGTGGCCATCAGCGGCGTGCTCGGCGGCATAGAACCACCAGCCGTGATGGCCGCGCACCACCGTCGGCGGGGTCGAACCGGTCAGCTGCCAACGCACCCCATTCCACAGCTGCATGGCTTGGTGACGCATCGGCATCGCCTGCTGTAGACGACGCTCATCGGGGAAAGCCGCTGGCAGGGCGCGCCAGCCGCCGGCCAGCCAGAGCACGGCAACGACCAGAGCGAACGCTGTCAGGGTGGCAATGGCAGCCGGTCGGGAGATGCGAGGTTCGGGCAACATGGTTAGAACCGGAAGTAGATGAACGGGCTGCTGGCGTTGGTTACCAGGGCGCTGATCGACAGAACCAGAACAGCCAGGACGCCGACTGCGCCAAGCCAGCCCCACGCGGAGTCGCCGGTACGTACCCGCAGCGCGCCGGCCCACTGCGGCAGCGGAGCCAGCGCACAGACCGCGCCAACCCCCAGCATCAACCAGGCATGGCCATCGATCAGTCGCCACCACGGGGTGTCGATGCCGCCGGATCCGGCCATAGCTGCCAGCATATGGCCGGCAGCGGGCAGGCTCTCGGAACGGAAGAGGACCCAGCCGATCAGCACCACGACCAGGCAGTAGCAGTGGCCGACGATCGCCGGCAGACGCGGAAAGCGATCAGCGGTGGCATGTTCGACGGCAAGGAAGACGCCGTGGAACAGTCCCCACAAGACGAAGGTCCAGGCGGCCCCGTGCCACAGGCCGCAGAGCAGGAATACCATCACCAGGTTGCCCACCGTGCGCCATGGGCCAGACCGGCTGCCGCCCAGCGGAATGTAGAGATAGTCGCGGAACCAGGTCGACAGCGAGATGTGCCAGCCGCGCCAGAAGCCACGAATGCTGGTGGCGGCATACGGGCGATCGAAGTTCTCTTTGAAGCGGAACCCGAACATCCGCGCCAAACCAATCGCCATGTCGGAATACCCAGCGAAATCGTGGTATATCTGCACCGCATAGGCAGCTGCGCCAAGCCACGCGGCGGTAGTGCTCAGCTGGCCGGCGGGCAGGGCGAAGATCGCGTCGGCGACCTGCGCCGCGCTGTCCGCGATCAGGACTTTGCGGGCCAGGCCCAGCGTGAAGCGGCGCAGGCCGGCGGCCAGATCGTCGATCCCGGGATCGCGACCGTCGAACTGGCCGACGAGGTCCTTGTAGCGCACGATCGGCCCGGCAATGAGCTGCGGGAAGAACGACTTGTAGACCCCAAAGCGCAACACGCTGCGCTCGGCCGGCAGCTCACCGCGACCGACGTCGACGACATAGGAGATGGCCTGGAAGACGAAGAACGAGATGCCGATCGGCAGATGAATCGGATCGAGATGGAACGGCAGGCCGAGCGCCGCGAGATTGGCGACCAGAAAGTTGGCGTACTTGAAGACGACGAGGACGGCGAGCAGGACAACGACCGCAGCTGCCGTGACGACCGTCCGCGCCCGACCAGCCGGACTGCGCTCGACGAGGTGGGCGAGACCCCAGCCGCTGACGATTGCCCCCAGCATCACTGTGGTGTACCAGCCTTCGCCAACCGCGTAAAAGGCTAGGCTGGCGCACAGCAGCACGAGGTCGCGCAGCCTCCTCGGGCAGGCGAAATGCACGACCAGCACCAGCGGCAGAAAGCAGAGGAGGAAAGCGAGGGAGCTAAAAACCATGCAACTTACGCGACTGAGAAGGTGGATCTGGACGAGTCCAGTCGACTCCAATCCCCTGCGAGTTCCAAACTCAGAGTTTCTCTGGCTTCGCGATGTACTCGGCGATGCGGTTGACCAAGCGGGCAGCGTCGCCGCCGTCAGCGATGCGGTGGTCGAAGGTCAGCGTCAACTCGGCTTCGCGCGCGCGATCCCAACGTTTCTCTGCCGGATTCCAGTCGGGAACGTAGTGCACGGCACCGATGCCCAGGAT
>ENA-ORBV01008116-ORBV01008116.1-microbial-mat-metagenome-genome-assembly--contig:-NODE-8116-length-17784-cov-7.097306_pt1 | contig 17784 bp, 17 predicted proteins | sample MGYA00237777_ERZ505514 | MGnify/ENA primary metagenome ERZ505514 (study PRJEB26160, sample SAMN06269048) | microbial mat metagenome | isolation source: Oligotrophic lake microbial mat | place...
TTTCAAGCAGAAGACGGCATACGAGATTCGCCTTAGTCTCGTGGGCTCGGAGATGTGTATAAGAGACAGCTGTTATAATAATGGAACATTGCAGATTGGGTGCATGGGCATGAGCGGAATGGAATGCGAACTCGTGCACGAGTCGACGCAGAAGTACCGGTACAACTCGTAGCACATTAGCATGACATGGAACATTTTCTACTTTCTTTATCAAGTGAACGGTCACTGGCAATGTTGTTTCGTTGTGTTCGTTCAAGAATTCTAAGGCTTGGAAACGTCTTCCTTCTCCTACTGCTAGCTAGAGTAGAAGGAGTAGCGGATTCCTATGATTCTTCAATCCTCATTCGTACATTCGACATGGTAAACTTGGTCTTCACCTGTTCCGTTTTGCTCACTATTCACGGGTTCTCATAATGGTGGCACTTGCTTTGTTCTGTAGCTCTAGTACACAGTTCTGAGTCGTCCACCGGGTAATTCTGGTGGCGATTCTGGTGGCGATTTTGTCAAGCGTATCAGGGTTTCTTTCGATCAAGTTTGCATCTCAAAACAACATCCTTTAGGGAGCAGAAGGCGACGTCGTCCTCAATTAATTGGGATCTTCTAGTTCAGTTGCCTGCGAGCTCTGAAAAAAGCAGCGATCGACAGTTGCTTACTTTTTCGGCCCCATGGGCAGATCTTTTGGGCTTGCATTCTTTGCCCGAGTTCCCGATACATATTCGATACAGAGAATGCTGGCTCTCACGGCCATAATGACTTGTCCCGCCATTGGTCAACTCGAAAGGAAAAAAGTAAAGGGTCATCTTTGGTCTTCAGGATCTGCCGACTGGTCTGTGTCGATGCGGCACACTCGTTTCGCATAGTCATGCGGGTCCATGGATGGAATTGGTAGCAGTAGGAGCAGGCAGCCAAGGCATGCGTTCGCGCATGCAACTGTAGAGAAACAAAGCGATCCAGACCGCACCAGGTGAGGCCGGGGATATTATGCTAGCTAGAATCAATGCATCTGGATCGACGGGGGAGTCATAACTGAGACACTACGAATCCATCGAAGCTGTTGTGGGAGAAAATATTTCTAGATAGCTCTAGCTACTGGCTAGCTAGCACTTCGCGTTGATCTTGTCTGAAAAATCGATCTTGGGTGAGACCCACCCGCTGACTCACAAATGCTATTAGCTAGCTACGCTAGTAGAAAATAGTAGGGACTGAACCCAAACTCGCAAGGCAATCAAGCAAAACAACAGAACGTGGCGGACATCAGTGGCGTTAGTAGCTATTAGCTACTAGATATAAGCTAACACATACCAACTGATTGGACCCTATCTAGCAGTGATGTCTATTCGGATGTGTCTGATAGTTAGCTAGCTAGATAACAACTCCACTAGCTAGCTACTACCAGGTAGTCACATGCTGCATAGGTGCAGTGAGAGCAAAATAAGAAACGGAAACTGCTAGCAACTAGTGTGGTAGCTAGGCTTCCAGACACTTCAAATGAATCCATCATGCCCAACACTGCGAAGGCTAGCTAGTAGAGTAGTAATAGCGTTTCGGTCAAAAAAAAATAAATTATGTGGGCAGTAGTCTGCGCATCCTCTTTCCTCCAATGACAGCGTTGTTCGTCGTAACTTCCTATTCGCAAACTTTGACGTGGTGGCTGGCGCATGCCAAAGGAAAGGACAAGGACGAGGGACAACAGCAAGGAGTGCATTGTTGGAAGTGCACTTAGCATTCCATAAGCAGCAGGTGTGCGCCTGTGGGCAGCTTGAAGCACAGTTGAGTCAACAGGATGGAAGACTCTGGAAGATTCAACAACAACATTAGCTGGCAGCACAACAGTGCTTGTTGTTTCTGGCAAACTGATCAGTTGAACCAAACTGGATCTTTTCATTTCACATGCATCACCCCCTTCAAGGAATGTTCATGGGAGACCTTGAACACTCCCCTTGAAACACTCCGCTGAATGGGGCAGCGGTTCACACTCTCCTCTGAGTCCAACCTCTAATTTGCATCAGAGGAGAGTTTCAATTGAGAGCTTGCTGAAGAAGAATGAATGCTGACAATTTCCAATGTCAGGGGACAGCTCAAAACATTGACATTTGTGAGCAACTCTCCAGTGGAGCAGTCTTGATGGTGAAACATGCAGATCCTGTGGGCAGTGAAACAAATGCAAATGCAAAAGGCATGTCAAATTGCAAAGACGTTGCTGATGTCAAGGAAATGCTTGGAACACAATGTGCTGCTAGCAGCAGCTAGCAAGAAATCATCGATTCATTCACAACATAAGTTTTTGTTGCCATCACCATGAAGCATTTGCTTCTGCCAATGCTTGCTCATGACAGACTGTGCATCAGCAAAAGTCACAGTGTTCACATGATGTTTCTTGCCGTGGTGCAACGGCGCAACACATGTCCCTCTGACTTTGTGTTGGGTGACAATGTCTTCTTCATCATCAGCAAAGAATGCATCAAAAAGGTTCATGAAGATCAAACACAAAATTGCCCCCCAAAAAACAGTCTGAGAGTGTGGGAAAAGGGACAATTCAAAAACACCAAAAGACAGAGACAGGAGAAGAAGATGTCAACGTGTTCGACACTGATGAAGTGCTCAACACTGTCAGTTGCATGCACAATGAGATTCAAACATATCAAACCAGCCAGCTGCATCATGTTCCATCTTGCAAATCAAGTCATGCCAGGTTGAGCCATGCAATCCAAAACAAACAGATGACATGCATTTCAGCATCACACTGCCTTGTTCATGTCATCAACAAGACAGCTGGAAATGACAGATTTCTGTTCACTCACACAGTCAACAATGAACAAGCATTGAATTGCATGGCACACATGCAATTTCTTTTTGCTGCGCAAAATCAGTTGCCAGCAACAATGACTGTCAACCACTTGGTTGACATTCCAATGTCCCAAGTTGGGTGTGAAACAGAGCATCCTCATGCGGGACTCATTCATCCAGGACTCATTCATGGAAGATGCGCTTCACAGTGTGTGGGAACAGATGTCACTCACAAGCAGTGAAGAAGGTTGCCCAGAGGAGCACTGAACATGTCACCACAACTGAGCGCCTCTGTGAGACACTGACTGCACATTTGAACCGTCACATGACGCCTTGAACACATTTTGTTCTGGATGGCATGACACAAGCTGTCGTTGTGCAAAAAATCACAACAAAGTGTGAAACTCGCACCCAGATCCTTCACGCAGGAGCATCGTTCATCTCAGCAGAGAGAGGATCACACCGATGGATCTTGAGCCAAATCTCTCTCAACCATCACATTCATTTTAGCTTCATTCTGAAGCTTGTAATTTTCATTTGCAAACAACTCCAAAGGCATGCAGCTTTCAGCGCAGTGCAACATGCAGATGCTTGATCAACTGGGTTGTCCAGAGACAGCCAAATCAGACATCCTTCTGTTGTGAAATGTTTCTGTGAGGTTTTTTTGGAACAATGCACACAACCACTCATTGTGCATGATCTAAACAGACAGGTCACAAAGCACGACACATTGTTTGTCTGTCTTTTGCAATTGTTTCCATCCACAAACTGCCCTGTTCTCACAATCAAACAAACATGCAAGATGGAACAAATCCAAGAAGATTTTGAAATGGAAAGGTGAAAAGGAACATGAAATTGTTTGCAGGATGGAATGGATGGCTCCAGTCCAAAAGGAATTCCTTCCATAGATCTCTGGTGTTGTTGACATTGTTGAAAGGGGCAACATTGCCACAGCTGATGTGAATTCCAAAGGACTGTGTGCGCCCCACTCTGTTGTTAGCTTTGTACGAAAAAAGGGGCAAGTTTGCGTCAGGAGTTTTCCCTTCTACTAGGTTCGAGCGTTGGAAAATCTTTCTTCAAGCGGTGCATGGCCGACAGTGTTAGTGTGCACAAGCAGCCAAATAACAACAACCGACAACCACCACCACCACCATCACCACGGTTGCAACATCATGGACACCCCTCCGTCATTTGTACACACAAAGCTGCCTCTCTGTTCTGTCCATGGGCACAAGAGTGGTTTCATTGCGTTGGCTTGTCTGCTAGCTATCGTTATCTGAAATGTTAATTGTCAGCAACTTTATGTGTTTTCATCTCCTGCGCCTTGGATGGAACTCGCCTGCTCCCTTCCTTCATTGTGGACCGACAATGTCGACCAACGTCGCCAAAGGTTTCCTACTGTGCGGCTGATAGTCCCTTCGTGCATTGCTAGCTACACAGCTAGCTACTCGTTTTCGTTTTCTCTCCTACGAGAGACAAAGACGAGGCCTGTTCGCAATAAGTGGTGCCGTGATGAAGGGAGGGAGGGACACCGAGCTTTCATGGCCGTTGGCGACGGACACTCCGAGTCAGCCGTGTCCGTCTTCTGGCGGTAGAAAGTGCCGCAGTGATTGGATCGTGCTCCATGTAAGAATTCCACAGACGATGTTGTTGGCCAAGAATCCTTTGTACGGAAAACCCTACGATTTTGTTCGAACCACACATCTACGAATCGTCTGGAGGGAGCAACCTGTGTTTGAAAACAACAAGGAAGGAAACCACGAGCGGCTCTGTGCCTTTTGACAGACTGGAATTGGGCGTGTAGTGACTTTTTGGAAAACGTCACGAATTTATGTTTTCGTACGGAGGAATCAAGGTCGGCTGGAATACTGTACATACAAACTGTCCAGTGAATCTTTTTCGCATGGCTTTGCGTCAACAACAACATGGACTCCGCACTTTTTCTCGGTCGCACAAGCTGGCTGCGACGGGAGTGCCCAGGCAAGCATGTGTCCACACATCAAGGTAGCTGCGGCAGCTGGTACCGCTCACAACTACAAGAACAGCAGCGACAAGGAACTATTGCAGAATTAAGAAGCACCAAGGCAGCGGCATCCACAACCCCCAACGCCGCAGCGTCAACGAGGTGTCAGCAGCGGCGACGGCGTTAGCAGCAATCGCATTTTTATTTCGGCTACCAACAGTTATTTATGTATTTATTTCGGCTACCAAAATCTTTGATCCGGCGGTGGTTGCCCAACCCAAAAGCAAACCTTTTGCCAAATTTTCATTCTACTCCCCCGGCTACACTTGCTTCGAGGACAGCTGCTACGCATGCGACAAGTTGCCCAAAACGGAGTTCCCGAAAAATCACGACGGTTTTCAAATTGAATGACGACGACAGCAGCCGTAACAAAAACACCACCAACAACAACAGCAACAACAAGTGCGGAGAACGAGCTTCAGTCTTTATACCGACAGCTGATGCGGCTACGACAAGTGACCACAGAATCTGTCCGCAGGGTTGACGTTTTTTACATTCAAGTCTCAAGAAGAAGTCGCAGCAGTAGTAGCAAAAAGAAGAAGGAATAACCAACAACGACGACAATGTCATTATCAGCAGCAAGAGGAAATCCGCTACAATTCCACGAAAAAATCCAGCAACAATGAATGCCAGCAACAATGCATGCTGTTGCCGAACGATTCATCCATTCGACGCATGATAACAGCATTCTTCAAGTCCCTCCGAATCTCCCGGTCATACCTCTAGCACTGCTGGCAGATAGAACGAGGAGGAACCGTATAGTGTCAGTAGCCACAGAGCCCCACAATGTCTATCGACTGCCTTGTCTGCAAGCGCTTGATCCGCAGCAGCAGGGACAATGTAACAACAGTAACTACCACGTGTGATTGTGATCTCTCTTTCACAGAGAGCGATGGGCGTCTTGCTCCTGCCTTTTTGTGTACGATTTGGATTTGGCGAGTTCCAAAAGGCGAGGACAAGCAGCAACGATGGAAACGACTCTTCTCACAAGTCCCAATGGCCCTTTCCAGCAGCCAGCAACCTCTCACTTCTATACGAAGGATCGATGATGAAACAAACGACACACAACCGATTGGGTCGTCATCCAATAATGTTTCAAAAAAGACGTTTCCACAACGACAACACTATCCTTATGATGTCGTTGAAAGGGATGTAGGACCAACGGCCATTGTTGTCCCAACAATCATTGGCAAGTGACATTGCGGCCGTCGACCGCCACCACCGTCGTCCACAAAGATTGGCACGGCGCTATGCCAATGCCAGGGCCAGATTCTCAAGGAGAAGCACGACTGCTATAAGGAAAAGCCAACGAGAAAGCTGTGAATCAAGATGACGAAGGTTGCAACTACAACAGTGGCATTTAATATTATGACGGCGGGGGTGTTGTTGCTTCGAGTATAGCTAGCAGAAGGGATAGTCGCAACGAAAAAAAGCTACTTTCTTTAGCGAGCTGCTGTCACATGCGCGTCGTCACCATCATGTCCATCCATCGAATCGAATCGAATCGAATGGGTGCGTGAGCGGGAATTTCCCTCCCGTCGATCGTCTGTGGATCATTTTGCTGCTCAAGAAGAAGCACAGTAGAGGGAGCCTGAGGTGACGAAAGGGGGACGAGGGAGAGGCGTGCTCTTTGTTTTGGATTTTTTTACGACCGGGGCTGGGTCCATCACCAGGTTTTTCTGGGAGCACAACCACAGAAACAACCCAACCGTCGTGTCCTTTCATGACTACCATGTGTTAATAACACATCACTCACCGGGACCACCACTATCTTGACGGGTCGGTCCTGTCGCGTTGTTCCAATCATCGTTATCCGACAATTTTGGCTGGCTTTTGTAATTATCGAAAGCCTTGTCGTGCTTCTCATAACAACAACAACGATAACCTGTCGATCGACCGACCCTGCTGCAATCATCATTCCCCGGGTCCTTCATTGATTTTTCGGGCCGGCTCTTGTTTCTTTTGGGGGGAAATATTTTTCACCATCGGATATATACGAGCAAGTGAAATATTTTCAACGGGAGCAAACAGACGAACGAACGATCGGTTGATTGTCTTCAAAAAGGCAGCATCGCCCATGTCCATGCACTGCCGGTTGGCGTTGGAGCATGCTCCATTCCTCCAGTTGTATTCTACACATGCCGGCACCGTGGCATTTTGACGTCTTGGAGTGCATGTAGTAAGACCGCAGAATCTCCCGGGCCAAGCCCAATCACAGCAGCACCATAGCAACAATTGCTGGCCATTGACTGGGGCGTGGGTATTCTAGTGTTGTGCGAGCTTCCCAAGAGCAACTCGGAGTAGTAGGGGTTGTCAATTCCTTTCAAGCTCTTTCAGATCAGCAGCATCAAGCTATCGATTGCCGCAGTCGCAGCTGTATCTCCTGCCCCCTCTCCCGTGGCTGTTGGCTGCAGAAGCGTGTCGTTCGAATGAGCTGCTACAAACAATCGATTGGCTTTTCGCCGGTTTTGATTCTATTGTTACTCTGGTCGGTGACGGACAACTGCGCAGGAGAAACAAAGAAAAGTGTTTGTCTTGTGGTCCATTCGCCACTGAATGCATACTCCACCCGATCTGCCGAGAAAGTCCAATCACTTCTAGGCTTTGCAGATGAAATAGTTGGAAAGCATACAATGAGTCTTGGAGGAGAATGCTTACCGCAAGCCAAGTCTGCTGCATGACATTCTCACGGACATTGATAGTCATCATGCGCCATGCTTTGTGGTCGCAAGGAAGGGTCAATCGCCAGTGGCAAGCAATCGATAAACAGTATCAGATGGTGACAAAGTCGGACCAAAAACGAGCTTGCCTCCTCCAAACCACGTCTCGCTCGGCGTTATACCCTCGCTCCCAAGGCGCCAAGGACGAGGATGGCCGACGTGACCTGACCAGAACTTGCCGCAGCTGTCAAGCTATCCAATCCTTCTACTGCCGGATTGCCCAGACCAGGTTGAGGAAAATTCGCAATTTTGCCGAAGAAACCGACAACCTCCACTCATGACACTTCGCCCTCAGCGAATATGGTCGTGTGGCTAGAACAGATACGAAGCCTCTGCTAGAGCTTCGACTGTATCCGTGGAGAAAACGACATCATGGGAGAAACAATACTATCGGATATCGACTCGACTTTCGACCAAGGCTTCGGCAAAACCCATGTTATCAGAAGACAACGAACGCTTTCGATCATTCAAACCGATAGCTATTCTCCGCGTCTTGTTGCTCTGAAGCGCCCTTAGCTTTAAGCTTTGCAAGCAGCAGGTGCGTAGGTGCATTCCGAACAGCAAATTTTTGACCAGCTGTGAGAATGTCATGGTCCAGATGCTTGAGGGAGCTGATGCGGCAGCGAAATGTCGCAACATTTTGGGTGCAGCCATACCCATGCGCGGCCTCTCCCAGCCGCTGTTGCTGGCATACACCACACTGTGAACGGCCACACACGTTTGTCGATCAACGTTGGATAAAATTTTGCAGCCTCCCATGCTCTTTGCTGATAATTGGAGCACATTCGGTTTTTCTCTTCTACAAATTTAAAATAATGGATGCTGTGACCTGTTAACAGCTTTCAGCTATCCGCAATATCACCTGTGACTCCGCCAAAGCGGAGGGATGCGGCTTTTTCCGAGAACAGTCCGGCCTTCTCAATCTAAAAGCAACATTGAGGACCAGTCTGTGGTCGAAATGGTATATGCGGATGGGAGGTGGTGATGCGTAAGATTTTTCTTGAGCTGGTGCACAAACTCGCTGACCAGAGCGAACGGGTCCTGTCAGACGTTGTCTTTGATACCCTTCGAGACCGTGGGAAAGCTACCCGGAGATGTTCGTTGTCAAGGGTGCGTGCGCGGCCAATCCCGTATGGCAACACCAGCACTCCTTTCATCAGCAGCGGTGCTTTGGGAAAAGGTCGTTGTCAATGGCTTCATGCGAAAGCTGCCGCTGCGCTTCATTAAATAATTTCGCGGGTTCGAGTGTTCCGCTCTTGTTATCGAGTGGCCGGAATCTTATTTACATTCGCCTTTGGCCGGACTTTGGCTGGGTTATATTTCAAAGCCCGATTTCGGTATAAATCGACGCTTCGCAGGTAACCGCTGGGTTCGCCCTGGAGGAAGCAGTCGTAGCTGCAAATCTGCCGGCACGATGTGGCGGGACCTTACTTACTACATCTCAAACTCGGAGTTCCACGTGTGAAATGTTTTTCGCGAGAAAAATTATACTAGTGCGGAAGAAAACAGTGTGGGTCCTCAAATCAGCCATTTCTGGATCGTCCAGCAGAAGCTCAACTCAGCTTGACGCCCCGTAGATCGAAGTGATGCTGCATATCCTCACCAAACCTACCAAAGGCTGTAGTCTCAACTGTGCCTACAGGGCTGGCATCCTCCTGTTGGGGCACATCTATCCTTTCCTACGGCAGCATTTCCTGTATCATATGGTGTCGCCTCGGTAGTATCAATCCAACGAAGGGAGAACAAGGCTTATCACCGGTTGCTATTTGCGACAATCAGAAGTCAGATCGAGAGGTCAAAGCAGGGCAAGGTGTTTCGCATTAATTTATGACCACCGCGAGCTGGATGAACGTTTCGCAAAGTCATGCGAGTGGTGCCATTACTGCGCTTGTCGGACTGGCTATAACCTCGAGTCTATGGTGCCGTGGTCAATCAAGGGTCAGAATGTCATAGATATAGCGGATGGACAGGGAAACGTTTTTGAAAAATCGGCCCTGACCGGGTTTGCATTCGCCAATGTAACCCTCACCGCAAGAACAGTATGAATTCTGGAAAGCGTAGCCGTGGCTCAAGAGCATCCGTGGCAGCCAGAGATTTGATTCTCGTCCTACTATGCTGGAATTGCGTGCAGAGGGTCAGTCGCAGAATTCCGAAGCGACCTTATGGCATATCGACGAGGGGCTTGTCCCTACTGATAAGCTGAAACTCTACCCCTGGCCTTTCCCAGCGCTTCTATATTTCGTCAGATATGCAGGTTGTTCGCTTCTGGGTGGTTGCAATCCGGAATTGTTCAGCTTCTGGCGAGGCACGGCTGCCGATTATGTCTGGAACGATAAGGAACCCTGCTGATGCTGCACGTTATTTGTGAGGACACGAGATTGTCGCGTTCACTTTATTAATCAGGTTGCCGCTCCTTGTCCTGCAGCAGCGATCAGCCCTTGTTTGCCTTGGCAGTCACCGTTATTGGCGGTCCCAACTCTCCTCGGAAATATGACAATACACACTGCTTAATGCCCCTGATAGCGTTCATAATGGGCAAGATCGATGGCGCCTATCCAATTGCAGGCCTTGCTGGGTCGTAAACCGAAGCGGTCACGGTCGCGTTGCAGGGGAAAGCATTTTGAAGTGGGAAAGAAAAGAAACCGACATCTTGAGTTTTGTCTCGGACTGTATTCTGTCCACTAAAAATGCGACAGAACCCCCGCAATCATACTCCTCGATCCACTAGTACAAGCCCAGCGCCTCCTTCTCCAGTGATTCAAGCTCCTGACAGCTGCCGGGTGTCAGCTGAACAATATTGGCTTTTGGCTCATCCGCAGCTGCCCCATCCGTACTTGGCCCCTGGATCCGTAATCGCAAGCTCCCACAAGTGCTTTTCCCGTCATATCTTCCTGAGTCAATCGAATGGCTTCTGCTCCAGTGCTGGACCCATACCAGCCCACAACTCTACACTGTCCAGTCACACCACAATGGCCATTGTGACGGTTGGGCTGACAGTAGCTCCTGGTAGCTGCTTTGCTGGCCCCACTGCGGACTCCGCATCCCCATGTGACTGGTTTCTGTATTTCTTTTCCGAAATCCTCTGGAGCCTGGACTTGCAAATTGCGCTCTACCAGCCAGGTTATAGCAACATGTTGTCGGCGGTGTCCCGGGGAGGTCTCTTTTATGCATGGCTCAGGGCGACGTTGATCTTTGTTGATCGGGATATCAACGTTTTCTCTGTTAAAACCGGTCTGCCAGTTGCCGCGTACTTTCGGTTCAGTTCAAAGATTGGGCACTCAAAGCACGGGGCCCTTCAGTCATGAGAGCACGATGGGATTGCTCCTGGACGTTCGGAGCATGTTTGAGCCAGTCTGGCCTGCCAAAGCATACATCAACGTGTTCATCCACGTCTCAGTCATTTCACTTAAGCAGCTGCTGCTGCTGCAGAGCCCCACGAAGAGAAATGACGGCGACGCTAACTGTTCGTTTGAAGTGGAACGTCGCGATGTGCGGCGTGAAAATGGGTGCTATTATTTTTGCTTACTCTAGCAAATGCAAAACGATCGACAATCGACGATCGAACAATTTGCGTTTCAGTTTCCGCAAGTCACTGTGGTGTGGAACCCTGTTTCCCCTTTTTGCTTCTCCTCCTTCGGCAACATCCAGCACAATGCGTCTACTTGCTTTAGCTGAGAGCTTCATGGTGGGGACAGATGTGTGTCATGAATTTGACCATAAACCACTCAGTTGTTTGGCCATAACCCTTTTGGCCGCTGTTTCCGTCCCAAATCGCACGGCCAGAGTGAATCAATCGAGCCCCAAGCTCAGTACACTCGCCGGACTGCTCTAGCAATCCTGGCAATTCAAATAGGACAAGTAGGCAAGGCTTAGTGTGCGCGATGGAATATTCGCTGAGTCTCTATCCGGAGCCTTGCCTCCCTGGTGGCGAAAACGGCCGTTGGCTTCTTCGCGTGAGGTTGAAGTAGCAGCTGTCACCATACGCTTTCTGCCCCTTCTGTTCCAACTGGATTCAATTATTCACCGGGCAAGTATCTGTCCTTGGCAAGATATACGGGGATAGAGTGCTGCTCAAAGACCTGGTTGCTGGAGGGATTCAGTGGCTGAGCGATCTATGAAGAACTAGATGCGACAGAAACGCAAGTTGGAATTTCATCGGTCAGTAGGTCCTGTTTAGTATGCATTCGAAATTTCTCGACGGCCTTCGTCTTGAGGGATTGGCTTGCGAGCCATCGAATATTTCATTCTCATCGAGCATCCAGTCCGCTCCCAAAACAATAGCTTGAGGAGGTTACCCAGCATCCTTTTCCTCCGCGGCGGTTGCGGTGTCGCTCTCGGCGCTCACCGTCGCTGATCAACCGCTCCCTAACCTCATCCAACAAAATCGCCCAGCGGCCTCCAGGTCATCTCTATTGCCACTGCCACAAAAAAGGGTCGCGCATGCTGTCTTTTACCAACCAGACCTTGCAACAGACAAAGAGTGCCATTTTCTTCCGGTTGTCCGACTGCCACGGGCGACTCAAGGGATGGCATTTATTTAGAACCACAAGTCTCAGAAACATATCTTCCTGACTCGTATCGGGGTTATGATCGTGCCTTAGACGAAAGCAGATAGGCACACATCCCAAGACGACAAACTCTTGCGGTTGCTGGTTGTTGTGGTTGTTGCTGCGCAATCATCCTTTTGTAATGACTCTATTCGCATCCAGAGCCAAGTAAACTGATGCCCATGCAGTCCATACCCATTTTGGCAGCACCAGAGTACGCCGCGGCCGTAAACGCTGCAGCGTGATTTTCGGAATGCCTGGATGCCAGGTGTTTTTGGCTGTTCCTTGCTGACGACGCCGGGCGTGCTATAGCCCACCATATGGTCATTCTCTTGCGAGGGAAAACGGTGACTGCGAATAGCTGTCCATCCCCATACACTGCACTTGAATGACAACCCGCGTCTCATTTCGACGCAACGGGCACCAAAAGATAGTAAGGCTTATAATCGAGCCACAATTGTTGCCCCGGCAGAGTAGTAACTAGGGACGAGCCTCCCCACACAGTTGGTTGAAGAGCGAAGGCCACATTTTAGGCCCGTAGCAAGATACAGATCAAGTGGGGTCGTGGCGGTGTTTGGATGAATGGATTGATTCTTCTGCCACCAACGTGGATAGGAATCAATGCGGTTCTCGGCGTCGTTTGTGAGGGCGATCTTCGCGGTTGTTACCCGATCTGGTAGCAGGTGAAAGAATAATCTAAACTGGACCACCCACAACGACAACAACAGCGACTCCAACGACGAAGACGACCCCGCAGTCGTTGGTGCTTCCTTGGACCTTTCACCAATGGAATTTACCAAAACATGGCGACGGAAAATATGTTTATTGGGAATTGGGGGAAATAGTCGGCACGAACAACTCCAGCTATAACCGCCAGCCTCCACGAAACCGACACGCAGTGTGTCCCATGATTGCAACTCGAGGATGTGACGCAAACAGTCATTTCCATCCCATATGTTTTGCGCCGATCCACACCCAATACCTCATGAATGATCCTGACGGGTGATCTCATTAGAGAAGCAATCGTTTCGTTGGACGGCTGATCATTCGTGGCCCAATCGCAGCAGCATTATTATTGCATGACAAATCAATGACGTGAGTTCCTCAAAAACGGAACATCCGGTCGGGCCTTCCGCAGTATAACGACGAAAAGGCCACTGCGGTGAACAGACATCGACCATATTATGGCATCTTGGAGTGCCTATAAGACCGGCTCCTCCGCTCGTTTGCGACAGAATTTCCCGGGCAAAGCCCAATCACAGCAGCAGTAGCAACAATCCAACTGCTGATGAACCCACAGCATTTGAAAAAACCTAAATGGCTCAATACTGACATAGCAGGACCTCCAAGGGCTGGTGCTGCTTCTAGTCCCACCGATCCATCAAATGTGTTGGCAAGGAATTGAAGCCGCAGGGTCTCCCACAACGAGCCCAATCGGAGCCGCATGATGCTGATGTGTCAATATTACTCGCAGCCCCGCCACTGTAGGACTCGCTGCCGCAACAACATCTCCTGCAAGAGGATCTCCACTCCAGCGCCAGCCCAACGACAGCAACAGCATCGCCAAGCAGCATCGCCAAGCAGCATCGCCAAGCGCTGATGCTACTTCCAGCTGATGCACCAGTATCGCCCTCTAACGAAACAACTAGAATCAGCTACTGCTGCGGAACAGTCTACCAGCGTTGCCGATACCACATTCGATCAGATAATTACCAACATGGGAGGGCAAGGGTTCATGTCGTTGTCTCTCTGTATGTGGTTTCGATTCTCTCTACGATCTGAACACCACCTAAAAGGGGGAAATATCTGAATCCAAGGAGACGGCCTGCTGCTGTGTTCTGTCAACAATTGATGGTTCGGGTGGATGACACGATCAAATCAATGGGCCGTTGAATAGTATTTCAACAAAATGGGGCTCACGAGATTCCAATCGATGATCATCCTCGATCACCAGCGTGGTTCCTACAGTATTTCCCACCAAAACACCAGCAGGAGGACACGCCCATGGCCTGTTTCGTGCTGTTATGCCGCTGATGGAAATGTTTCTGTGTCAGAAGTCCAGACCCCGGCCCCCTTTTTGGGCCAATTACGACAACATCTGTCCCGGATGAAATTGATGCAGCAACGGCTTATCGGCATCGCCTGCTTCTAATACCGGCTGCGTATTCCTGAGCATCTATCCGGACTGCGCCTGGGTTATCTATCCAAGCTGTGCAATGGAAAAGCTGCAAAACGTTTCCCCAAAACCAGTTTTGAAACGACCAATGCCTGTAATGCGCCTCTGCACTATCGAGCTGTGATGGCAGTATGCTCCCCAGTGAATTGGCACGTTCCTTCAGCGGGTCGGGTCGTGCATCGTTTTTTGTGATGATGGGACCTTCTATTGGAAATTCTATATCCACACCCAAGTTGGATAGGGGGTAACCCTGCTAGCTAGCTAGCTAGTAGTGATGATGTACTGGCTACTAGCTAGTAGAGGATCGCCTGTCTGAAAAATTGGAATGGGGAATCTGAGATGTTGCCATCGGTACCCTAACCCTAAGGCTTTTTTGTACGGGATTGGGATGTTTCACTAATTCAGCCAAACGACGACTCTACTACTATTAGTAGTACTAACTAGCTAGCTAGTCTATGTACCATCGTTCCTGTACGGTGCTATGGACTACTCCAAGAGTAGTAGATACTACGCTAGCTAGCTAGTAGCTACCTAGCTAGTACGTTAGTATTGGTAGAGCTGTCAGTAGGTACTATTTCCTTATCTTCATTTTCCCGTATGCAGTCATTATATTCGAGCCCGTATGCAGTCATTATACATTCTGGTCACCGGCATTGTCATTACTACCTGGTATCCTCATTGGCCAGCCGCAGTGACTACTGACTAGTCTAGTTGAAACACTTAATTCAATGGTTCTACGTCGTACCGCCCTTCTTGATGGTCATGCGTAATGAAATCAATATTGCCCGCAACTCTCTTGGTGGTAAGAAAGTAATAGTAAGCAGCCTGACAAAGGTTTCGGGTCTATTTGAATGGCCTTTTGTCATGCCTGACAAAACCGACCCATTTGTCATGGCTAATACTAGCTAGTAGGAACCTCATGGAGGTTCTTAATTGCAATTATTGGTTGTAGACTAGAGCGAACTTGACAAATTGAGCCACGTCATTTTCGAAAATTCACAACTTTTTACGTGTGCGAATGAATGTAGTCGTGATGTCATACATTATGATGTATGATGTTATTGATGTATGTATCGTGTCGAAGAACAGTATTGAAGTTGCTACGTGGCCGTTTCTTGCAAGTTGCAATGACCTTTGAAGTACCAGTATGGTCCCGTTACTGTTTATGACCGCCCAGGTATTTTTTTCGGATAACTCCAGCCCACTATTTTTGCCGTCTTCGCCGCTGGCTGGTAAAAGTTAAGCTGGTACTGGTTCGCCCTTTTCAGCACAACCTCACCTGACACTTCGACCGGACAAGTTTTGCTTTCCATATATTGCTTACCAAGTCATCATCAGTCCACAACCTATCTTTCGCTTACTGTCATAGAATCTCCCTCCGTCCAAACCGTTCGCCTTGCCTACAACATAAAGCCGGTCTCTCACCATACTCAGAAGACGAGCCGTTCTCATTGCAGACTTGATCCGTACAATCCAGCTACGATCATATCCTTGTGCATACCGCAACGAACTGCTGTCTTGAACTCTGTATCCAACGACGAAAACGTTTTCCTAACATCATACAGTATGAAATTCGGACAACAGCCTTTGTTGCTCTCCTTGTTGGTCGTGGGGCCGTTAGTGCTGCTCTTCTTGGTGGCGGCATGCTTCTTACCGACTGGTCGGGGTCCATCCGAAATCAGCAGCAACTACAACTCCGTGCTAATCAACAACGACTCAATCCTATCACCTGCGGTGGAAGGAATCAAGACGAATCCGGCACTACTAATTGCGGGCGCTGGTGATGGCAAGCAACAACAGCAGCAACGCCAATTACAAGGTAGTGGTCTATGGAGTGCCATGGGTCAGCAGATTGTTGGTGATGCTGTAGGAGATGCTTTTTCAACGGCCAGGGACATTTCCAGTGATGGGACTACCATTGTAGGTTGTGCTGAAGTTGGCGAGTACTGCAAAGTCTTTACCTACAATGGATCGGTTTATGTGCAAAAGGGAAACACAATCAATAGGCCTGTTGCTTCTGAAAAGTTTGGATCCACTGAAGTGGCCGTCTCCTCCAACGGCCAACGCATCGCTGTGGGGGCCCGTTCCGCTGATACTGGAGGTTTCACTAACAATGGCTGTGTTTATGTGTATGACTTTGATGGCACCACATGGCAGCTCACAGGCACTCTTAGCGGGAACGCCAGTAACCAAGCAACTGGAAAGGAGGTTGAGATGAGCTCAGATGGAACAGTGATAGCTGCTTCGCGTGGTCAGGCCGAAACTGCCCATGTTTTCAAGGAAGTTAACAGTGTCTGGACCAGGACCGCCACATTTACATTCAGTGGTGGAAATTATGGTACTTCTTTATCATTGAATGCTGCAGGAGACACTCTGGCTGTCGGCAGTCCCGCGCAAAACTCCAACCAAGGAGAGGTCTATGTCTACAAGAACACTGGTGGAACTTGGAGTTGGATTGTTCAATCCAAGGCCCACACACAGGAGCACTTTTTGGAGAAGACTTTGGCCTTTCTGCCAATGGGTTGACTTTGGTGGTAGGCGCTCCCTCTGCAAATGCAGGAGGAACTTTAAGAGGGTAAGAAAGCAGCTCCTTGTGCATTTGCCTACCAACCACATTCTTTCTCACAACATGATTCCACAATGCTCACGTCTTCTTTGTAAACTCAGAGCTGTTTATGAGTATGCCTATGGAGGAGGAACCACTTGGAATCTGCTTTCAACTACTGCAGGGCCAGTTGATAACGGCCAATTTGGGACGGGAGTCGCACTGTCTGATGATGGGAAGACCTTTTTTGCTGGGAGTCGAATAGGAGTGCCATTGGTGGCATTCGTCTATCACAAAGACACCTCTGGTAACTGGAATCAGATCGGGAACAATGCAGATCTTTCTGGGTCAGAAGTGGGTGATTTTGACAGCAGACTTACAGCGGATGGCACTGCTGTTTTGATGGGTGAAATGGTTTTCAACTCCAACAGAGGTCGGATGCAGGTCTGGCAGACAAGTGCTGCTCCAACTCCTGCGCCCACACATTCACCCACAAGTAAGCCAAGTGCAAGCCCAAGCATTGTTGCCAGCGCTGTTCCCAGCAGCTCTCCAAGCCTGGCACCTGTAAGTTCCGTCAGTGCTGGCGGTGATCCGCATTTCTACACGTTCCGCAATGAGCACTACGACTTCCATGGGCATTGCGACCTAGTCCTCCTCGAAGCCAGTCACTTTGCGAACGGCAAGGGACTCTCTGTGCACATCCGAAGCAGTCCGTTCAAGAAAATCTTTTCCTACATTTCGGATGCTGTGATTCGCATTGGCGATGACATCCTTGAGGTTGGTGGTGGTGGAAAATGCTTCTTCAATGGGAAGTCTCTACCGTCGCTGGCATCTGAGACGATTGGAGGCTACAAGATGGAGAACACAAGGACCAAGAAGGGACGGGCCGTGTACAAGATCTTCCTCGACGGAAATCAAGAGATTGACATTCGCGAATACAAGAACTGGATCACAGTTTATGTCATGCATCCTTCGAAGGATTTTGC